>Ga0181530_10001863_pt1 | contig 25883 bp, 17 predicted proteins | sample PEATcosm2014_Bin_42_FD_119769 | JGI IMG/M metagenome (GOLD analysis project Ga0181530, IMG submission 119769) | Peatland microbial communities from MTU Mesocosm Facility, Houghton, MI, USA - PEATcosm2014_Bin10_60_metaG | ecosystem: Environmental > Terrestrial > Soil > Wetlands > Peat | place... | reverse complement strand
TCGTCTTGTCGTAGTAGCTGCCGAGATCTTTCTGGAAGGTAACATTGCGCAGCAAATCGACGCGCTGGCGCAGGGTCTGCTTCTGGTCCGTCCGCCAGAAAAAGCGGGCATCGCTGAAACGGGCGCGCAGGACCCTTTCGTTCCCGTGACGAATCAATCCGTCCGAGTCCTCCGCCGTGTTGAGCACCGCGAGGAAGTGGGGCAGGAGTTTCCCATTCGCATCTTCGACGGCAAAATATTTCTGGTGGTCGCGCATCACCGTGACCAGCACTTCTTCTGGAAGATCGAGAAACTCAGAATCGAAGCTGCCAAGAATGACGGAGGGAAACTCCGTCAGATTGACGACGGTCGCGAGAAGCGGCTTATCTTCGCGCCAGCAGGCGCCGGGGATGGTGCGCGTGGCCGCGTCGAGCGCCTTGCGAATTGTCTGCTCGCGCTCGGCTGCACCCAGAACTTTTGCGCCGCGCAGCGCTTCGACATAAGCGCTGGGCCTGGAGATGGCGACGGCGGCGTCACCCGACACTTTGCCGATAATGCGATGTCCACGCGAACTCTTGCCCGCCGCAATGCCGAATAACTCCAGCGGCACAACTTGTTCGTCAAGCATCGCCACCAGCCAGCGCACCGGGCGAACAAAAACTTCGCCGCGTTTGCGCCAATACATATTCTTGGGCCAGTAGAGCGCGGAGATTTCCTTGGGCAGCGTCTCGGCGAGAATTTCGGCGGCGGCTCGGCCTTTTCTCGTGACCGTTGCGGCCAGGTATTCACCCTTGGGCGTGCTGACTTTCTCCAGCTTCTGAACATCCACGCCAACTTTTTTGGCAAACGCGTGCGCTGCCGGAGTCGGCTGCCCATCTTTGTAGGCAACCTGCGCGGACGGCCCCGTCACCCGCTCGGTAGTATCCGGCTGGGATGCGGGGATGCCGGAAGCGAGAACGGCCAACCGGCGCGGCGTATCGAGGTGTGAAATGGCTCCGGCGGGTTCGAGACGCTCGCGCTGCAATAGCGATTGCAGTCGATCGCGCAGATCGAGAGCGGCGGCGTCAATCATCCTCGCCGGAATTTCTTCGCATCCGATTTCGAGTAGAAAGTCAGGCATCTAGCAGTTCTTTTATTTTCTCAAAACTACCGCAAATTGAATGTGAGCAGGATCACAACAAATCTCGATCTGCAAAAAACCCTTACCAAAGGGGATTCTTCTCATCCCACCGGAGCCAGCTTGCCCTTCTTTTGTTTTGTTCCGGGCTTTGCAACTTGGTCATTGTTTTCCGTTTTTTTTTCTGACGAGTACTGTTGGTCCATCCAAGCCTTGGCGATTCCGACGGCCAGCGTCCGCACGCGTGCGATCACCCCAACGCGCTCAGTCACGGAAATCGCTCCTCGAGCATCGAGAATATTGAAATAGTGCGAGCACTTCAGGCATAGATCGTAAGCGCCGAGCAAGGGAAAGCGCGACTTTTCGCGCGCGAAAACATCGCTTTCGGTCTGTGCTTTGGCCGCAACTTCTGACAAAACCGCAAAGCGCTCAATCAGCTTCTTGCATTCGTCCTCGCAAAGTTCGAAATGCTTCCACGTTTTCTCGACGTCAGCCAGTTCGAAGTTGTACACCGAGAATTGCTGCTCGTCGGCCAGGCGAACTTCTCCATACTTCACTTCCCTGCCCGTTTCGGGATCGCGCGCCCACACGATGTCGTAGATGGAATCCACATCTTGCAGGAAAGCGCAGAGCCGCTCCAGACCGTAGGTCAGCTCGACCGAGATGGGATCGAGGTCCACGCCGCCGCATTGCTGGAAGTAAGTGAACTGCGTGACTTCAAGGCCGTCGAGCATGACCTGCCATCCGATGCCCCACGCGCCGAGCGTTGGCGACTCCCAGTTATCTTCTTCGAACTTGATGTCGTGCTGACGCAGATCGATGCCGATCGCCCCCAGCGATTCGAGGTAAAGCTCCTGCACATTTTCCGGCGGAGGTTTCAGAATCACCTGCAACTGCAAGTGCTTGAACAAGCGGTTGGGATTCTCTCCGTAACGTCCATCGGCGGGACGCCGCGAAGGTTGTACATATGCGACCTTATATGGATTCGGCCCCAGCACGCGTAGAAACGTCTCCGGAGCCATGGTTCCTGCGCCAACTTCAACGTCGTAGGGTTGCTGGACGACGCCTCCGCGCTCGGCAAAAAAAGCTTGCAGCTTGAGGATGAGTTCCTGGAAGGTCAGCGAATTGGAATTGGATGAGTTCACGTTATAAATTCAGCCCTTGGCTTTTGGCTTTTGGCTTTTAGCTCACAATCCTGAAGCTCCAAGCCAAAAGCTAAGAGCCAAGAGCTAACCGCCGATCTTCTCCAGCATTGCCGCCGTCACCAGCTTCTTCTCGATGTGGCGCTCCAAAATCTGGAGAAGAAACTTGCGCAAATCCGCGCAGACCGCTTTCGGCCATGCGATCTCTGAAAACTCGCCGACCCGCGAGCGCAGCATCTGGGCCGCAATCCTTCTCGACTCGGGCGACAATTCCGACGACGCCACGCGTTTATCGTCAGCGCAAACCAAGCCGTCGGCGAGCGCGTGGTAGAACGCCTTGCTGCCGTCCAGCGCGCGTCCGCAAATCACGCAGTGCGAAAACTCCGGCAGAAACCCCATGAGCCGGGTCATCCACAGCTCAAAGTAGGTGACCGGCATCCACAACGTCTCGCCGCGCAACTCCTGCAAGACCGCCAGGCTCAAGCGGAAAACCGCGTCACTGGCCTCACGGTCGGGCATCAACTCATCGAGCAACTCGGCAACGTGCGCCAGGGCCGCCGCCCGAGGATAACTGACCTCGCTCGACATCGGCGATTCGATCACTTCGCAGGAATCAAGCCGCGCCAGCTCTTGCCCTTCGCGGTCGTCATAACACGCCCGCACATAGGTGAGCGGTTCGAGCGCGCCTCCGAAGCGGCGTCTGGACTTCATGGCCGCGCGCGCCACGCCTTTTACCTTGCCTTCCATGCGGGTAAAGAGCGTAACCAGCAGGTCGGACTCGCGCAACGGATACGCGCGCAGGACGATCGCTTCCGACTCCTTCAGCGCCATGGAAGATTAAGAGGTCAATCTTTGATTGTAACGGAAAGGGCGGGCTTTTGGCTGTTAGCCTTTGGCTTTTGGCTCAAAGCTCGTACGCTCGCCGATTCAAGCTAAAGGCTAAAAGCTAAGAGCCAAAAGCTGTTTCCTACCGCCCGAAATACTTCGCGTTGCGCTCGGTGTACTCTTTCCACTTTTCCGGCAGGTCGTCGAGGGCGAAGATGGCCGAGACCGGACACACCGGGACGCAGGCGCCGCAGTCAATGCATTCCACGGGATCGATATAAAGCATCTCTTCCGTCCCGAACTTGTCGGCGTCCTTCTTGGGATGAATGCAATCCACCGGACAAGCGTCCACGCAGGCAGTGTCCTTGGTTCCGATGCAGGGTTCGGCGATCACGTAGGCCATAGAATCCGATGCTCCTCGCTCACTAGGGAGTGTGATGCAACTCACAATTTTAGCAAGAACGCGGCCATCGGTACAGGCACGGAAAAACCGGGTGGTGGGTCAGCGTTCTTTCCATGAAGGTGGCTGGCTGTTTGAGTCAGTGTCCGAGCCGCCGATAGATTAATCGCGAAAAGCGAAAAACGGGAAGGATAAAAACTAGGAGGAGCATTGCATTCGTCCAACTAAAGCGATGAAGGCGGAAAACATCGTAAATCATCATGAATGCAAGCATTCCGAGCATGAACAAGTCCAGCAATAACCAGATGAACACCGAGCGAAGGGATTTGTTTTCTAGTACGCGAACGTCCCAGCCTCGATCTATAAACTCGAACGACTCAAATAGGCGGCTCATTCCCAACTGATCATAGCGCTCGCCGGCATTCTCTCCAAGCAGTTTTCACGAAGTTTCCACGGATCAGTGAACGGCAGAATCCCTCTGGAGGCCATATTGAGCCACTACCAGAGATCAGGTTGCAGGGCGCAGGAAGAGCCTGGGAAGCCGCTGCCCGCGAGATTTTCCTGACACCTAAGACCTGAGACCTAAGCCCTGAATTCTCAGGCCGCTCGCTTCACCCCTCCGCGGGTTGCGCCATCGGTTTGGATGCCTCGACTTGCGGTGCGGAGATAGCGGGAATCCGCGCGGGTGCGCCGCGCCAGGCGCCGGGTTTGAAGCCTTCCCTCACCAGCTTGAAAATGGTCCGGCGATTCTGCGCGATCACTTTGAGCCACGCCATTTTCCCCATCATGGGGAAATAGATGCCGCGGAAACAAATTCGCGCGAGGAAGATGTTAATGCGATACCCGAGCGGCTGATCGCTCAGCGACTCGACTGCTGCCGCCACCGCCTTGGGACTATAAGCCTCGACCCATCCCTGATTCACTTCGGCGTGAGCTTCTTCGATAGTCATCTTCAGCGGCGTGTGGGCCATGGTAAAGGGAACGAAGTCCTGCCAATGTTTGGGTCGCGTCAGACGGCCGGCGGTTTCCAGCCGCTTGTAGAGCGGCGTTGCGGGCAGAGGCGTCAACAGGCCGAAGATCGGCAGGCCCGGGGGCCACGAGCGCACTTGTTCGAGCGTTCGCTCGGCAACTCCAACGGTGTCATTATCCATGCCAAAAATAAACGACGTGATGGCGTACACATTGCGCGCCGCCAGCCGTTCCAGCACCGCCGCATACTCACCCGGCTTGTTGAATCCTTTGTTCACGTCTTTCAGGTTGGCCGGGTCGATGCACTCCATCCCGATAAAGATCCACTTGCCGCCGGAATCCGCGATCAGATCGACCAGCTCTTCGTCGCGCAATAAATTGGCGCTGATCTGCGCCACCCAGTGCACCTGTGCGCCGGCGGCAATGATGTCGCGCAGCAGCGACTTGGTGCGTTTGATGTTGATCGAGAAATTATCGTCGATGAAAAACACCGCCATCTGCCCCTTCTCTTTGCGGGCGCGGGCCTTCAACAGAAGCAGTTCATTGACCACGCTCTCATTGGTGCGGAAGCGGATCGAGTCGCCGAAGAATCCCGTCACGGTGCAAAACTCGCAACCGTACGGACAGCCCCGCCCGGATTCGACGGGAATGATGCTAAACGTTCCCCATCCTTGCCCGATTTTCTGAAGCCAGGAACTGGCGGCCTTGGGCACCAGATTGAATTGCTTGAGATCGATCGACTGCCACGGAATCACCGGGTAGTCTTTGAGCGACGGCTTGCTCTCCTGGCCAAAGGCATCCACCGGCGCGTAAATCTCCTTAAGCTCGCCGCGTGCGGCATCCGCAACAATCAGCGGCCAGGTCGCGTCGGCCTCGCCCAGCGCCACCGCGTCGGCGTGGCGCGGGCCGCCATCGCGACCGAGCGCCTCGTCGGCCATCTCGGTCACGTGGGGCCCTCCCATCACCACCGGAACTCCGATGGATCGGACCGCATCCGCCATGCGATAGGCCTTGGCAACCATCCGAGTCATGGCGCCGATGCCGACCAGATCAATCTTGCGGTCGCGCACGAACTGCGCGATTCCCGCTTCATCCATGGGTTGGGCGTTGCCATCCACCAGCAGCACCTCGTGGCCCGGAGGGGTCAGCGCCTGCAGCAGAAACATCCACAGATGCGGCATAAAATTTCGCGTGACCCCGTTGTCGGGGTTATAGAGCAGGATCTTCATGACGTGATTCGCCATTCCGCAAAGCGCCGCTTTGCTGCTTGCTGGGCTGATGGGAAAAAACGATGACGCCAGGGAGGAGGGTTCCCCTGGCGCTTAAGGTTTGAGAACGTTCCTTTGAATGTACCCTAGCGTACATTGTACGCGCAATCGATATTTGGTTCGTCGGGGCATCGCTTCAGCGCTTGCCAAAGTGCGGGTTGTTTTGAACCTGCTGATCTGGCGCAGGTTGCAGAGCTACGCGTCAGTTCAAGTTCTTCATCTGCAACAACTTCGGAGCATCGGAAGCCATTCTTCTCGGACGTGTGTTGCCTTCGTCGCCGGAGCTATTACGGGATACTAATCTCATACTATCGGCGCCGATGCAGTGATGCTTGAACCGGCCGGATGTGATGATTTGCAGGGCGACGGGCGGTGGAGCGACGGGCGCCTCGCCCGTACGGCCAGGCGGGGACGCCTGGCGCTCCTCTACTATTTCCGATCCTTCGCGTAGGCGACCGGGCTGGGCAATTCTTCCAGCCCTCGGCCAGCAAAGATCTCCTCAAAAACCTGCAAGAGCGCCTCGTGGACCAGGCCATTCGATGCCAGCGTCTCGCGGCTGGCAATCTGGAATTCGCCGCCGGAAAAGTCCGTGACCTTCCCTCCGGCCTCTTGGACGATCAGCACGCCCGCTGCCGTGTCCCAGGGATTGAGATTAAATTCCCAGAAGCCGTCAAACCGGCCCGACGCCACATTGCACAGATCGAGCGCCGCCGATCCCGCCCGCCTCACCCCGTGGGTTTGCAACGTGATCTGGTGATAGAAATAAATATTCGGGTTCTTATGACGCTTGTGGCTGGGGAAACCGGTGGCTAACAGGCACTCTCCCAGATTCGCCGTCGCCGACACATGGATCGCCTGATCGTTCATCCGCGCGCCACTGCCCAGTTCGGCGGTGAACATCTCGTCGCGCGTCGGATCGTACACCACTCCCGCGATCCGTTGTCCCCGGCGCTCGACCGCGAGCGAAACGCAAAACACCGGATAACCATGGGCAAAATTCGTGGTCCCATCGAGCGGATCGACGTACCATTTGTAGTCGCTGCCGGTTTCGATGCGCGCTCCCTCTTCACCCAGCACGTCGTGAGTAGGAAACTGGCGGCGAATCCGCTCCAGAATCAACGATTCCGATCTTCGATCGGCCACCGTGACCAGATCCACGTCGCCCTTATATTCAATTTTCACATGCTGCCGGAAGTACTCCATGAGCAGGCTTCCCGCTTCGCGAGCCATGGCCTGCATCGGAGAAATCAGGTCGAGAGATGAATGGGATGTCATGAGAATTCGAGACTTTCGCTTTCAGAAGTAGTTACTGGCAACCGGCAACTGACTAATGGCGCCTGCTCGCCGGCTACTTGCTCTTCCCGTCTTCCGCGATATACACGATCTCATGCTTGAAGATGAAAAGATTCGGGCCGTCTTCGCGCGTCACGCGCACCATGTTCTTGTCGTAGTACTCGATCCAGCCGCGGACCACTTCGCCGTCAGCCAGCTTTAGGCTGACCGCCTTCTGCTTTTCGCCCAGCGCCTTCAGATAGGTGGCTTCTTCAAAAGTCTCGTCCGGTGGAGGAACACGCTTCTTGTTTAGGTTGGGATTCCCTTGCTGTAACGGCATCTTGTCATTCTACAACGCCAAGCGTCGAACTTAGGATTACCTGCCAGGTTTTGCGGGCCCAGACCCGTTGGTACATTCACCAACGGTCAGCTATCGCTATTGGCTTTCGTGCTAATATCCGGCCATGACCACTGTGCGTACAAGAGTATCGGCCCGAAGGATTTACACGTCTGCCGCCATCGTGACCGTGGTTGGAGCGATGGCCGTCGTTGCCGCTTTCTGCGGCGACCACCCGCGCGAATCGGGAGCGGCCCTGCCAAGCGTAACTTCCATCAGCCAGGTCACCCATGACGGAGTTACCAAGACCAATCTGTTGGCGGACGAATCCCACCTTTATGTGACAGAACGGTGGGCGCAATCCCTGATCACCAAAGTTTCGCCGCAAGGTTCGGACCGGCAGATTATTTTCACTCGATTTCCAAGCCTCCAGGCGCTTGACCTGTCACCCGATCGCGCCAAGCTGTTGGTTGCGCCGATTCAGGGTGGGTCGGCAGATAAGGAATTCTGGACTTTGCCCGTCACTGGCGGAACTTCCGAGCGCGTGGGCACTCTCACGGGGCGCGATGGCAGCTGGTCAGCGGACGGTCAACGTCTGGCGTTTGGCAAAGGCCCGGACCTCTATGTGGCCAGTTCCACCGGAAACCAAGTACACAAACTGTTCACGGCGAGTGGGCCCGTGTTTGCGCCGCGGTTTTCTCCCGATGGCCGCCGGATCCGCTTCACCGTCAGCAATGTGGAGCACGGCACTACCGAACTCTGGGAGGCCGGCCGCGACGGATCCAACCCGCACGCTCTGCTGCCCCATTGGAAGAACCGCACGACTGCTTGCTGTGGCCGATGGACAGCCGACGGCCGTTACTACATTTTTCAGACCACGCTGAGCGAGTCGGCTGCGATCACCATTCTTTGGGCTTTGCCCGACTCCAGACGGGCCGCCAATCCGAGCGAGCCTGTGCCGACCCAGTTGACTACCGGGCCAACGTCATACGGATACGCTGTGCCTGCCTCCGATAACAAGACCATCTGGGCGATCGGCGTGCAGCCAGCGGTTGAGGCGGTGAAGTACGATCCGGACAAGAAAGAGTTCGTTCCGTTGATTGCAGGAACTTCCGCAACCGACCTGAACTTCTCCTCCGATGGGAAGTGGGTCGCGTATGTGACCATTCCCGAAGGCACGTTGTGGCGATGCCGCGCCGACGGCACGGAACGGCTCCAGCTCTCATCCGAACCCGAACGCACTGCTTTACCGCATTGGTCGCCAGACGGAAAGAGCATCGAATACGCCAGGATTGAGCCGGGAAAGCCCTGGAGGATTTCTGTCATCCCCGCGGACGGTGGCGTTTCTCAGGACGTACTGGTGGAGGATCGCAGCCAGGTAGATGCAAGCTGGTCGCCGGATGGCACTCGGATCATGATTGGATATTTCCTTGATGTCAACGGGATCAATATTCAAATTGTGGACTTGGCGACCCATAAAACAGAGACGGTTCCGGGTTCTGAAGGGCTATTCAGCCCTCGTTGGTCGCCGGATGGACGATATGTTGCCGCACTCTCCACCGATCTTACCAAAGTGATGCTGTTCGACTTTAACAGCCAGAAATGGTCGAATTGGCTGACCACGGCTGCGGGCGTGATGAATTATCCAACTTGGTCCGCCGACAGCGAGTATCTTTATTACGACGACCTCGTCACTGGCGAAGATACGATACGAAGAGTGAAGGTGGGGGAGAATCAGGCGGAACGCGTCTTCACCGTAGAAGGGATTGACCGCTACCTTGGCCGGCTCGGAATTTGGAGCGGCCGTACCGCCGATGGCTCCATGCTGTTTGTGCGCGACCGCAGCGCCCAAGAGGTTTACCGCTTGACTGTGGAACTGCCGTAGTTCTGAGGATGAGGCCTTATAAGTTATGTTGAACCGCGATGTTGTTCGCCGCCGGGTAAATATTCGGTACAGGTTTTTCCGCTCCTTAATCCTGCTGATGGTGCCCGCGCTTCTCACCGTACTGCCACTCACCTCGCAGACCCACCCCCAAAACGTCAAGCCAAGAAAGCTGATCACCCGGGTAGAGCCTGCATACCCTGTCACGCTCAAGCGGCTTAACATCGGGGGAGTCGTGCGCGTCGAGGTCCTCATCGCGCCTGACGGGACGGTGAAGAGCACCACGCTGGTCGGCGGAAGTCCGATTCTTGGTCAGGCAGCGATCACGGCAATCAAAGAGTGGAAGTATGCACCGGCTGCGTCGGCTGAAACCAGAATTGAAAGGCTTGAGTTCGATCCCCATCTCTGAACCGCTCTTGCAGCCATCCAGGATTCTGGGACAAAGCGCGCGGCCGAAACCGTGCGCACCCTCACCGCAGCCATCTGAAGCTTTCTCACCACCACCAATGAGGCGTTCTTCGGGTAAAACGCCGATTCGTCAAGCCGGTGGAGAGCCGGGCGTCGCCGCCCGGCTGGACGCGCTTGACGCCCACCCCTCCACCGCAAGACTCATTCAGTGCTGTCTTATTTAGTCGTGAGCCTGCTCGATCAGGTGTTCGACGATGCGGTGCGCTTCGTCGATGTGTTCGAGGGCGCGATGCTTCAATCCATGGGCAAAGGCATCATCTTCTTTTTCCTTGATGTCGTGGCGCGCCGAGTCGAGCAGTTCCAGGGCGCGGTGATAGCGTCCCCGGTGTCCCATGTGCGCATCGACTGGAGGATGGTCGTTCAAATCCTTGCCATCGTCAATGGCGGCTTGCTTGATCTCCCTGATTGCCGCGTCAATTTCAGCGATGGCGTGATCTTCTTCTCTGTCCATACGGCCGGACCAGGTTCCGCGCTCCAGATGAGCGCGCGCGTGGCGCAGGTCGGTGAGGGCGTGCAGGTAGGCCGGATGCCTTCCCGGTTCGTCGGCGAAGGTCAGCGTGGCACAGACTGCAAGTAAGAACGCGATTACAGCACAATATCGTACAGTCTTCATGGTCTCCTCGAATATGCCTTTCGGCGGAATGAAACTCACTTACATGGTAAACCCGGAGTTGCGGCTTTTGACTCGCTGAATTTTAGGATGTGTCCCTGGAAGCCGGAAAGTTACTCCCGGACATGGCATGGAATCGCTGGTCGATTATTCTGACTCTGTCATTTTTCGCTTCGCTGGGAACGGCAATGCATGAAACTTATAGATCACGCACCGCTCCGGATAACACCTTATGGTGCAGCGGGTACACCGGCCCGACAGACACGCTCGGAATTGTTAGGAACGCAACGTGCCGCTGAACGCTGCCGCGTGTTGGGCTGTTCGTGACCGTTGGCGCTTGTCGTCGCGAAGTTGCGCGGCGGAAAAGGCACCGCCGCAGGTACCGCATCTCCAGGTGGTAAAGGAGCTCACCGGCAGGCCCGGTTCGCTATGACCCGCCTGGGGCTGGTTCGCGCGCATCGCCAGCACCAGCTCGCCTCCGCACTTCGAACATTCACGTTTCTGCATATTTCGTCCGTGACACCGCGCGGGCCTGAGCCCCGACGCGCCGTATTGGGAAGATTGTCATGTCTTCATTCGAATACGGCCAGACCCTGAGACCTGAAACCTAAGGCCCGAGACCTGAATTCCTAGGCGTTGACTTGCACAGATACTAACTCCGGCGTGCAATGGGAATTCTGCATGGATTTAACCGCGTCTTCCGCCGTGAATCTCCCCATCACTAAAGCCAGCTTACGGTTGGTTGTCGTCTGGATGGGAAGCTTGTCAACCCGCAGCACGTATTGAGTGGCATGAGCGCCGCGGTTTACTTTCACAACAAATTTGATGTTTTTCATGGTTCCTTTCTGTTTCTCTCGATCTGACAAGAAAGACCTGACAAAAAAGATCCGGTAAAATTACCAGACGGCCAACAGGTAAGGTACGCCTGGTGCCCCAGGTTCGCGCCCGTTCTTTGGGCGCTAACCTATGTGGGTGCAAAGCGCACCAGCATTCCCCCGTACGACTTATCAGCCGGTCGCGCCGTCTAGCGGTTTGGCTTCCCGCGCAAACCTCGATCGGCTTGGGCTTGAAGCCGAAAAGGTACCCAGCGGACCAAGTGCCGCATAACTCGCACGTTAGAGCAGTTGAAGATCAAGATAACTTTCAGATAGGCTGACTTATCTCAGAAGACCTGAAACAGTAAGAAAAGGCGCTTGCTCAACTCTAATGTTAGGCTTGTGCGCCGCTATTGTCAAGCTTTCCACGACCAAGGGTATTACCCATTACTATAGACCGGCTGCGATCCCCGGCCGCGAGCCAAAGCAACCACGGAGGCACCGAGGCACGGAGGAAATTCTCTTCGTGAGCTGATTGCTGAATCGCACTCGATTCTCAAAAAACAAAATCACAAACTCGCTTTTCTCCGTGACTCCGTGTCTCCGTGGTGAGGTTCCGGTTTGCGGCCGGGTCGAGATCACAGTTCGACGCCCAGCGGGTCAGCGGGGCGACGCTGTCGTGGGGCGATCGGAACTTCTGACACCGAAAAACTGACCCGCCGGACCGGCGAATCGCTTCCCCGGCGCTCCGATCACCCCACCCTCTGGCGCACCAAACTAACCAACAATCTGCCTGCGCGACGATGCTACGCTGGTAACGCTCTGGTTTCTCGCATCAGCCTCCGCAAGAGGATTGCAGGGAACCAATCTCAAGAAGCTTTTAAGGACAGTCGAAGCGCTGGCGGATTTGGGTCCCGAACTGACTGCGGACCGCGACTTCCGCCAAACCGCTCGAGCCATGCTGACCGCTGTGATGGAAGCGGCCGGCGCGGTCGAGGCTGTCCTATTTTCGTTCAGCGAACGGCCTTCCCTGCTCACCTCGGTCGATGCCCAGGGATTCGCGCTGCTGCCCGAACCTGCGCTGATTCCGCTGCTTCCCCGCCATGTGCACACGCTCGCCAGCGGTGCCGGCCCGGTCCTGCTGAACAGTTCCACCTACGATACTTTTCTGAGTGCGAACGGCAACGTCGCGCCCGAGCTTTTCAAGTGCATTTGCCCGCTCAAAGTCCGCGGAAAACTCGTCGGAGTCATCGCCCTGGGACGCCGTCCCGCCGACGCGCTCTACGAAGAAGACGCGCTCGACGCATTTGAGATGCTGAGCCACTATGTGGCGCTGGCCATTCAGAACCACTCTCTCGGCCAGACCCTCGCCCAGCGGGTTGCCGAAAACCTGCGCCTGCTGGCCTCGCTGCACGGTTTCTACGACAACGCGCTCGAAGCTTTCGCCGCCGCCATCGACGTCAAACACGTCAACATTCACGGCCACTCGCTCCGCGTCGGCCGCTATTCCCAGGCCATCGGCGAAGCGCTGGGCATGGGCCCCAACGATGTTGCCTCACTCCGGTCGGCGGCCTATCTGCACGACATCGGCATGGTGGCCGTCGATAAGCGCCTCCTCGGAAAAGCTTCGAAGCTCGATGAGGAAGAGTCCCGCGAAATGCGGGACCACACCGTCGTCGGACATCAGATCGTCAGCCAGGTGCAGTTCCCCTGGCCCCAAATCCCCGAAATCGTGCGCTGGCACCATGAACGTCAGGACGGCTCGGGATACCCGGACGGCTTGCATGGCGACGAATTGCCGCAAGCGGTGCGCATCGTCGCCCTGGCCGAGACTTTCGACGCCATGACCAACGAACGTCCCTACCGCGAACGCATGTCGGTCGGCACCGCCCTTCTGGAATTGATCCGCATGAGCCCCGAGCAATACGATCCCCAGGCGCTCCAGGCTCTGCTGATCCAGGTGCGGCGCGACGCCGTCGGCACCAATCGCATCCCCATGCTCGACCCCGAGTTGATGAATCTTTCCCCCGTGGATGTGGACCAGCTTGCATCCACCCTGCAACACAAGATCAGCCGGAATAAGTTGTTTCTCACCTGACAGCCTGTGCTGAAACTCAGATTCGTATCAGGGTACCCGTCACGGCTCGCACCGCCCACCTGGCACGCCATCGAATATTGCGATCAGCGACTGTTGACGAAAACGGGCCTCAGAACCCCGTCGATGAGTGTAATGGCGATGTTTCGCCAATTGACAGTCTTGCCGTCCGCTGCGGCCCTTGGCCATCACCGCACATCGAGACGTGACAGTTCTCACTGACAGGAGCGCTCATTCGTGCTGGTATTACAACGTCCCGCCTCTTGGAAGAGCAGGTCCCACTTCGCGCGCACACCCCCTGAGACGAGAGCTGTGAACGTGGGCCCCTTTGAGCAATTCGCTTGTCAGTGAAACGATTCGTCTTCTTGGGCCTGGCAGATCGCGATCAGAACGCTGGTAGCTGCTCGTAACGGAATGATCCACTGCCAACGAATCGACCTCGACCGCGGCCCCTGCTTCCATCCGTCAAGGAGGTCTTGTATGACGCGCAACTTCGGTCGGAATAATTCTCTCGGTGTTGTTCTTCTTTTCGTCGCAGTGCTGGTCGTGTCAGTGGCTTCCGTTGCCCTGGCGCAACTGTCGGGAGCGGGTCAGCGGTCGGCTCAAAAGGCAGTTTTGCCTGCGCAGCAGGATACCGGCGGGCCAGCGCTGCAACATCAACTGCCGCCGGGAGCCACCAACGCCGAGCGCGCTCCCGTAAGCCACCTACAAGGGAAAGGTTACGGCGCGCGCCCGTTGGACGAGTCTCCGCCCCTTTTCCTGCCGGTGGTGACCTACAGTTCTGGCGGACTCGCGCCGTGCTCGATAGCCGTGGCGGATGTGAACGGCGACCTGAAACCTGACCTGGTGGTGGCAAACCTCGACTCCGGTGACGTGGGCGTGCTGCTGGGTAATGGCGACGGCACCTTCCAGCCGGCCGTGACCTTCGACGCGGGGGGGGCCGCAAGTTCTGTTGCAGTCGCGGACGTGAATGGCGACGGCCATCCCGATATTCTCGTGGCTAACGGCAATGGAACTGTAGGTGTGCTGCTTGGTAACGGCGATGGAACCTTCCAAACTGCCATCACATACGGTGCAGGCGGAGGAGGGACCTTTACGGTCGCGGTCGGGGACTTGAGGGGCAACGGAATCCTGGATGTGGTGGTGGCGAATTCGTGCATAGACCAGGACTGCGATGGCGACGTGGGCGTGCTGCTCGGCAACGGTGATGGCACCTTCCAGCCTGCCGTGACCTACCCCACGGGGTACGAAGCGATGGCGGTTGCGATTGGCGATATGAATGGCGACGGCAAGCCCGACATTCTCGTGGGCTCGGCCTACTGGGTGTGCGGCCCCAAGGAGTGCTACACGGCCGGCCAAGTCGGCGTGTTGTTAGGCAACGGCGACGGAACCTTTCAGCCGGCCACCGAGTACCCCTCCGGCGAGCCGTATCCCGATTCTTTAGCAATTGCCGATCTCCGCGGCGATGGAAAGCTCGACGTGGTCGCAGCGAGCATGTTTTACAGCAACGCGGGCGTGCTGCTCGGCAATGGCGACGGCACCCTCCAGCCGGTTGTGACCTATGGCTCCGGTGGAAGTTCGGACGTTTGGCGAGGTGGTGTAGCAGTCGCGGACGTAAACCAGGACGGCAAGCCCGACCTCGTCGTAGTCAATTCTGGCAGCAGTGACGTGGGCGTGCTCCTAGGCAATGGCGACGGAACCTTTCAGACCGCGCAGACCTACGGCTCAGGATGTGAGCCTTGGTCGGTGGCTGTGGCGGATGTGAACAACGACGGAAGACCCGATCTGCTGGTAGCCAACTCGTGCGCTTATGCCGGAAGCGGTACGCCGTGGGTGGGAGTGCTGTTGCACGGAGGAACGACACCCACCACGACCGCATTGGTCTCCAGCCTAAATCCCGCACCCCCGTCCAAGGTGGTCACCTATAACGCAACAGTGGCTAGCCAGGGCGGCGGAGCGGTAACCGGATCGATCATGTTCCAGGACGGAGGCTCCACGTTCGCCACGGTTCCAATCGCCAACAATCAGGCGGCCTACAGCACAACGTCCAAGAAGGGCGGCGTGCATACGATCACCGCCGTGTACACGGGGGACTTGCAGCATGCGGCAAGCATTTCCCCTTCGCTGACAGAATACGTGGAGACCTACGCGTCGAAGACTGCGTTAGCCACCTCGGGATCGCCTTCTCAGGTAGGGCAACCAGTGACCTTCACCGCAACCGTCACGTCAACCCACGGGGCGATTCCAGATGGCGAACTGGTGACCTTCTACGACGGGAAGACCGAGATCGGAACAGGCAGGACGGCAAGTGGCGTAGCGGCGTTCACGACCTCCTCGCTGGCGGCGAGGACGCAAACCATCAACGGAACCTACGCCGGGGATGCGGTATTCGAGCCAAGTAGCGGGACGGTTAAGCAGGTAGTGGAGAAATATTCGACGACGACGGAGCTGAGCTCCAGTCCGAATCCGTCCGCTTACCGACAAGCAGTGACGTTTACGGTGACGGTTAAATCGGCGGGACCGGTGCCCACCGGCAAAGTCAGGGTTCTGCTAAACGCAACCACCCCGATTGGAACCGTGACGCTGAGCGGTGGTGTAGCCACGCTTATCAAGTCCTCGCTGGTCGTGGGCACGAACCCGATCACGGCTGAGTATCCGGGGGATGCTGCCTCTGCCGACAGCACGTCCCTTGTGTTGGATCAGGTGGTGCAATAGGCCGCGACGAAGGGCGCACTACTCTTTGTCGATCGAAATCACAGATGGGCCGCCCGATGTCTGGGCGGCTTTCCCTTTGCATCACGCGGAAGAGGGGAACGTAACTGTTGCAACCAAGCGTGGGCGTAACCAACGGAGTAATTTCTGCGAGTTTCTACGCTTGGGCTGAACGAAGATTCAACGGCTTACAGACCGAATTTTGAGCCAAAAACGCGTCAAAAGAGTTTTTCAACACCCACAAGCCATTACGCTCATTGGCCCTGTGGCCAGCGACAAGACTCGTCTTGCTTCTTTGGGTTGACTCGCGATGCCGCAACCCTCGCCGCTGAGCGAGACTGACCGCCGCCGTGCAGCGTTTGTGCAGTAATGTCCTCATTGACTACCTTTTGTACCTTTGCAGAATCAACAGGTTGCGCGTTATCAATATGAGTAGGCGTCCCGGAGGGACGACCGAACTCCCCCACAGCCTCTTCACGGCCGATCCCAGACGCCTGCGCGAAAAACGCGCTCCGCCAGGAATGTCGCCCTCCCCCCCCCCCCCCCGAAATCGCAGTTCACGCCGTTTGCCAGGATCGGCCGCCATCCCCCGAACCCTGTGTATTATACGTTTTAATAAATATTTTCACTCTTAGCTGGCCGATTGGGTTAGAATGTGCTATATATCACTTCTGCGCCGCCATCGGACCCCGAAACTCGGGTTCCCGCCACAGCGCAGCAGAACAGAAACGAGGAGATCATAATGCCCGAAACCAAGTTAACCGTGCCCTTTTACGGCCATGTCCGCCAGTATCACAACATCAAGGCGGAAATCGACGCCAACATTCATGAAGTTCTGGAAAGCGGCCAGTACGTTCTCGGCCCCATGCTGAAGAAGTTCGAGGGCGAACTGGCGCAATTTCATGGCACCAAGTATGCCATTGGCGTGGGCAACGGAACCGATGCTCTGTGGCTGAGCTTCAAGGCGTTGGGCATTGGCCCCGGCGATGAATGCATCACCACCACTAACACCTTCTTCGCCACCGCGGAAGCCATCTGGTTCACGGGAGCGACCCTCGTGTTTGTCGATTCCGATCCCCGCACCAACTGCATCGATCCCACCAAGATCGAGGCCGCGATCACGCCCCGCACCAAGCTGATCGTGCCGGTCCATCTCTACGGCCAGTGCGCCGACATGAAGGCCATCCGCAAGATCGCCGACAAGCACAAGCTCAAGGTGGTCGAAGACAACGCCCAAGGCATCTGCGCGCGCGGCGACGGCTTCAAGATCGGAGAACTCAGCGACGCGGTCACCATCAGCTTCATCATTCAGAAGAACCTCGGAACCTTCGGCGACGGCGGCGCGATCGTGACCAACAACTCCGAGATCGACCGCATTGCGCGCAAACTGCGCAACCACGGCTCGGAGAAGCGCTCCTGCCACAGCATGGGTTACAACAGCCGCCTCGACGATCTCCACGCGGGAATCCTCAGCGCCAAGCTCAAGCACATCGCCGAGTGGAGCGAGCTGCGGAGAAAGTGGGCGGCGCGCTTCACCAAGGGTCTGGCCGGCGCCAAAAACATTACGCTGCCCTACGAAACTCCCGGCTACTATCACGTCTATCACCTCTACGTGATCGAGACCAAACTGGCGAAGCATCGCGATCCCCTGCTCCAGTTCCTGAACGACGCGGGCATTGACGCCAAGTGCCACTATCCGATCGCCATTCACCAGCAGGAAGGATATCCGTGGGGTCATGGGGCGCGCATCGCCGGTCCGATTCCGAATTCGGAACGCAATGCCGCCTGCTGCGTTTCCTTGCCCATGTTCCCCGAATTGACGGATGAGCAAGTGGACTACTCCATCGCCAAGGTCCTCGAGTGGGACAGGAGCGCAAAATGAGCGCAACGACAACGAAGGCGAAATACCGGGTCATGGTCGTCGGCATGGGCAAGCGCGGCATGCACCATGCCCAGGCCTTTCACGCCAACGGACGCTTCGAGGTCGTCGGTGTCTGCGACATCGACCCCGCCCGCTTGGACGCGGCCGCCGCCAAGTTCGGCGCGGCCAAGGGCACCGACGCGCTCAAGGTCGCTTCCGCCGTCAAGCCCGACGTCTTCTGCTTCTGCACTCTCCCGAACCTGCGCAGCGAAATGATTCGCGCCGCCATCCAGAGCGGCGCGCGTCTGATCGCTTTCGAAAAGCCTGTGGCCTTGAACACGCGCGAGGGCTTCGAGGTCAAGAAGTTGCTGCAGGCGAGCGGCGTCAAAGCCGTGGTCAGCCATCAGCACCGCTACGGCGAGCATTACCGCAAGGTGAACGAGATCGTCGCCAGCGGCGCGCTCGGTCGCGTCCACACCGTTTACGGCACCGCCTCCGGCTGGATGATGCACATGCTCTCCCACCTCATCGACTACATGCGCTGGTACAGTAACGAATCGCCCGCGCAGTGGGTCATGGCGCAGGCCGCAGGACGCGTCAAGCTCGCCGACCTGCATCCTTCCCCCGACTACATCGGCGGCTTCATCCAGTTCGCCAATGGAGTGCGCGGAATTGTCGAGTGCGGCGCCGGCGCGCCCGACGTTCCCGAGGTCGATTACTGGTGGCGCAAGTGCCGCATCGGCGCCCAGGGCACCGACGGATTTGCCGAGGTCCTGACGGGGGGTGGATGGCGCGCCGTCACCAAGGCGGGCGCTTCCTCCGGCGGCGGCTGCATGAACTACGATTTGGATATGCCGCCCTATATTCAGGAAATCGCCGACTGGCTGGATGACGACCGCAAAGTGCATTCCTGCAATTTCGCCAGCGCCTACGCGGGCTTCGAAATCATGATGGCGCTCTGTCGCTCGGTCGTGAACGGAGGCCAGGTGGCGCTGCCGCTCCCTGACGATTCCGCTGAAGATGAAATCGAACTTCTGAAAGCGCATCTCGCCAACCGCAAGGTCCTGCTCTCCACGCAGCTCAACGCCAAGGAGTATGGGCAGTAAATGAGTTGAGGGCCGGGCTGCGACGCCCGGCTCTCCACTCGCAAGCTTGTATCCATCTCATCCACCTTCGCCCCTCCAGCGAGCCAGATTCTTCTCGGTGTAAAATCATTGATTAGCCGTTTCGCATTCATCTTGTTTTTCGATCACAAGGTAAACTCGGAACGGCCGGCGCAGTGGCATTCATTTGCCGCCGCCTTCTTCTAATTTCGAATTAGCGCCATGCATACCGATTTCTCAGGAGAGAATTGATGGCCGCCAGCAATTCGTCTGTCGCCACACCTGCCGAGCTCGATCAGTTGTCGATCAACACCATTCGCACCCTTTCAATGGACGCGGTGCAGAAGGCGAACTCCGGCCATCCCGGCGCGCCCATGGGATTGGCTCCCGTCGCCTACTGTCTCTGGCAGCAATTTCTGCGTTATGACCCGGCAGATCCGCTCTGGCCCAACCGCGACCGCTTCGTGCTCTCCAACGGACACGCCTCCATGCTGCTCTATTCCCTGATCCATCTGGCCGGCGTGCGCCAAGCTACTCCCAAGGGCCAAGTCCTTTCGCTGCCCGCCATCTCGCTCGACGAGATCAAAAATTTCCGCCAACTCGGCAGCAAGACGCCGGGCCATCCTGAATACGGTTTGACCACGGGTGTGGAGACGACCACCGGCCCGCTCGGTCAGGGTGTCGCCAACAGCGTCGGCATGGCGATCGCCGAGCGCTGGCTGGCGGAACACTTCAATCGTCCCGGATTCGAACTGTTCAACTACAACATCTGGGCTATTTGCGGCGACGGCGACATGATGGAAGGAATCTCCTCCGAAGCCGCGTCGGTAGCCGGCCATCTGAAACTTTCGAACCTATGCTGGATTTACGACAACAACAAGATCACCATCGAGGGCAATACCAATCTCGCCTTCGACGAAAATGTGGCCGCCCGCTTCGCCAGCTATGGATGGGACGTGCAGCACGTCGCCGATGCGAACGATCTGCTTGCCCTCGCCGATGCTTACCGCCATGCACTCAGCGTGACGGATCGTCCAAAGTTAATCATCGTCGACAGTCATATTGGCTTCGGCTCGCCTCACCGGCAAGACACCCGAGAAGCGCACGGCGAGCCGCTCGGCGAAGAAGAAGTCAAGCTCACCAAGCGCGCCTATGGCTGGCCCGAAGACGCCAAGTTCTTGGTCCCCGAAGGAGTCCCGGAACACTTCCGCGACGTCATGGGCCAGCGCGGCCGCCAGCTGACCGCGCAGTGGAACGCAATGTTCAACGAGTACAGCAAGCAGCATCCCGACCTGGCGATTCAATTCGCGCGCATGCAGCGTCAGCAGCCTCCCGAAGGATGGGACCGCGACTTGCCCGCGTTTCCGCCCGACGCCAAGGGACTGGCAACCCGCGAATCGTCCGGCAAAGTCCTCAACGCCATCGCAAAAAATCATCCCTGGCTCATGGGCGGATCGGCCGATTTGTATCCCTCGACCAAGACGCGCCTCACCTTCGACGGCGCCGGCGATTTCGAAGCGGGCCAGTACCACGCGCGCAACTTCCACTTCGGCATTCGCGAGCACTCCATGGGCGCCATCGCCAACGGCATGACGCTCTCGAAACTCCGCGCCTACGGCTCGACTTTCATGATCTTCAGCGATTACATGAAAGCGCCAATCCGCCTCTCGTCGCTGATGGAAATTCCCGCGATCTGGGTCTTCACCCACGACTCCATCGCCGTCGGCGAAGACGGCCCGACACACGAACCGATCGAACAATTGTTGTCGTTGCGCGCCGTTCCCGGCCTCATAACGCTGCGTCCCGCCGATGCCAACGAAGTCGTCGAGGCATGGAAAGTCATTATGAAGCTGCAAAAGGAACCGGCGGCGCTGATTCTTACGCGGCAAGCCCTCCCGACCTTCGATCGCACGAAGTACGCATCGGCGGAAGGCCTGGCCCACGGCGCCTACATTCTCGCCGACGCCGAAGGCGGCCAGCCCCAGCTCATTCTCATGGCGACTGGCAGCGAAGTTTACCTCTGCGTCGAAGCCTACGAGAAACTAAAGTCCGAAGGCATCCGGGCCCGCGTTCTAAGCATGCCTTCGTGGGAGTTATTCGAAGAGCAGGACCAGACTTATCGGGACCAAGTGCTTCCGCCGGGCGTCACCGCGCGCCTCGCAGTCGAGATGGGTTCAACCATAGGTTGGGCGAAATACACCGGGCCGAAAGGGCGCGTCATCGGCATGACTACCTTTGGAGCCTCCGCCCCGATGAAAGATTTGCAGAAGAAGTTCGGCTTCACGACCGAAGCCATCGTCCAGGCTGCACGCGAACAACTCGTGTAGAGACGGGGCTTGCCCCGTCTCCGCAGGCGGCCCGAAGCAGACGCGGCAAACGACCACTTATTACCGTCAGGCACTTACTCCGCTGCCTGACCCAGTTAGGAGACAGTTATGGATTCTAAGACCAACCTTCTCACTCAGCTTCAGACTTTCGGCCAATCCATCTGGCTCGACTATATCCGCCGCGACCTGCTCAAAGGTGGCGAACTGAAACGCTTGATTGCGGAAGACGGCCTGCGTGGGATGACTTCTAATCCCGCCATTTTCGAGAAGGCCATCGCTGGCTCGAACGAGTACCAGGATTTTCTCGACTCTCTCGCCGGCCGCCCCAACCTCGACGCCAAGGGCCGCTACGAATTGCTGGCCATCCGCGACATTCAGGACGCTGCCGACTTACTCGCGCCCGTTTACCACAGCACAAAAAAGCGCGACGGCTATGTCAGCCTCGAAGTCTCCCCATATCTTGCGCATGAAACCAACCGCACGATCGAAGAGGCGCGGCGGTTGTGGAAGAGCGTGGCCCGCGAGAATCTGATGATCAAGGTGCCGGGAACGCCCGAAGGCATCCCCGCCATCCGCCAACTGCTCAGCGAGGGCATCAACGTCAACGTGACCCTGCTCTTCGCTCAGGAAGTCTATGAGGAAGTCGCCGCGGCGTTCATCGACGGCGTTGAGAAGTTCGCCGCCGCCGGCGGCGACGTGAGCAAACTCGCCAGCGTGGCCAGCTTCTTCATCAGCCGCATCGATTCGCTGGTTGATTCGTTGCTTGGCGACCAACTCAAGAAGGAAACCAATGCATCGCGCAAAGCCAAGTTGCAGAGCATTCTCGGTAAGGTCGCGATCGCCAACGGCAAGCTGACTTATGAAGCCTATGAGCGCATTTTTTCAACTCCGCGCTGGAACGCCCTCGCCGCCAAGGGCGCGCAGACCCAGCGCGTTCTATGGGCAAGCACCAGCACCAAGAATCCGAAATACCGCGACGTGATTTACATCGAGGAATTGATCGGGCCAGACACCGTCAATACCGTTCCTCCCGCAACGCTCGACGCCTTTCGCGATCACGGCAAGCCGCGCCAGAGTCTGACCGAAGACCTCGACGGCGCGCGCAAGACGATGGCCGATCTCGCCGCCGTTGGCATTGTCATGAAAGACGTGACCGATAAGCTGACCACCGACGGCGTAAAACTATTTGCCGACGCATTCGATGCTTTGCTCGCTGCCGTCGAAAAAAACACAAAGCAGCCCACCGCCCCGGCGGTCAATCGACAGACCGCTTCCCTTCCCGCCGATCTCGATGCGGCTGTAAAAAAAAATACTAACGACTGGCGGGCATCGGGAAAAGTAAGACGCCTCTGGCAGCGCGACGCTTCTCTGTGGACAGGCGAAGACGAAGCCAACTGGCTCGGATGGCTCGCCATCGTGGACGACCAACTCGCCGCCGCCGCCCAACTCAAGGCCTTCGCCGACGAAATTAAAACCGCCGGTTTCTCCGACATTCTTCTACTCGGCATGGGAGGATCCAGCCTGTGTCCCGAAGTACTCGCCTTGACCTTCCCACAAACGCCCGGCTTCCCGCGCCTGCACATACTCGACTCGACCGACCCGGCGCAAATCCGGAGCATCGAAAAGAAAGTCGATCTCGCCAAAACACTCGTCATCGTCTCCAGCAAATCCGGCAGCACGCTCGAGCCCAACATCTATAAGCAGTATTTCTTCGAGCGCGTAAAGCAAACTATCGGCGCCGACAAGGCGGGCAGCCACTTTATCGCCATCACCGATCCGGGATCGAAGATGCAGCAGGTCGCCGAGCGCGACCGCTTTTTCCACATTTTTTATGGACTGCCTTCGATCGGCGGACGTTTCTCGGCGCTATCGAACTTCGGCGTCATCCCCGCCGCGGCAATGGGCATCGACATCGACAAATTTCTCCAGCGCACCAAAGAAATGGTGGAGGCCTGCAAGGCGTCCACTCCCGTGGAACAAAATCCGGGAGTCGCGTTGGGCCTGATCATGGGCACCGCAGCGAAACTTGGCCGCGACAAAATCACGATTGCCGCTTCGCCCGGAATCGCCGACCTGGGCGCGTGGCTCGAACAGTTGATAGCGGAATCCACCGGCAAGCTCGGCAAGGGAATCATTCCCGTTGACCGAGAAGAACTGGGCACGCCGGACGTTTATGCCAGCGACCGCATCTTCGCTTACCTCCGCCTCGAAACCGCGCCCGACGCGGCGCAGGACGCCAAGGTCTCGGCGCTCGAAAAAGCTGGGCACCCTGTCGTGCGCATCGCCGTCGCCGATATCTACAATCTCGGACAGGAATTTTTCCGCTGGGAAATTGCCACCGCGGTCGCGGGCTCGATCCTCGGCATCAACCCCTTCAATCAGCCCGACGTAGAAGCCAGCAAAATCGTCACCAAGCAACTCACCTCTGCTTACGAAAGCGCGGGTTCGCTGCCTCCCGAAAAACCGATTCTTGATGAAGCAGGCATCAAACTTTTTACCGACGACAAGAACGCCGCCGAACTGGCGAAAGCCGCGGCTGGAGGGCCGTCGTCGCAAAAAGGCTCCGGCAGCCCGCTCAAAAACTATCTGCGTGCGCACCTGGCGCGTCTTGGAGCCGGCAACTACTTTGCCTTGCTGGCGTACGTCGAGATGAATGCCGAAAACGAATCTCTGCTGCAATCCTTGCGCATGGCCGTGCGCGATCGCAAACATGTGGCAACCTGTCTCGGATTTGGGCCGCGCTTTCTGCACTCCACTGGACAAGCTTATAAGGGCGGCCCCAACACCGGCGTGTTCCTGCAAGTCACCTGCGACGATGCGAACGACTTGCCCGTTCCCGGACAGAAGTACACTTTCGGAGTGGTGAAGTCGGCCCAGGCCCGCGGAGATTTCCAGGTCCTGGCCGACCGCCAGCGCCGCGCCCTGCGCGTGCACCTAGGCAGCGACGTGAAAGCTGGACTCGCCAAACTCGCGGAACTGGTAAAACAGATTCTGTAATATTTTCTCGGAGTATAAGGAGCAGCCATGCAACTTGGAATGATCGGTCTAGGCCGTATGGGCGCCAACATGACGCGGCGCTTGATGCGAGGCGGTCACACGGTTGTGGTTTCCGATCTCAGCGCCGATGCAGTCAAGGGCATCGCCAGCGAAGGCGCGGTGCCATCCTCTTCGCTTGAAGATCTGGTCGCCAAGCTCACCGCGCCACGCGCGGCGTGGGTCATGGTTCCATCGGGCGATGCCACGGAAAAAACCGTGCAGGCTCTGCTCGCGAACATGCAGGCGAGCGACATCATCATCGACGGCGGCAACTCCTACTTCAAAGACGACGTTCGCCGCTCGAAGTTGTGCGCCGCCAAGGGCGTCCACTACGTCGACGTCGGCACCAGCGGCGGTGTCTGGGGACTGGAGCGCGGATACTGCATGATGTTTGGCGGCCCGAAAGAGGCCGTCCAGCGCCTCGACCCGATCTTCAAAACGCTGGCGCCGGGACGCGGCAACATCCCGCGCACTCCGGGGCGCGAAAAAATGACTGGGCCAGCCGCCACCACCGCCGAAGACGGATACATCCACTGCGGCCCCTCCGGCTCCGGACATTTCGTCAAGATGGTCCACAACGGCATCGAGTACGGACTAATGCAGGCTTATGCGGAGGGCTTCGATATTTTCAAGAACGCGATCAGCAAAGACCTGCCTGAAGATATCCGCTACGATCTCAACCTGCCCGATATTGCCGAAGTGTGGCGGCGCGGCAGCGTTATCAGTTCATGGCTGCTGGACCTGACGGCGATGGCGCTGATCGAAAACCCCACGCTCGCCGAATACAGCGGCTTCGTGCAGGATTCGGGCGAGGGCCGCTGGACGATCCAGGCGGCCATCGAAGAAGCGGTTCCCGCCGAAGTGCTGACCGCGGCTTTATACGCGCGTTTCCGCTCGCGGCAAGATCACACCTTCGCGGAGAAGATGTTGTCCGCCATGCGCCAGAAGTTCGGCGGCCACGTGGAACCTAAGTCGCCGGCGAAGGCGAAGTAAGAAGCAGCCGCGGGCGACGAGCTTCGAGCTACGAGCCTACAAACGTCAGGATTAGTTCGAAACCCGCGGCCCTTGGCCCGCATCTATTAGCTGGGAGAATCAATGGCTCAACCTGAAGCTCCGACAGCTGTAGTCAAACCGCGATTAGGACGCACGGCCGATCCTTGCGTCATGGTGATCTTCGGCTTCACTGGCGACCTTACACGCCGCAAGCTGATTCCAGCCCTTTACAACCTTGCCAAAGAGCAATTGTTGTCGCGAGAATTCGCCGTAATCGGCGTGGGCCGCACCACCATGAGCGATGACGACGCGCGGAAGAAGGTCGCCGAGGACTTCAAACAGTTCGCCAGCGGAGCCGTCGACGCCGATTTATGGGAATGGTTTATCCGCCGCATTCGCTACGTCAGCGGAGATTTCGACAATCCCACGACTTACGACAAACTAAAAACTGCGCTGGCTCAGGTGGACAAGGACCATAACACTCACGGCAATTATTTCTTTTACCTTGCCACCGCGCCCAATTTCTTTGGCGATGTCGTCGAACGGCTCGCCAATGTCGGCCTGATGGTTGAAGAAAACAACCATTGGCGCAGGGTGATTATCGAAAAACCTTTTGGCCACGATCTCGACTCCGCCAAGGCCCTGAACAAGCGCATTTTGAAAGTCGCTTCT
>Ga0181530_10001859_pt1 | contig 25907 bp, 22 predicted proteins | sample PEATcosm2014_Bin_42_FD_119769 | JGI IMG/M metagenome (GOLD analysis project Ga0181530, IMG submission 119769) | Peatland microbial communities from MTU Mesocosm Facility, Houghton, MI, USA - PEATcosm2014_Bin10_60_metaG | ecosystem: Environmental > Terrestrial > Soil > Wetlands > Peat | place... | reverse complement strand
GGGTGACGATCGACACCAATGCCCGCGAATCGCCACCTGCCGTTCTGGCATATAGCCACGTCCCCCTGCGCTCTGCGGCAGGGGTGTTCTGATAATCAAAGCCTTCGGCCGCGCTCATTCCGCCTTCCGATCAGTTAGCTTGGGAGTGGCCAGCGAAGAAGGAGGTTCTGCGCGGAGGACGATCTCGAAGTCATAAGGGCGCCCCTGCAACCCGGCTGGCGGGATGACGCCCAAATACGCAGGCCTCTCCCGGCGCCTCACTTGAAATCCATTCGCGCCGATATGCCAGTCGCGATCACCGCTCGATGAGCTCAAACAGCGTCCCAGATCAGGGCCGTTAAAATCCGCAAACAAATCGCCCGAATTCGCTTCAAAAAACGACAGCCGCTCGACCGTCGCGGTCCCAGGTTTCGATAGTGGATCCAGTCTGACCTCTCCCTGACACGGGCCCATCCGCAAAGGGACTGCTTGGTCATCGCGATACGCCTGCCATCGTGACCGCCAACGCCACGCCGTGCGCCAGCCGCGCTGCTGCACCAGCAAACTCGGCAGGGCCTGCGGCCCTGGCCTTTCGAACCGTTGCTCAATAGCCGGATCGAAGGAACTTGCGGCCTGCAGTAGCTCGGGAGAACTCAAGCGGACATCTGATGGCAGCACCGCGGTTCGCTGCAAATGTCTCCATTCCTGGAACGTAAAGCGACAGGCCAATTCGTGAATTTCGGGGGCGATCGTGATTTGTTCCATTATGGCTTTTTGCACGAGATAGCTTTCGCGGATTCGCTGGTCACCTCGATCGCTCGACGTCCGCAGCGTCTTCCCGTGCTGGCGGTGGTTATTCAACTGCGCCGCGAGAAAGGCGATATCGTGCCGCCGAAGGATCTTGGCATAGGCCAGCCAATCGCCGCACAGGCGCAGCGGCATCCCCGCGAGGTTTATCTCCTGCAGCGCCTCGCGGCGAAAGAGGCATGCGCTGGCGTTAGGCACGGTGTTGCGAAGGATGAGATAATTCGAAACCTCGTCCGCGCCGCGGGCAAAGTAATCCTGCCGCCAACGCGACGGGTGGATCTCGCACAAGTAACGCGGGGTCTCCCCGAGCATCCGCCCCCGCTCGTCAATGATACGTGACTGCGAATAGACGAGACCAGCTGATGGACTACGTTTCGCCAATGCGACCAACCTTTCGAGAAAATCGGGCGCGCAGCTATCGTCGGCTTCGGCAATCCAGATGAATTCTCCGCGCGCGAACGATAGACCCCGGGCCCACTGGCGGAATGCGCTGCCGGAATTCTGCTTATTGACGTCAATACTGATTTGAAACGGGGAGGCCAGCCCTCGCACATATTCCACGCTATCGTCACCAGAAGCATCATCGAGAAAGCATATTTCTATGTTTCGATATGTTTGGGCGAATATCGAATTGAACCGCTCCGGCAGAAATCGCCGATGATTGAAATTCGGGACCACGATGCACACCAAAGGCGCCTTTTTTGCCGCCATGTGCACGCTCGCTTCGCTCATGATTCCGTAAGTCGCATTTGTCCGCGACAAATGCATAATCTGCTAGATCCAGCACAGTCATCGATGCAAAAAGACTGTGTGACAGCCTGGTACTGCACATCAGCAGGCGAGCCCGATGTCACTCCGGCAGATGTTTCATCGCGTTTCATGGGTTTCCTAGAAAGCCCGCTAAACCCCGGAAATGTCGACACTGGTTTTGGGTCATACCAAAGAAATTATGAGGCGATTACCCGTACCAATCAATAACGAGTGTTGTCTTGACAAGCGCCCAGGGGGCCTTGGGTTTCCCTAGATGCTCTCAGTTTGATTCTCTAGACGGTGGGCAGAGGTTGCACCGATTTGACGGACACGTGTTGGGCTCCAAGAAAGAGTCCAACGATGACACAGAGCAAGAAAGGCGGGGCAACGCCCCGGCGGTTTGATCCAGCATTCAAAGAAGAAGCTGTACGGATGTGGCAAGCGAGCGGGCGATCGGCGGAGGAGACCGCCCGGGAACTGGGGATCAGCGTGTTCCACCTGTATGATTGGAGGAAGGCCCAGCGAGGGCCTCGGGAAGCGCCGCCGGCGCTTCCCGAGGATAAGGAGTCACTGAAGGCCGAGGTGACCCGGCTGCGCTTTGAGGTGGCGCGGCTGACCGAGCAGAGGGAAATCCTATCTCTGAAGGCGGGTATCACCAGACGACCTCAGGCTCTGCGCAGATCACCCACTTGAGCCTGAGAAGGAGGCAGGAATCCCGCACTCCCTCTCGGGCTCGGATTTAGTGGGCAAGATGATGGTGGCGGCGCTTAGCGCCGCCGTCAATCCGGGTTTGGCTTTGCGGTAGCTGTAACGAATCCGTGGCTGATGAATCCGCTGAAGGAGCCGGATGCCGCCACAAGCTTTGACCACACGCTGTTCGCCAGGTGTAGGAGGCTCGAGGGTTACTGGCGGAAGGCCCTCGGTACGATAGATGGAATTGAGGTCGGGAGTGCGACGACATCTTCGTCCCGGTGGTTGGGCCTCTAAGGGACGTCCAACTTTGCTTTTGGGACGACGTTCGCCGGTGGCATCGACCCGCAAAGCGGAGAGTTTGAACTGCGTCCGTTCGGGCAGGGCGTAACGATAAGGCTCGCGGTGCTTGAGCATATAGTAGGCAACCGTGACGAGCTTCCTCGCGGTCGCGACAACGGCGACGTTGCGATGTTTGCGCCGTGCCAAGCGGCGAAAGAAGACGCCCAGAGGCCCAGGATGGCGGGCGACCTGTTGGGCGGCCTGGGTGAGAAGCCATCGTGCGTGGGAATTACCCGCCTTGGTCACCGAGCCATGGTGGCAGTGCTCTGCGGACTGGCGGACACTGGGAACAAGCCCGAGATAGCTCGCAGCGTGATCGGCGTCACGGAAGCGACTCCAGTCGCCCAAAGCGGCGATGACCGCCTGGGCGACGGCCGCGCCGACGCCGGGCAGTGTCATGATGAGCCGAACGTCCTCCCGTGGATAGCTGATCTTGGCGAGCTCGATGGTGAGCTTTGCCTCTTCGGCTTCGAGATGAACGAGCAGCTGCATGTGGCTGTCGATCACCAGGCGATCGCCGGATCCAAGGCGAGACCCTCAAGCCACTGACGCCCCTGCTTGCGAAATACGTCGGCGACTGGGGGATGAATCAGCCGCTGGGCAAGAATGCTATGGATGCGGTTCTTCAAGCGCGTTTGCTGTCGGACGACCGCGGCTCGGTGGCCGGACAGCTCCCGCAGTTGGCGAATGGCTGGATCGGGTTGCCAGACCGACGGAAGAAAGTCGCAACGCAGGAGCTGGGCAAGCACCACCGCGTCGACCTTGTCGGCCTTTATCCGAGCCTCGGCGATAATGCGCGTCCTTAGCGGGTTGCCGATCACGACTGCGGCAACGTGTGGTCGGAGGATATCCGCGACGCTCCAGGTGTTGGTTGTCGCCTCCAGCGCGACACGGTCCGACGGCATTAGTTGCGAGCGGGCAAACGTATCAATTGCCTCGCGGGTACATGCGAGACTGGCGCGTCTTAAGACGCGCCCGGTCTCATCGATCATGCAGGCTTCGATCGTCATACGATGGACGTCGAGGCCGACGTAACGGCTCATGGTTGACTTCCTTGGGTTGATTGCAGGCGAGGCAGGGCGGGGCTCGTTCGGCATTTATCTCTTCGAGCTCGAAGCTCAACCGGGTGGGCCGTGCGGGGGGTCAGATAAAAAAACGGGCTCGAAGCCCATAGAACGTCTCGACCAGCCCCTAAGATGAACGGCCTGCCCAACTTGCCTGCGGTTATTGCGCTCATCAAACCCGAGATCCGGTGACGAAACGCCATCGAAAGGATCCGGCATGCGCAACGCAGCCATCGCCCAACGGGGCGATGGCGGTCTTCATGCCGGCTAAAAAAGGCCGCGGGCATACTCTCCGAACCGCCGCCGAGAGGTATGCCCGGATCAAAGCCATGAGCGGCGAGCACGAGATCAAGTTGATGTGCGAGACCTTCACGGCTTCCCGCAGCGGATATTATGGTTGGCTGCGCTCGGACCAGTCGGTCCGGGTGCAGAAGGAGCGGGCGCTGCGTGAGCAGATCGTGACCGTGCATGCGCAGTCGCGGGGAACCTACGGCAGCCCGCGGGTGACGGCTGCCTTGCGAGCGCAGGGCACGGGTGTGGGCCGTAATCGGGTGGCCCGCCTGATGCGCAAGGCGGGCCTGCGGGGACGCCAGAAGAGCCGCTTCCGGGTGGTGACGACCGACAGCAAGCACACCGAGCCGATCGCTCCCAACCGGCTGACAGCCGAGGCTGCGCCGACGAAGGCCAACCAGGTCTGGATGAGCGACCTGACCTATGTTCCCACGGCCGAGGGCTGGCTCTATGTTGCCGGCGTCCTGGACCGCTGCACGCGCCGGCTGGTCGGCTGGGCCATGGGATCCAGTCTGGACACATCGCTGCCGCTTGCGGCGCTCACGATGGCATTGCGCCAGCGCCAGCCATCACCTGGCCTGATCCATCACTCCGACCGGGGCGTCCAGTACGCCAGCGGCGCCTACCGCGATCTGATGGCCGAACACGGGCTGGTTGCCTCAATGAGCCGCCGCGGTAACTGCTACGACAACGCAGCCATGGAGGCCTTCTGGAGCAGCCTCAAAAACGAGCTGGTCCATCGCCGGCGCTTCCTCACTCGCGAAGAGGCACGCACCGCCATCTTTGACTACATCGAGAGCTTCTACAACCGGACCCGACTCCACTCGGCCCTCGGTTATCAAAGCCCGCTCGACTACGAATCCAACCTCAGCTAACTGAACAATAACACGCCCAACGCGTGTCCATTATATCGGGGGAAGCACACTCCGCAAATTTCAAAATGCGCCTTCGTTTTCTGTTAGCAGTCAGCCTATGTTTGGCTACCGCAATCGATTTGCCCGCGGCCCAAAGCTCCACCAAGTGGATCATGCTGAATGTCACACCGGCTCAGGCGCAGGCAGACTGCCACCTATTGCAGTTGCCCGATGGTTCCAACATTCTGATCGATGCCGGCGAAGCTCCGGATGCACCCGATGTGGCCGTGACGTTGTTGAAAAAACTGGGCGTTCGCCGAATCTCCCTGGTCGTCATTAGCCATTTTCACAAGGACCACTACGGCCAACTAATTCCAATCATTAAGGCGGGAATCGTCGTCAAAAGAGTGATTTTAAACGTTCCCGATAAACGATCAGCTGATCTCGAAATCCCGTGGGGATGTGATTTGAACGACGTGCAGTCAGTGCTTGCCGAATTGCGTTCACGGAAAATTCCCTACACAACCCCCAAAGCCGGCGACCGGATTTATGAACGCAAGACCCGGGATGGGGCCATCGTTAGCCTCGACGTGTTATGCGCATATGACGGCGTACATACCCCAGTTGGGCCGACTGACGTCAACGACACTTCCATCGTGTTACGCCTGTCCCATGGACCCACACGAGCGTTATTCACCGGGGATTTGAATAACAAATTAGGAGCCTATTTGGTTGAGAGCGGCATGGATTTGCGGGCTGATCTGTTAAAGGCACCGCATCATGGCGCGGAAAGTACCGTTTCAGACGTTTTCTACACGAAGGTTCACGCCACAGCGGTGCTCGTGCCTGTGTCAAAGGCTCTTTGGCTATCTGCACGTTGCATGCGTACCCGCAATTACTTTTATAATGCGGGCGTCCCCGCTTATGTGGCCGGTCTTCGTGGCAATGTCACAGTTACCATGACAGCCAAGGGCTTTAAGATAGAAACGGAACATTGAGCCTGCTCCTCGATGGATTTCCCCGCCACCTTCGCTCGCCACTACTTAGCTCAAAAAATTTAAACAGCCAAGATCCATCCTGCTTTATCGGTGCAAAACACAACTGCCACCTCGAAAGAGGTTTAGTATAACTCTCCGGCCTTCGCATATCGTTTCCCGTGCCTACTTACCGTTTCGCTCCTTCCCTCTGCCGTCAACTCACCGCCTACTTTCGGTCCGGCTGGGCGTTTTTCATCCCATACCTCGCCGTTTACCTGATATATTATTGGCAACGATGGCCGGCGAACGCCCCGCATAATGACGCCGTAGCGAATGGGTTAATTGAGGGGCAACATCGCTTCTTTTCCTTCCTTCGTTCCTTTGCCCCGATTCCGCTGCTGCATCTTTATTGGATGTTTCATGCAATCCACGCACTACTCGCCGCGGTTACGTTGCTTGCGTGGTGGCAAAGCAACAAGTGCGAAACACTGGAGGTTAAGTTAAACGGTCAACTGCCGACGGAAGGCTCTGGGCACCCTGGTCTTGGCTCTTTAACATCAGCGGCGGATTTTACAGCCCACCATCCGCCGCCAGCAGCTTTCCATTCTACTCTTCGCTCTGCGGCGATTGCCGTCGCGCCTTGGTTTCTCCTCGCCCTTGTGTTCTACATTCCGGGCGTTTATCTGGAATGGCCGTCAGACGCCTGGGAACATTTTCGCCGGATTACCGAATGGGCGAGACACGATCTCGTTCGCAGTCATTCAGCCGGCTATAAATCGCTGTATTTCTTTGCCTACAGCTTTGTGAGTGGATTTCCCTCGGGCAGGCAGCTCTTTTGTTTGAATATATATTCCACAGGCATGTGTCTGCTGCTTGCCTGGCAGTATTATCTCTTGGCCAAGGCCGTTGGCCTGGACCATCGCTGGGCCTTTCTGTCTGTCGTCGTCAACGTCCTCACATTTGGAGACGTCTGCTTTTCATTCTACCGATATTACGGTCTAGCGAGCACGATATTTGCACAGATCGGCGTGGTGGCACTCACTCGCGTAGCTATCCTAGCGGCACGAAGGGCGAAAGGCGGCGTGCCACAATTCTTCATTTGGCAAGCGGCAAAAAACTCAGATCGCCGTGAGCAATCGTTAGGTAAGATGCGCTTGGCGCTAATGCTCCTACCTCCATGCTCGACGCTCCTCGCTTTGATCGCGTTTAATCACGTTCAAGGTCTTGGTATTGCCGGGTTGTGCATCGCCTCGATTGCTGCCTGGCGGCTGATCGAATGGAGACGCTCGATGACGCTTTTTCTGTTTGCGGGAACTGTAGTGCTAAGTGTCGCCACCATTCTTTGGTGGCCGAGAGACCCATCGATCAGTTCGGAGTATCGACCGGATGGTTGGTTGAATGTCTGGTATGGGTTCAATTTGTTCGCATGGCCGTCGCCGGCCGCTGATCGCGCAATGCAGATCCTCGGGCTCTTCGGGATTATCAATCTCGCGGCGGGGCTCGCTCTGCTTCGGAGAAACCACGTGATCGGCTGGCTCACGGTTGGCCCACTAATCGGTATTGCCCTTCCTTTTGTGGCCATTCCTTTTTGCGCAGTCGTTGCCGGGAATGGAGAGCCCATCTTCGTTTTTCATCGATTATTGTTCGCTATCCCCTCGGGTCTATCGCTGACCTATTTCTCAGCCACCGCAATCCATGCGTGGAAAATTCGGCCTAAAAGAAGGGTTGGCTCTGGCCAGTCCTCGCTAAGCCTTCAGTCGCTTCGCTTCGGCGCCGGACTGGTGGCAGCCGCTGCCTTAGTTCTCGTTCCTTCGAATAGACTTAGTTTTAATCGGCTTTGGAATACCTTGGCGATACAAGCCGACGATCTAGATATGGCGTCAATTGTGAAGATCAACGAAGACCAGCAGTACAAAGCGAATAACCATGTTGAACGAATATTATGTACGCCAGGTGCAGGATTTGTCCTGTCAGTTAATGGTGCACCAAATATCTCCGCTGCCGATCGCTTGATTGATCGCGCGTTGCAACCTTCTGCGCGAGCTAACATGCTCCTGCGCTCCATCGGTGTTGTCCCGATTGACAGTGTCTCACGTTTGCTCGTTGTACCACAAACGAAAACGTTAAGCAGCCCTCAGTCTATGGCTGCTTTCCTATCGAAACACTGGTTGCCCAATGAGGTTGCACTGGAATACGTTGGCGGCCCCGAGTGCGAAGTAACCGCGCTTGCTTTCGGGTATCGAGAGATACGATTATCGGATGTCAGGCTGTATCTGTATCAGCCACCGCATAAAGCAAACTGAGCTCCTTGGACAAGCCGATCTTTGATAAACGACTGACTGTCAGCAATGCTGCCGCGGCCGGGCCGGACGCGTTCAGTATGTGCAGCGCATTGACCCTTTTGATAGAATCGCGGTTCAGTACGGGAGGCTCGCTTGGACTTAACACTTGCGCACGAATTGGCGCCGATTGTTATATTAGAGCATTTTGCGGGATTTCCGGCGATACCGCTCCGCAGTGTCTGTAAGAACAATTTTTTAAGTTATGATACATTTCTTTCGTTAATGAGTTTTCGCGCCGTCCACACGGCCCGCTCTTAATACAACCGTTCGAACAATTCCCTGGCTCTGAATTTCGCTTTTCCTTCTGCGGCAATACGACTTGACGACACACTAGCATGGACGATCCTTTCCGGCCCACTTGGCGTCGTGGCTTGCTGGCGGCATTGGCGGCCGCCGGGGCGTTCTGCATGCCGCAGAAAGTAAAAGTGCCACTGGAGTTTTATCCGCTCAATCACCCCGGTGACGATATCCTGTATCTTGAAATAACCTGCGCATCGGACACGTCAGGCTTCGTGCGTATATGGTATGATACAACCGAAGGCTTCAACGAGTTCGACTCGTTGCGCTGGCCCATCTCGCCCACGCAGCAGAGCTATACCTACACTTTTCCCCTGCCCGATGCACCAATCGTCGCGCTGCGGCTCGATCCGCTCGCCCACGGAGGTACCCTGACCATCACTCAGATGCAGATTGTCGACCGGAGGGGTCACGAAATTCGGCGGTTCACCAGGGATATGTTCGTTCCTCTTTACCAAATCGCCTCCATCGCACCGATAGCCAACGGCTGGAATATCACTTCTAAACTAGACGCGATTGAGCCCAAGACACCTATCGCCGTTATGCCGATCGTTCCTGCCGGAATGAATAATCGTAATTTGCAACGATGCCTGCTATCCACCGGATATCTTGCTCTGATGTTATGGATCCTGCTGCTAGCGGTGCTGTTTGCCTTTTACCGACCGACCGATGCCAAGTCAGCACTCATCCGGATTGGATTCATGGCTGGTCTCGCGCTGCTTTTCTCATTCGCTGGCAACCGAAGATTGATCCGTGATGCGATCCACTTCGCCCTCTATGTTCCTACAGCGCCGCAGGGCGCCCCAACGGCTCCATTGCCTACAGCACAGACAAGAATTCTTGTGCCGACTGACGTGCCATCCCCCGACGACGTAAACATCGCCGGCTTCATTGGTTGGACAGCTTTTAGGCAGAATATTTTCGGACTGAGGTTAGCCGATAGGAGGGTCGCTTTGGTTTCCGAGTCCCTCGGGATTCGAAGCGTTGGACAAGACTGCCAGTCCTGGATGATTCACCGCAGCCTTTTTTCTGATTCGGGCGTACCGCTAGCGCTTCCGATACTCTTCGCTGTCGGCACACCTACCGCGGGTCCCTTTCACTGCTAGCCTCGCGTTAGTCCCGCCATTGTGGAACCAAGGCGAGCCGCCCTTGTCTCCCGATTCTTTGACTCCCCTTCAGACAGTCGTCAGTTGTGGTTTGTACTCGGGCACGAGATTCTGGATCCCCAGTTTGACTTGGTTTGCATCCATGCTCGCCGCCTTCTCGTGAATGTTGAGAAGCCCCTGCCGCAGGGCTTCGAACGGCAGCGGTTCGCCCGTGAAGCGCATGATTTTGGGATGCTCGGTCGGCACCATGTTCTCGGTGTTGTAATTGAGTTCCTCAAAGAGTTTCTCTCCCGGCCGCAATCCCGTGAATTTGATCTCAACATCGATTTCCGGTTTTAAGCCGCTCAGCTCGATCAATTGTCGGGCCACATCGACGATTTTCACGAGTTTGCCCATATCGAGAACGAAGATCTCGCCGCCCTGCCCCTGTGTCGCGCTCTGGAGCACCAGTCCTACGGCCTCCTGGACGGTCATGAAAAAACGTGTGACGTCCGGATGGGTGACCGTCACCGGCCCGCCGGTGGCGATTTGTTTCTTAAAGGTCGGTATCACGCTGCCGGACGAACCGAGGACATTGCCAAACCGGACGGCCATGAACCTGTTCTTCGTGCCGCTGTGACGCTGGAGCGCCTGGAGGTATAGTTCGGCCAGTCGCTTGGTGGCACCCATGACACTCGTAGGATTGATTGCCTTGTCTGTCGAGATGAGCACGAAGCGCTCGACGCCGAACTCGACGGAAAGCTTTGCCAGTTGCTTGGTGCCAATCGCGTTGTTGCGGAAAGCCTCGTAGGGCTGGTGTTCCATCATGGGCACGTGCTTGTGAGCGGCCGCATGGAACACCAATTGCGGCCGGAATCGATCGAAGATGCCGCGCATGCGTTCGCCGTCCAAAACGTCGGCGATAAGCGTTACAATCTGGGAGCCGCAGCCCAGGTCGAGCAGTTCCTGTTCAATCTGGAACATCTGCACCTCGCAACGCTCCACAAGCAGCAGGCGCAAGGGATGATACCCCACAATCTGCCGGCACAGTTCGCTGCCGATGCTTCCGCCTGCCCCGGTGACCATCACCACCTTGCCCACCACCAGCTCCCGAATGCGTTCCGTCTCAAGGTTGATGCGTTCGCGTCCCAGCAGATCCTCGATTTCCACCGGGCGAATCTGGGAGGCCTTCACAATCCCATTCACCAATTGTTCCATGGACGGAACGGTTTCGAACCGGAGACCCACCTCATTGAATACCTGGACCACCTCGCGAATGCGCCGTCCGGAAGCGCTAGGCATAGCGATAACGGCCTCGTCCGCCTGAATCTTGCCTTCGGCCAGTAATTCCGGACGTCCGACCACGGGGACGCCATGCACATGCGTATTCCACTTGGTGCGGTCATCGTCGAAGAAGGCGATCGGATACATGCGCAGATCACGCCGAAGTTTCATTTCCTTGGCCAGGTTGGCGCCGACGTCACCCGCACCAATGATCACGATCCGGCGCAGCGGTCGATCGCTCTTCGCCTTCCCCTTCTGCTGCTCGCGCAGGATCCGAAAAGCAACGCGCACGCTGCCCAACGAGGAGGTGTCCAAAAGAAAGCCCAGGATGATAATCGACCGCGGGGGGGCGTACTGCCCCTTGGTGGCATACCAAACACCCAGCGAAACCACACTGGCTGAGGCGCAGGCTAGCACGATGCGCCGGGCGTCGGGCAGACTGAAGTAGCTCAACAGGCTGCGAAACTGGCCAAAAAGCAGGAGCGAGAGCAATTCAATCGGCAACGACCATCGCAATATCCGCCAGAAAAGCATCTGCTGCTCGACCGGCGGATGAAACTCAAACCGGATTAGGTAGGCCAGCCAGTGGCCGGCAAGGATTACGCCGCTATAGGCAATAACCAACAACAGCAGTCTCGTATAATCCGTCCTGTTGCCAAACAAGGGGCGGCTGAGGCCCGTCGTTCCTGCAAAAGGCGGCCTACTGTCGGCCCTCGTCGCGGCGAACGGCAAACCGCCACTATTGCTGCCGTTACCTGTGTTGTTCATGCACGCTGAAGAGATTCGCCTAAATGCTGCATCTCGAGTGAATTGAAAGATCTAAACGTGCTGAATGCCTAGGTCGAGTCGGAAACACCTCCCTCCGCGGTGCCGCGCTCTCGTGGCGATTGCGACCTGTCGCCCAAGAATTCAAAAAGCCGCGCAAGGTAGGTATTGCCACTCTTATCTCTCGAATTCCCTCTTCGCCATTTTCCCACGTGGTGCGCGGAGTTGAACCATTCGTCCCCCGCCACCCTCTTCCCTGTCCCACGCCTTCCTTCCTTTCCCTTTACCATCCCGCCTTCATGGCATTGGTTGCTGCCGGAGGTAAGGGAACCAGCGGCGGAGTACGCCCAGCCACAGCAATCGGTTCATCGGCTGCGCCAAGCTTCCTGCCTTGATGAGGGTGGCTTTGAAAAAGCGCCGTCTTTTGGGCGCACTTCACTTTGGTTGTCGGGCTTAAACTCTGGCATCGTGGCGTGATCCAACGCAGAGATACCACGCCGGGCAAGCACCTGCCCTACCGTTAGGAAGAGTATCTTCACGTCAAACCAGAAACTGCGGTGTTCTACATACCATACGTCGAGGGAGAATTTCTGCTCCCACGTGAGTGCATTGCGGCCGTTGACTTGGCACCAACCGGTGAGACCCGGCGGCACCTCATGCCGTCGCAATTGCTCAGAGGTGTAGCGGCCGAGGTACTCCACGAGCAGTGGCCGCGGTCCCACCAAACTCATCTTACCGCGCAGCACGTTTATCAACTCCGGCAGTTCATCCAGCGAAGTCGAGCGCAGCCACCGGCCCAAAGGTGTTAGTCGCGCTTCGTCAGGCAGCAACCGGCCCTGCGCATCGCGGTCATCACGCATCGTGCGAAACTTGATCAATTCAAAGATTTCCATTCGATAGCCGGGCCGCTTCTGGCGAAACAAAACCGGGGCGCCTAATTTCACCCGTACCAGCGAGGCGATGACAGCCAGAACGGTTAACCACAGCGGCACGGTTAAGATGACCGTTACCAGATCGAACGTACGCTTGAGGGCTAGACTGCGCATATCAGCGACTCGCGTAAACACGCCGGATCACCTCAACGACACGATCCAGGTCGGTCGCGGTCAGGTTCGAGCCTGACGGCAGGCACAGTCCGTGGGCAAACAGCCGTTCTGCGACCGCACCGCCGTAGCACACACAGTGCCTGAAGAGCGGCTGGAGATGCATTGGTTTCCACACGGGACGTGCCTCAATATTTTCCTCCGTCATGGCAAGGCGGACTTTTTCACGGTCTGTGCCTGCCGCTTCAGGGTCGATAGTGATACAGGTCAGCCAGCGCGTGCACCGGCCGTAATCGGCTTCGGGCATGAAAGCGAAGCCGGGTAGGTCACTCAACGCCTTTTGATAATATTCGAAATTGCGCCGCCGCGCCTCCACACGCTCCGACAACAGTCGGAGTTGACCGCGGCCAATGGCTGCAAGCACATTGCTCAGGCGGTAATTGTAACCCACCTCGGAGTGTTCATAGTGCGGCGCCGGATTGCGTGCCTGCGTAGCCCAAAATCGCGCTTTGTCGATCAGCGCCTTGTCCTGCGACACCAGTATGCCTCCGCCTGCCGTGGTGATGATCTTGTTCCCGTTGAAGGAAAATACCCCGCATAGGCCCATCGTGCCGGGAACAACGCTTCGAGCTTTTCCAGTTCCCGGTTCCCGGTTTCCAAAATACCTTGCTCCCAGCGCCTCCGCAGCATCTTCAATCAAAGGGATTCCGTGCCGCGCGCAGATTTTTGCTACGCCATCAATATCGGCACTTTGGCCATAAAGATGCACTAAAATGACCGCTTTAGGCTTTTTACCAGATTTGCTTCGCCCTTCCAATGCCTCAGCTAGCAACGCCGGGGCCATGTTCCATGAGCGTTCATCGCTATCCACAAATACCGGCGTGGCACCTTCATAGACTAAAGGATTCACGCTCGCCACAAAAGTAAGGGTTGATGTGACTACTTCGTCGCCCTGCTTTAGCCCTAGCCACCGTATGGCTAAGTGCAGAGCAGCCGTGCCGGAGGAGAGTGCTACCGCATACGGCACACCGACCGTCGCAGCAAACTCCTTCTCGAAGGCATCCACCTGTGGCCCCATTGGTGCGATCCAGTTGCTGGCGAACGTCTCCTGCACCAGATTAAGTTCGTCACCACCCATATGCGGTGGTGAAAGATATATGCGATGCTTACTCATCGTCCAAACCATCAGTCTGACCGCATACGCGGTTCACTCGCCGCATCACATTGGTTGATGCGCTGACGCACCCATTTCTTGCCGCCCACCTCATCACATCGTGGGGTCTGAAATATCTCTTTGTTGATGGCCTGCATGGCCGGCTATCAATATAGTTCCATCTGCAACATCATTATTGACGGACACATTGTTATTAATCCTCACACCACGCCCAACCCTAATGCCGAGGAATATGGTCGCTCCCATGCCGATCAATGTGTCGCTCCCTATCCTGACATTACCGGCAAGTAAAGCCCCAGGCGCCAAATGCACATTATTTTCTAGTTCGCAATCGTGTGACACGACTGTCCCTGCATTGATTATACATCCGTTTCCTATTCTCACGTCCGCACTAATAGTCGCATTGGCGAACACCTGGTTCCCTTCGCCCATGACCACCGATGGATCAACCGCGGCACGCGGATCGATCAGATTAGGCAGATCAAATCCGATACCCTTAAGGCGCTCGAAATATTCTTTTCTCATTTGGTGGTTAGCCACAGCGCCAATACCCACAACGGCACGCTTCAATCCCCGTCGATACAGCTCTTCCATTGCAGACTCGCGCCCGACGACAGGCACCCCCAAGAGGCTTTTCCCAATGGGGATGGTCGCATCAATGATGCCATAGATTTCAAACCTCTGGGCCAGCCGTAGAATCTCGATGCAGACCTTGGTATGTCCTCCTCCGCCCCAGATCAAGATGTGATCCGTTTTAATTGCTGGCAAATCTAGCGCTAGCGGCGTTTCTTTTCCGGATAGCGCCTCGCGGTTTTTTACGTAAGCCTCAACATCCTCCGCGCGCACCACGGGGAGGTTCGTGAAAATTCGTGCATCCAGTCCAAGTTGCGCAATGATTTTCTCCGCTGCCTTCGAAAACACTGTTTGGCCACCCTTTATCCGGCCGCCCTGGGCCGGAGCGATAATGTCGAGGGGACGGTTCGGCGTAGAGCTTATCGTTGCTAAAGGCGCGTTAACCGGCACATGCTCACCGACGCCAGCTATGTAGTGGATGAACCCTGAATGAGGTGCTTCGATCTCGAAGGCCGCCTTCGATGTCTCCAACAAGGCAATTACCTGGCCCACAGCCACGCGGGTACCATCTCTTAATGGCAAATTGACAAGAAGGCAAGAGTCATCGCTTACCGACTCCTTGGGTACTCGTATGATTATGGGTTCACTCATGCAGCAGCTCGCGTAGGGTTTTCAGTATGCTTTGTTCGTTGGGGAGCAATTGATTTTCCAGGACAAAAGAAGCGGGAATGTAATGGTCATATCCCAATCGTCTGGCCTTGAATACAATATTGGTTTCGATCAACTGTGCCAGCACCTCACCGCCGAAAGCCGCAAAAGTCTTGCCTTCTTCAACGATCAAAACCTTGCCTGTCCGGCGCACCGATTCCGCGATCGGCGCCAAATTCAGCGGTGCGAGTTGTGTCGGACAAATGAGTTCGCACAGCAATTCCATCTCCTCAAAAGCCTTGAGCAAGCAGTCTTCTACAATCTCTACCATCCCTCCGTAACATACGACAGTGATCTGGGGGGCGATGCTTTCGGGGGAGACACGCACACATGGGAACTCCTCCCCACTAAGAAATACATTGTAGCCCTGTGGCGGCTTGGTTCTGAGCGGCCTCGTATAAAGAATTTTGTTTTCAATTACAAGTGCCGGATGTCGAATCTTTTCTACCAGATCTCGATAGATTCTTGCGGGATCGACCCGGACATTCAGCGCCAGCACGGTCAGTCCCGGTATTCCGAGAAAGTGCGATTCAATGCATTGGCTGTGGGTCGGCCCATAGCCGCGTCGCCCGCCCATCGGCGTGCGTACAATCAAGGGCACCGACACCTTCCCACCATACATCGTTTCAAACTTGCACGCATGTTGCAGTAGTTGGTCAAACGCCAAACTTAAAAAATCGCCAAACATTATTTCCACAATGGGCCGTTGGCCACCGAGCGCAAGTCCGGTGCCCACGCCTACAATCGCCGCTTCACTAATGGGCGTGTTGCGCACCCGTCCTGGATAACGCTGACTCAGGTCCCGGCTCACCTTGAATGCCCCTCCGTAGTGTCCCTCAATGTCTTCGCCGATCATAACAAGATCCTGATAGCGTGAAAAAAGTGCGACGAATTCTCGGTAAATAAGTGCCGAATACCTTTCCTCGCCCTTCGTTGTTGCTTCCTGCCGGATTATTGTCCACACGATCGACCGTGCGCCGGCGTCATTCGGCTTGGGCCTGAATTCGCAGGGCAGCGCTGCTTCGCAGCGCAAGAGTGCTTTTGCGAGCTCCTGCTTAATCTCGCTATCCAGTCGTATCAATGAGGCATCACCCTGTTCCAACAAGAGGTTGAGCGGATCTTTTTTTCTGAACGATTCTATTTCCCGCGGGTCGCGGTTGTCGTCACCCTTCGAGTGCGCAGCCAAGCGGTAGGTTTCGATTTCCAAAACTGCCGGCGCGCCAGCCGCGCGCACGTAGCCCATCGCCTCCGCTGCCTTTTCGATGAGGTCCCTATGGTGCCATGTATCGCCGCGGAAGTAACGCAGTCCGAAGGCCATGGCTCGTGCCTCGATGCTGCCGGCGATGGTTTGCCGACAGTCGGTCGACTGAGCATAGCCATTGCGTTCTATCACCCACAGGACTGGCAGGTTCCAGCAGACGGCAATATTCATCGACTCATAAATGATTCCTTCGCCGAAGGCACCGTCCCCATGAAAGACGATACTGATATTCTTGTCGGTTTTCAGCCGATGCGCCCATGCACTGCCGACCGCACTTGGCGACATTCCGCCGAGAATCCCATTCGAATAGAATCCTCGGTCGCAAAGATGCTGCGATCCGCCGAAGCCGCCACACAGTCCTGTCGATTTGCCCATGATCTCCGCCAGAAGGTCTTCGGCGTTCTCATGAAAAGCCAGATAATGCCCATGTCCGCGGTGATTAGAGAAAACGGTATCTCCAGGCTGCGCCGCTTGGGCTACTGCCACACCTGACCACTCCTGCCCTAGACAGGTGTGCACTGTGCCATTGAGTTTACCCTGGGCAAATAGCTCCAGCAGTAGCTCTTCAAATCGACGTATGAGCAGCGCTCGTCGCAGCACCACAGGTCCTGACTGGACCGGTGATTCAGGTTTAGGGGAAGAAGCTTGAGCCCTCGCGCTCATTTCCAAGGATTCCGTTAAGCTAGGGGGCTATATCCAATTATTATCCGTCATGAGGTACCGGCTTGTGAGACCCACGCTGGGACTTTTAGGCCGAATCCTCCCGCACCGATTATAATAAGGGACGGCATGATCCGATGAAAATAGTTACCCGAGCACGGCCATGTGTGGATGATAGTCCTCAATTGAGTTTATGCAGCATTAAATCCGATACGAGGACCAAGAGGTGGCTTTGCGCCGGTCGGCGCGGCCGAGAGCGCATCAAACAACCCATGCCAATTACCGGCCAGAACATCCATGTCGTAGTGCGTCCGAGCCGCGTGGAGAGCATTGGAGCGCATCGTTTGCAGTCGTTCAGGCTTCTCCACAAGTTCCTTGCAGACCGCCAGAAACGTGTCCTCGTCCCCAGGCCGAACTACCCAGCCACAATCGTGCTTATGCACAAGATCGCTGAGATCGGAATCCAGCGCGCAAACGGCCAGGATGGCCTGGCCAAAGGCTAGCGCGCTGTAGGTCCTGCTTGGCATAGCCACGTTTTCCGCACCGAGCGCAAGCGTCACCAGAGCGACTGGGGCGTCCAACATCGCTTCCATCCACTCCGCGTCGGCAAGAGGTCCTCCAAATTGGACTCCCCCGCTGCCAGGCAGCTGGGCAGCTTTTCTTTTCAATAGTTCGTATCCCGCTCCGAAACTGTGAAAGCGCCATCGAATCCCGGGGATTGTCCCCCGACGCCAGCATCCGAGAAGCGTTTCAAGGTCATGTACACGGCCCATGGCCCCCAAGTACATTACATCCACGGCGCCGGATTTGGGAGGAGATTGTTCCGAGAACGGCGCAACTTCCGCGCCAACCGGAATAACCCACGAACGGCGTGACGGACCGTAGCGGGCCTCGGCGTGGCGCCGCAACTTCTCGCCAAGGTACACCATCGCATCGCAATTCCTTATCGCGTAGCGCGTCAAGCCCGCCAGCATTCGCTCCACAATGCCACCCGGGCGTATTTTCCCGGCGAGCACCAACACGTCCGGGTAAAGGTCGTAAAGCAAGAAGACCGTCCGCCCTGACGATCCACAAAAACGGCGCACCAATGCCGGGAGTAGGAACGGATTGCTGGTCACGACGTGGATGTCGGCGTGTCCGCGCCGCTTCACGACATGGCGCCAGGCACGCCAAAGGTATCCGGGATACATTCGCCAGCGCTTTGCCCATCCAGACAGCCCACTCGACTTATCGCGGTATTCGGCTGCCGTCAGGCCGCGTACCCACCGCGCGGGGAAACCAGCGGCAGTCCAAGCCCGGAGCGTAGCATTTATGAACGCGGTTTCACCCACCGCGCTGTAAAAGCTCACCGTTGGGCTGCTGCCAGAGTCCGACTGCGGTGCCGGCAGTCTCATTTCAGGCAAGTTGTTTCTCGGTACCAATCCACCGTTGCCTGAACTCCCTCTTCCCACGAGTATGGAAGCTCGCCACAAACGCGTCGGGTTTCGCCAAGATCAAAAACATATTCTTGGAGAATGTTCCCGAGCCGAAAGCTATTGAACGGGAAGCGCCTAAAACCAGCCATATTCAAGGCGTTTCCCACTAGGGCGAACATGTGCACCAACCACAACGGGAAGGTTCGAATCGGCGGCGCCCCCATTGCCAGCGCAAGCCGGTCCGTGTACTCCCTCAACGAGAGCGGCTGATAATCCGCCAAATAAAAAACCCGCCGGTTGATTTGCTCCGCCGGGGCGGTAAGCAATCGAAAATACTGCCAGGCGATGTTCCCAGCATAGGCATAAGACTTAAACAGCTTCTGCTTTCCGCAGTGGAAGAACATCCCTCGCTCGATCAGATGAAGCATCCGCACATAGTGAGGGTGCATATGCGGACCCCAAACGGTTGTCGGGCGGCAAAGCATCCATTCGACGCCTCCGCCGTCCGATTCGCGGACAATCTGTTCCGTGCGGACCTTGCTCTCGCCATAGAGGGTGCTCGGACAGTAGTCTTGGTCGAATCGCGGGATGTAGCCCACGCGGCATACCAACTGCGACGAGGTGTAGATCGCCCGCCGGACCGACGGAGTGGCCCGCACGGCAGCAACCACGTTTCGGACCCCGTCAATATTCGCCGCGTAATCGGTTGCGGTAACACCCTTGAGGTCGATTCGTGCCGCAAGGTGAATTACGGCATCCGGCGCGGTCCGAGCGAAAACACTCTGCAGTGCGGCAGCATCAAGAATGCTGCAACGGTGATGGCTATAATCCGGTGCGTCGAAGGGCGCCGGTAATAAATCGAGACCTGCAACCTCGTGTTTCTCTAAGAGCAGCCGCTCCGCGACCCACCGGCCGATCAAACCGGCGCTTCCGGTTACCAACACCCGCATGAATTCCGCCCTCCCGATCTGGCGTTCATATAGATGGCCAGCCAAAGACCTGCACCGCCTCGGCAAAGAAAGCCACCCATAGGGACTGGAAATCCGCGTGATCTCCTGCGCGGTATGCTTTAGGCGGAAAGCCGGAGGCCGCGTTTGCTGGTGAGCTCGCAGGCAAGGCATGCATTGATATGGCTCAAATTTCCGAGTTCAAGTCAAAATGAACAATCCTCCCAGCAGGCGTTGACAGTATGCCTCAAAATCTGCCGACGAAAGTCGTGAGGGTTCGATCCCCCCTTGGCACCATCTTGATAGCGGAAAGCGAGGGTAGGTTGGAATGAAAACGACTCTAACGGAGTCGGCCACGCCGGAGGTTTGTGAAAAATGCCGAAAAGATCGGCGATCCAAGAACCATCGAAGCCTTTCATGTCAAATTTCGTGTGGACTTGAAAATGTCGGCCCGCGACCGGCGGGTAAACCAGACTATGCGTTCTGGCGGTCGCTAGTTCCGGAAAGCATCGATCCAAATAGGACTCCGCGAGATACTCCAAAACGGGCGACACTGTGATCACGTCGAAGCTCGCGTCCGGTAACATCGCAAGATCATGGACGCTCCCTAATACATTGGGTTTAAAGTTGTCGTTGATGCCGAAGGTCGTTACCTCATTCCCACGCGACCGGAGCGTCTCCGTATCCAGCCGCTGGCCTTGTGCGACCACCAATATCTTCTTCGGCGGCCCGCACGACTGGATGCCACGGTGTTGATAATATGTGTCGAACAAGTTGGACGGATGCAACGCCACCCGCGCTTCTCCCGGTCGGCCGGCATGACGATTGGAATGGGAACTCTCTTCATAGATCGCGCATTTTGGCTACGATGTTGAAAGAGTAGTCGAGTAATTTTCCGTTCGCCGAGACCCTTTCGCGCAGCACCTCCACCGACGGGAATTCGGCCTCCGTCTGGATGTCGTAGAAACGATATCCGCGCGCTTTCAGCCATATGAAGGGATTGGTGTTGTCGTTGGCAAAATTTGGCCCCCAAACTTCAAGCAGGATAATTGGCTGATCCCGCCGCAAAGTCTCCTCACCGCCGCGCAACACAGAATGCTCATTACCGTCGACATCGAGCTTGATCAAACTGATCGGAGCCGACCGCGCTTCCTTCAGAACGTCGTCCAAACGTTGAAAATCGACGACGCTTTCCGTTTCACGCTGCACTCCATTAGTCGGCCAGCTAGACCGGTACCGAATTCGCTGCGCTCGGAGATTGTCCACTGACAACGCGAGCTTGTAGGGCACCACGTTGTTGAACGTGTTCAGCTCTAGGTTGCGAATCAATTTTTGGAATGCATAGTCAGTCGGTTCAAACGCATAAACCCTGCCTGCCGCCCCTACTCGCCTCGCCAGCCGAAATGTGTGCGCGCCGATGTTAGCTCCGATGTCGAGCGCCGTCATTCCAGAGCGCCCGTATTTTTCGATGCCTGCGGCCATATCGGCTTCGTACCGCCCCAACAACACACAAACGTCTATCATTTCGCTGAGATCGAGTTCGTAGACAATGCCGTCGACGGAAGCGCGCGTTTTCCGCCCGCGCACGAGATCGCAGAACAGCTTGAAATAGAGCCGTCGCACGGCTCGCCAAGGCGTCGCCAAGTAAATGCGGCGCATCGCATTCATGAAATTTGCTCTGATGGCCATAGTGTATAAGCTCCGGTCAACGTCGGAGGACGTCGCAACCGACGGTATCAATCGCGCGGGTTGTTTCTAAAGACAAGGGCGAAAAAGAATGTTCGTCCAAGGGCCCAGGACAGCCGGAGCTAGTCCGTCCGGTTCCCTTTGGTGAAAACTCATTAACCTAGGCGCAAATGTCGCAATGCCGTACAATATTTGCCTAATATTCATACCATCTCCTTATACACTTTTTCGTAATTTCTAGCCATTCTTGATACAGACCATTTTTGAGCTTTTTGTTTAGCCAGAAATGCGCGGTTTTTCGCTGTCTCTCGATCGTCCAACGTCTGGATAACGGAATCACACGTCTGCTGATTATTACACGGATCAACAAAGAGCGCATCGCTATCGGCGAGAATTTCGCGGTGCGCGGGAATATCTGAGAGTACCATCGGACAACTACACATCATGGCTTCCATGACCGTATTCGGACAACCCTCGTATGCGCTTAACGACATAAATACCGAGGCCTTCTTCATTAATGCCCAAACAGAGGTTGCCTGCAAATAGCCGGTGAAGGCTACGTCTGAGTCTAACCGAAGCGTGTGCCTTAACTTTTCTAATTCAGATCTCTGTGGACCATCCCCACATATAACTCCAAAGACTTTTCGTTTTCCATTAATCAGCTTTAGTGCCTCCATAAAGGCTTTTAGGTTCTTACTGCCACCACTATCCGACGCCAGTCGACCAACATAGAGCACAATGGGCACTGCCTTTGTCGCCAATCCGGTTGGCAAGGCAGGAATAGTCTTATTAATTTCTTCTATCGGTAATCCGTTTGGCACGCAATAACGGCGACTGTCCGGCAACTGTGTTTTCCAATAGTCGTCACCGCCTAAGGAATTGGACACAATCGCACTCGCACTAGAAGCCGCCAGAATTCGCAAACGGTTTTTCCAACTTTGCGGATAATCCATCGCAGATCCTGGCTCACGCAATATCCAGGGAATCTTATTCAGCTTTCCGACTATTGCACCCAAGACATCGCTTTGCAGAATCCAGGTGTGGATGATGTCCGGTTTAAGCTGTCTAGTTAATCGAAGTAATTGCCAGAGTAAATATGGGTCGTAACTCGATCGCGATTTAAGACGGTGAAGCACAACATCAGGTAATTCAGGCTTAAGAGGCCAATCTTTAGTGTAGGCAATGTGAACTTCATGGCCCATCCGAGCCAACTCTGGCGTCAAATAGCTGAGTTGTCGCTCCGCACCGCCGCCACTCAACTTTGGAATTATGTGAAGAATACGCATATTTAGACCTACACGTGCCTGATCAGAAGTGATTGATTTTCAATTGCATCGGAATTGTAAATGAAGACTACCTGTAGATTGTTTCGCAAGCAGCGCTAGCAGAGGGGCTTGCCCAAAGACTCCCACTCAAGTCGCTCCAGCTAGCATGAGAAAGCGGGCCGCGGCGCAACTCCACTACGCGATAGCTTTCCACTCATGCTCTACACGGGAATCGACCTGCATAAAGAAACGACAGACCATATTCATTTCGCGCCGCGCGATCTAAGGACAAAGTTGAAACTCGAGTTCCAATCGGTGTTGCGGTACGCGGACAAAACCTCGGACGGGCGGGACATGCGGCGGATGACGTCCTTTTTCTGGAAATCCCGGTGGCCCAGCTCCCAGAAGTGCTGGCCATTACAATAACGCGCGGTGATGCCGTCGGCCTTCTGAAGGACGTTGAAAAGACCGACGATCCACGAGATGTCGAATCCCTTCACATCGAATTTTGCGCGAACTTGAAAATGCCGACCCGATATCGGCAGCTAAACCAGAGAATGTTTTCCGACTCTCGCCCGCTCGTCGAGACATCAGTCCAAATAGTGCTCCGCGAGATGCTCGAAGACGCGCGACGCCGTGATCACGTCGAAGCTCGCGTCCGTAAACATGGAAAGATCATGGACGCTCCCCGTCATATCCGGCTTAAACGTTTCATCGATATCGAAGGTCGTCACCTCATACCCGCGCCACTGCAACACCTGCGTATCCAGCCTCTGGCCTGGTCCGACCACCAATATCTTCTTCACCGTCTCGCACGACTGAATGTCGCGGTATTCATAGTATGTGTTGATGAAGTTTCAGAGGTGCAAGGCCTACCGCCACCTCTCGAGGTCGATCGGCATAACCGTGGGACTGGGACAGTCTCGTTCTTCTTTTTGTTCATCGCCGACTCTTCAGTAAACTATTGATCTTGCACTAAACAATGCCTGTGTACAGTGGCCTATTCCGTTTTGTTATATGCGTAATTTATATTCATTTGATTGTTCTGTTATAAACAACTTTCTCACGAGATTTGCCTGGCAACGATTTCCTTACCGAGTGGAGCGCCTCATTTGATATATTCTCAATTGAAACTACGGAAGCTGCTCAGCCGCTTTCCCTTTGAATCCCAAATCCGTGCGATAGACCAGCAGCACCGTCATTACGAGACTGACGCCCCAGCTCACCACGTAGCCCCAAGCTAATCCGTTTCCCCCTAGGCGTGGCGAGAGTACGGCTGACGTTATTAATAGTAGCGCATTTTGAGGTATCCCAATGAAAAAAAAGGACTTCCACATTCTTTTGTGACTGCGTATGACTTGATATGCGGCGGTAGTGGCGACCTCGAATACCAAGGCCAACAACAGGATCTTCAACACCGAGACTGCCCCGGCGAAGCCGCTTCCATAGAACGTGAGCAACCAAGGCGCGAGCAGTAACATTATCGGACCAAATACCACGACAGCAATAAGAACTGAATATAGGTTTACCCTGAATGCACTGATATACTCCGCGCCCTTTTGCTGTCCTTTGTAATTATTGAGAACTGCAATTGACACGGTATCCACTACGCTAGGGCACAGTCGCACGATCGCCACAAGATTCTGTGCAGAGGCGTAGATCCCCATCTGCACGAGGCCATCATGCTGGCGAGCGAGGAACGCCTGGGCTAACCAAATCGTCGGAGTTGTCATCAGCCCGTTAAGGGCCGCGGGCACAGCGAATGTTCCAATGATCTTCCGCTCCTGCCATATCCGGCGCCGCGAAATTCTGAGCCCCATTCGAGCACATTCCCTACGAAGAAAATGCCCAAGCACTAGCCACTGGATCACCATTGAAACCAGCAGTCCGCTAACCGCGCCAGTGAACCCCCATCCCCAGGCGCAGAGTCCACAAACCAAGAGATATAGGCAGCTAGTAAGCAAGCGCGCGTGTGCCATCGCCTGGAACCCCTCTAACCCCGTCAGCGCTCCGAGCTGGTAGCTGTTCATCGTGCTGAAGAGCAAGGCGCCTGCTCCCAATCTCATCGCACCCGCCAAATCTGGTGCCTTTATTACATTGGCAGTCAACCAAGGAGCTCCTATCAGGAGAGTCACAGCTACCAAACTCCCCATTCCGAATGAGATTGTGGAGCACAAGCCCAAAATGCGCCCGGCCTTGACTGGATCGCTTGTTCGGTACTCGGCCACGAATTTGGTTGCGGTGCCTCCCATAGCTATGCCCGCGAACTGAGAAAGAAGGACAACTGTACTTTGAATCAATACATAAGCCCCAAACTCTTTCCGTCCTATAAGACGCGCAACAAGGATATTTACCCCAAGAATGCTTGCTTGAACGAAAAAGGTCCCGATCAGATTCCAAAAAACTCCACGCGCTAAACGCTCCCTTGGAGAACTCATTCTATGGCGCGTCTTCAAAACCCAAAATTTGCCAATCGAGGACGGCGGCAAATAATAGGAAGCCAAAATTATGGCCCATTCGGATCCTGCCGACGGCCGAAAACATTGAAATGACTCCGGCCGACCGCTGGAGTCTGGTAGCAACATCAAATCCGTCGGCTTCCAAACCCATCATAACCCATCGTCGGATGAAGCCATTTCCCCTTGTCACGAATACTTTCATCCCAATGTCGCGACGGAATACTAGCCCCGATTTTTCCCTCCCACATGCAGCTCTAAACAGAGAGCCTCGTATCGGGCAGCGACTTGATCCCATGAATACTTCGAGCGCACGAGCTCCCGGCCCTTCGCTCCCATTAATTTCATCGCTGTTCGTCCATCGCCAATGATCTGCTGAATGGCTTGCGCGAAATCATTCGCAGTTGGTTCAAGGATCTTCCCAGCCCCAACGGTTTCGATCTCTGGGAAGCATGCGCCTTTTGTCGTCAAGACGACACATTCAGCAGCCAGCGCCTCAAGCAACGCCATCGAAAACCCCTCTGCTTCCGTCGGCAGAACAAAGCAATCTGCACGTCGCAGGGCGGCGTTTTTTTCGTCGCCATAAAGCGCTCCCACGTAATGAAAGCGGTCTATCAGCCCAGCCGATCTTACACGATTCAGAAGATTGGCGACCATGTTTGCCTCATCCGGTCCGGCAAGCATAGCATGAATATTCGGATTCGCCCTCGCGGCTTGAATAAACGCCTCGACAAAGATCTCAGGGTTTTTCACAGGATGAATACGGCTGAGAAAGAGAAGCAAAGGAGCCTCTTGGAGAGCCGTAAAAAGTGCGTTTAGTCGCCCTCCTGCCGACACCGGTCTAAGCACTGCCGATTCATCAAATCCATTCGGTATTACTTCTACTCGATTTGACAATCCGAGGGCGCGGTACGTTTCGACCTCCCGCAGTGTGAGCGCGATCAACGCATCCGCGCGGCGCATGATTGGACGCTCCCTTAACCAGAGGTACACCATTTTTTTCCACCGCCCCCGCTTAAGTCGGGCTGGATCCAAATTGCCGCGTTGATGATATAAGTACACCTTGCGATGACGCTGCGCGTAGACCGAGCATGGCCAGTTTGACCACAAATATGAGATGTGGCTGTGAATGACGTCGCACCGGGGGCCGATCGCATCGAGCCAAGCGCCGAATTCAGCTCCGAAGCGAAAG
>Ga0181530_10001857_pt1 | contig 25923 bp, 20 predicted proteins | sample PEATcosm2014_Bin_42_FD_119769 | JGI IMG/M metagenome (GOLD analysis project Ga0181530, IMG submission 119769) | Peatland microbial communities from MTU Mesocosm Facility, Houghton, MI, USA - PEATcosm2014_Bin10_60_metaG | ecosystem: Environmental > Terrestrial > Soil > Wetlands > Peat | place... | reverse complement strand
CGGGATGTCCTCCGAGCGCGCGCGCAAGGGGGGAAGATCAATCGGGAAGACGTTCAGGCGGTAAAACAGATCGGCGCGGAAACGGCGCTCGCGCACCATCTGCGCCAGGTCCTGATTGGTGGCCGCCACGATCCGCACGTCGACGCGAGTGGTACGCGCACTACCGAGCCGCTCAAATTCCTGTTCCTGGAGAACCCGCAGTAGCTTAGGTTGCAGTTCCAGGGGCAAATCTCCGATCTCATCTAGAAACAACGTTCCGGTGTGGGCAAGTTGAAATCGGCCGACTGTCTGGGTCAGAGCACCAGTGAAGGCCCCGCGCTCATGGCCGAACAGTTCACTTTCGAGGAGACCGGCAGGTATGGCAGCGCAGTTCACCCGTACGTACGGACCGCGCCGGCGCAAACTCTCTTCGTGGATGGCCTTGGCGACGAGTTCCTTGCCCGTGCCGGTTTCACCGTGGATCAGGACGGCAGAATCCGTCCGAGCCACCATTTGCAAGAGGTTCCAGACGCACCGAAAAGCGCGACTGGATCCGATCATTTCGCCCTGGGATGTCGATTCCAACGGGATACAGGTTATCGCGGTAGCAGCCATAATTACTCCAATGCCCGACGGCTTGAGATTTGTACCCGGCCCGAGGCGTTTGCCCACGTGGCCTATCGATAACCAATCGTATGCTGAAATGGAAAATCGCAAAACACCATAACCTGGAAACCCAATCCTATATTTTTCTAGAGTCGGAAAACTACCTTTTGGAGGAAGCGCCGAATTCGACGGAATCGCAGGCGCTTCCCAGAATCTGTCTGGCGGAAGGCAATGCGGCCTGGAACCACAAGCTTTACCTCCGTACCCGCGCCCGGAGAACCCGAAACCGTGAGGCGCCCGTCCAGCCGGGCGGCGCGTTCGTACATCCCCGTCAAGCCGAAATGCCCGGCTTTTTCCTTTTCAGCCATGTCTGGGTCGATCCCTTTGCCGTTGTCGGTAACACACAGGATCAGGTCATCGAGGTACCTAAGTTGCACGCTCAACCGAGTCCCGTCGGAATGGACGCAAGCGTTTCGAGTCGCCTCATATCCAATTCGATACACCTCATCGCGCACAATCGGGTGCATCTCCCTGGGGGCGCCGTCCACCGAGAGAACAAACTCGATAGGACGCTGGAACTGGCATTCTTCACCCGCACGCCGTAGCGCCTCGGCCATGTCGTTGCGCTCGGTGATGGAGCTTCTAAGGGAACTGAGCGCCGCTCGGCCCTCTTCAATCGCCTGCCCCAGCCACTCCGACAGCCGTTCCATGGCCTGTAGCATCTTGGTCGCGTCGGAATGGTGCTTCAACGCATCGTCGGCGACCATTTTGCTGCCTTGAATGGTCTGCAACAGTGTGTCGTGAAACTCACGAGCCAGGCGAGTGCGTTCCGCCAGACGTTCGTCGAAACGGACATTCAGCGCCGTAGCGATCTGACGAATGCGAAGCTGATAGGCGCCGGCCAAAGCCAACGCCCCCGCCAGCACGCACAAGGCTTCGAACCACAAGGTCTGGTAGAAGGCGGGAGAAACGTTGAAGGACCAGGCTGCGCCGGCTTCGTTCCAAACGCCGTCATTGTTGCAAGCCATCACGCGAAACGTGTATTTCTTGGGCGCGAGAGAGCCGTAGTAGGCCTGCCGGCGCGTTCCAACGTCATGCCACTCGGTATCTTTCCCTTCGAGTTTGTAGCGGAACAGGACGCGCTCCGGGATCGACAAACTGAGAGCCGTGTAATCGATCTCGATATCGCTGGCGCGGTGAGAAAAGGACACACCGTTTGACGGCAACACATCTTTACCATCGATTCTTACCGCTTCGACATGCACCGGCGGAGGCACGATGTTCTTCGGAATCCGGCGCGGATCGACGCAGGCAAGCCCGTTCGAAGTCGCAAACCAGACCCGGCCGTCCGTAGTCCTGGCGACCACCGGCATCGGAGAGCTTTGGCGTGGCTTTCCGGAAAGGCCATCGAGCGTATTGAAGGATTCAAAATGAATGGGATAGGCCGGGTCCGCGACAGCGCGATCCAGATCGCCGGAAGGAATGCGCAAAATGCCAATATCAGTCGCAAGCCACCAGTAACCCAAATCGTCCTCAGCGGCGCCGGATACGGATCGCGCCGGAAATCCACTGCGGCCGGAGAGAGCCCGGAAACGGCCATTCTCAAACTTGCTCAGACCGCCATCGCCGCCCGCCCAAACATTGCCGGCATGATCCTGGTAGAAGGTGAGGACAATACCTGCTGGCACACCATCCCTGGCTCCAAAGTCTTCGACTCTGCCGTGGTCGTAGAGTGTAACGCGGCTATATTGGCCTAGCCAGACTCGGCCCAGGCGATCTACGTGCAGAAATCCCCACGCGAAGACGCGATCGGGTTCAACCGCAATTTTCGTGATTGCGCCATCGGCCAGGCGGAAAAGACCTTCATTAGTATCGAATAACCAAATGGCGCCGGCCCGGTCGCAGGCGATTGCAACGATCGCTTTAAGGCCCGCCCCTTGCGGCAACGGAACCGCGATGCGTTTTCCTTCCTGAAATCGATTCACTGAATGCGCAACCCCAGCCCACACGCTGTTACTGCACTCGCACATCGAGTAATAACCCCACCGGCCCACGAGGTCAGGATCGCCATTGGGCGGAATGCGCAAGATTTCGACAGCGTTGACGCTGTATGTCCATAGGTTGCCGTCTTTGGCGGCCAGGATGGCTCTGGCGTCCGGGTGTGGGATGTTTACCTGCGTGAATGTGCTTTCTCGAAACCGGTCGAGTCCGTGGAGACTTCCCGACCAGATATTTCCCTCCCGATCCTCCAGCAGGCAGAAAACGATGTCTCCGGATAGCCCGTCTTTTGTTGTAAACTGCTCCGCTTCTGGGCCAAAATGCGCGATCTGTCGGCCACTTATCCGGCTCGGGTCGGCGACCCGGCGCAGGCCATCGCCAAGACTGGCAATCCAGAGACTTCCATTCCGGTCGAACAGAACAGATGTTGCGCCAACTCGAACTTCCGTTATCGGAGCATGATCGCCGGACCGCCGCACGGTGTGAGCAGATCGGCCGAGCTCGGCGAGCCAAACTGCGCCATCAGGTGCTTGCGTGAGGGCGCCTCCTCCTCCGTAGGTCTCACCGGGGTCCACGAACCGGCGTCCCCCGGCGGGAAGATAGAGTACTCTATCTTGAGTGGTTACCCAGAGCGCGTCGGACTTGTCAATGTAGACCTGCAGCGCCTGCTTGTCGGAAAAGCCCCACTCTTTTCCGGCGTCCTTCCAGACCCCGTCCTTAAAGCGCGCTAGGCCCTTTGCGGTGCCGGCGATTACGGTCCCATCCCTGTCTTCCACCAGGGAAGACGTCGCCGCCAGGCCCTGTCGCTCCGAGTAGGAGGTCAAGCGGCCATTTAGAAGACGGCTGACGCTGCCAGGCCGGAACACGATCCACAAAGCTCCGTCACGAGTCGCGAGCATAGTCCGGATCCGCGTCGCGGGGAGTTCTTCTCCGGGCCGGGGGGTAAAACGCTCGAACCGGATACCGTCGAAACGAAATAACCCGCCATTCGTTCCCAGCCATAAATATCCATCGGTAGTTTGCGCAAGGGCTCGGACGTCGGTGGGTGCATCATCTTTTTCAGTCCAGGCCGTGTGGATGAACTGCGTGATGGCTCTTTGTGGATCCAACGCGAACCCTGGCCGGACTCCAAACCCGACCAGGACGAATGTTGCCAGCCAGCCGATCCTCGGCATCATGTCACACTTCGAGTATTCCGCGCCGGATCGCGATCATTACCGCGTGCGTCCGGTCGTTGGCTTGCAGCTTGCTGACGATGTTCTTGATGTGGAAATTCACGGTCGCCTCCGAAATTTTCAGCCGGGCGGCGATCTCTTTATTCTTGGAGCCATCGCGAATCAGCCGAAGCACATCTAATTCGCGGGCCGTGAGTTCATCTTCTCCGATATGTTCGGCAAGACGCGTGGCGACCTCCGCCGGGACACGGCGCTTGCCGGCATGCACGGATCGAATCACCTCCAACAATTCGTCCTGGGGCGAGCTCTTCAGGACGTATGCGGCGGCGCCGGCCCGCAGCGCTCTTTGGATCTCGGCGTCGCCATCCGAAGTGGTCAGAACCACCACGCGCGCTTGCGGACACTCGCCGCGGATCGCGATCAGAGCGTCCGTGCCGTTGGCTCCAGGTAGCCGAAGGTCCATGAGCGTGACGTCGGGCCGATGCAGGCGGAATTCCTTCATAGCCTCGGTCGCGGTCCCTGCCTGCGCCACCAGCAGCATGTCTTCCTGAGAACCGATCATGGTCGCAAGCCCCTGGCGAAACACGGGATGATCCTCCACGCTGAGGATGCGAATTGGCTTCTCCGGCGTTGTCATAACACTTGATTTAACCAGATCTGATTCCTGTGGGGTAATCGGTAATGAGCCAGATTTTCGACATGGTCCTCAGATTACCGCGCCGTCTTCTCGAGCAGTTGTCGCATTGCCGCGGCGATCTCCTCGACGTGGGTTTCCAATGCAAAGTGGCCCGCATCCAGCAGCCGGATGGTGGCGTTGGGATTGTCCCGGGCAAAGGCCTGCGCGCCAGCGGGCAGGAAGAACGGGTCATTCTTGCCCCAGATTGCGAGCAGCGGGGGCTTGCTCTTACGGAAATACTCCTGGAAGGCCGGGTAGAGCTTCACGTTGTTGGCATAGTCCAGAAACAGGTCCAACTGGATATCCATATTGCCCGGCCTGGCGATCATCGCGGCATCCAACGTATAACCTTCCGGAGCGATGGCGTCCGGGTCGGGCGCCCCCACCACATACTGCCAGCGAAGTCCATCGGGGTTGAGAGCCTGGCGTACCGTCTCACGATTTTCGGCGGAAGGATTCTCCCAGTAACGACGGATGGGCGCCCATGCATCCCCCAGACCTTCTTCATAGGCGTTGCCGTTCTGCGAGACGATTGCCGTGATCCGCTCCGGGCGCGCCATGGCCAGCCGAAAGCCGGTCGGCGCCCCGTAGTCAAAAACGTAAAGTGCGTAGTGTTTCAGGTCTAATGCATCGGTAAACGCCAGGATCGTGCCCGCGAGGGCGTCAAAGGTATACCGATAGCGCCGCCCTTCGGTAACTTTGGTGAATCCGAACCCCGGCAGATCGGGCGCGATGACACGATAACGGTCTGCCAGTCGAGGTATCAGCTCACGGTATTGAAAAGAAGATGTGGGGAAGCCGTGGAGCAAAAGCACGACCGGGGCATCCGGCGGGCCGGCCTCCCGATAGAACACTCTTACGCCCTCAGCTTCGATGCGATGTATCGTGGTACGCGTCATGTTGGTTTTCTCCTGTTTGCTATACGCAGGCGGAACTGCGGTCGCGAGTGTCGCGCCAATGCCGGCTTCAATGAAATGTCTGCGGTTCATGGCTCACCATTCGTTCCGGCCGCTGTAAGACCCGGTCCAAATAGCCAATTGCAGTTGAAGCGACTTGCACCAGGCGCGATGCATCCCCTCGATCTCTTCCGCCGAATTACCCTTTGCTGCGAGATATAGCCGGATTGTCTGGTTCATTACCGCGACGAAAGCGATGATGTCACGCAGCGGAACATACTCGGTCGATCGAACGCCATCCACCTGATTTTTCTTCGTGCTGGTGTGGCGTAGCGCGATCTCCTGTTGGTAATCGAGCCAGTCCTGATCGTAGGGGCGCAGGCAGGTATCGAGAATCCACTGCTGGAAGCGAAGATTGCTTTTCGCCAGGTATTCGGGAATGGGATCGCCCTCAGGCGTGCGCGAGTGCCGCGCAAGATTTGGAATGCTGGCGATGATGCCCGCGCGCCAGTGCTCGACGATTTGCTTCGTTTGATCGGCAAGTACCTCTCCGGCGAGCCGCAGAGATCGCTCATCGTCTTCTGTAAAACCGGTGCTGATTTTGAGGCTTTCCAGGTCCTGCAAAGAGAGCGGCGACCTTGCAACCTCGCGCGCTCCGTACTGGTATCCGGGAGTCTCCCCGCCAACTGTTTTCATGATGGAAACTCCATTCGTTACGGCATCACCGCGGCGCGGAGGGACAGCAGATACCCTGCCCGGCTTCCCGCCGAGTGATCGTCCGTGGCAACATTCACCGACTCGATCGATTTCACTTGCTGCGGAATCCTGCCGCCGAACCAATGCCGGTCCGCTTGCAAGGTCCAAGTCACCAGCGATAGCACCGCGCTCGCGGGGTAGTTGTGCTCTGAGTTGCTGCGCGCGTATTGCACGGCAGCGGCGTTGCCGTACAGGGTGCTGATGGAGGCCGACGATTCGTCAATCGAAGACGCGATCACACCCCATTGCGTAGGGTTCGACGGCAGTTGTGGCATGGGCGGCGGGACCGTAAAAACGTAGTCGTTATCCCGTAACGGTGTATGGCACCCGACGCACTCCGCGGAAAAGCCAGCGTCCTTGCCATATGGAGTCAGGCCGTCGCCACGCCATCGCGCCCATCCCCACCCCAGGGTCGTCGCGTATTTCTTCCGGTTGCGGATCATGAACTCTACTTGAAAGAACGCTCCCGGGTGAATCTGGCCGTGCCCGTCGTCACGAGCGAACCAGGCAACCTTCGCGAGAGTCGATCCATCTGGCCACGGATTGATATGCCCCTGGGCGATCGCTTGGACAGCGGTGTCGTTGCCGAGGATCACTCGTATGGTCCCGTTGTCAAAGCGATCGGTCGAGCTGATGGTTCTCCAGTTCCGGTAGCCGGACGGAAATTCAATTCCGTTGGGCGCCGCCGGCACGGAACGCTCCCGACCGCCCTCGCGCTGCCATTTTTCGTACTGCGCGTCGTCGGCTGTAATGTCGCTCGCGGTAGCCGGCCCTCTGACGGTTGTGGAATTCAGGTAGTCCTTCAGTACGCTCAGTTGCGCCGGCGTGATGAGAGTTCCGCGATGGAGACGCGTGTAGTTCGCGAGAGGCATTGCGCCTAACTGAATTTGGTTCACAGCTTCGTACAGGGCGCCTTTCTGTTGGCCCGCCGCCAGTTCCCCGATCTCCGAAAAATTCAGCCTGCTACGGCCGCGCTCCACATCGCGCGCCACCAGCCAATAGGCCGGCACAATCTCGTCGAACCAGGCTAGGTGGGTCTCGTTGGAATGGCAGTCGTAGCAGGAATTCCTCAGTATCTGTTTCACTTCGGGCGGGGCGTCCAGGTCGGCAGTAACGGGCGGCTGCGAAATGGTGGGCCGGACGAATTGGATTGCGATGAAAGCCAAGACACCAACGTTCCCGTGTTGCTGTGCGACTCGGAATTAAGTGCACTAGCGGCGCAGCAACTTCAGAAGGACGGCCAACCGGCGATTCTCCCGATCGGTCTCGGCGGCTCCTGGGGCTGGCGCAAGTCCGCGTTTCGCGAAGACCCGGACGGTGGCGAGACCAAGATCGAGAAGGGTCCGGTTGCAGATCTTCAAGAGAAGGTTGCGCGGGAGGGCCGTCGAATTATCGTCGCATTCCGATCGGATGCCGGCAAGAATGCGGAGCACAAAGCGGCGCGCGCGGCTTTAGTCAAATTCCTCAGGAAGCAGAAAGCGAAGGTGTCGATTCTGGAAGTGCCGGCCGGCCCGTCCGATTCGTCCCAAGATTTCGGCCAGTGGATTGCCACGGCCGGCCCCGACGCGGTTGTGAAGGCCATTGAGAAACTCCTCGATTCAACTTCGACTTCGACGTCATCGTTGACCAGAAGTTACATCGAGAGCGAGGAAGGGATCTTCTCCATCAATGCGGAGGGCAATGCGACTTTTCTGGCTTCGCCGATTAAAGTAGCCGCATACACCCGTGAGCAAGAGGGTGGGAACTGGGGGCGCCTCATCGAGATTCGCACGCCAGACAACCGCATTGAGAAGGTCATTATTCCGATGGCAGAACTGGCGGCGGGCGGCACTGCGCTGGCCGAAGTGCTCCTGGCGCTCGGGGTCCGGGTGAACCCCAGTAACACCGCTAAAGACCGACTCGCCCTCTGGATTCAGCTCCAGGCAGCGGAGAGTATTTTTGTAACCTCTCGGGTCGGCTGGCACGGCAAGTCTTTTGTGCTGCCGGAGCAAACCATCGCTCCGGCCGGCACGGAGCTCGTCCTGTATCACGGCGGCCGCGTAGAACATCACTATCGCCAGAAAGGCACCTTGGAGCAATGGATTGAGGAGATCGGACATTTGTGCATCGGCAACTCGCGGCTCGTTTTTGCGGTTGCCCTGGCGTTTGCGGGCTTTCTGCTCAGGATTATCGAACAAGAATCGGGCGGCTTCCACTTCCAAGGCCTTTCTTCGATCGGTAAGACGACGCTATTGCGCGTCGCCGGCAGCGTATTGGGAGGTGGCGAAAAGGGGTTTATTCGATCGTGGAGGGCTACCAGCAATGGTTTGGAGGCAGTTGCGGAGTTACACAACGATAGCCTCCTATGCCTTGACGAGCTGGGTCAGGTGGCGCCGGAAGAGGCCGGCCGAGTCGCCTATATGTTGGCGAACGGCACAGGCAAGACGCGAATGTCGAAGGAAATCCGGGTTCGGCCGTCGATGGACTGGCGACTGCTCTTCCTCTCCAGCGGCGAGATTTCTTTATCGGATCACATGATGAGCGCCGGTCGTCAGGTTCATGCCGGTCAGGAAGTGCGGATCATTTCCATTGCGGCCGACGCTGGCCAGGGCATGGGTTCCTTTGAGGATCTACATGGCGCGGCCTCGGCGGATCAGTTTGCAAATCAACTCAATTCCGGGACGTCGACTTGCTACGGGACGCCCAGTGTCGCCTTCCTGGAACGCTTGGTGCGGGAACGTGATCGCGTGGCGCCGGAGGCCAACGGATTCCTTCGCAAATTCCTGGAAACCCATGTCGAAGAGCGTGCTGCCGGTGAGGTCTCTCGCGCGGCGCGGCGTTTTGCTCTGGTGGCGTTCGCGGGCGAATACGCCAGCAGTCTGGGTATTACCGGCTGGCCGGAAGGCGAAGCGATGCGGGCTGCGGTCACGTGCTTCAAGTCCTGGCTGGATCAGCGCGGCAGCATGGGCGCCGGCGACACCGAGGCGGCCATCGTGCAGGTGCGGCACTTCTTAAAGCCAGAACCGTCGGAGGTTGACGCTGGCTCCCTGCTAGCTCTGCTAGACCTTTCGGTCCGCTACGTCGATACCATTGAGGAAGCAGAGCACATCATCCCCGATCTCGTCGGTGAAACTGGGCACGTTGGACTCGATGTCGAGACCGGCAAATTGGCGGGATACGCGGACCATAACCAAGCGGGTCTCAACCCACATTTGTCACGCATCCGGCTCTGCCAGCTTTACGCCGGCGGGAACGAGGTGTATGTCTTCGATCTCTACGCAGTGCCACCAGCAGCCCTGCGACCCCTCCTAGAGAAGCAGTTCGTTGCACACAACGCCGTATTCGAACTCGGGCACCTCATGCATGCGGGACTGGAGCCGCGAAGGATCGATTGCACGATGCTCCAGGCCAACGCGCTCACCGGGGCACGGCCGTCGCTAGCCGCGCTCGTAGCGGCCGAACTTGATTGGAGGATATCGAAGGAGCAGCAGGTATCTGATTGGAGCGCACCAATACTTTCGACGGAGCAAATTGAGTATGCCGCGCTCGACGCTGTCCTCGTTCACCGCCTCTTCCCGATTTTGGACCGCAAGATCCACAGGAAAGGCCGTCTTCGTTGCTACGAGCTGATGCGGGACGCACAACACCCGATCGCGCGCATGCAATTGAACGGCTGCTTCTTTGACCGGGAGGCACAACTGCAACTAATGGCCAAATGGGTGGCTGACCGGGGGCAAGGGTACCAGGAACTCAAGACCCTTCTCGGCACCGAATTCAACCTCGCCAGCAGCCCCCAGTTGGCGAGTTGGATCGGGAAGAATGTGGATGCTGCTCTGCTCGCCACCTGGCCGCGCGGAGATAAGGGCAGGCCGAAGACTGGCGCCAAGGTGCTGGCGTTGTATCCCGAATTGCCCTTCGTGAAGGCGCTCATGCGGTGGAAAATTCTGAACAAGAAACTGACGAGCTTTGGGCACCGCTATGCCGCCCACATAAACCCTGTGACCGGCCGCATCCACGCCAGCTTTATCATCGGCGGAACGGACACCGGTCGACTCGCGTGCCGCAACCCTAACATCCAGAATCCCCCGAAAGAATCGGATTTCCGGTCACTCTTCGCGGCGCCGCAAGATCGTGTGACGGTGGTGGCCGATTACAGTCAGATTGAACTGCGAGTGGTCGCGCTCGTCGCACCGGAGAAGACCATGCTCAGATCCTATGACCTGGGGATAGATTTGCACCGGAAGACCGCCGCAGCTCTCACAGGCGTCTCCCTCGAGGCAGTCACCAAAGGGCAGCGACAACTGGCGAAGGCTGTGAATTTCGGACTTCTGTTCGGGCAAGGCGCAGCCGGACTAGCCAAATACGCGAAGACCCAGTACGGGGTCGGCATGTCGGTGAAGGAAGCTGAGAAATACCGCAAGGCGTTCTTCGACACATATCCTGGGCTTCGTCGTTGGCAGCATCGCACCGCCGAATTGGCGGAAGCCTCGCACAGCGTCCGAACGCCTTCCGGAAGGGTGCGGACCTTCAAGCGAAAGTCCGGCAAATCGTACTACACGGCGTTCTTGAATACCCCGGTCCAGGGCGGCGCCGCAGAAGTCTTGCTCGCGGCCCTCGCCGCGCTTGACCGCCGGCTAAAGGGACTCGACGCAAAGCTTGTGAACGTTGTGCACGACGAGCTGGTGCTGGAGGTTGCCGCGGATCAGGCGCCGGCGGCGAAAAAGGCAGTCGAGGAAGCCATGATTGAGGGGATGCTCTCGATTTTCCCGCGCGCCAACTGCAACGGCCTTGTCGAGGCGCACAACGGGGCCAACTGGGCAGAGGCCAAAGGCTAAAAAAAACACAAACCCTCACCATTACTTTTCTTAACCAAAAGGAGCAGTACTTATGAACAATGCGGCAAACCCATTCGAGATGAGGTTTCAGAGCTCTCGAACAGGCCTAAAAGCGAACACTAGCGGCAAGATTTTTGGCAAGGTATTGGGCCGGGCATCCGGCGCGGAACGGGCCGGCGGCGAAAACGACAACTTGTGGGCCATCGACGGTGAATCCGTCCGATTCCACTCTGTGAATGGTGGCAAGAGCACCTTCACCCTAAACCCTGCAACTGAGCCTCCCCGCCTTATCGTAGCCCTCACTAAAGACAAACCGGACGGCGACAAGCCGCCGCGCTACTGGTTGTACGGTTTGACGCTGGGAGCCTGCAAGCAGGAAGGTAGGCCAGCAAAAAGTGCCTCGGCGGGTCGTTTGATTGTATCAGTTGGACAGATTCAGGATAGGATCGAACTTGGCTATGCAGATCTTCCGACGGAGTATGCAGAGATCACAACGGTGACGGAGCGGGATGCCGCGCTCAGCCGGATTGATCAAATGACACCGGAGGAGTTGGCAATCATAATCAGCGCGGCGACCAGGGAGAAGATCAGGGCGTTCATTTTGGCCGGGCGCGAGCAGCCAACCGCGACCACGACCCTGGGGGCTCCACCGACAACCGATGACGCAGTGTGGCTTGCAGAGCAGAGGGCCGATGCCACTACAGGGGAGTTGGAGCCGGCACCCGTCGTGGAGCTACCGTCCGCGGAGCCGGAAGGGCTGACGGTCGCGGAGCCGGCACCTGCAGAAGCGCCCGTCGAGGGTGACAGAAAGTACGCACCTAAGTGATGATGACTGAACTGCAAGTCCCGACGATCTACAGGGAGTGCGGCGACTTTGTGAAACTGGTCGCTCGCATGAGCCGACCGGGAGACACCACTGCCCCGCGAACAGAGGGTGAGTCGTCAGGATGCTCCGACTCGAACGTGCAAGCTCTGTGTGGGCTGGTCAACAAGGGACGGGAACTGGCCATGGCCATCCAGGAGTTGTCTGATGAGCAATCTAGCCCGCGGGCTGAAGCGCTACGCAAAACGGCCGATCAGAAATACGGGCGCGCAGGCGAGATCGAGATTGATGATGGAGCGGTGGTTTCCTTCAGTGACGACGGCGCCTACGTAGCAGCATGGGTGTGGGTGGACACGGCCACTTTACCGCCGGTCGCAAAAGTGGCGCCAACCCCGGAGCAGTAGCCAGTGGCCAGTCAGCAAGGTGACGAAAACGGCTTGAAGACGGAGGGCACCGTGTAAACACCTGAGATGCCGGCCGCTTAATTGATCATGACTCCAATTCAGTAATCCTGATCACGATTCATGTGAGCGGCCGGCATTTACGAGTTCAATTGACGAGTGAGACGAGTTCATTATGACCAAGAAAACAGTAGCTGCACTATCAAGCACCGAAGGGCCGAGCACTCAATCGAGGGATCATCCGCCATTTGGCGAGGCCAGGATTCGGTTCAGCCAAGGTTCCACAATCTCGCGGCCACTCGACGGCATCTTGTGCCCGCCGTCGATCAGGTGGAACTCGACATCCGGGGCATGCCGTCTCAATCGTTCGACGTAGTGCTCCGTGGTGCTGGTCGGATAGTACTCGTCGGCCCTCCTTGTGATGTGCAGCACAGCCGCCGTCACCGGCTGATAGGCGCCGTCATCCCAATCGCCGGGCAAGCCACCGCAGATGCCGATAACCCCGCGCATCGCAGTCGGATAGCTTGCGACGAACCGGTAATTCAGCGCCACAGACTGCGAGAAGCCGACGAGCAATCGCCGCTCGGGCGGAATGCCAAAATGAGCGCCGGCCTCGTCCGCCACGTGCAAAACCATATCTTGGTGCAGCCGGATGGATTCGGCCGGGCGCCGACTGGTGATCCAGCCATAGCCAACGTCGCGGGTTGCCTCCCCGAGGAAGAATTGACTGGGGCCTTGCAGGGATGCAATGACGGGCTGGCGGTCAAACAGTCGGGCGGTTGGTTGCAATATGGCACCTGGATTAGCCCCAAACCCGTGGAGCGTCACGACAAGCAGGGTTTGGGCATCGACAACGTCCGGCGTGTGTAGAAGGTAATGGCAGTCCAGACGGGCGGAAAATGTCCGGTCCTGTATTTCGCTCATTGTTTACGGTTGTAGCACGGCTGCCAATCGAAAGCTGAAGCGCGACTTGGGCTTCTACCAGGAGCGTTGAAGGGAAGACACTCCGGCGCGGAGTAGGGGTTGCCGCTGCAAGTCCACGCCGCAGGCCGAGGCGGCTCGAATCAGGATTCAGGCGGCCCCGCCTCTTGGTTCATTGCACTTCGGCGCCGAGCCCCTTCAAAAAAGATTAGACCTTCGGCCACGCGCTGGAACTATCGTTGAGCGAGATTAAGGGCAGCGGCCAGGTGCCGAGAGCGACCTCTCGCGTCGGCGGATCGCTAAGACCGTTCGAGGCTCTCGCGGTGATCAGTGGCCGGTGCCGGTTGCGGGCAACTTCCGCGAGTCGGCTTACGGGCAAGTGCCCTCTGACCGGCAGATGTAAAGTTTCGGGGAGTTGTTTTCCCGCAGCTACCGTTCACTTCTCCGGGAAGGCGTTTCTCGTCAACATGGACTGGCGGGATGGTCCGGCTGGGGCGCGCGGCGTCTCACGGGAGAGATCCCGGCCTTGCGCGATGTGGCCCCGCTTTTCACCTGTCTGTCGTCTGAAATGCTGGGCAGTTCGGCTGAAAATCAGACAGGCAAACGGCCCTCACCGACGACATCAGTGGCCGGTTCATCGGGAAATTACGCCGCCATCATTCCTTGGACCACTGCGAGCCACGGGATTACGTTGGCACAGAGATCGTCACATAATTCGGGACGGTTCAGGATCTTCGACACCGCATGATCAAAGCCGGCATCCCCCAGCGGAACCGTATTCCAAGGAGCAGAGTCGGGCTTTGAGTGCATCAGACTGTTCATCGGTGCCGTTAAATCGCGCCCCCGAATCGGCGAGTTCTGTTGCTTGGCCTGAATCGCGTCGAGCATTTTCGCAAGACTAGGAGCATCGTTATGGTCCCAGCCTCGCTTCCATCGATCGATCTCAGCCGGATAAAGGTCGAGGTAGCGCAGGATGGCCGCCCGCTCTATCAAAGCTCGAAGAAGAACATGCCCGCCGAAAAGATAGCCTTGTCGAATCAGCTCGCGGATTGAAAGCGTGATATTGATGGCTTGTGCGATGACCTGGCAGGCCATATTTTGATGATCTGCAAGGACCTTGCCGTGTGACTTCGGAGCCGTGACGCCGTTCTGTTCCATGGCGGAGCTAATAAGCTGATCGAGGTGAAACAGAAGCGGGCGACCGAGGTAAGGTTTGTCGCTCCACTCGTTCGCTCCTCCTGAGGGCGACCCAATCTTTGCTCGTGTCCGTTCAGCCTCTCTGTTTGCCCAGGCATTAGCCCGGAAATAGTGCGCCAGTGCCGCTACGTCGTGAGTGAGATCCCGGTTCTGCAATTCATCAAGAAGCGCGAGAGCCCGGTCGGTGCCGGAAACTGATTGCCTGTGGTACGATGCGTCAATCAGCAATCCGATCCGTTCCAACGCCTCATGGTCGGCCAGTCCCATGATGTTCAGCCCCACAGTAAGGATGTCTGTAAACTGATCCATCAAATCGACCCCGTCCTGAACGTCAAACTCACTGCCAGTCGTTCCAAAGCTTCGCAAGTGCATCCAGAAAACCATTGCAATTGGCACATGGCCAGCACGTCGCTGTTGAATCTCGCACAAGGTAATACTGCTCGTTCGCACAGAGCAACTCGCTGCGTTTAGCCTCAAATATCCAATTCATGGCCGCGACGAAACTGTCGCCGTACGTGCTACCGAATTTGTCGTTCGGAACGTTGTAGAGCAAGCCTTCCAGAAAGTACGATGGGGCGCTGCCCTCATCGATTGCGCCGTCATCGACCAGCCGGCTACGCATGTTTTTTAGAATCCGCACCATCGGCTTGTACCACCCATTCGTCACTTGGTGCTTGGTTGTGCAATTCGCCGAATGCTGCTTTGGATAGTTGGCGATCCGGCAGCCGCTGGAGTCAAAAAAACAGATCCCGCTTACGAACTGCACGCCATAGAGCCCTGAATAGTAGCGGCGAAACTCAGTCGCAACCACCACATCAGCGCTTCGCCGACTACCGTTCGCTTTGATCTTGATCGCTTTTGTCCCAGGCTTCACGTCATCCTCAAAACACTCTTCGAGGGCCGCCACTACGTGAGCCTTATAGTCGGCGTAGGGATATGTTGCCGGAATGAGCGCACCATTGAAAGCCGCAAGTTCCTGGGGGTTTAGAGCACTGACATCATAGTGATAAGTGGAGTCGAGCCTGATGACCACGTCCACATCGCTTTCCGCGTAAATGTTGGTATCGTTGCCATACGAGCCTTGCAGGAAGACCTTGAAGCTCTTATCGGCGTACTTGGAATCGGACGCTTCGAGAGCGCGTTTGACTGTCGCGTATGTGGTGCTCGATTGCGTAATTGAACCTTGGTGCGACCAGGTATCAAGCTGCGATTCGGGAATGGCCATGATTCAGTTGCCTCCAAGCGCATCGTAGACCGCTTCATCGCAGGTCCTGAAACATCGGTCGTTTTGGGGGCTCCGCGTGAGGTATGAGATATGGCGTCCATCCCCGTTGTGGTTCTCATCAGGGACCCGATACCAGATGACGCCCGGTTTCAATTGCGGGTGCTTGTCCTGTGCCGTTTTGCCGCAGAGGTGCCGGAGCAAGCCGAACTTCCCAAAGTCCCCGACATCCCCGGCGTATCGATCCTGCATGCGATTGTTACCAATATTCTGTAGACCAATAGTCTACAACAAAACACGCTGGAGGTTTGACTGCCGAACAAAAAGCGGTGAAATTGCTGGCGGCGCACATTCGGAAGCTGCGCGGGGAGCGAGGACTGTCTCAGGAACGCCTGGCGGAGTTGGCCCAGATGCACCGGACGTACCTGGGTGGCATTGAGACCGCTCGCCGGAACCCTTCGTTTAAGAACCTGTATCGACTGGCGCGGGCGTTAGGGGTTTCGCTGTCGCAACTCTTCGATACCGTAAGCTAGGGCGACTTGGCGGCGGCGCGGAATGCACCGGCGAGAGCCACCTCAGGGAATGTCGCGGTTTGCTGCGGGCATATTTCGCGTGTTTTGATGGTTAGCGGGGATTGTTCCCCAGACAGCCGCGCAGTCGGCCTCGATTGCAACTCGCGGAGCAGCCGATTTTCGGAGTCGTGCCGGCGACAGCGCAAACTCCCGGCATTCTAGAACGCCGCGCAAGCCTAAAACAACACGGGGAGGCTATAAAGATGGCAATCGGAAATGTGATGGAACGGAATTCGTACGTCTATATTTACGATGAGAAAGGGCGTCAGGTTGCATCCATCCCTTGTGGAAGTCAGGAGGGGAACGGGCTCAAAGGATACACGTCGTCGACCGTCAACGTTCAACGAGGCCGTTACATTTATACGTACAATGAACGGGGCATGAAGATCGCTGCAAGGCCAGCATATTAGAGAATCTGGCGTTGCGCCTAAGGCGACTCGCTGCCCAAACGGGTCCGACCTCACGGCAACAGCTCCCTCACCGCCCTGACGAGTTCTGGGTACTCAAGCATCTCAATGCAGATGATGCGCTCGTTGCAGATGTCGATAAGCACGTAGCCCTTCGCATCCGGCAAGTGACCGCCGGTTCCCCGGCATCCCGAGGTTGGCTCCTCGCCAGTGCTGGTGTAAACGGTGGCGCACTCCTCGCCTCCGCAACGGCACCGGTCGTAGACCCACAGCTCATCAACTTGCCTTGCCAGCTCGGCCTCGCCGCACTCGATCAGCGTACGGCGGGTCTCTGCCGCGAATTCTGGCAGAGTGGTACTGAGACGGAAAAGCGGCGTTTGATTGCGGGGCTGCTCAGATTCCGCCGGGCCTTCCTCACCGAACAACTTCCGCAACAGATCCTTGGGAGTTTCTGCCATACAGATTCCATGGGACCACGGCTGAGATTTCAAACGCAATATCCCCTGGCGAGGTGCTGTGCGTCAGGTGAACCGCGCCAAGCTAACGGTGCTGGTCGTCCTCATTTCCTCTTGCACCTAACGGCTTCAAAGCGCGGAGCACATCAGAGGTGGATTCGATCTCGCCGGTCCAGTATTTGATGAGTGCCTCGCGGTTGAGTTCGATCCAGCGCGTTAATGAGGCGAGATCATCCGCGCCGAGCTTACCTTTCACTACCCGGACGGCAGGGCGGATCGCTACCGCCACTAACTCCGCTCTGCTGCGCACCCTAAAGCTCGGCGATACGTAAACCCGAATGTCATGCCGGGCACCCATCCGTTCGGCCACCCAGACCACGAAGGGCAAGCCCGTGCTCTCGGGCGCGACATTGGCCAAATCGAAGCCCAGTTTCAGCTCGTGTTTGCGACGGCTCTTCAACGCCTTCACAATGGCCCCACCTGCCACTGCCATCGCAACACGCCAATGGTACCGGCGTCAAGATGGGGCTCAAATGGCCACCGCCGAGGGAAGCATGAAGGCCAGTTAGATGTATGGGTACCGGGCGGTCCAGCAACCTTGCACGTTTGTGAGGGCGGCGTCTGTGATGACGCACCTCTGGGGAAAATATCGGCGGGGCAACGACCAGCGCGGCCTGCTCCAGCGAAGTCGCGGCGGCAGCAATGCTCGGAGGTGCCAGAGGGCGGAGTGGAGCGGGTTAAGCTAGCGCGGCCCGTCGCGGTGCCGGACGGGTTTTACCCCTGCGACCAGAAAACAGTCGCAGGTAGAGACGTCCCTTCTCGATTTCCTCGCGCAAACCTTTGTGAAAATCGAAGTCCCCTGCGAATTCGTTCCACTCTTTTGCTGCGTCGCCGGTCGTGAAATAGCCGAGGCTCGAAAGTAACGGAAGTCCCGTAATCTCGGAATTCCAGCCCACGCGGCCTGTTACCTGCCAGCAGGAATCCCAGAATGCGTGCTTGGCGAGTTGGGTCTCGATTGGTGCACATTGTGGATCGGCGTGACCGTCAAGCCTGGCAGCTTGGGACCGATCTGTCTGATGACGTCGTCGCAAGCCGTCCCCAGGCTGTGAAGGGTGACCGTTTCACCGACAAGCGCCGGCCGGAACAGGCCGATCCGCGAGGTGGCGACCTGGGGGCTATGATGGCGGGCTCGCCGGATTCGTTCGCGGAAACCAAAAGGGCCAGCGACGGACTTACTTCGTCGCGGGTTTGCATTTGGGGTCGGCGATTTCGACCCTGCGGTTCTTCATCCGGCCTTCGTCGCGGTTGTTGTCCGCGACGGGTTTGGTTTTGCCGTAGCCCCTAGCGGTCATGCGGGCGGCGGCGACTCCGTGCTGCGCCAGCCATGTCATGACCGCACGAGCGCGAGCTTCGGACAGAGTCTGATTGTAGGCATCGGTGCCCACATTGTCGGTATGCCCCTGGATTTCGACGTTGAGCGACGGATTCGCTGTCATTAGCGTCGAGACCTGCGTGAGAACCCCATCGGAAGCGGGCTGGAGAGTGGATTTGTTGAAATCGAAAAGCACTCCCACCAGGGCCACATGGCATTCGGAAGTAAGCGTGGATTTCATCTGATCGGTGGCGGCTTCCTTGCCGACTCGTATGTCGTAGTCACTTCCGTGATCGATTAAATACGCCCACAGGTTGCGTCCTTTCTTGACGTAGTGAGCTATGATCACCTCCCCATTGGGCGTTTCCTTTTCGATGGCCCATCCTGCCTTGACCAGGGCGTCGTGGTAGACAGCGGCAAAGAGCGCCTGCGAGCCGTCCGTCAACGAGTAGCTTCGGACAACCGATCCGTTGGCGACGATTTCGTCCTGGTTTGCGCCCTTTGGGGTCAGACGGAAGGGGGCGTTGTCCTCCTGTCCGCCATGCGCCTGGGAGCCGGGAATCGGCGCCAGAAACGGGAAATCGCCTTTGCTGGCTTCGGGCAGTTTCTCCGGCGTTGCGGCGGGTTCCGTTAAGGTCAGCGAGACCGGCGGTGGCGTAAGCTCGATGATTTCCGCAAAAAAGTTGGTTCCGGGATTATCAGTACCGGCGTTGGCCCATGCCTCGACTCCGTTCTGGTTGTAGTGCAAAACAACCAACAGGCCGCCCTTGAGATCCTCCGAAACAACAGTCCATCCGGCTTGCACTGCGTACGGCTTCACTGCGGCCCATATCGATTCGCGGTCTTTAAACCCCGGAGTGCGTACGAAGAGGTTCCAGTGGCGGCCGTACCTTTTCACCTGGTTAGCGCCATAGGAGGGAATCGTCGTAACGCCCCAGGCTTCGTAACCATACATTTGCTCAATCTTGCCCCAATGAGTCATAAAACCGGCCTCAGCCGGAGGGTTGGATGATTGGGCCAGGCAGGGAATCGCCAGGGCGAGAACTCCGAGAAAGACTCGGATGTGCAGATTGGGCATGGTCCATTGTAATCGCACAAGTTAGCGCCAAAAGCCGGTCGGACACGTGGCGGGCCATGCGGAAGTGATTCAGTCTGACGGAATGTCCCCGTTGCGGACACTGGCTTGCGCCTCGAAGCGGCTGTTCCATACGGTTGATCCTGCCTTGTCGCGAAGGGGGAGTGATCTGATGACCCATGGCTGATCGCCACTACGCCGTTACACTGGATCAATCCGTTTCGGCCACTTCTCATCGTTGGGCGCTATACGTCAAGTTGCCACGCCAGCCTAGCTTCCGGTTGGCGCGTTATCCAACACAACGCCCTGGCGACAATCGGGACGAGCGTTTCTCAGTCCGAATCCGCTACGCAGTGCCCCAACTGCGATAGAATTAGTACACACCTAATGTCGCTGTCCGCTGGGACTCGTTTGGGACCATACGAGATCGGAGCGCCCATTGGAGCGGGCGGCATGGGCGAAGTTTACAAAGCGACGGACACGAGGCTCGGCCGCACCGTCGCCGTCAAAGTACTGGGCAATCGTTTCTCCGCAGGATTCGAGAACGAAGCGCGGGCCATCGCGGCTCTGAATCATCCCCACATCTGTACTCTCTACGACGTCGGCCCTGATTATCTGGTGATGGAGTACATCGAAGGCGCTCCTCTCAGGGGACCGTTGCCAGTTGAGGAAGCGGTGCGGCTAGCCATCCAGATCGCTTTAACGCTCGAAGCAGCGCATGGCAAGGGAGTCATTCATCGTGACCTGAAACCGGGCAACATCCTGCTCGCCGCCGCCGGCATCAAGATCCTGGATTTTGGTCTGGCGAAGCTGACACAGAGAGAGGATGAAGATGCCACCTGTACCATGACGGGCGCTGTGCGGGGTACACCAGCTTACATGTCACCGGAGCAGGCGGAGGGCAAACAGGTCGATAATCGGTCGGATGTTTTCAGCTTTGGCGCCGTGCTGTATGAGATGCTGACCGGACGTCGCGCCTTCAATGGGAACTCGAAGGCCTCGGTGCTGAGCGCGGTGCTGCGTGACGATCCGGCGCCGCTCGAAGCGTTGCCGGCGTTAGAGCCCATCGTGATGCGGTGTCTCGCCAAGAAACCGGCACAGCGGTTCCAGACCATGACCGAAGTCAGGACCGCGCTGGAGCAAATCTCCGCCAAACCTATTCACCAGCAGGCGTCCATCGCCGTTCTTCCCTTCTCCAGCAGGAGTGCCGACAAGGAGGATGAGTATTTCAGCGACGGCCTTACAGAGGAAATTATTAATGCGCTGGCTCAGATTCCGGACCTGAACGTAACGGCGCGTACCTCGTCATTCGCGTTCCGTGGTAAGGAGCAGGACATCCGCAGGATTGCCGGGATGCTGGATGTCCGCATGATTCTGGAAGGCAGCGTGCGTCGTGCGGGAAGCCGCATCCGTGTGACGGCCGAGCTCATCAATGCCACGAGTGGATACCACCTCTGGTCCGAGCGCTACGACCGTGAGATTGCCGACGTTTTCGCGATTCAAGATGAAATCGCACAGGCCATAGCCGTCGCTCTGGAACTGAAGCTTTCCGCGCTGGAACGCAGGGGGCACACTCCCAGTCTCTCTGCCTACGAATCTTTCCTCAAGGCGCGGTACTTTCTCAGAAAGTCGACGGAGGAGTCGCTGTCGCGGTGCAGGGACTGTTTGGAACAGGCAATCGCACTCGATCCACAGTTTGCGTTGGCCCATGCCGAGCTTGCAACATATCTGATTTACCTGGCCTCTCGCAGTCTTTTGCCAGCCCGCGAAGCCCTGTCGCAGGCACGGGCAGCAGCTCAGCAGGCCCTGAGAATCGATCCTTTTCTACCGGAGGCACATGCCGGATTAGCCTCAGTGGCGACCTTTCTCGACTATAACTGGGCGGAGGCCGGACGCGAATACCAGTTGGCGATGACTCGCGCGCCCGTCCCTCCCACGGTGAGCCATTATTACGGTTTCTACTATCTCGTGCCACTGGGCCGAATACGAGAAGCAGCCAAAGAACTAGAGCGTGCGCTCAAAGAGGACCCGCTGAATCTGCAATGCCAGACGCAGTTGGCGATCTGTCTTTGGACGGACGGGAGGCATCAGGAAGCTTCCAGGCAATTCCGCCAAGTCCTGGAACTCGATGAGAACTTCTGGCTCGCCCTGTTGCTATATGGACTTTGGCATGCGGAGGACGGCAGACCGGACGACGCACTCTTCTTCGTCGAGAGGGCCTATTCCGTGGCGCCGAAGAATGCCGGCAGCATCGGGGCGTTGGCGGGATTGCTGTCGCGAATCGGGGACAGAGGGAGATCGGAATCGCTGCTTCAGGAACTCGGCGGCAGCGAAGTATATGGAGTACCGCTTGGGATGGCCGTCTTTCATCAAGTACGGTCGGAGTTCGATACTGCGGCCGAGTGGGCGCAAAAAGCTATCGAACAGCGCGATCTCAACATCCTTCCGGCTACCTGCGGCCCCAACCGGAAGCACTATGTCGAAGCCGGACGTTGGCCGGCCCTGGCTCGGATGCTCAATCTGCCGGAGACGGCGTAAACGACGTCAATACCCGACTGCTACGTTACCAGGTCCTCGCGCCTACCGGTGTGGCGGCTTGGGCGAGTTTTTGGTTGACGTTATGATCATCGAGTCACCCTTGCGATTAAATTCTTTAATCTGTTAATCGGGGGTGATTATCATGATCCCGGGTGGTTTGTTGGCCAACAGGAATTTACCCAAGTTGACGTATCGTCGCCGTCCCGGACTTTGGCGACATCGATTCGTCCGAATCCGGCGTTCCCCGGGGGACAGATCCTGTCTTGTCGCCAAGTGTTTACCGACGTTCCTGCTTGGCGCAAAACGGTTAGGGCGTCAGATTCACTGTTTCATCACCCAGACCAGGTATTCCTGGTCGAACGTGGCGGAGCGATAGGTGCGTGGATCGAAAAACCGCCACATCTTTCGGTCCTTTTCCACGGCGTGCCGGAGTCCAAGGAAACCGAAGATCTCGAAAACGGCGACCCTGGAAACTGGACCGGGCGCGGTCCGCCATGGCGGGGAAATGGAGGAGAAGGCCTACCTAACGGCCACGACTTGGCGGTAACAGCTTTGTGGAAGCTGCGCTGTTTTGGCCGATTCGGCCCAAGTTGATAATCTGATCTGGTCCCAGATGACCGCGCGGTGCTGGGGTTGTAAGACGGCTGGCACTGCGGAGACATCGCTGCAACCTCTCGGTGCCACTTGATGTTTTGACGGACCGGGTTCGGTGGCGGCGAACCTGCCTACGGCGCAAGGCGAAGGCGCTGGGAGCCAGGCTTCACTGAAATCGAGGAACGACCGGCATTTCGGGGGTTGGAAGAGTTCCGCAGGCAAGAGAAGTATCCCCCACCCGAAGCGACCCATCCGGCTGTACGCGTATGGCTGCGGGGCCGTGAGGTTCGCTCACATTGGCAACGTCTTCGGCCACACTCTGGGACTACTGTGTTCCAGCCGTAGCCTTCGCTGCCTTGGCCGCTCGTGCCTTCGCCAGATTTGCCACCAGTGCCGCCTTCCGTGCGGGTGACAGTTTCTTCTTTGCTATCGCTTTCTTCAGTGCTGGCTTCTTCGCTTGTTTTGCCGCATGGAACGCCTCCCATCTCTTCTTCGTCGCGGCGACGATTGCCGCCCTGCCAGCGGCACTCATTTTGCGTTTCGGTTTCGGCGTGTCTTTTTCGGATGGTGACTCTGACTGGCCCTTCGACTCAGCCCACCGTTTCCGCTGGGCGTCACTGATGCGCTTCCGGGCGGCGGCGCTCATCTTCCGCCGCGTGCCTATTGGAGCTTCCGGTGTGACGGCTGGCTCCGTGGGAGCGCCGGTCAACAGGGCGCGGAGTTCGGCAATTTGAACATCGATACGGGTCTTTTGTTGTTCAAAGCCTCCGATAGCGGCGTTGATGATCTCAGGTGTGAGCTTGTGGGTGGGCATCTTAATGTCCCGTGTCTTCCCTTTCAGGCCTGATTCTATCCTATTGTTGACGAATCTCGGCCAGTACCCAGCCGAGTCCTGCATATCTTGTGTCGCAAGCAGCGGCGTGTTGGGATGGAATTTATGGGCAAAATGCCGAGGCGAAAGAAGGAGAGATTCACACCGGTTGAAATTAAGATCATTCATACGGACCAGCGAGTCCATCTTAAAGAAGGCCAGCACGTCATCACGGTAATGTTCGACTTCAATCCGGACAAACACGACCCGGAGCCGTGGGACAAGATGACCCGGTTGGCACCTGTCGCCTTCATCGGTACCCCCGATACTGTGGCGGTTCAGATTTACAGCATCTTGGAAATCATGCGCGGTGCCATCCATTGTTATACGGGTTTGTCCGGGTTCCAAAAGGGTATCCTTATGTTCCACGTAGTGGCCGTCGATGGCGTGTTCCAGAGCGAGGACGGACCCAGCAATGCCATGATCGAAGAGACCCAGCGGCAGCTAACGGAGGCACTACACCAGGTTTCCGAGTGGCCCATGATCGAGCGCCGCAAACAGCGGGCCAGCCATTGAGGCCCCCCTTGTCGTCGCCTGTCTTTTACACTCAATCTATGACCAATGCACCTGAACTGCTGGCTCGCCTGCGGGAAGTTGGCGCGTGCATGGCGCTGGCTGCCCCGAGTGCTGCCGATGAGGTCCGGATAGGCTGTCGCGCGCTGGCCGACACCACAGAAGCCGAGAGCGCGGAAATCGCGGCGGCGGGCGCAGATCTCGCGAAGGCAGCAGATGGCGTGGCGGACGGCAGTTCCAACCTGCTAGTGCATCAGCGTCTGCAAACCCTGATGTCCCGAATCCAGACGGCTGCGGAGTTGAGTCAGGCTGGCCGCGTCTGGGCCGCTGCCCAAGACCTCGCCGAGTTGCTGCTGGCGGTCGGCAAGTTTCTAGACGACGCTCCGGACCCGCGCTGGGCAGAGGAATTTCCACCCGCCCTATGCAGTCTGGAGGCCGTGCGGTTGGAGTTCAGCAACTTTGTCTCCATGCTGGGGTGGCCGATGCCTGACCAGTTCGGCCTTAACGAGATCGCCCAGGCATTGCACTCCGCAGGCCAGTTGATTGACCCGGCACCCGATGCACCGCTGTGCCAATATCTAACCGGAGCCAGTCGAGACCTTGTGCGGGATACCCACATAGCGTGGATCGAGTCCCACCTTGCGGCTGGCCAGGAACCATCCCCGGCGCAGGTCTACGCCTGGTATTGGAACGAAACGCTGGGCGAGGCGGCGCTCAACGGCCCGAAGGTCGCGGAATCAGTGGCCACGGCCTCGGCTGTCGCCAATGCGCTGGGCCTCGACGAAGTTGTCTCATACTTGCGCGACCCGGACCGCGTTGCCTTCTATGGAATGATGAATATCCTGCCCGCGACTCCCAACAGGTGGAGCCTCGAAGACAACGAAGCAGCGGACCGCCATCTACACTACGGCTTGGCGCGTTGGTATATGCGTCCATTGGCGGCGAAATTGGTGCCGATAGATGTGATCACTGGGGTTCTGAATACCAGGCGGCCCTACTACTACCAGAGCATGTTGGCGCACGCCCTATTACAAGCAATCTGCGTTCAGCGGGCCTTGCCGCCAGGAATCGCGGCGGATGCCATCGCGGCGAAGTTAGCGGGCTTCTGCGACCTTATGCACGATGGCTACCGGCTATGGTGCCAATATCTTCCACGGCTAAAGATCACGCAGGGATGGGTGGAATACTTGAACGCTCTGGTGAAATTGCATTTTCCAGACGGCCAACAGGGACCATGCGCCCTTTCGGGCAGCAGGCCGGGGGTTTACGGCGCGCTGGCGAAAGTTCTCTACGGTCGCCCGAATTGAAGCGCAGTTGCCGAACAGCCCAGCTGCATGAGGCCATCCTTTCGCAATGCCTTATGGAGTCACCAAGTCGATTGATGCCTGGGCAATCTGGCAACGGACCGACGAGAAAAACCCGGCGACGGAGATCTTCTTTGCAAGGCGGTAACGCATGGCGGACGGGTTGTGCCCGTCTATGGTCAATGCGTGATCGCCCGAGCGGAATCGGAGCGCACCATTCAGATTTGCGAGTCCGGTAAACAGCGGACGAAATCCGTGGCCGCGGCCTTCGCCGGGACCGAACCGGCTCACGCCATCCCGAAGTACCAGGCTGAGAGCGTCACCATGATCGACCACCTTTTCATACTCGGGACAGGTGCGAAGGCTCCTGAGGACACCGATTCCTCGATCTGCCACCACGAATTCGAACACTCCCGCCGCCCCACGAAAGGCCAACACCCCCGACTTGGAAAGTTGTGAGTGTTCATAGATATTGCCTTCCATTTCCCCCATTGCCGCAGCGAGTTGTACGGCGATGCGCTTGGGAAAACCGGTGGCTAACGCAGCCCGTTCTGCAGCGATTGTAAACATGTTCCAGGAGGTTTCGTCCGAGGGCCGCTGATCATAGGTCCTGAAAACACCGGCCATCGTTGTCTTCGGACAGACCCAGACGTGGTGTCGATTCGACAGGGCGGAATACAGATCCGCGATGCCGTTCAGCGCCAACCAATGCGCCTGTGGCGGGGCCGGCAACAGTCCCATCCCCGAGAGCAGTAAAT
>Ga0181530_10001851_pt1 | contig 25952 bp, 20 predicted proteins | sample PEATcosm2014_Bin_42_FD_119769 | JGI IMG/M metagenome (GOLD analysis project Ga0181530, IMG submission 119769) | Peatland microbial communities from MTU Mesocosm Facility, Houghton, MI, USA - PEATcosm2014_Bin10_60_metaG | ecosystem: Environmental > Terrestrial > Soil > Wetlands > Peat | place... | reverse complement strand
GGGTTCTTCGAGGTCTCGCAACACAATCGCGCCAGGTGCCTGATGCTGGGCATGGTATTCAGCCTCGGCGTGATCGCGGTGTTCGCCGGGCTGGCAATCCTGATCGTGGCCCTGCGCGCATCGCTCCATTTCAGTTGGGGCGAGCAGTTCAAATATGGCTGGTTTATCTGGGCGATCGTCGCCATCCTGCTAGTCATGGCCGTGGGGATGTTCGGGCTGTTCGAGGTCGCATTGCCCGACGCGGTCTATAACCTTGCCCCCAGCCACGAATCCGTCTGGGGGAATTTCGTCTTCGGCATCCTGGCCGCGATTCTTTCCACGCCCTGCACCGCGCCGATGTTCGCCGGCCTGCTGGCCTGGGCCACCGCCCAACCCGTCTATCTTGGCGTTTGCACCGTCATCACCGTCGGGATCGGCATGTCCCTGCCGTACCTGATCCTCAGCGCCTTCCCAAGCCTGGCCCGCTGGGTCCCGCGCACCGGACCCTGGTCGGCCGTGCTCAAGCAGATGATGGGATTTTTGCTCCTGGCCGTCGCCGTCTATTTCGCCGGCGGCCGATTGGCATCCAACAAGGAATTCTTCTGGTACGTCTTCGCCGTCGTGGTCGCCGCCATGATCTTCCTGATCGTCCGCAGCCTCCAACTCTCTCATCGCATCTGGCCGATCGTCGCATCCTTCCTCGCCGCCGCCGCTGTCATCTGGCTCTCCCTGTCGATCACTCTTCGCCTGCTCGGCGGCTTGGCCTGGCAACCCTATTCCGATTCCGCCTTCGCCGCCGCCCGCGCCACCGGCAAGCCCGTCCTCGTCGAATTCACCGCCAACTGGTGCCCCAACTGTCTTTCCATCGAAGCGTCCGTCTACCACGATCCGCGAACCGCGAGCGCTCTGAAACAATATGAAGTAATCCTCATGCGTGCCGACCTCACCAGCGAAACCGCCCCCGGCTGGCCGAAGGTGAACGAGCTGAATCCCAGCGGCGGCATCCCCCTGACCGCGATCTTTTCCCCCCATCAGGACCAGCCCGACAAGCTCACGAGCCTCTACACCACCCAGAACCTGATCGACGCCCTGAAACGCGCGGCGAACTCCTGATCGACCCAAGCGCGGTACAATTCCCACGGATGAAACGCTTCCGCCGATGGATGGTCAACGGAATTGCGGCGTTGTCGTCGGTAATTTGCGTGGCGATGGTTGGGCTTGCCATCCAGAGTTGTTTTTATGGTGAGGACCTAAACTGGTGGAGCGTTATAGCGCCGGAGGGACACCAGGATTGGGTTAATGTCCGGCCGTGAGTGGGGCAGGGCCAAATCATGGTTCTGCGGGTGACATTCGCGCCGGCGATACGGGCCCGCTATATTCGATCCTTTCACGGCACATTTCCCTCGGGTCTGGGACCAATCACAGGTTTCGAGTTTCGTCCTCCGGTCCGCTGGAGACCTGTAACCGCCAGCGCCTTCCGCAAGGAACATCGATTGTTGGGATTATTCAGCTTCGGTGTTGAGCGAATAGACTTTGATTTGGCGAAGGATTGGGGGGGCTGGCCTCACATTGTGGAGACCGGCTACAAGGTGACATTTCCGCTGTGGTTTCCGGCAATTTTATTCGGCTTATTTCCGGTGATCTTGTTCTTTCGACGTCGCCGGGGAAAAATGAGATCAAGCGTCGGATTTTGCGCGATGTGCGGCTACGACCTCCGCGCCACGCCCGACCGCTGCCCGGAATGCGGAACTATCCCACCGAAAAAAGAAATCACTTCAAACTAAACCGCGGGGGCAACGCCTAAAATGCTTCCCGTACGAATCACGGCGGCGGCGCGTCCGATGGAATATTGGCCGACGAACCGTGGCCGGACGCCGTTTTCGGCGCCCCGACGGCCGGCAATTCCGCCGGCCGCATCGCCTCGGTATTCGTCTGACGAATATACGAAACCGGGCACCTGCTTCCATCCGCCCGCGCATATCCGCCAATCGTTAGAGAATAGGTGTATTTAATCGTGGGCACGCTGCCGTGCGCGGTCGCCGCCTCAACCACCGGCGCCGCGGCCGGAATCCCTTGAATGTCATTTGCGGCCCGGCTTAGCCAAACCGACTGCGCCAGCAGCAACAGGGCATCATTGTCAAAGTGATCGCTCTGGACTTTCGCTACATCCGACGATTCCACGGCCGCCCGCGAATAGCTCAGCCGAAACTCCGGGACCTTTTTTCGCTTATATTCCGCATACACTGTGAACCTGGCCGTAGTCCACGTGAATGGCGATTTATAAAGCGCCTTCTCGATGATTTGGCCAATCTGATTCATCGCCGCGTCCGCAACGGCGCCGGCGTTGGGTTGGCTCGCCGGCGTCAACTTCATGTCCAGCGTCCCGGAGCCCGTGTCCATGGCCACGGAATTGATCGCGCAATCCGCTGTCGCACAATTGTCGGCTATGGTCTTGGCAACGTAATCATTCAGTTGCTGCCGCAGATTGGAAACGTTGGCCGCGGCTGTTTTCAACGCCTCTTGTTTTTCGAGCACCGCCGGATCGGCCGTCGCCGCATCGCTGTCCATGGCGGTCAGCTTGGCCTTGGCGTCCAATAAATCCTTCGCGGCCGTTCTAAGATTCTCTTCATCGTGGTACGTGTCGGCGCCCTCGGACGTGTCCTTGGCAAGTTGGGCCGCGACATCCTCCCTCGCCTTTTGCTTGGCGGCGATGTCGGCTTTCGCGCTGGCATAATCATCCGACGTATGCAGGCGTTCGACCGCCGCCTTGCTGGCCGCCGCCAGATCGGATTGATCCTGCGCCAAGGCGCCCTGCGCCTCCCGCAGTTTCGCTTCGATGATGACGCACTGGGGCGGCGGCTGAGGCGCGGCAACAACGGCGGGCTTGACCACTTCCGGCGGCGGGGGCGGCGGCGCTTCAACCTCGGTCGTCGCCGGCGCCTCCTCGGTCGTCGGCTCCGTCGCCACCGGCGCGACAACCACCGTTTTCACCACCACTTTCGGCTTCTGATTCAGATACAGGGCGATCATCCCTCCCAAGCCAAGAACCACCAGAAACGCCAACGCTTCGCCCTTGCGATTACTTGTCTTCCGTCGCATGGTAAGCCTCCAAGCCCGCCCGAAAGAACCGATAGGCGAATTAATTCTACGCCCGCGTCATTTGCCGTCAAATAACTGAGATTCATTCGGTCATTCGAATTTCGGATTTCATTGGGGTCCCCGGCAACATTCCGCCGGGGTCCCGTCATTCGAGTTTCGGATTTCGAATTTCCGCGCAGCGGCCCCCTCATTGCCCCCGCGCCCGAAAATTCTTATGATATATGGCTCGCCTGTCGGTGGACGTTCCATCGCGGGTGGACGGATATTGTGCCGCCGGCATCGCGTGGACGCCGGCGGTGGATTTTGGGCCACGCATTTTACGAGGCATGGGCGAGCTTTTCCGCTCGCCGCATTTGGTCTTATGGTCGATTACAATCTGATTAATTCGCTGGGAAACATTGACGCCGACGTCGATGCCGCCGTGGCGACGGCGCTGGGCGACGCGGCCGACGATCTCACCAAGCTGGTTGCCGGCGACGAGGTCCAGGACTTCACGCCGGGCGCCATTCTCAAGGGAAAAGTTTCCAGCACCTCCGGCGACGATTTCGTCGTCGAGCTTGGGCTGAAGAGCGAAGGCGTTTTGGAGCGCGCGGAGTTTGACGAGCCGGACAACGTGAAGGTCGGCGATGAGGTGAAAGTCCTCCTGGAGGACGTCGAGGGCGACACCGGCCTGGTCAGGATCAGCAAACGCAAGGCCGACCGCATCATCAATTGGGAAACGATCATGCTTTCCAAGAAGGAGGGGAATCCCGTCTCCGGCAAGGTCACCAAGAAGATCAAGGGCGGATTGCTCGTGGACATCGGCGTCCCGGTGTTTCTCCCCGCCAGCCAGGTCGACATTCGCAGGCCCGGCGAGATTTCCGATTGGATCGGCCGCACCATCGACGCCGTCATCCTGAAGATCGACGAGGAGCGGCGAAACATCGTCATCTCCCGCCGCAAGATGATCGAGCAGCAACGCGAGGAGATGAAGCGAAAGACCCTGGACGGCCTGCAGGTGGGCGAAGTCCGCAAGGGCATCGTCAAGAACATCGCCGATTTCGGCGCGTTCATCGACCTCGGCGGGATCGACGGCCTGCTGCACATCACCGACATGAGCTGGGGCCGCATCAACCATCCCAGCGAAGTCCTGAAGATCGACCAGGAAATCGACGTGAAGGTCCTGTCGATCGACAAGGAGAAGGAAAAGATCGCCCTGGGCCTGAAGCAGAAGGAAGCCAGCCCCTGGGAGAACATCGAACAGCGCTATCCCGTCGGCAGCGTTCACGACGCGGAGGTCGTCAACATCATGTCCTACGGCGCGTTCTGCAAATTGCAGGAGGGCGTCGAGGGCCTGGTCCACATCAGCGAGATGTCCTGGACCAAGCGGATCAATCATCCCAGCGAAGTCGTCACCCAGAGCCAGCACGTGAAGGTGAAGGTGCTGGAGATCAACAAGGACAAACAGGAAATCTCCCTGGGCATGAAGCAGGTCGAGGAGAACCCCTGGGAACGCGTCGCCGAGAAATATCCGCCCGGCTCCGTCGTCGAGGGCAAGGTCCGCAACATCGCCAACTACGGCGCGTTCGTCGAGATCGAAGAGGGGATCGACGGCCTCCTGCACGTTTCGGATTTGTCCTGGACCAAGAAGATCGGGCATCCCAGCGAAGTGCTGAAGAAGAGCGAGTCGGTCAAGGCCGTCGTGCTCTCCGTCGATCAGGACAAACAGCGCATCGCCCTGGGCCTGAAGCAGATGCAGGAAGACCCCTGGACGACCGTGATCCCCGCCAATTATCAGCCCGGCATGGTCGTGAAGGGTCACGTCACCAAGATCGCCAACTTCGGCGTATTCGTCGAGCTGGAGCCGGGGCTGGAAGGCCTGCTGCACATTTCGGAAATCTCCGACCAGAAGGTGGACAAGCCCGAGGACATGCTCAAGGTTGGCCAGGAATTGGAAGTGAAGATCCTGCGCGTGGACAGCGAGGAGCGCAAGATCGGTCTTTCCCTGAAGCGTGCCCAGTGGGCCCAGGAGGAAGAAGCCCGTGAGAACGCCCGTGCCCAGCGGGCCGAGAAACGCGGCCTCCGCGGCGGCCTCGAAGGCGGCGAGCACACCCGCGGACTCGGCGACATCGACCTCGAATGACGCCGTTTCGCCTTCGCCAGAATTGAACCGCCAAGACGCCAAGGTAGGAAATGCTTCTCTTCCCACCTTGGCGTCTTGGCGGTTCAATCGTCTTCCTCCCCGAAAGTGTTGGCACGTCCCCCAAATCCCCCAATAGGACGCTCGATAACCCAAAGTCGGTCTGACCGACAACCGATATGTCCCTAGGCACTGTCGCCCAATGGCTTTGAAATTCGGGGCTTCCGTGAAAAGCCCTGAACTGAGCTGGTCCGATAAGCGTAGTGAACAGTGCCGAACCTATGCCTACGACCGCCGTTCAATCCGGCCTACAACTCTATCTGCGTCAGATCAACCATTCCCCGCTGCTGACCGCGGCCGAGGAGAAGGCGCTTGGCCGGCGGATCATCCAGGACAACGACCCCGCCGCACGCGAGACCATGGTCCGATCCAATCTCCGCCTCGTCGTCAACATCGCCAAGCATTACGTCAACCGCGGCCTTTCCCTCCCCGATTTGATTGAGGAAGGCAACATCGGCCTGCTCAAGGCCGTCGAGGGATTCGATCCCGAAAACGGCGCCCGTTTCAGCACCTATGCCAGTTGGTGGATCAAGCAGGCCATCAAACGCGCTCTAATCAACAGCGTCCAGCCCATCCACATCCCGGCCTATATGATCGAGATGATTTCCAAGCTCAAATATGCCATGCGCGAACTGGAGGAGCGTCTTGGCCGGCTTCCGAATATCGATGAGCTTTCCGCCCACCTGAAGATGCCCGCCAAGAAGCTGCGGATCATTCGCAAGGCGGTCAAGGCGTACCATTCGCCGACCCAGTCGGGCAGCGCCGACGGCGAACTGACCATCAACGAACTGGTGGCCGACACCCACAATCCTTCCCCAGACCAGATCGTTCGCGACGACGATGAACTTCGCCATCTGGACGAGTTGATGGCCGACATGGACCCGCGCGCCGCCAAAATTCTCAAGCTCCGCTACGGACTGGACGGCGACGACCCGCTGACGCTGAAAGAGATCGGCCAGCGCGTCGGCCTCACCCGCGAGCGGGTGCGCCAGATCGAGCACGAGGCCCTCGCCCGCCTCCGCGACGCCATGCTCGTCGGCGTCTAACGCCCGCGGCGCTGCCGTGGGGGATTCCATTTCTGCGCTCCATGAAACGCCTGTTCAAAAACCTCCTTCTTTCAGCCTGGCGCACGTTGCTGCCGAAACGTGCCCGCAATTCCCTTCGCCTTTGGCTCATGCTCGACGTGCCCGATCTCTCGCCCCGGCTCATCGAGCAGTTCAACGCCGGCCCCGTCCTCGTCCTCGCCCCGCACATGGATGACGAGATCATCGGCCCCGGCGGGACGATCCTCCGCCATGTCCAGGCCAACGTGCCCGTCACGTTCGTGTACGTGACCGACGGGATGACCGGCGGCCCACCGACCAATCCGCCTCTGAACGAGGTCCGAAAAGCCGAGAGCCGCAAAGCCGCCGAAATCGTCGGCGTGCGCGACCTGATCTTCCTCGACGGCCCCGACGGCTCGCTGCACGATTCCCCCGCGATCGTCGCGGCCCTGGTGAAAATCCTCACCGAGCGCAAGCCCGCCATCATCTACGCCCCGGCCCTGACCGATCACCATGCCGATCACTGGGCCACTAATCGAATCCTGCGGAAGTCGATCGACGCATTGCCCGCCGATCTCTGCCGCAATCTCCTCATCCGCGGCTACGAGGTCTGGACCCCGCTGCCCGCCAATCGGATGGCCGATATCACCCAAACCGCCGACGCCAAGCACAAAGCCATTGAGGCGTTCGTTTCGCAGACTCGCCTGCTGAACTATTCTCGAACGATCCTGGGCTTGAACCAGTACCGATCAATGCGTCACCTTCACGGCCAGGGCTACGCCGAGGCGTTCCTGGAAACCACCCCGGATGAATATCGCCGCTTGTTCGATGGGATCAGTTTGAAAACGCCGGTGCGGGAACAAAAGGGGTCATAAGCCATTTTCTGGATTCCCGGTAATAACAGGCCAAATTCGCATTATCCCAGTAAATGGCTTATGACCCCTTTTCCATCTCTGCCTATGTCATGATGTTCGAGCGTCGCTGTTCGCCCGACGCCGCCGGGTCCGCGTCGCGGATCAGCAGCGGCTGGATCATCTGATGGATCATCGCCACGGCCTCGTGGAATCCGTCAACCAGCCCGACATCGGCCGCGCCCGCCAGGCGCTTTTGCGTCTTTTCCAGATTCTCCTTCGCATTCCATATTCCCACCAGAACCTGAATATCCGGGAATTTCTCGCGGATTCGTTTGCAAAGATACCGCGCGTGAACCGTGGCGCCCGGCGGCAATGCGGAGACCACCACCAAGTCCGCCTTTAGCTGCGAAATCATGTCAACTCGTTCGCTGGCCAGCGTTGTCGCCGAGATGTTTGTAATACTATAGCCCTGTTCGTGCAGGAGGTTGGCCAGCATCAGGCCGGCAATTTCATCAGCCTGGTCTCGCGCCGGCAGGCAAACGATGCGCACGACGCGATCCTGCGGAACGGCCAGCGGTTTTCCGGGCATCGGATTGTTCGTCGGCGGACGCTCGCGGGATTCCACCTGTTCTTTCAGCACCTGGGCGATGTTATCCCAGCGGGTCTCGTCCAGAATTCCGCGGTGGTAATCACGCTCGGTCATCGCCAGCGCCGGAAGCATGATCTGGCTGTAAAGCTCCTCCGAGCTCCGCGTCTTGTCGAATTCTTCCAGCAGGTCCTCCGCCTCTTCGGGATCGTCGGCCAGCAGACGCTGGTAATATCGTTCGGGCGGAGCAAGCACCGGCTGGTCGCCGAGCAGAACGTCCAAAAACGTCAATTGCGGCACGTATTTTCCCGCGACCGCCAGCAGCACGGTCAGCGGCGTTGACAGCAGCAGCCCGACCACGCCCCACAGCCAGGTCCAAAACACCGCGGCGACCAGGATCGCCAGCGGCGACACGCCCGTGCGCGAGCCGAACAATGCCGGCTCAACCGCGTTGGCGGCGAGCAATTCCACAAGCGCGAACAATCCCACAGTCAGAAATGGCCGGGCGGCGTAGTAACCGTCCGGCACCACGAACGAGAGAATGATCGGAAACACCGCACCCATCCAAACGCCCAGATAGGGAATGAATCGCAACAATGCGCACAGCAAACCCCACAGGGGAGCGTTGGGAATATGGATGAGGTACAGCCCGACGCCCACCACGATGCCGTACACTCCGTTGACGCCGCATTGCGCGATCAGATAACGGCTGATGCGCGTCGCGGCATCGTCCAGCGCCCGCGTCGTCAGCGTCAGTTGCCCATGGCCCACCAGACGGATGATCCGGTCGCGGATGTCCTCGCGCTGGATGAGCATGAAGACCACGAAAACGATGACGATCACCAACTGGGCCATCGGCGAAACGAACTGCAGCGCGGTGGCGAGGGTCTTGAAAATGCTGCCGGTTTCCGGCGCGGCGGCGATCGACACGGCGATCGGATTCCCCTCGCTGCCCCGCGTCAGCCATGACGACCCGGCGTTCCGGTCGGGCTGCGTCGCGGCCACGTCTTGCGCCATTCGGTTGATCGTGCGCGAGGCCGTCGCCAACGCCCCGTGGCCAAAATAGCTGTGTACGTTTTCAATCTTGCGCTCGATGTCCCCCTGGTAGTCCCCCAGCTTGACCGCCAGATCCGTCGCCTGGTTGGAGATCAGCCATCCGACCCCGCCCAGGATTGCGAACGACAGGGCGACGACCATCAATACGGCGGGAACGCGCCCCAGCCCAAACCGCTCAACGCGATGAACCAGCGGCGCCAGCAGGAACGTCAGCAGCAACGCCACCGCCAGCGGAACCAGCACGTCCCGGGCGAAATACAATCCCGCGACGATGACGCAGGCGGATGCCAGGGCAATGACGCGCCCGGACTTCGGCGCCGAGCCTGATTGGGCCATGCACTCGATTCTAAATCCCCGCCCGCCGCCGGGGAGGGTGTAAAATTATCGCGTTTCCCCGCCCGATAACCTCGTCCGACCATGCACGCGGGCCTCAACTTGCCGATAGATCACCTGATGCGGCTCTTTGTCTTCATCTCGGTCCTGGCTCTGTTCGCCGGCGTAGCCGCCGGGCAGACCACTCGGCCGCAAACGGAGGTTCCAACCTCATGGGAGAGGCAGGTCAGTTCCCTTGCCGCCGCCGCCGCGGCGCATGATGGCCAGACCCTGCAATCCCTCGTCGCCCCGGATTGCCGATTTCGCCGATTCAACGCCGCCGCCGATACCGACATAAGTGATTTCGTCGATTTCGCCACCTCCGGCTCGGTGCTCGGAGATCATGCCTATCTCTATCCGTCCCCGACGCTGGCCGCGGATATCGCCCACGACGTGAATTCATCCGCCGCGGTTTCTGATTTCGATAAAAAAAACCTCGCCCTGGACGACAAACCGGGCCAAACCGTCGCCATGCAGTGGTTGACTCAAGCCCTGGGCGCCCAGGACGGCACATTAATCGGCCTCATCGTTTTATGGGATACGCGCCCGGACCTCGACGCCCATCACCGCCCGTTGTTTGTCCTCATCGAGGCAAAACAAGAGGCTGACGGATTCAAATTCAGCCAGATCGTCTATGGCGATCCGTTGCAATAACGCGGTGTTATTTCACTTCCAGCACGATGATCGACAGATCATCCTTCGGCGCCAGGCTGCCGTTCTCCTTGTCCAGACTGTCCGACAATTCCTTCAATAACTGCTCGGTCGGCATGTCGCTGCGGCGTTGAAGCTCCGCACGCCACTGCTGCGTGTTCGACAACATGTCGCCCGCGAACGCCACTTCGATGCCGTCCGTGTAAATGAACAGCCGATCGCCCATCCGAAGCTGAATTTGAGAATCGCCGTATTTTTCGTCCGGGAATATGCCCAGCAGCGCTCCCTTTCCATACAAGTTCATCGTGCTCCCGTCGCCGCGGATCAGCAACGGCGGAGGGTGCCCGGCGCCGGCGAATCGGCAAACCAGCGTGTTGGCGTTCACGGTCCCATAGATGGCCGTCGCGAACGTCGCATGCGTCAACTTCTGTTGCACCAGCGAGTCGTTCAGCCGGCCCATCGCTTCGCCGGGGTCTAGCAGCCGATACCCTTCCGGGGATATCTGCTTGGTCACCAACGCAGTTTTGATAAACATGGTCAGCAACGCCGCCGGCATTCCATGTCCAACCGCATCCGCCATGTAAAACCCCACGTGCGCCTCGTCGAGCCGGGCCACGTCGTAAAGGTCTCCGCTGACGTAACCCGCCGGGCGAAACAGCGTATGAAAATGAATCGGCCCGATCTGCGGAAGCGTCTTTGGAAGGAAATCCTGTTGAAGCCGCGCCGCCAGGCGAAGCTCCTCGTCCAGCCGGTGCATGTAAAAGTTCAGCGTCTCATCCCGCCGGCTCATGAAATTCAATTCATTCCGAAGCGTTGCCAGCTCCGCTTGGAGGCTTTCGATTGTCTCCAACGCCTCCACCGCGTCCGTCACGACCGGATTATTTTCCATTGATTCAGCGCGCACCGCGTCTCCCAACATCATGTCGGCATCGGGCGTTGGAAACTTGAATAACGCCACCGCTTGACCGACAAACCGTCGATTTTCTTCGCGGCCTGCCGGCTTCAGTCGGCAGGGACATCGTTATCCGAAGGCCGCAATAAGCATCCATCGTGGTAATATCTATCACCGTGGCGGGCTTCCTCGCGATTCTCGAAGATGACTCCAACCGCATCGCGGCGATGCGCGCATGTGTGGCCGATTTATTGCCTGGCATCGAAACGGTTTTTTTCGATAGCGCCCGAGTAATGATCTCTTGGCTCCGGCAGCATCTTGGTGATGTCGCGCTGATTTCTTTGGATCACGACCTTCCGCTTCGAAACGCGATTGGCGAAACTGCCGATTTCGGCACTGGACGGCAGGTGGTGGATTTTCTGGCATCAATCCCGCCGACATGCCCGGTGATCGTTCACAGTTCCAACGACACATGCGCCTCCGGCATGTTTTTCGCGCTCAAGGATGCGAACTGGCCCTGCAGTCGGGTGTATCCCTGCGATGATCTTGCTTGGATTAAGAGCCTGTGGGCTGCACAGGTCTATCGGCTCCTGGACGACGGTTGGATTCCGCGTGGCCAAACCGGGGAGTAGGCTGGGTTCAATTACCAGAATTTCCCGCGACCTTCCTCCGGGGGCGAGATTTGGGATCGCCGATGATATAATGCCGAGGCAACACCAAGGTGACGGCATGGTAAAACCCGCGCTCGACGTGGTTCACAAGATTGATTCTCTTCCGCCGGGCGAGCAGGAGCTGCTGGCCAAATATCTGTCCGTTCATTTCGACGACGTGCTGGACGAGGCACGATGGGAGCAGCTTTTGTCCCGTTCTTCTTCCACGCTCGATCGATTCGCGGCCGAGGTGGACGACGCTATTCGCGCGGGACAAGTGGCGGAGTTGAATCCGGACGAACTGTGAAATCGTTCCGAACTCATAAGTTCAAACAGTTATTCGTAGAGCTCCCCACTGAAGTTCAGGACGCCGCTCGGAAGGCTTATCGCCTCTGGCTGACTGATCCCCGCCATCCCTCCCTCCACTTCAAGCCGATTCGGGCGGAAATCTGGAGCGTCCGCATATCCTTGAACTATCGCGCCGTCGGCGTTTTAAGAAGCGGAGCCATTTATTGGCATTGGATCGGCTCCCACCAAGAATACGAGCGAATTATCCGAAGTTAGCTCCGTCAACCACACTGGCCGCAGCGGCGATGGAGAGTTCCCCGTCGGCTTCCTTATCCTGCCCGGCACAGTTCTTCTTCTTGTCATTTGGATGGCGACTGATTTGCCGGATTGACCGCGTCCTTCGGCACCTCCAGCCGATCCCCCACGGTCAGATGAATCCGATCCGCCGTGCCGGCGTTGAGTTCAATCGCGTACTTGGCGATCGCGTCGCTCGACACGCCCTTTTCGTTATATGCTTTCAGTTGCTTGATGCTCACAACCGCGCCGCCCGCGTCGAGGAAGATCAAATCCAGATTGAATCGAACGTCATGGTTCCAAAATGTGCGCACCTGTTCGTCCGGGAATGGGAAGATCATCCCATGATCCGAATCCATTTCGTCACGGTGCATCAGGCCGGTTTCCTGATCCTGGAGCGACGTGGCGATCTCCAAATTGAATTCCTCCGGCCCGATCTTCATCCGCGTGACCGGCAGCGAAGAATCAGCCGATTTTGAACCGCAGCCCCCCGGCGCCAGCACCAGGAGCAAAATGGCGAAAATCGCGGCGGCGCGTCGCTTCATGGGTGATCCGTCGATTTCCCGCCGCGCTGGCGGCGAAGCTTCCCGGTGAGATGAACGTCCGCCGCCACCAGGGCGACGATCAGCAAAAGCAGCAGCATCGCCGCGATCCATACCGCCAGATATGCCAGGGGATTGCGTCGATCGTCGATCGAGTTGAACCCCGCGAAGAACGCGATTCCAAGCAGGACCATCGCCACCCCGCAGACCCGCCGCATCGCGATGCGCAGGGAATTGCTCCGCGCCGATTCCATCGGCAACAGCCGCGACGCGGCTTTCGAATAGAACAAATAGAACCATCCCGCGACGCCGCAGGCCAGCGAAACCGTGTCAATGAGGGCGGCTTCCATTGGAGAATCAATTTAGCGTGTTTGCACGGAAAACGAAACGGGGATCGCCGGGGGCGCGGAAATTCGAAACTCGAAATTCGAATGACGAATCAAATTCGAAATTTGAAATTCGAAACCGAGGCCATCCTTCGTTCCGAATTTCGACGTTTGAATTTCGAATTTGATTCGTCATTCGAATTTGGAGTTTCGAATTTCCCCCGGCACGATTCGTGCCGCGCGCAATAGTCTCGCCGTCGTCGTCATCGGCAAACCCACGATATTCGTCGCGCATCCCGCCACTCGCGTCACGAACGGGTCCGGGTCCTGAATGCCATACGCTCCCGCTTTGCCGTGCCACTGGTTCGTGGCGATATATGTTTCGATCTCTGGGGAACTCAGCGGCCTCATTTCCACCGTCGAGGCCACCGATTCAGATACCATCAGGGCGTTGCGGCGGGAGACCACCGCCACCCCCGTGATGACCCGGTGCGTCGTCCCCGAAAGCAGCGTCAGAATCCGCCGGGCGTCGTTCGCGTCCAGCGGTTTGCCCAGAATTTCAGCTTCCTTTGCGACGACCGTGTCGGCGGCCAATACGACGTCGTCCGGGAACCTGTCCGCGAGCATCCGTGCTTTGACGCCGGCCAGATGCGCCGCCAGATCCTCCGGCGAAAGGTTTGGTCTTTGTCGGGCGATGGCGGCCTCGTCCACATCGGCAGGATATGACAGGAATTCATATCCCGCCTCGCGCAGCAACTCCTGCCGACGCGGCGACGCGCTGGCGAGAATCAAACGCCCCATTGCCCGCGGATGCTTCGGCAGAATTGGCTATTCCTCAGTGAATGAAACGCGCCGCGACATCGCCTACCAGGGGCGCCCGGCTCTTGGGGTCGGGCGTCTGGTACTTCACCGTCAGCGAGTTCGCGTTGATCACTTCCACCGTGCCCAGAACCAGAACTTTCCCGTTGGAGTCCATGAACGTGATCACATCGCCCAGCGTGAAATCACCCACCGGCACGTCCCGCACGGCCGCGAGGTTAGCGCTTGTCAACACCTCCGTCACCCGGCCCACCCGGGCCTCCGGGTCGGTCTTGCGGTACGATTCCCGCAGTTGCGCCAACTGCCACGCCGTCACCGGCGGGGCGATTGGCTCGGGAACCGACTGGCATCCGCTCAAGCCCAAGAACACGGCAAGCAGCGCGGCAATGATCGTGCATCGCATGCGGAACTCCTTCATATCCCTCCATCTTAACCGCTTCCGCCAAAATCCAAAATCCGCCAGCATTCCGCGCCCTCCGATAAAGATTACCGCGAAGACGCCCAGCGCGAGCTATGCCCGCACCCAAAAGAGTTTTACCGCGAAGGCGCGAAGGACGCGAAGTTGCGCGAAGTTAAATCAAATCTTGTTTTTTCTTCGCGCAACTTCGCGTCCTTCGCGCCTTCGCGGTAACGCATTTGAAGATAACCCATAAAGCGGCGAAGCTGCGCGGTCTTGGAAAATCTTCGCGTGGCGACAAGATATTGCAGGATATCAACGAAGAGCGCGAAGCTGCGCGAAATCAAATTGCTATTCCTTCGCGTTTCCTTGGCGTTCTTCGCCTGGGCAGGCGAAGCCTCCCGGCCTTCGCGGTAAATCTTTTCCATTTGCTAAGATTTCAAGGCGCATCGCCTCAACGACGCGCCGCAATACCTCCGCCCAATCGCCCCGCGTCGTTTGACGGAACAGTCGCATCGTCGGATACCACGGGCTGTCCGGCCGATCCAGCATCCACCGCCAATCCGGGAAACGCGGAAGCAGCAGCCAGACACGCTTGCCCATGGCCGCCGCCAGATGGGCGACCGACGTGTCCACCGTCACCAACAGATCGAGATGCTCGATCATCGCCGCGCTGTCCGTGAAATCCCGCACCTCGTTCGTCCAATCCGTCAGATTCAACCCTGAAGGCGGCTTGGCCGCCTGCGCCGCGGCCTCTCCCTTCTGCAAGCTGTAAAACACCGCGTTTTCCACCGACGCCAGCGGCGCGAATTGCTCAAGTTTCATGGAACGGTTTCGGTCCTTGGCGTGCTCGGGTCTGCCCGCCCATGCCAGCCCGACGCGCAGCCGATCTCCGGCCGCATCGAACCGCCCGGCCCATTGCCGCGCCAACTCCGCATCGGCCTTCAGATACGGCACACTTTGAGGGATCGTTTGCTCCGTGACTCCGAAAACCCACGCAAGGCTCATCAGCGGACATTGCACGTCGAAATGCGGCAGGGGTTTGCCACGCTCGGCCAGCTCCCAAACGCCCGGAAAATCCCTGAAAAGACGCAAAGTTTCCACCGGCGATTCCAGGATCACCTTTCCGCCCCGGCCGGCAACCTGCCCAATGAATCGCCCGAACTGGATCGTATCGCCGAATCCCTGTTCCGCATGAAGCAGAATCGTCTTTCCCTGCAATTCCCCGCCGTCCCAGCGCGGTTGCGCCAATTCCCGCCTGCCGACGATCTCCGGAACACGCAGACGCCATTCAAATTCCCGCCATCCCCGCTCAAAATCACCCGTCACCAGATAGACCAGCGCCAGATTCGCGTGGACCTTCGCATCGTTGGGGTTGAACGACAGGGCCTGGCTCAACGTGCTGATGGCCTGCGAAAATTCGCCCCTGCTGAACTGCACGTCGCCGAGGTTGATGTACGCCCCGGGCAACTGTGGATTCATCGCTATCGCCGTTTGAATTTCCGCCAGGGCCTCCTCGAACCGGTCCATCGCGTTCAGCGCGGCGCCCATGTTGCTGTGGGGATCGGGATAATCGCCCTTCAGTTCGATCGCCCGGCGGAATTGCGCGATCGCCGCCTCACATTGCCGCGCCTCCGCCAGCGATACCCCGAAATTGTTCCGAATCACCGCATCGCTCCCATTCAGCGCAACGGCACGCTCCAGCGAGGCGATGGACTCCGGGATTCTTCCCAGCGCGCGCAGAAATTCACCCAGATTCCCGTGGAATTCCGCCACGTCCGGCCGGATCGCCAAAGCGCGGGAGATCAGGGCCACCGCCTTTTCCGGTTGACCGCTCTGCCCGTAGCAAACCCCGAGCAGTTGAAGCGCGTCGGGATGGCTTGGCTCGCGGACCAGCACTTGGCGGTAAATCTTCTCCGCCTCGCCCAGCCGCCCGGCGCGATGGTGCGCCAACGCCACGCTGATCGCCTGATCGGCCTGATCGCCGGAGAATCTCTGTTGCGGTTCCAAGGGGCGTTGGACTATAACCGGGCGATGTCCGAAATGTCTAAAAAGCTGTTTCAAATCCCCTTGCTTTCCCTTCAACGCCCACGGCGCCGCCGTGGGGATTCTCGCGCGACGGGGCTTATGAAGCAGACTCTATGGGAGACCACCGCATGAGTTCGACTACGAAGAAGATGGGAACTAAGCAGGAGCCGCGCGATTCGCGCGCCACCGCCGCGGCGCCGCAGGCCATCAACCGCCACGCGCGCGCCTGGATTGAACAATGTATCGAGTTGTGCCAGCCGCGCGACGTCTATTGGTGTGACGGCTCGCCCGAGGAAAAGCAGACGCTCCTGAGCCGCGGCGTCAGCGAAGGCGCTTTTATCGCGCTGAACGCCCAGAAATTGCCCGGCTGCTATTTGCATCGGAGCAATCCCAACGACGTCGCCCGCAGCGAGCAGGCGACCTTCATCTGCACCCCCGGCCAGGACATGGCCGGGCCGACCAACAACTGGATGGAAGCCCGCGCGGCTTACGCGAAGCTCAAGGGCCTTTTCACCGGCTGCATGAAAGGCCGCACCATGTACGTCGTGCCCTTCGTCATGGGGCCGATCGGCTCGCCTCTGGCAAAGGTCGGCATCGAATTGACCGACTCCGTCTATGTCGCCGTCAGCATGGGAACCATGACCCGCATGGGAGCGGTCGCTTGGAAGCAACTCGATGCCGGCGTTCCCGCCGCCGACCCCGACGCCGAGCCCGAATTTACCCGATGCCTCCACAGCATCGGCGATTGCAATCCCGAACGCCGCTACATTTGCCATTTCCCGCTCGACAACACCGTCTGGAGTTTCGGCTCGGGCTACGGCGGCAACGCGCTCCTCGGGAAAAAATGCCTGGCCCTGCGAATCGCCAGCTTCCTCGGCCAGCAGCAGGACTGGATGGCCGAGCACATGCTCCTCATGGGCGCCACCAGCCCCGAAGGCGAGAAGACCTACGTCGCCGCCGCCTTCCCTAGCTCCTGCGGCAAAACCAATTTCGCCATGCTCATTCCACCCCAAAAATACCGCGACCAGGGCTGGAAGATCACCACCGTCGGCGACGACATCGTCTGGATGTGGGTTGACGAAACCGGCCGCCTCCGCGCCATCAATCCCGAGGCCGGATATTTCGGCGTCGTGCCCGGCACCAACGAGCAAACCAATCCCAACGCCATGGCCGCCATGCGCCGCGACACCCTCTTCACCAACGTCGCACTGCTTCCCGACGGCGATGTCTGGTGGGAAGGCAAAACGCCCCAGCCCCCCGCAAAGTGCATCGATTGGACCGGCCAGGAATGGACCCCCAACTGCGGCCGCAAGGCCGCTCATCCCAACAGCCGCTTCACCGCTCCCATGGCCAACAATCCCGCCCTCGACCCCGCCGCCAACGATCCCGCCGGCGTCCCCGTCTCCGCGATCGTCTTCGGCGGCCGACGCTCTCGCGTCGTCCCTCTCGTCTTCCAGGCTTTCAACTGGATGCACGGCGTCTATCTCGGCGCAACCCTCGGCAGCGAAACCACCGCCGCCGCCTCCGGTCAGGTCGGCGTCGTCCGCCGCGATCCCATGGCCATGCTCCCCTTCATTGGCTACAACATCCGCGATTACCTCGTCCATTGGTTCCGAATGCGCAAAAAAATGACCGATTGCCCCAGAATCTTCCACGTCAACTGGTTCCGCAAGGACGATCACGGCAAATTCCTCTGGCCCGGATACGGCGAAAACATGCGCGTCCTCAAATGGATCATCGACCGCTCCCGCGGCCACGCCTACGCAAGGGAAACCCTCATCGGCTGGATGCCGCGCAGCAACGACATTGATCTGGAAGGACTCAACATCCCGCTCCAGGAATTTGAGCAGCTTCAATCCATTTCCGTGGAGGACGTGAAGGCCGAGTTAGTCAGCCAGGAGGAATTATTCCTGAAATTGGCCGGCGATTTGCCGAAGGAAATGATCTTCCAGCGCGAGCTGCTCATCAGCCGGCTGTAAGAAGAATAGCTCACGCAGAGGCGCAAAGGCGCAGAGAAGAGAGGAGAAATTAAAAAGCATATTTCTTCTCTGCGCCTTTGCGCCTCTGCGTGAGATCTTTCTTCGAATGGTGGATATGAGTCCTAACGCGCAGTTGTCCGACCTATCCGTGACTTTGCTGGTCGTCGTTTTCACGATCTTGGGCGGTTGGTTGCTCTATATCGGCCGCCGCCGGCGCGTGGGCGGTGATCCGCATTGCCGCAAGTGCAATTATATTTTGCATGGACTTTCCAGCGACCGATGCCCCGAATGCGGGTCGCTGCTTTCGCCCGCCTCGATTGTCTACGGCGAGCCGCAACGGCGCTGGAAAACGTTTCTGGCCGGCTGGCTCGTTCTGCTCCCGCTCGGAATCTTTATCTCCATAGGCGGGGTATCTCAGCTTCAAGACGTGGATTGGTATCACTACAAGCCGACCTATTTTGTGCTGCGGGATTTGAATTCGGGCCGCGCCCCTGATCAGCAAAGAGCCTGGACGGAACTGATGCGGCGCGACGCGGACAAATCGCTCTCGGCAAACACGCGCGATGCGCTGGTGCGCTTTGCGCTGGTGCGGCAGGCCCATGCCGCCCAGCCGACCAATTCGCTGGACATCGACACGATCAATTATCTTGGCGGCAGGTGCCTGGCGAAGGATTTGCCGGCGGACCAATTGACCAAGTTTTTCCAGCAGTCGATTCGGACGAAATTGGCGGTCCGCAACACCGTTGTCTTCGGGGATTGGGTGCCTTACCTGACAATTCACGATGGGCTGGGACCGACCCAAGGCGGTTTCTGGACGAGGTTAAGCTCAGGGGGCCTTCAACTCGACGGCCGGAAGATCGACGGGCCATCCGGCGGATCTGCGTCATATAGCGGCTTTGGGGCCGGGTCTTGGGGTACCAGCACAAAATGCCCGCCGCCGGGAAAGCACGAGTTGACCGTGACCGTGCACATCGAAATCTTCAATGGCTCCATGAACGGGCCCGGCACCATCACGTTGGAATATCAATGCGATCGAACGATGACCGGCAGCTTTGAGGTTGTGGCCACGAAGCCGGCGAATCTCATCCAGCCGGTTTTCGATCCCAAGCTCGCGGCGGCGATGAAAGCCGCGGTGACGCTGCAGGCTTTTCGTTACAGCCTCAAGGATCACATGTTTGACGGCATGATCCGGTTCAACAATCCGCCCATGAACCTGGCTTACGACGTCATAGCGCGCTATGGAGGAAAAGAGCATCCGCTCGGCGAGGTGACGTATCATTTCCCAGCCGGAACCGGCGGCTATTCAACGTCCGGATCTGTTCCGGACCCACCCCCGGCAACTGTTGATGTGATCCTGCGTCCCAGTGAAAAAGCCGCCGTGGATACGGTTGACATCTATTCCTATTGGAATCAGGAGATGGTATTCCCAAATGTCCCGGTGGCTCGGCGTTAGCGACGTCGGGGCAAAAGCATCGGCTCACGCAGAGGCGCAAAGGCGCAAAGAAGAAAATGCATTTCTTTCTCTGCGCCTTTGCGCCTCTGCGTGAGACTCTTCAATTTCTGCTTTATCGCTTGGAGAACTGGAACCGTCGGCGTGCGCCGCGCTGGCCGTACTTCTTTCGCTCTTTCATCCGGCTGTCGCGCGTCAAGAATCGACCGGTCCGAAGCGGCACTTCCAAGGCGCTGTCATATTTGGCCAAGGCGCGTCCCAAGCCCATCACGATGGCCCCGGCCTGGCCGGTGTGGCCGCCGCCGTCGCAGTTGGCCCAGATGTCCATCTTCCCGCCGGTGTTGGTCACTTCTAGGGGGCCGAAGATCGATTTGCGGTCTTTCTCGGCGGTGAAATAGTCGTTGAGCGTGCGGCCGTTGATCTCGATCTTCCCGCTGCCCGGCGCGATGCGCACCCGCGCGACGGCGGACTTGCGCCGGCCCACGCCCCAGGTGTAAGTGGGCTTGACGCGCGGAGCCGCCGGCGCTTCGGCGGCCTTGGCGACGGGTGCAACCTTTTCGGGTGCAACCTTTTCGACCGGTGGTGCTTTTTCGACGGGTGGAATCTTTTCGACGGGCGGAACCTTTTCGACTGTCTCGGTTGCTTCAGTTTCTTCGGACATGGTGGTTCACTTTCGACTACGCCAGCTTCAGTTGTTTGGGCTGCTGGGCGGCATGGGGATGTTTGTCCCCGGTGTAAATCTTCACTTTGGTCAGAATGTTTCGGCCCATCTTGCTCTTGGGCAGCATACGACGAACCGCCAATTGCAGCAGCTTCTCTGGATGCAGCCGTTGCATGGTCTTGTATGAATATAAATGCCGGCCGCCCGGATAGTGGGAGTACGTTTCGTATTCCAGCGCATCCGCTTTCTTGCCGGTGACCTTCACCTTCTCGGCATTGAGGACAATGACGAAATCGCCGGTGTCCACGTGCGGAGTGTAGGTCGGCTTATTCTTTCCCTGAACGATGGTTGCGATCCTGGCCGCCAGGCGGCCCAGGACCTGGTCGGTCGCGTCAACGACATACCAATCGCTTTTGACTTCGCCTGTTTTCGGCATGTAGGTGCTCATGGGCGTCCTTTTACCGACAAAAAACCTCCCGGCGCAAGATCGCCCGGAAGGGAGTGAGGAGTTTACTGAGCGGACCCCGGTTGTCAACAGCCGGGGGAACCCGGAACAGGGGCGTTTTTCCGCATATATTCAAGATTTTCGTCAAAAAGCCCAATTTAACACTGGAAGAAGAAAGTCTCATTTGTTATATTTTCTGCTCAAGTGGAGGTCGACTGCCCTTGCCATTCAAGGTGACGGAAGTTCAGCCGACTCCGAATCCTAACGCCGTGAAATTCGTGTTGGATCGGGTGATAGGTGATCGCCCCATGAGTTTCCTCAATGCCGCCTCCGGTAAAGAGCATCCGATTGCATCGAAGTTGTTCGCGATCCCCGGCGTCACCGGACTGCTGTTGTTGGGAGATTTCATCACCGTGAACAAACAACCGGCCGCACGCTGGGCGGACATTACAAAACAGGTGGAGCAGGCTCTGGCATCGTTATGAAAATCCATTGAGAATTGCGGTGCTCGTCGGTTTCAGAGTTTCCAGGCGAACTTTGGGTCTCGGACGGACGTAGCACTGTTGCGAAGAGTTTCTTCCCTCCTTGCCCCGTAGGTCTCACCCACGCCTACGGGGTTTTTTTATTGCTCACTGCCCGTCGATTCTTCGCAAATCCTGCGGAAGAATTTTGTCCTCAATTTCCCGCGGGATTTGGCCGGTGGGGAAAATCAGCGCCAGGTGGGAGCCTTGGTATGCCACGATGATTCGGCCGGCGGGATCGCACCAAATCCGCTGCACGTCGCGAAAATCCGGGACGTGGTCGGTGAACACCGATTCCAACACGAACGGCTGGCGATCGGCCAAGCTCAAACGCAGGCGGGCGATCCGTCCGGCGGAATTGAATAGAAAGAGATGTCCTTGTCGATCGGGCACGAGATAGGCCGGCCAATCGGCGGAGCCGGCGGCCTGATCGGGCAACGGCCAGACCCGGCGCCGGCCGCCGGGCGACACCAGCGTTAGAGTCGATTGTCCATCGAAGTATCGGTTCCCATCCCCATCGACGAGCAAAGGCCGCCCGTCTGCCGCGGCGGTCGTCGCGGGAGCGATCGGCGGCGGAGATACGTTCTGCAAGGATTCGTCCATCGGCTCCCAATCGTGGTCGTCGATGATCCAGCGGGCGGTTCCCCGCTGAATCGCCGGCCAATCGGATTTGTTCCAGCCGGCCGAATCGCCGGTGTCGATCAACCAAATGGCCAGCCGCGGCGTCGGATCGGGGACGGTGGGATCGAGGATCAGGGTGCGTTTTGCGGCCTCATCGGTCAACAACCATCGGCCACGGCTGTCGATGGCGACGAGGCGGGAGAAATTTCGCTCCGATTGGCGAAGCAGCGGATCGAGTTGGTTGGGAGGGAGAAAACGCGCCGGCCCGACATCGGATGAGCTGACGATCCATTCATCGCCCCACGCCGCGATCGCCCCGTTCGGTTTGGACAGCCGATCGACGATTGCCGGCGGAAGCTCCTGCACCGGCCGGCCGGGCCGTACCGCCAGATAATCCGGTGAAACGATTTTCGGATTCTGCCCCTCTTGCGGAATGGTCACGCCTTGCGGGGCGCAGAACACCATCCCGCCATCACGCAGCCTTGCCACCAGCGTCAACTGGTTTCCGTTGACGGCCATTCCACCGAGCGTGGTGCCTTGCAGCAATTCCTGGATTCGTGTTTGGGCTTCCAGCGCCGCGCCCGGGGCAAGTTTTTCCAGGATCGGATTGATCTTCGGGCCGTACTGCGAAAGCCGCTGATAGGCCGCAACGCGCTTGTCCGGATCGTCGTCTCCAAGCTGATCGACCAGCGAACGGATCTGTTTGTCGTCGATGTCCGGATTGTCCAGGGTGACGAAGCTCAGCGCCGCGGCGCCCAGGCCGCGGCGAATCTGCAAGACGCTCCCGTCGAGGTGCGGAAAAAGATACACGATGTCCCCAGGCCAGTTTGTCGAATCAAGCTGCGCCCATCGACCATCCAAATATCTGGCCACGCGCGTCTGTGCGAAATCCCCATCGGCTGGAATCCAGGCGAGCAGTCCGCGCGTGTCAAAAAGGACGGCGGGCGCGCCGGTTGGTTTGGTCGTGGCGGCCACGTCCATCAATTGGCAATGATCCTCGCTCAGTTCCTTTCCCAGGGTCATGATGCTGACCCCCTCGTCGGTGGGGACGATGAGGCGGGTGACGCCGCCGTCATCCCAGGTCGTTGCCAGGTCCCAGCGGTAGGGCCGATGCCAGGGAATCGACCGGCGATCGGTTGCCGAGACGATTTCATATCCGTCGTCGTTTCGGCAGACGGCGGACGGCTCCCAAATCCCTCGGCGATTCAGCGCCCACACGACGTACGCGATTCGGCGATCGACCAGATGTTCGCTTTCCCCACCGGCGCGCGCCAAGACGACCGGCAAGGGATCCGCGCCCGCACGAGTGATCCAAAGATCTCCGCGCGAGCAGACATACACCGGCTCGTCGAGAACGAGATGTGCCGCGTCGTTGAGCTCGACCGGAATTCCCCACGGCCGGGTTTCCGGATAGTTGCGCAGATCGGCATGGAGCAATTGGCCGTAGGTTTGCAAACTCGGCGCGGGCGCGGTGGCGGCGGATTGGGTGGTCGTGCCGGAGGGTTGGCTGACGGCGATCGCAGGCGCCGGTAGCGGTGGGGGGGATTGCTTAGTCCCGAAGAAAACGACGATTGCCGCGCCTGCCCCAGCCGCCAGGACCAGCCATAACATGACCCATACCACTCGCCGGGAAGATGCCGACATCTGTCTCGCCATGTTAAACATTGTCAACAGATACCGGAAATCACTTGACGCGGAGGGGTCGGGTGCGAATAATGGTTTGAAGTATCACCTTTCCTTCGGCAAGGCCGGCCGTGGTGATTTGAACTGCGGCAACACAGTTAACGGCCTTTGCTGCTCGTTGCGATAGGCAACATCTGACAACCCGCCGTGTCAACTGAATCGCGCTTGTGAGCCGATAAGAGTTTTCCGCGTGGATTGTTAGAGGGTTTGGCGCTGTTGGCCCCGCCGTGAGATTTTCACGACACGGATTGACAACGGCTAAACAAACGATAACATCTGCCTCCCCGCTGAAGTTCCAAAAGCTTTTCGTGGGCGCGGAACATGGCGGCAAATTCATTTGCCGCAATGATTTGCGATATTTGTTCTTTGACAAGTGAATAGTCGGAAAATCGCGAGGATGTGTGTCCGGAAGCAATGGTGTACATCGCTGTCCGGACGGGTTTGGAATACGGGACTGAAATTAACGATTTCGGTTTCGGGATTTCAGATTTGAGACTGTCAACTCTCAAACATCCTTGTGGTTTCACGCAAAAGTGATCTTCCTTGATCTATTTTGAGTATGCCATCGAAGATGTTTGAGCCTTGCTTCCCGATGAAGTATATCGGGAACCCGATGAAGTTTATCGGGCTGACCCCCTCGCCCCAGCCGGCGATGGGGCAGTAACAACCGATCGAATTGTCTTAATTCGGTCGGCGGACAAACTCATTTCGAGGATAAACACGGCCCCAGAAAGTTTCAGTCTCGGTCAGTCCCGACTTGTCGGGATCACACCGGGCTTCAGGATGGGACCGTGCCAAGAAATTTAATTGAAGAGTTTGATCCTGGCTCAGCCTGAACGCTGGCGGCGTGGCTAAGACATGCAAGTCGTACGGGTGTAGCAATACACCAGTGGCGGACGGGTGAGTAATGTATCGCTAATGTGCCCCGGATTCTGGGATAGCTGTCCGAAAGGACAGGTAATACCAGATGACATATCCTTTTCGCATGAAGAGGATCTCAAAGGGAAACCGCTCTGGGAGCAGGCGATATCGTATCAGCTAGTTGGTAGGGTAACGGCCTACCAAGGCGACGACGCGTAGCCGGACTGAGAGGTTGGCCGGCCACATTGGGACTGAGACACTGCCCAGACTCCTACGGGGGGCTGCAGTAACGAATCTTCCGCAATGCACGCAAGTGTGACGGAGCGACGCCGCGTGTGGGACGAAGTCCTTCGGGATGTAAACCACTGTCAGGGGTTAGAAAGTTCTGATCAACCCCAGAGGAAGGCACGGCTAACTCTGTGCCAGCAGCCGCGGTAAGACAGAGGTGCCAAGCGTTAGGCGGAATCACTGGGCTTAAAGCGTGTGTAGGTGGACGGGTAAGTACCTTGTGAAATCCCCCGGCTCAACCGGGGAACTGCTTGGTATACTGCTGGTCTTGAGCAACCTAGGGGCGAGCGGAACAAATGGTGGAGCGGTGAAATGCGTAGATATCATTTGGAACGCCAATGGTGAAAACAGCTCGCTGGGGGTTTGCTGACACTGAGACACGAAAGCCAGGGGAGCAAACGGGATTAGATACCCCGGTAGTCCTGGCCATAAACGATGTCGACTAGATCGTAGTGCCTCTGACGGTATTACGGTCGAAGCCAAAGTGCTAAGTCGACCGCCTGGGAAGTACGGTCGCAAGGCTAAAACTCAAAGGAATTGACGGGGGCTCACACAAGCGGTGGAGCATGTGGTTCAATTCGAAGCAACGCGCAGAACCTTACCTGGGTTTGACATGCTTGGATTATCTCCATGAAAGTGGAGTAGGCCCTTCGGGGTACAACAAGTACAGGTGCTGCATGGCTGTCGTCAGCTCGTGTCGTGAGATGTCGGGTTAAGTCCCTTAACGAGCGAAACCTTTGCCCTTAGTTACCATCGAGTAAAGTCGGGGACTCTAAGGGGACTGCCGGTGTCAAACCGGAGGAAGGTGGAGATGACGTCAAGTCCTCATGGCCTTTATGCCCAGGGCTACACACGTGCTACAATGGGGTGCATAAAGCGAACCTAAAGTGCAAACTCATGGAAATCGCAAAAATCACCCCTCAGTTCAGATCGGAGGCTGCAACTCGCCTCCGTGAAGTTGGAATCGCTAGTAATCGCGGATCAGCTACGCCGCGGTGAATGTGTTCCTGAGCCTTGTACACACCGCCCGTCAAGTCATGGGAGCCGGAAATAGCCGAAGCCGCCTCGTTTCAGAGGTGTCTACGCTAGGTTCGGTGACTGGGACTAAGTCGTAACAAGGTAGCCGTAGGGGAACCTGCGGCTGGATCACCTCCTTTCTAAGGGATTACTTAGAACCTCTTCCAGAGCGATCTGGATTAGAATCTGTCAGCACAGCCTCGTTCGTCCCGAGCTAATCCGAGGGACGAGGATGCCGATGGCGACATCGGCGAACGGTTTCCGACTATTCACTTGTCCAAGAACAATCCCCAAGCCCAGCCATTGCCATGGCTGGGCTTTTTTTGTCCCCATCTTCGGTGTCCGCTATGTGATCGGCATCTTTCCTCTTC
>Ga0181530_10001850_pt1 | contig 25967 bp, 25 predicted proteins | sample PEATcosm2014_Bin_42_FD_119769 | JGI IMG/M metagenome (GOLD analysis project Ga0181530, IMG submission 119769) | Peatland microbial communities from MTU Mesocosm Facility, Houghton, MI, USA - PEATcosm2014_Bin10_60_metaG | ecosystem: Environmental > Terrestrial > Soil > Wetlands > Peat | place... | reverse complement strand
TCCACTTTAGCGCCGATCAGGCGCTTCATCTGCGAGCGCGAATTGACGAAGAAAGCGTAGATGAGAGGATCGTAGTCGGGCACGCCCACCAGTTCGAGAATGGCGTTGCGATTGTCTTCGGCGATGATCTTCAAATCGCGGATATTTTGCGCGGCCAGAGACTTGGCCTCGAAGCAAAATTGAAAATGCTCGCTGCGCTCGCAGCTCCAGGCGAACTTGGAATGATCCAGGTATTGGCGGATGGCCGGTGTGGCATCCAGGGGCGCGCCGTCCAGCACGGTTGCCGACGCCAACCCGGCGCTCAACCCCATCAAGATTACGACTCGGGCCAAAAGGTCCATAAACCGTGTGCGCACACAGCTACGAGTCCATTGTAAGCCCAATCGGTCCCGCGGCGTGGCACGATTGAAACATGCGCGTAGTGGTTTTGATCGGGCTGCCGGGGTCGGGGAAGTCCACGTACCTGGAGCGCTTGGGGGTGGTGGGGCTCTCTTCGGACGCGATTCGCCTGCTATTGGCGGACGATGTCACGGACCAGAGCATTCACGAGCGGGTGTTTGAGACCATGCGCTATTTGCTGCGCCAGCGCCTGGGAATCGGCCGGCCCGTAACCTACATAGACGCCACCAATTTGCGGCCGGAGGAGCGGCGGCCGTATATCGGGATCGGCAAAGCTTACGGATGCCAGGTGGAGGCGCTGTTTTTCGATATACCGCTGGAGGTGTGCCGGGAGCGCAACCGGCTACGGCATAGGGTGGTTCCGGACGAAGCTATGGCGAAGATGGCGGCGCGGCTGGTGCCGCCGACGTGCGAGGAAGGATTCGACCGCGTGGCGATCGCCCCGACGGAATGACAGACGGAAGCGTCTGTCCCGCCGATTTTTTCAGAGCGTGAAGGGGCGGCCGTTGACCCGCCACGACGCGAACCGGCGGCGGTTACATCCAATCGTGGCGCCGCACCGTCGGCCGATCGTCGTCTCGCGCTCCGGGCGCGACCTTCAACCGCGGTTTCACGTCGTCCGGCTTGCGGCGACTGTCGCGCGCCAGCAGCCGCTCGCGAATCGCGCTGTACTCCGCCGTGGTCACCACGTACTCCCGACGCGAAGGCAGAATGCGATCGATTTCCCGCTGCGTCTTGCCGATGCGGTCGGCATCCATGGGGTGGGTGGCGAACAGGCGCGAAACGGCTCCCGGCTGGCTCCGCTCCAGAGCTTCCAGTTTCTCGAACATGCTCACCGCGCCGTTGGGGTCGTAGCCGGCGGCGTACATGTACTGCACGCCCAGGTAGTCGGCCTCGGCTTCGTCCTTGCGTCCGAAGCTGAGAAAGGTCATGGGAATCCCGAGGCCGGCGCCCTGCCGCGCGGCCATGCCTCCCCATCCGCCCAGCAGCACGCCCAGCGGAATGCTGCCCATTTGCGCGATCTGCTGGCGCGTGGCCTGGCGGGTCATGTGGCGCGCCGCCACGTGGGCGATTTCGTGCGCCAGCGCTCCGGCGAATTCGTCCTCTTCGTCGGCCATCTTCACGAGGCCGGTGTAGACGAACACGTAGCCGCCCGGCAGCGCGAAGGCGTTCACTTCGGGTCCATCGATGACTTCGAACGTGAAGGGCACTTTGGCATCGGAATTCCGCACCAAGTTCTGCCCCACGCGGTTGACGAATTCGCCCACCAGCGGGTCGTCCAGCAGCTTGGTCTGGCGCTTCACTTCCTGCGCCAACTGCCGGCCCAGCGCCATCTCCTTATCCAGGGAGTAAAAATTCACGCCTTTGCCGACATCGCGGTTGCCGATCTGCGACGGGTCGTCCTTCTTCTGGTCGCCCGCGTACAGCAACGCCGCCGCCAGCGCGCCCGCCGCCGTCACGGCAGGAATCAATCTCATGAGTGCCTCCAGAGGCCCTTTTGACTTATTGTAAAGGGAATGCCACTGGAATGGAGTGCAAAATCTTTCGCCGAACCGGCTGTTTGGGAACGCTTCGCCGATCAGTTCCCGGTCCGCGACCATCTGATTTATCTGAACCACGCGGCCGTCGCGCCGCTGTGCAAGCCGGCCGCCGACGCCATGAAGCGCCTGGCCGAAGATTGCTTCAACTTCGGCAGCCTCCACTACGACCAGTGGCTGGCCGCTTACGAGGGCCTGCGCGTGGCCGCCGCGCGGCTGGTGGGCGGCAACCGTTCGGAAATCGCCCTGGTCAAGAATACTTCCGAAGGCATTGCCACTATCGCGATGGGGCTGGACTGGAAGCCGGGCGACCGCATAGTGGCTTTCCAAGAGGAGTTTCCCGCGAACTACTATCCCTGGAAGCGGCTGGAGCAGCAGGGCGTGGACGTCACCTGGCTGAGCGTGGAAGATCCCCTGGATGCGATCGAACACGCCTGCCGCGGCGCCCGCCTGCTGGCCATCAGCTTCGTGCAGTTCTTGAGCGGCTACCGCGCACCTATTCAAGCGATTGGTGAGATTTGCCATCGCAACCATTGCATTTACCTGGTAGATGCCATTCAGGGCCTGGGCGCGTTTCCGATCGACGTCCGAAAATCGCACATCGATGCGCTGGCTGCCGACGGCCACAAATGGCTGCTCGGTCCGGAGGGCTGCGGCGTTCTCTATATCGGCGAAGCTCTTCAGGAACAAGTATTTCCAGTGGAATTCGGCTGGACCAACGTGGCCGGGTACAATGATTATGCTTCCCGCGACATGACCCTTCGCCGAGACGCTGGCCGATACGAATGCGGAACGCTAAACACTATTGGATGCTTTGGGTTACGAGCAGCAATTAAATTTCTTCTTGAGGTGGGGCTGGGAGAAATGGCCCCGCATATCCAAAATCTCGGCGACCGCATTGCCGAGGGAGTAGAATCAAAGGGTTACGAAGTTTTGGGCAGGCGCACTCCGGAAACCGGCGCGGGCATCGTGAGTTTCCGTAAGCCAGGCCTGGAAGCCGGCGAGATCGTGCGCCGCCTGCGCGCCGCCGGCATCTCCGCCGCGCCGCGCGCCGGCTGGGTGCGCACTTCGCCTCATTTTTATATCTGCCCGGCGGATATCGACCGGATGTTGGAGGAACTGCCATGAAAATGCGTTGGTGCTCTTTATTGCTGGCCGCCTGGGCGGCCTTCGCCGCCGTGCCCACGCCCGAAAGCTACTTCGGCCACAAGATGGGCGAAGATAAAACCGTCCTGGATTGGGACAAAGTGGTGGGGTATTTCCAGGAGTTGGCCAAGACGAGCGACCGCATCCACGTAGAGGAGCTCGGGAAAACCGCCGAAGGCCGGCCTTTCATCGCCGCCACCATCGCCGACCCCGACACCCTCCGCCACCTGGATCGCTACATCGCCATCCAGCAGAAACTGGCCGACCCGCGCAAAACGCCGCGCGCCGAAGCCGAGAAACTCTTCCCCCAAGGCAAGACCATCGTGCTGCTCACGTGCTCGATTCACGCCACCGAGATCGCGTCCACCCATACCGCGGTCGAATACGCCTACAAGTTGCTCACGGAAGATTCGCCGCATAACCGCGCCATTCTGAAAGACGACATCCTGCTGCTGGTGCCTTCGCTGAATCCCGATGGCGTGGATATCGTGACCCGCTGGTACCGCAAGACGCTGGGCACGCCTTTCGAAGGCACCAATCCGCCGGAGCTTTATCACAAATACGTGGGGCACGATAACAACCGCGACTGGTACATCTTCTCGCAGCCCGAAACGCGCCTGACCATTTCCAAGCTGCACAACGTGTGGCATCCGGAGATTGTTTACGACGTGCACCAGATGGCCGAGAACGGCGCGCGCCTGTTCGTGCCGCCGTGGCTGGACCCCATCGAGCCGAACATCGACCCCATCCTGATGCAGGAGATGAACATGATGGGAACGGCGGTGGCCAGCGACCTGACGGCGGCGGGCAAGACCGGCGTCATTATTCACGGTGTGTACGATTTCTGGACGCCCTCGCGCCATTACCAGGCGTTCCACGGCGGCCTGCGGCTGCTGACGGAATCCGCCAGCGCGCGCATCGCTTCGCCGGTCACGCTGACGCCCAACGATATCGCGCAGAGCGGCCTGGGCTACAATCCGCGCGAGCGCTCCTGGAATTACCTGGAGCCGTGGATGGCGGGCGCCTGGCACCTGCGGGACATTATCGACTACCAGTTGATCGCCTTCGATTCGGTGCTGTACAATGCGGCGCTGCATCGCGACGAGCTGTTGCGCAATTTCTATACCGTGGCGGAGCGGCAGACGGCGCGCACGGAACCGTGGGGGTTTGTGATTTCGGCCGACCAGCGCGACCCCGGCGCCACGCGCAAAATGCTGGAGACGCTGCGCTTCGGGCAGGTGGAAATCGCCAATGGCGGCGATGGCAGCGCGGTCATCCCCATGCACCAACCTTATAGCGGCTGGGCCAAAGCTCTGCTGGAACGGCAGCATTATCCCGAAGACCGGCTGTATCCCGGAGGGCCGCCCAAGCGCCCGTATGACGTGACGGCGCACACGCTGCCTTTGCTGATGGGGGTGGACGTGAAGGCCGTAAGCGCGCCGGTTCCCTGCGGCGGCGAATGGAAAGCCGCGCCGCCCAAGAGCGGCCCCGTGCTGGCGGCCAGCGATACCGATTCCTGGATGGCGGTGAACCGCGCGTGGGCCGCCGGGCGCCCCGTTTGGCGCGACCCCGCCAGCGGTGATTTCGCGCTCGCCGAACGCGCCGGATGGAAGCCGCTCAAGCGCCCGCGCATCGCGCTCTATCAACCGTGGCAGCCCAATATGGACGAAGGCTGGACGCGCTGGCTGCTGGAGCAGTTCGGCTTCGCTTACACGGGCGTGCGCAATGCCGACTTGCAAGCCGGCGGACTGCGCCAGAAGTTCGACGTGATCGTGTTCGCCGAACAGGCGGCCAACAGCATCGAAAACGGCTTCGGGGCGCGCGCCATGCCGCCCGAATATACCGGCGGGGTGGGCGCCAAGGGCGAGCAGGCGCTCAAGGAATTCGCAACCGCCGGCGGGACGCTGGTCTTCCTGAATACCGCCGGCGACTACGCCATCGCGCACCTGGGAGTGGCCGCCAAAAACGTGGCGCCGCGCGACCCCAACGAATACTACTCGCCCGGCTCGCTGCTCAACGTGAAGGTGGATACGCACAGCCCGCTGGCATATGGCGTGCCCGCCGATATCGCCATCTGGAGCGAGCACAGCCCGGCGTGGGATACCGCGCTACCGGTGGTGGCCCGCTATCCGGCATCGGGGCTGCTGGCTTCGGGCTGGCTGGTGGGGGAAAAGTCCATCGCCGGCCACGCGGCGTTGATCGATGCGCCCATGGGGTCGGGCCACGTGGTGTTGTTCGGGATGCGGCCGCAGTATCGCGCGCAGAGTTATTTGACGTTCAAGATGTTTTTTAATTCGCTGGTATATTGAGGGGCCCGCACTCACGCCACGACTCACTGCGCCGGCGCCCGCTTGACGTACTTTGGCGGCGCGGGTTCGGCTAACTGCCAAGCGCCGCAGTTCCGGTCGTCTGCCCGCCCTCCATCGGAAGCGCCGGAGTTCCCGTAACGGAATATTCCACTCCGAGCCATCCGACGTATCCGCGTGGAATGATCCATATGTTGGACGGCGAGGCCGGGCGGCAGCCACTCGGCGCCAGGAGCCACCCCCGGATCACGATGTTTGCAAACCGAAGTCTCATACGGAGTCCTCCCGCAGATTCAATGCGGGCTTTTGCTATCAAAACTTTCTCGGCTGCGGGATTGGCGGCACTTGGCAATTGAGAGGGAGCGAACCGTTCTTTACTCGGACGCGCGCAGTCCGCCGGTGTTGCCGCAGGTCGTATTCGAATAACCACGTCTGTTCGCGGATCCCCGCCCACAAGCCGTGAGCCTTCACGTAGAGGCGCTCGTTTTCGACATCGAGGCGAAGGTCTTCCGGATAGATGTAGTCGCCGGCGTCCGCGGCGACGTATTCTCGACCCGACGAGGTATCGGAAACTGTCACCCTTCCTCCGGCGATCTCCGCCGCGCTGATGGCGACCTTGGACCCGTCACGCAGGGAAAGGATGGTCTTCCACTCGCGAGTACGCGGAGCGGCCACGCTGCTTCGAAGCGGTAAGATACACGCGGCCATCTGGTACTTGGCGATAACCGAGGGTGCGCCATGCGCCGCAACGACATAAAGGACAGCCTGTAGAACTCGCAGCGCGCCCTTCGGCGGTAGCCAATTCACGTTGCGGCTCCAGTGCCGATTCATCGTATCGTCCCCGCACGCATCGGAAAACATGGCGCGATTACGCCGGTTGTTAACCGGCGCATGGCGGCAGGCGGGTTGCCAACCCGGTTGACAACCCGCCGCAGGATGACATCCTGCCCCACGCTGAAGTTCTTTTCCTTTTCCGCCGATAGGAAGGGCATGACAGCGGGGCGCGCCGGCTAAACAAGCGTGTTGATGGGCGCGGGGTGGGCGGCTTCGTAGGCGCCGATTTCGCCTGTGCGCTGGAGGATATAGCCTAGCTCGTCAACGCCTTCCAGCAGGCAATATTTGGAGAAACCGTCTACCGGGAATTCGACGGTGTGGCCGGCGGGCGTGGTGAGGGTTTGGTTCGCGAGATCGATCTTGACGGTGGCGGCGGGGTCCTGGCGCACGGCTTCGAACAGCTCGGCGTGGACGTCCGGCGGTACGGCGATGGGAAGCAGCGAATTCTTCAGCGAATTCTGCTTGAAGATATCGGCGAAAGAGGTGCTCACAATGGCCCGGAAACCGAATTGGGTGAGCGCCCAGGGGGCGTGTTCGCGCGAGCTGCCGCAGCCGAAATTATCGCCGGCCAGCAGCACCTGCGCACCCTGCGCAGCGGGCTGGTTGAGGACGAAATCGGGGTTGGGATTGCCTTGGGCGTCGTAGCGCCAGTCGTTGAAGAGCTGCTTGTCGAGACCCTGCTTGGAGGTGGTTTTCAGGAAACGCGCGGGAATGATCTGGTCGGTATCGACATTATTGATGGGAAGCGGCACGATGCGGCTTTCGAAATTGGTGAATGGCTTCATAGGAGGGTCCTCACATCGGTCACGACGCCGGTGATGGCGCTGGCGGCAGCGGTCAGGGGGCTGGCCAGGAAGGTGCGGCCGCCTTTCCCTGACGGCCTTCGAAGTTGCGGTTGCTGGTGGAGACGCTGTACTGGCCGGGAGCGAGCTGGTCGCCGTTCATGGCGATGCACATGGAGCAGCCCGGCTCGCGCCACTCGCAGCCGGCGGCGCGGAAGAGCTCGGGCAAGCCTTCGGCGATGGCCTGGCGCTTCACTTCCTGGGAGCCGGGAACCACCATGACGCGAACTTTCGGATTGACCTTGCGGCCTTTGAGCACGCTCGCGGCGGTGCGCAGATCGCCGATGCGGGAGTTGGTGCAGCTTCCGATGAAAACCACGTCGATGGGGTGGCCGACCAAAGGCTTGCCGCCTTCCAGGCCCATGTAGCGCAGGGCTTTGGCGACGGAATCGCGCTGCATGGGGTCGGAGAGCAGGGCGGGATCGGGGAGCGGCGCGTTGATGGAAACGCCCATGCCGGGGTTGGTTCCGTAGGTGATCATGGGCTCGAGCGCATCGGCGTCGATGGCGGCGGAGTGGTCGTAGGCCGCGCCTTCGTCGGTGGGAAGTCGCTTCCAGCGGGCGAGGGCGGCATCCCAAGCCGCCCCTTGGGGCGCGTGCGGGCGGCCATAAAGGTATTCGAAGGTGGTATCGTCGGGCGCGATGAGGCCGGCGCGGGCGCCGCCTTCGATGGACATGTTGCAGACCGTCATGCGCTCTTCCATGGAAAGGGCGCGGATGGCGCTGCCGGTATATTCGAGGACGCTGCCGGTGCCGCCGCCAACGCCGATTTTGGCGATCAACGCGAGGATAATGTCTTTGGCGGAGACGCCCGGTTTGAGCGCGCCATCGACGCGCACCTGGAAGGTCTTCGATTTGCGCTGCAACAGGCACTGGCTGGCGAGGACGTGCTCGACTTGGCTGGTGCCGATGCCGAAAGCCAGCGCGCCGAACGCGCCGTGGGTAGCGGTGTGGCTATCGCCGCAGACTACCGTCATTCCGGGCTGCGTGAGACCCAGCTCGGGGCCGATGACGTGCACGATGCCCTGGCGGTCGCTATGGACTCCCAGGCAGCGAATGCCGAATTGGGCGCAGTTGGTTTCGAGCTGCGCGAGCTGCCTGGCGGCGATTTCGTCGACGATGGGGAGCGAGCGATCGGTGGTGGGGATGGAGTGATCGGCCGTGGCGATGGTCAGATCGGGACGGCGCACCCCGATGCCGCGCTCGCGCAGTCCCTCGAAGGCCTGCGGAGAAGTGACTTCGTGCACCAGATGCAGATCGATGAACAGCAGGGTGGGAGCGCCGGGCTGCTCGTGGACAATGTGGGAATCCCAGAGTTTTTCGATGATGGTTCGTGGCATAAGATCTTCAATTTCACCGCAGAGACGCAGAGGGGAAAAGAGAGGTCCGCAGAGAAAACACTATTATATTCTCCTCCGCGATCGCTGCGTGTTCTCTGCGTCCCTGCGGTGAATTGCACTGCTTCAAATTTAGCTGAACGCGGGCCGGTAAGCCCGCGCTCAGCCGATCGCGGCGCACACCGCATTCCCCACCTGTTCAGTGGTTGCGGGCGCGCCCGAAGGTCGTAAATCCGCGGTGAGGTGGCCGCTTTCGAGGACGGCTTCGATGGCGGATTCCACCGCGGCGGATTCTTCTTTCAAACCGAAACTGTAGGCCAGCATGGCGGCCACCGAACCGATGGCGCCCAGGGGATTGGCTTTGTTCTGGCCGGCGATATCGGGGGCCGACCCGTGCACCGGCTCGTACAATCCGACCCATGCGCCGGAGGGCCGGCGGTCGCCGATGGATGCGGAAGGCAGCATGCCGATGGAGCCGGCCAGCACGGCGCCCTCGTCGCTCAAAATATCGCCGAACATGTTTTCCGTCAGGATCACGTCGAAACGGCGCGGGTTGAGGATCAACTGCATGGCGCAGTTGTCCACCAGCAGATGATCCAGCGCGACGTCCGGATAGTCTTTCGCCACCTCCACCACCACGCGGCGCCAGAGCTGGGAATTCTCCAGCACATTGGATTTATCGACCGACGTGACTTTCTTGCGCCGCTGCCCCGCCAGGTGGAAGGCCACGCGGGAGACGCGCTCGATTTCCGCGCGCGTGTAGGTCATGGTATTGACCGCCCGCGTTTCCGCGCCGTTTTCGGTAATGCCGCGCGGAGTGCCGTAATAGATGCCGCCCGTCAGTTCGCGGACGATAATCATGTCGGTGCCTTCCACCAGGTGGTTCTTCAAAGGCGACGAATCCAGTTGCGAAGCATACGCGCGCACGGGCCGCAGGTTAGCGTAAACGCCCAGCGCCTGGCGAATGCCGAGTAGTCCTTTTTCGGGCCGCAGTTCGGGCGGCGCGTTATCGAACTCGGGCAGCCCCACCGCCCCCATCAGGGTAGCGTCGGCGGCGGCCGCGAGGCGGGCCGTCTCTTCGGGAAACGGCGAGCCGGTTTTGTGAATGGCGACGCCGCCCAAGAGGCCCTCCGCAAGGACCAGCTTGTGATTCCACCGGGCCGCCACATGGCGCAGCACGCGCACGGCTTCGCGCGTGACCTCGGCGCCGATGCCATCGCCGGGCAAAACCAGTACGTGCAGGTCCACGATTAATCCGCCGCCGCTTCGTTGGCCAGTTGGCCCTCGCGCACAAGCGCGGCGATCTCTTCGTCCATGAGACCCTTCTTGCGATGATCGGCCACCGCGGTGAAGCGATGATACAGGTCGTCGAGCTGCTGCTTGTCCAGATCGAAACCCAGCTCTGTCGCGCGTTGATGCAGCGCGTGGCGGCCGCTGTGCTTGCCCAGCACCAGCCGGCCTTCGGGCACCCCCACGGTGCGCGGATCGATGATTTCGTAAGTGGTTTTTTCTTTCAGGTAGCCATCCTGGTGAATGCCGGCTTCGTGGGCGAAGGCGTTGCGGCCCACGATGGCCTTATTGGGCTGCGGCCCGAAAGTGATGATGGAGCTGAGCAGCTCGCTGGCGGAGAAGAGATGCTCGGTATTGATGCTGGTGTGGTATGGATAGCTGTCGGAGCGCGTCTTGAGGATCATGACGATCTCTTCCAGCGAGCAGTTGCCGGCGCGCTCGCCGATGCCGTTGATGGTGCACTCGACCTGGCGCGCGCCCGCTTCGATGGCGGCCAGGGAGTTGGCGACGGCCAGGCCCAGATCGTCGTGGCAGTGCACGCTGACGATGGCGCAATCGCCCAGCGCCCTGGCGATGCGGCCGATGAGCGCGCCGTATTCCTTGGGAGTCGAGTAGCCGACGGTATCGGGGATGTTGACGGTGCGGGCGCCGGCGGCGACCACCGCGCGCGATATTCTTTCCAGAAACTCGGGATCGGTGCGAGCGCCGTCTTCGGCGGAAAACTCGACGTCGTCCACGTGGCGGCGCGCCAGTTCCACGGCGGCGGCGGCTTCTTCCAGCACCTGCTGCTGGCTCTTCTTGAGCTTGTACTTGAGGTGAATGTCGCTGGTGGCGATGAAGGTGTGGATGCGCGGGCGGCGCGCGGGCTCGAGCGATTTGGCGGCGCGCTCCACATCCAGCGTGCAGCAGCGCGCCAGGGCGGCCACGTTGGCCCAGGGAAACTCGCGGGAGACGGCTTCGACGGCCTCGAAATCGCCTTCGGAAGCGATGGAGAAGCCCGCTTCCAGAATGTCCACGCCGAGCTCGACCAGCTTCTTGGCCATGCGCAGCTTCTCGGAAACCGTCATGCTGCAGCCGGGCGACTGCTCGCCGTCGCGCAGAGTCGTATCGAAAATGTATACGCGGTCGCTCATGGATTATACCGTCCACGATCATTATTGCGGGCGGGCGAGAGATTTGGCAAATTTATAATATTGCAGGTACTCATTAGCGGATGTTATACTGATCGGCAGAAGAAGGACCGGCCGGAGGCCTGTCCTACCGCATATGGAACTGTATTCCTTACAAGTGTTTCTGACGGTGGCGACGGAGAAAAGTTTTTCCCGCGCGGCCGAAAAGCTGTTGCGGACGCAGCCGGCGGTCTCGCTGGCGCTGCAGCGGCTGGAGCAGGAATTGGGCGAGCGGCTGATCGATCGCTCCGGCAAAGAACTCCTGCTGACCGATGCGGGGCGGACGGTGCTGGAGTACGCGCGGCGGTTTCAGAGCCTGCAAGGCGAGCTGGACAATTCGCTGGCGGAGCTGCGCGACAATTCGGCGGGGCGGCTGACCATCGGGGCCAACGAATCCACCACGCTGTACCTGCTGCGCCACATCGAAAAGTATCGCGAGCTGTATCCCAAGGTGAAGGTGCAGGTGCGGCGCAGCTTTTCGAGCAAGATTCCCAACGAGCTGCTGGACGGCAACCTGGAGCTGGGAGTGATCAGCTACGACCCCGGCGACGAGCGTTTGAAAACCAAGATTATTTATACCGATTCGCTGGCGTTCGTGGTTTCCCCGCAGCACCGGCTGGCCAAGAGCAAGACGGTATCGCTCACCGAGCTGGGGGAGGAGACGTTCATCGCGCACAACGTGGTTTCCCCTTACCGCGAGGTGGTGATCCGCGAATTTCAGACGCACAAGGTTCCGCTGCACATGGAGGTGGAGATGCCCACCATCGAGACCATCCGCAAGCTGGTGCAGAACAACATGGGGGTGGCGTTTCTGCCGCGCATGTGCGTGGAACACGAGATCGAGCGGAAGCAGCTCTGCGAAGTGAAAGTGAAGGAAATGCACGTGGAGCGCCAGATCCGGCTGGTGTATCCCACGCGGCGGGGGTTGAGCCACGCGGCCAAGGCATTTCTGGAAGTGGTGGGATAGGCTTTAGCGGGGTTGGAACTGTTCGGCCAGGCTCGCGGCCATGGCCGCGCAGGTTAACCAAAGCGATCTAGTAATTCCAGTACCACCTTCCCATAATCTCATCCAGGAGGTTCGGATGGCCGGCTTTGAAACGGCGCCCCTGGTTTTCGAATCGTTTGCCGCCCCGCGGGTGGAGCGGCGGAAAGTGCGCGTGCCTCGATGGCGGCTCCGCCGCTGGACCTTGGTGTGCGCCTGCACCGTGGTAGCCGCGGCGCTCGTTTTTCAAGCCGCCTTGATTGCCAAGCATTCCCACTCGAAGGCTGGCGCTCCGCTGGGCGTCATCACGCTGGCCGGTCCCTCCGCGCCGGACATCGCCGACCCTAGCGAACCCCCGGCGGCCACTTATCCCGTTCCCCAAATGAACGGACTGCTCGGCAACTGATCCGCGGCGGGTCTTTACGGCCGCGCCGATGCCGTCACGCCGCCGTCAACAGAATCGGTTCCCCTTTGGCAATCGCAATGGTGTGTTCGTAGTGAGCGGCGAGACCGCCGGCGTCCGAAGCCGCGCCGGGCGGTTCCTCCGTCGCCAGCGCGTTTCACCCTTCCTCGGCCGGCCACAGGATGCGCGCGATCGCGCCGGTCATTCGTTTCCATCGCGACTCCTCCGCCAGAAGCTGCTTCTTTCCGGCGGGTGTCAGCCGGTAAAACTTAAATTCCCGCTTCAGATCTTTCCCGGCGGGCTCCCATTTGGCGGCGATCCACTTCTTGCGTTCCAGGCGGTGGAGCGCCGGGTAAAGCGACCCGTGCTCGACCTGCAGCAGATCTTCCGTGGTCCGCTGGATGTGCTTTGCGATCTGGTGGCCGTGGGCGGGCCCCAACAGCAGCGTTCGCAGGATCAGCATGTCCAGGGTGCCTTGCAGCAGTTCGATCCGGCCGGAGGGTTCTTTCGGCATGACTTTAGTAGACGTTCTACCCATAATTCCAGCATACCGGCTGGACGCGCTACCCACACTTTGGTCGGGCAGGACAGGCTTCGATTTCACCATCCGGCCGAAATAGCCGATAAGTAGTTGGAGGCCGCAAAGTGTCCAGCCGGCAATCGGGCGAAGCCTGGGTGATCATCGAAACCCGCAACCAGGAGTTTGCAGTGTCCGCGTCGCACGTTCGCGAGGTTGTGGTAATGCCCGAAATCACAAGCCTTCCCTGCTGCCCGTCGCAGCACCGCGGCGTAATCAATCTGCGCGGCCGCATCCTGCCGCTCGTCGACATGCGCAAACAGTTCGGCTGGCAATCGGTGCCGGAGGAACAGGAGGAGTTCTACAAATTGATGGGGCAACGCGAGCAGGATCATCGGAACTGGCTCGAGGCGCTGGAGAAGTCCGTCGCCGAGGGCGCCGAGTTCCGTCTGGCAAGGGATCCGCGCCAATGCGCATTCGGGCAGTGGTACTACTCCTATCGCTCGGAATCGCCCTGGATTACGGCGCTGCTGCGGAAGTTTGAAGGACCCCACGGAAAGATCCACGCCCTGGCTTCGTCTATCGACCAGTTGACCAGGAATGGAGAGAACGCGGAGGCGATGCGCCTGATTGAGAACGCGCGGCAGGGAGTCTTACGGGAGATGGTTTCCCTATTCCAGGATCTCAAGAAGTTGATGCGGGAAACGGTCAAGGAACTTGCCATGGTGATCGCCACGGACCGGGGAGGGTTTGCCGTTTCCATCGATCGGGTAGTTGGCGTGGAACGCATTCCAGCGGATCGCATCGAAGAATTGCATACCGGGAGCGCTCTGTTCGATGGCAGGCATGTGCACCGGGCGGCCAAACGCGGCGCCAAGGGCGCGCTGGCGATGATTCTGGAAGTGGGCTTGTTTATGCCGGCCTCTTCCCATTGAACGCGGCACACGCACCAATGGGTGTGCCGCCGCACGGCTGGCAAACCCGGCAACCATCCTCTGGAACTCGAAGAGCGGGCGATGGTGCTCTCACCATCGCGTTGCAGTAGAAATCGCTCCATGATCTTCCGCCGGGTCGCCTCCATCGACGGCGCCATTGTCACCGCCGCGGGGATTTTGCGGGTGGGCTGGGGCCCGATGTTTCTACGCTGCTTCGGGGATCTCATGCCGGCCGGCAGCGGCGCGTATTCGCTGATCCGCCTGGCGGGTGTGGGCTTCCTCCTCGCCGGTTGGCTGCTGCTGGCCGTCCGCTACGTGCCCGATGCCGGGTTGCAGCGCCGCATCGCCATGGCCCTGATGTCCGCTCACATTCTCGTGGGATTTATCGGTTGAGCGCAGCAATCCGCCATCGGGAGTTCTGTGTTGGGCGCCGCACGCGGCTTTGTCTACCCCGCGATCCGCACATTCGTCGCGGCGGTTAACAAGTTCTCCACCTCGGTTCGCCTGGCCAGCGGCACCGTCACCGATCCGGGGACCTTCGGCGCGCCTGCATTAGCCCCGCCTCCGCTCAACAGCGAGGAACCGGGCACAATGCTGAGCATATCGCCATCCCAATGAAAGCGCTCGATCTCGCCCCAGGAGATGAAGCGCGGCGGAGCGCCCGAGGTCTCCGCCGGAAAGTGAATGCCGTTCTCGTAGAATGTGACTCTGCGGAACTTTTGCAAAAACAGGCCGACATAGAGGATGGGAAGGACGATCCTCACAAAATCCAGCCGGCGGTCGCGGTAGGCGTCATATATCCAGAGGCCCGCCAGCACCACCCCTCCGAGGAGCCAGAGGTATCGTTGCGGCTGTTTATCGGCTTTGATTCGAAACAACAGCTTCCCGCGTTCCGCGTGCATATCGCAGCCTCCAGGGCTATTTGGCCGTGGTCTCCGTGCAGTATACCGCAAGCCGCCAGTTTTCGATCCTGCCAAATGCGTTTTTTTGGGGGGCTTCTTCGCCCAGCCGCGCGCCCGCTGCCCATCCGGCAGAGGCGATTCAAGCGGCTTCCCCGATTGCCTTCGGAGCCGCCGGTTGCGGCCTCTTCAGAGGAACCGTTCCATCCCTACACTCGTTCCACGACTTTCAACAACGCCCGCAGCGAAATCTCCGTGGATCGCATGGCGTTGTCCGCTTCGCCTTTGGTCTTGGGATCGCGCCAGTGCGTCTCCAGCGTGAAGGTTCCCTGGTAGCCGTCCTTCAAAAGCGCGCGGATCTGCCCCACGTTATCGAATTCGCCGTCGCCCACCGCGGCCCAAACCACTTTGCCGTTCTCGTGTTTGTAATCGCGCAGGTGAACGTGGAAGATGCGCGCCGGGTCGAGCATCCGGTATCCCTCGGGAAACGGCCGCTCCGCGTCCGTGGCCTGCGCCGCATTGTTGGGGTCCCACGTGATCCCCACGTTGTCTTCCTTCACGTTGCGCAGCAGTTCCGCCGCCTGCGCCGCCGTCCACACGTGGCCGCCGCCGATGGTCTCGATGGCCAGCCGAAAGCCGCGCGCCCGCCGCGCTGCTTCGCGCGTCAACTCGTAAATTCTCGCGTTGCTCCCGGCCGACGGCGCTTCACCGCGATTCAGCATGAAGGTGAAGATGCGCAGCTTGCCGGTCCCGAACGCCCGCGCGCGCTCCAGCGACCGCTCCAGCAGCGCCCATTGCCCGTCCAGCGTTTTTTGCCCCTCGGCGCCTTCGGCCGGCAGAGGAATTTTGAAGAAACCGGTGCCCTCGATCGAAACGCGAATCCCCGACTGGTCCAGAATCGCGCGCGCCTCGCGGATTTTGTCCATCGGCTGCTCGGTGTTGTACTTGCCCCAGGCGTTGCGCACCTCCGCCCATTGCAGGCCGTGATCGCGCAGGAAACGCGCCGCCGTGGCCACGTCTTCCGATATTTCATCGGTGGTGATGCCGAGTTTGATCTCCGCCAGCGGCAGGGCGCGCAGCCGCCCGAGCGTCCATGCCGCCGCGCCGGCCGCCAGCAAATGCCTTCGAGAATAGCCAATCATATGGCCGATTATACTCGTCTCCTACAATCACCAAATTGTCCATAGAGATGCGGTACAATGGATTCCAGGTCGTCCCAGCCGCATGGAAACCAGCTCGCGCAGCATCGTGAAGGCCTTCAGCTACCGGATTCTCGGATCCGCCTGCACGGGCCTGATCTTCTATGCGCTGACCGGCCGCGGCGCTCTCTCGATGGGCGCCGGCCTCGCCGACATGGTGATCAAAATCGCCGTCTACTTTCTTCACGAACGCATCTGGAACCACATCAGCTTTGGCCGCTCGGCCAAGCCCCCCGAATACGAGATCTGAGCCGGCGAGGAGATCGCCATCGACGCCGATCGGCCGGCCGCGTGACTTTAACCGATGCTGCCAAGCGTCCCGGCGCCGGCGTCATCCGCTTGCTGGACGCGGGCGCGCAGCTCACCGTCAAAGATCTTCTCACCCTGACAGTTCCATCGGAATGCCAAACCGCCCTTCGGTCTCAGCTCCCCGCGCGATAAGGGGAAGCTGCTCGAAAAGATCGAAAACGGCGAAGCGGCCAGTAAGACGGCCAGTATCGCCGAGCTCACCGCCAACTACTTCGCCGCGCGCCAGTAGGGTGGGGCGGGATGTTATCCTGCGCGGCGGTTGCCAACCGCCGCACAGTCGATTTGCGGCCCTGCCGGCGCGGGCGCGGCCCGGTTTCACGCGCGCTATGTTACCGTGGCACCGGATGAGTAGATCACTGCAATATCTTCTCCTGCTTGCCTGCGCGCATCCGGCGGCCGGGCAGTCGCGAATCGATCTGCGGCAGGGCTGGGCGATTCAATCGTCCGCGAAAGTATCGGGGCGGGGCGAAGAGATCTCCAGCGCGGGTTTCCGCGCGAGCAATTGGTATCCCGCCGCCCTGCCGTCCACGGTCATCGCCGCGCTGGTGAAGAACAAAGTTTATCCCGATCCTTACTTCGGAATGAACCTGCGAGCCATACCCGGAACCACTTACAACATCGGCGCTAACTTCGCCAATGTGGCTATGCCGGCGGATAGCCCCTTCGCCGTCCCGTGGTGGTTTCGTACGGAATTCACGCTGCCTGTTTCGGCCAGGGGAAAGCGGCTCTGGCTGAACTTCGACTCCATCAATTACCGCGCCAATATCTGGCTCAACGGCAAACGGATCGCGGCTTCCACCGAGGTCGCGGGCATGTACCGCATGTTTGAATTCGATATTACGGATGGGGTGCTGCCGGGCGCGTCCAACGTGCTGGCGGTGGAAGTCTTCCCGCCTTCGCCCAACGAGTTCACCATTACCTTCGTGGACTGGAATCCCATGCCCGCCGATAAGGACATGGGCCTGGTGCGGGATGTCTTCATCCGCACCAGCGGCCCGGTGACGCTGCGCAACCCGCAGGCCGCGAGTGAACTGGACGCCTCGCTCGACCACGCGCATCTTACCCTCTACGCCGACTTGAACAACGCCGCGGATCGCGCGGTGGAGGGCATCCTGCGCGCCAGGATCGGATCCATCGCGGTCGCGCAGCCTGTGCAACTGGCGGCGCACGCTTCTACGCGCGTGTCCTTGACGCCCGAGCGGTATCCGCAATTGAACATCGCGCATCCCAAGCTGTGGTGGCCCTATGGGATGGGCGCGCAGGATCTGTATACGCTCGATATGCGGTTTGAAACCGGCGGCGCGGTTTCGGATCGCCAGACCGCCGAATTCGGCATCCGCCAGGTGACGGGCGAGCTGGACGAGCGGAACCACCGCTTATTCACCATCAACGGCAAAAGGATTCTGATTCGCGGCGGCGGCTGGTCGCCCGACATGCTGCTGCGGGTGGATGACGAACGCGAGGAGCGCGAGATCCGCTACGCGCGCGACATGCGCCTGAACGCCATTCGCCTGGAAGGCAAGCTGATGAACGACCACTTCTACGAGACCGCCGACCGCGACGGCATTCTGGTGATGCCGGGCTGGTGCTGCTGCTCGTATTGGGAGCGCTGGCGCAACTGGAAACCGGAGGATTACACGATCGCCGGCGATTCGCTGCGCGGCCAGATCCGCCGTTTGCGAAACCATCCCAGCGTGTTCGTGTTTTTGTACGGCAGCGACGAATCGCCCAACGAGCAGGCCGAGCGGGTCTATCTGAAGGTGCTGGAAGAAGAGCATTGGCCCAACCCGTCCATTTCGTCGGCCGCTTCCCGGCGCACCGGGCCCAGCGGGCTGACGGGCGTCAAGATGACCGGGCCGTACGATTACGTGGCGCCCAATTACTGGCTGGAAGATACCGGCAATGGCGGCGCTTTCGGCTTCAATACCGAGACCAGCCCCGGCCCCGCCATTCCGCTGCTCGCCAGCCTGAAAGAGATGCTGGGCGCCGAACACCTTTGGCCCATCGACGAGTTTTGGAATTTCCACGCCGGCGGCGGGTCGTATAGGAACGTCAACATCTTCAACAGGGCGTTGGAGGCGCGCTACGGTAAAGCCTCCGGCCTGGAAGATTACCTGAAGAAAAGCCAGGTAATGACTTACGAAGGCGAGCGCGCCATGTTCGAAGCCTTCGGGCGGAATAAGTATACGGCTACGGGCGTGATTCAGTGGATGTTGAACAACGCCTGGCCCTCTACTATCTGGCATCTTTACGATTACTATCTTCGTCCCGGCGGAGGTTACTTCGGAACCAAGAAAGCCAATGAGCCGCTGCATGTGCAGTATTCCTATGACGACCGCTCGGTCGTGGTCGTGAACGGCCATTACCGCGCGTTTCCCGGATACACGGTGTCGGCCAAGGTCTATAACATCGACTTATCCGAGAAATTCTCCAAAACGGCGCCGGTCGATCTCGCGGAAGACAGCGCGGCGCGCATTTTCACGATTCCCGAGATCGCCGGTCTGTCGACCGCTTATTTCCTTCGCCTGCAACTGCGCGACGCGGCGGGAAAACTGGCGAGCTCGAATTTCTATTGGCTTTCCACGCAGCCGGACGTTTCCGATTGGAACCGATCCAACGGCCGCTATACGCCCATCAAAACCTACGCCGATCTCACCGGCCTGGCGGCATTGCCGCCGGCGCAGGTCGCGGTTTCTTCGCGCGGCGAAACCCGCGGCGGCGAGCGCCTCGAGCATGTGACCGCGCGCAACCCTTCCCCGCACCTGGCGTTCTTCGTGCACTTGACGATTTTGAAAGGCAAAGACGGCCCCGACATCGCGCCGGTGTATTGGGAAGATAATGATTTCGAGCTGCTGCCGGGCGAGGCGCGCGAGCTCTCCGTCACCTATCCCGCGGAGCTGATGGGCGCGGCCAAACCGTATATCCAGGTGGATGGCTGGAACGTTCCGCGGTCGTGATAGACTCCTGTTCAAGATGATTTCCAAACTGCTTTGCGGCACGGTTCTATTGGCACTGGCGGCGCTGGGCGCGGAACGCGGCGAAGAGATTCGCTTGTGGCCCAACGGCGCTCCCGGCTCGGAGGGCGAAACCGCCCAGGAGGTTTTCAAGACCTCGCCCAACTCCCAACTGCCGTCGGATTTCACGGTGGTGCATTATCCTTCCATCTATGTGTTTCTGCCTCCGGCGGGGAAGGCCAATGGCGCGGCGGTGATCGTCGCGCCCGGCGGCGGCCACTCGCAACTGGTCATCGACAAGGAAGGCTGGGACATCGCCCAGTGGCTGAATAACAATGGCTTCGCCGCCTTCGTGCTGAAGTACCGGCTGGCCAGGGCGCCCGGCTCGCATTATACCGTCGAGCGGGAAGCCTACGGCGATTCGGCGCGCGCCGTGCGGATGGTGCGCGCGCGCGCCAAGGAATGGGGAGTGGATCCGCGGCGCATCGGCTTCATGGGATTTTCCGCGGGCGGATACCTGGCGGCATTGATGGAAACGCGCTTCGATGGCGGCAGGGCTTCGTCGCCCGACCCCATCGAGCGCGCCGGCTCACGGCCCGATTTCGACGTGGTGGTCTATCCCGGCTACCCGGCCGGCAGCATCACGGTGCCCAAGGATGCGCCGCCGGCTTTTCTGGTATGCGCCGACAACGATCCCTCGCACGTGGTCACCACCGTGAACTTATATCTGGATCTGCAAAAACAAAAGATTCCGGCGGAGATGCACATCTACGCCAGCGGCGGCCACGGCTTCGGGATGAAGCCTTCTGCTTTGCCCGTGGCGGCCTGGCCGGACCGCCTGCGCGATTGGTTCGCGGAACGCAAGATCGCACAGCCGTAAGGCCCACCCCTCAAAACGCCAGCTTGATCACGGCGCCGGCCAGCAGGCCGCCCAGCAGCGGGCCCACAATCGGCACCGCCGCGTAGCCCCAGTTGGACGGCCCTTTCGTGGCAATCGGCAGAATCGTATGCGCCACGCGCGGCCCGAAATCGCGCGCCGGGTTGATGGCGTAGCCGGTGGTGCCGCCCAGGCTCAACCCGATCCCCCACACCAGGCAACCCACCAGGTACGGCCCCACGCCCGCCGCCGGCCCGCTCGCCGAGACGGCCTTCGAGCCGATGGCGCCGCACAGCAGCACCAGCACGAAGGTTCCGATGGCTTCGCTCAGAAGGTTGAAGGGCGGATTCGGAATCGCCGGGGAAGTGCAGAAGCACGCCAGCTTGCGGCCGGTATCGGGTGTTTCGCGCCAATGCGGATAATAGTGCAGCCACACCAGCGTGGCGCCCACGATGGCGCCTAGAACCTGTGACAGCACGTAAGGCACGAGCTTGCTGAAATTGCCGGTGGTCACCGCGAAGCCCAGCGTCACCGCCGGATTCAAGTGCGCGTCCGCGCTGCCGCAGGCTACCGCGGTGAAGATTCCGATCATCACCGCGAAAGCCCAGCCGGTGGCAATTACCATCCATCCGGAGTCCTCGCCTTTGGACTTGCGCAGCAGCACGTTGGCCACTACGCCATTGCCCATCAGGATGAGCACCATGGTGCCCATGAATTCGCCGAAGCAACTTCTTCCCATTAGTTTTCTCCCATGGCCGCGCCCACTCCCGCCACAATCGCATGAAGCTGTTGCACGCCCTCGGTCAGCGCCGCGGGACCGGGCTGCAGGATGTAGGTGGATTTGATTTCGTAAATATGGCCGTTGCGCACGGCGTTGATGCTCTCCCAACCTTCGCGCGCGCGAATCTGTTCTTTGCTTGCCTTGCGCCCGCACCAGGAGGCCACGATGGCGTCGGGATTGGCCGACACCACAGCCTGTGGCTCCACGATGCGGCCTTTGGCGGATTGCTCGCTCCGCAGTTGTGGAAACACCGGCTCGCCGCCGGCGATCTCGATCAGCTCGTCCACCCAGCGGATGCCGCTGATCAGCGGGTCCATCCATTCTTCGAAGAACACGCGCGGGCGTCGCGGGAAGCGGCCGGCGGCTTCCCGAATGCGATCGAGTCCGCCGCGCAGGCGCTTCACCAATTCCACCCCGGCCGCCTCCGCCGCCACCATGCGCGCCAGCGCCAGCATCATCTGGAAAATCTCTTCCACCGACCGCTGGTTGAACACCAGCACGTTGACGCCGGCGCGAATCAGATCGCGCGCGATGTCGGCCTGCAAATCGGAGAAGCCGATGGCCAGGTCCGGCTCCAATTCCAGAATCTTGCCGATGTTGGCGGAAGTGAACGCGGAAACTCTCGGCTTCTCCCGCCGCGCTTCCCTGGGCCGGCAGGTAAAACCGGAAATTCCCACAATCCTTTCCTGCTCGCCCAACAGGTACAACGTCTCGGTGGTCTCTTCGGTGAGGCAGACAATGCGCCGCGGACCCTCCATCAATCCTCCGCCAGCCAATCGAAGGATCGCACCACGGCTTTCTTCCAGAAGCGGTACATGCGGTCGCGCTGCGCGGCGTCCATTTGCGGTTTCCAGGTGCGCTCCACGCGCCATTGCGCGCGCAGCTCGCCGATATTTTCGTAGAAGCCGGTGGCCAGGCCGGCGGCATAAGCGGCGCCCAGCGCGGTGGTTTCCTTCACCGCCGGACGCACCACCTCGCGATTCAGAATGCCCGCCTGGAACTGCATGAGCAGTTCGTTCTCCACCATGCCGCCATCGGTGCGCAGCACGGTTACGGGAACGCCCGCGTCTTTTTCCATGGCCTCCACCACGTCGCGGGTCTGAAACGCCGTGGCTTCCAAAACGGCGCGCGCCAGGTGCCCGCGATTGGTGTAGCGGGTCAGGCCGGCGATCACGCCGCGCGCCTCGTGCTTCCAATAGGGCGCGTACAGGCCGGAGAAGGCCGGCACGAAGTAGACGCCGCCATTGTCTTCCACGGTCTGCGCCAGGGCCTCGATTTCCGGGCTTTTCGCGATCAGTCCGAAATTGTCGCGGACCCATTGCACCAGCGCGCCGGCAATCGCCACGCTGCCTTCCAGCGCATAGCGCGCGGGCTGCGCGCCCAAGCGGAACGCCACCGTGGTGAGCAGCCCGTATCGGGAGTGCACCACGGCGGTTCCCGTGTTCATCAGCAAGAAACATCCGGTGCCATACGTGTTTTTGGCTTCGCCCGCGTCGAAGCAGGCCTGCCCCACCAGCGCGGCTTGCTGATCGCCCAGGATGCCGGCCAGCGGCACGCCGCGAATGGCCTCCAGCGACGCTTCGCCGTAACGCTCGCTGCTGGAGCAGATTCGTGGCAGCATCTGGCGCGGAATGCCGAAGGCGCGCAGCAGTTCGCCGTCCCAATCCAGCGTCCGCAGATTCATGAGCTGGGTGCGGCTGGCGTTGGTGCAATCGGTGATGTGCAGCCCGCCCGTCAGGCGCCACGCCAGGTAGCTGTCGATGGTGCCGAACAGCAGCTCGCCGTTCTCCGCCTGCTCGCGCGCGCCCGCCACGTTGTCCAGCAGCCAGCGGATTTTCAAACTGCTGAAATAGGTCGAAACCGGCAGCCCGGTCTGCTCGCGGAAGCGGTCCGCCCCGCCGGCGCGCGAAAATTCGCCCACCGCATCGCCCACCCGCATGTCCTGCCAGACGATCGCGTTGTGCACCGCGCGGCCCGTGGCGCGGTTCCACACCACCGTGGTCTCGCGCTGGTTGGTGATGCCGATCGCCGCCAGATCGCCCGGCCCGAGGTCCGCCTGCTGCATCGCCTCGCCGATCACCTGCTGGGTGCGAAACCAGATCTCTTCCGGATCGTGTTCCACCCAACCCGCCCGCGGATAGATCTGCTCATGCTCCTTCTGCGCGCATGCCGCGATATTGCCGGCCCGGTCGAAAATCAGGAACCGGGTGCTGGTGGTGCCCTGGTCGATCGCTCCGATATACTTTGCCACTCCGTCTCCTTCTACTTCTTTTCCGGAATCCTGTCTTTATGTGGTTCTATTCTATTCGACTGCGCGGCGAATACGATAAAATCCAAATTCATGACAAGGCCATCCGCATTTCAGCTCCGTGGGGCAGGTTGGCAACCTGCGCGGCGGTTGTCAACCGCCGCCACGCTTCTCCTCGGGGCGTTGCTGCCGCTTGCGTGCGCGCAGCCCTATGACGTCGTGATCCTGAACGGCCGCCTCATGGACCCCGCCAGTCGTCTCGATGCCCCGCGCAACCTTGGCATCCGCGCCGGCAAAATCGCCGCTATCTCCGCATCGCCCCTCGCCGGCCGCGTCGCCATCGATGCCGGAAGCCTGGTCGTCGCGCCGGGTTTCATCGACATCCATCAGCACGGCCAGGATGCCGAAAACTATCGCCTCAAAGCGCTGGACGGCGTCACCACCGCGCTGGAGATGGAAGTCGGCGCAATCCCCGTCGAGTCCTGGAACGCCGCTCGCGCGGGAAAATCGCTGATTAACTTCGGCGCCTCCGCCGGACACATTCCCGCGCTCATGCAGGCGATGCGCGATACGGGCGGGCTGCTGCCGCGCGATGCCGCCGCCACCCGCGTGCCCACGGACCAAGAGCATCGCCAATCGCTCGACCTCATCCGCCGCAGCCTCGATGAGGGCGGCCTGGGTATCGGGATGGGAATCGCCTATGTGAAATCCACCCGCGCGCAAATCCTCGACGTCTTTCGCCTCGCCGCCGAACGCCAAGTGCCGGTCTACGTTCACATGCGCGCCAGCGGTCCGGTCGAACCCGGAGCCATCGATTCCCTCCAGGAAGTTCTGGCCGATGCCGCCGCCACCGGCGCGTCCCTCCACGTGGTTCACGTCACCAGCACCTGCCTGGCGGAAACCCCCGTATGCCTCGCCATGATCGAAGGCGCGCGAAAGCACGGGATGGACGTCACCACCGAAGCCTACCCGTACACCGCCGGAATGACCGACTTAAGTTCGGCCATCTTCGATCCCGGCTGGCAGCAGCGCCTCGGTAACATCACGTACTCCGACTTACAATGGGCGCTCACCGGAGAGCGCCTCACCGCCGCATCCTTCGCCCGTTACCGGAAGCTCGGCGGCATGGTGGCCATCCATGGAATTCCCGAAGAGGTGGTACGCGAAGCCATGGCCGACCCGCAGGTGATGATCGCCAGCGACGGCATCCTGGCAAACGGGAAAGGCCATCCGCGCGCCGCCGGATCCTACGCCCGCGTGCTCGGCCGCTACGTCCGCGAGGAGCACGCGCTCAGCCTGATGGACGCCCTTCGCAAAATGACCGTCATGCCCGCCGATCGCATCGGCCTTCCCGACAAGGGCCGGCTCTCCGTTGGAGCCGACGCCGATATTACGGTCTTCGACCCCGCCCGGGTCATCGATCGCGCCACGTTCGATCGTCCCGCGCAGGCCTCCCAAGGCATCGTGTACGTGCTGGTCAATGGCACGGTCGTCGTCAAAGATGGCGTAGTCCAGGAAAATGTTGCGCCCGGCCGCCCTGTCACGCGGCGCTAAAGGAGACCCATGCGCGTTCTCATCGCCGACTCATTCGAACAATCCGGAATCGACCGGCTCCAGTCCATCGGCTGCGAGATTATCTTCCAACCGGGACTGAAAGACGAAAGCCTCGCGCGGGAAGTGGCCGCCTCGCTTCCCGACGTCCTGGTAGTGCGCTCGACCAGGGTAACCGAACCGATCCTGGCCGCGGGGGCGCTCAAACTGGTGGTCCGCGCCGGCGCCGGTTACAACACCATCGACGTGCCCGCCGCCTCGCGCCGCGGCATCTATGTTTCCAACTGTCCCGGCAAAAATTCCATCGCGGTGGCCGAGCTGGCCTTCGGCCTGATACTGGCGCTCGACCGCCGCATTCCCGATAACGTCCTCTCCCTTCGCCAGGGCGCCTGGAATAAATCGGCATTTTCCAAATCGCGCGGCTTGTATGGCCGCACCCTGGGACTGATCGGCGTGGGCCAGATCGGCCGCGAGATGATCCCGCGGGCCCTAGGCTTCGGCATGCCCGTGGCCGCCTGGAGCCGTAATCTTACCCCGCAGCGCGCCCGCGATTGGGGCATCCAGCACAAAGCCTCGCCCGCCGCAGTGGCCGCCTCCGCCGATATCGTCAGTGTGCACCTGGCTTTGCATCCCCAGACACGCAATCTGCTGGCCGCGGAATTCTTCGCCGCCATGCGTCCGGGCGCATACTTCGTCAACACCGCCCGCGCCGAAGTAGTCGATCAGGAAGCGCTCGCGCGCGCCATCCGCGAAAAATCCATTCGCGCCGGCCTGGATGTTTTCGCCGCGGAACCCTCCGCCGGCTCCGGCCCGTTCGCCGATCCCATAGCCGCCGAGCCCAATGTCTACGGCACCCATCACATCGGCGCGTCCACCAGGAAGCCATTGCCGCCGAAACCGTGCGCATCGTTCAGACCTTCCGCGAAACCGGCCAGGTGCCCAACGCCGTCAACCTGGCGCGCGTTACCCCGGCCACCTGCGCCCTGGTGGTGCGCCACCTGGATCGCCCCGGAGTCTTAGCCGGCGTGCTGGATGTCATCAGCGCCGCCCACATCAACGTGCAAGAGATGGAGAACATCGTCTTCGAGGGCGCCGAAGCCGCCGTGGCCCGCATTCATCTGGAATCTCAGCCCGAAGAAGCGGTGATGGAGAAAGTGCGCCATTCCAGCCCGGAGATTCTGGAAGCCTCGCTGATTAACTTGAAAGGGTAACCCGCATTTCCATTTTAAGTAGGGATCGCGCGTCGCTTCGGACGGTGGTCCCGGCTCGCGGAAAGGGAAGAACACGACCAGGTCGCCCCGAAAAAGGTAAGGCCCCGAGCTGGGTATCTCGGGGCCTGCACTCAGAGAATGGCGGCGGGAGGGGACTCGCCGCCAGGGATGCTGTCTGTATTGATCCGATCTTATCAATTTCAGAGCTGTTTATCCAGAATATAAAAAAGGAAATTTTGCG
>Ga0181530_10001846_pt1 | contig 26014 bp, 19 predicted proteins | sample PEATcosm2014_Bin_42_FD_119769 | JGI IMG/M metagenome (GOLD analysis project Ga0181530, IMG submission 119769) | Peatland microbial communities from MTU Mesocosm Facility, Houghton, MI, USA - PEATcosm2014_Bin10_60_metaG | ecosystem: Environmental > Terrestrial > Soil > Wetlands > Peat | place... | reverse complement strand
GTGGGGAAGCACTAGAGGGGCAGTTCCTGTCTTGCTGGAAGTGTGGAGCTGTTAGAGATGTGGGCGCCTAAAATCGCTGCAGGCAACAGCCACCGCGCCTGTCAGTTGCGATTGATTTTATGAGATTTGTTTGTCATTTTCGTTTTCGATGTCCTGCTCGGCGACTGTGAGCTCTGGACGTTCAAAAATCGATCAAGCAACAAAAATCAGAAAACTAAAATGAAAGCACTTTATCTTCCGAACAGAACAAAAAAGTTCTTTGGCGTGGTTTTAGCGGTGGTGTCAGTCTTGATTCCTCAATCAAAAGCCGATGACTATAGCGTTTCAGGAGGCAATGATGTCGAAACCTGTGTTCCAATGTCGTTCACAGGCTTGAATGCCAGCGTGGACAATGTTTTGGTGGCAGTGGAAATTACAGACACGAATCAAACTATCAGCAGTCTTATGTTGGCGTTACTAGGCAATGGCGTAGGTCCAGGTAATTATGCCATCCTTTCGGGGGCGTCATTCATCGCCGGAAGCGGCATTGAGCCGACGACGACGCAACTGAATATAGGCTATCCCGGTTGGGGCACAGGTAGCGACGACCTTTTCAGTGTTACATACACGTTCGATCCGCCACTTTCTTACGGCCAAAGATCAGCTACGCTGGTGCTTGAATATCCCCAAGGATTTATCGCGCCGTTTTCACCATTTGGACCCTCTGTCGGCATTTCTTTAATTGGTTGGGATTTTCAGGGTGGGGGGCCGGGAGGTTTCCTAATACCGGCGACTATGCTTGAGCCAAGTGTTAGCATGATCCTGTCAAACGACGAGGCGGTCGTAACATGGACAGGCTACGGCTTACAGAGTAGCACCAACCTCTCCGATTGGGGGAATGTGGGAACTAACAACGTGATTGGTAACGTAACCAGCAACTTCCCCGCGACCAACAATCCTTGCCTCTTTTTCCGCGCAGAAAAGTGAAAGATGCAGGAGAAAAAGCACCAAGTGCTTACAAAGCAAATAAAGTGCATTGCCCGTTGGGTTGCACCCTTATGCGAAGTTGGTAGTCTCCCGCATCCGCCGTAATTAACCCAAGGCGGAAAAAATCCGCAAGCATAACATTACGGAATTATCCCCTCGACATACGGTGTTGACAAATTTTGTGTTTTCCAGCATTATTTAGAAATATGGGAAACGAAAACCCAGAGGCCTTATCGCCGCCGCGTTCGGAAGCAGGGAAACCGAAAGTCGAAATTCCAGAAAGGCAGCCACCTTTTAATGGGGGGGAACCAAAGTCTGAGAGAAAGGATTTGGCCTTTATGGGAATAGGTTTATTTTTAGGATTTGCTTCTCTTGCGACCAGCGACCCTTGGCTTTTTTTTTCATGCCTTATTCTCGCTTGGGCCTGTTTTATCTATATTGCAATTGCTCACAGCAACTTTACTTATAAGACGCTGTTCTGCGTTTTTGGAACCATGATTTTCATTATTGGTGCTTTTAGGGCTTATTATTATTCACAGAATCAAGCGCAGGCGAGCCAGCGCGAAACAGTGGGCCGGTTTGAGCGCCTGGGAGGTAGAATAGACAATCAAAAAAAAGAGTATCATTATCAAACGATAACGATGTCTTCAAAAATCGACACTCTACGATCAAACCTGTTGGCTTTTCAAGAGGAACAGCAAATCATCATGATGGCACTCGCCACCAATTCATCATATTCCCCCGAATTTCGGGAACGCATGATTGCATCTCATAAAAAATATCTGGAACTACATACAGAAGTAGATGACCTCAAAACTTATATGGCAAACTTGAGGGGGCGGGATAAAGATGAACGCGCATTAAACCAAATTCAGCGTGAACAACAAATAAACGATAAACAGTCCAAATACACACAACTTTTTGTGTGCTTTGAATACGCCATTCAATCTTTCACCAATATACTGACAGAAGAAGCCGCGTTATATGATGACAAAATTGATTTTACATTTTATGGATTGCCGCCAAGCGTAAATCCAGAAAACAACACACCAATACCTGTAGCGGATATTAAGCTACAGAAAAATAAAGGATGCACATTTCAAATCGTGTTGCTTCCTTTTGATCCACAATTAGTCATTAACGGACACGGTTCTTTTGGTATGAATTCTACTAGGGGTGGAGGGGGTGTAAATGTTGACGGTGGCACAGCACATAACTTTCAGTTTACTTTAGATAGCTACAAAATACAAATTGATGAAGCGATTGGAAGGCTCGTGCTTAATCAAGAATCCATATTATCCAATACCAATAAATGAAATATGCACTTAAAAGAAGCCATAGCAAAAAACAAGCTGGTGCAGTTCGCCAAAGAGCATGAAGCGAAGTATCCGCCCGCCAGCCGTAAGCATTTCCACGCCGTCCTGAAATCTATGGTTTCTGGAAAGTTGAAACCAAAGCGGGGAACATCTCGGAAGGGTTCCCGCGCCGGTTGAAACGAAACTCATATTCCTTAACATACTTTGGCAAATGCTTTTTAGAGACATGAATGTTAGTTCCGCGAACGCCGCCCTTGACGTGTTTCCAAAAGTTTTCCATCCCGTTGACGTGCGACTTGCCATTTACATACTCGCCAGCGGCGTGATTTACGGTCTGGTGATTATAGCCAGCCTTTTTCAGTCCCTTATAAGATTTCAATTCGTCCGTGTGAACCGTAGAGCCATCCAAAACATTTTCCTCAATAATCGGCTGCAAAGTTTTCTTGGCAACGTTTGGGACAACTTTCGTCATCACCTGTCCCTTGCGTTGCATCATGCCAAACACGATTGTCTTGTTCGCCGCGCCACGACCACGAACACCGTGAGTACGACCGCCGATGTAAGTCTCATCAATCTCAACATCACCAAACAGCGGCCATTCGTCATCAACTTCCGCCATGTGTTGGCGGATAAGGTCAGCCATGCGCCACGCCGTTTTGTACGTTACTCCAAGTTGCCGTTCCAATTCCTTTGCGGCAATCCCGTGCCGGGAAGTGGTGAACAGATAAATCGCATAAAACCAAAGTTGCAACGGCGTCCGGCTATCCTCAAACGGAGTGCCGACAGTCGGATGCAGGTGGTGTCCGCACCACTGGCAGGAATAGGCGCGCTCGGCTTCAATCCGATACCACTTGGCTTTTCGATTGCAGGACGGGCAGACATGGCCCTGACCAAAGCGGGTGTCAAACAGGTGTTGCAAACACGCTTCGGCGGTCGAGAATTTTGCGAGAAATTCTTGAATCGTTGCGCTGGCTTTTTCTTTCTTCTCTTTCATGCCCCAAATATACGCCAACACATACCGTATGTCAAGGGGATAATTCCGTAACATTATTCGGTATCGTCGCGGTGCATGAAGTGCGAAATCATAAAGATTGTCAGTGGCGGCCAGACCGGCGCTGACCGGGCCGCGCTGGATTGGGCCATTGAGCACGGCATTCCGCACGAAGGCTGGTGTCCCAAGGGCCGCTGGGCCGAGGATGGGCCGATTGATGGGCGGTACCAGTTGCAGGAGACGCCCACCGAGAACTACGTCCAGCGCACGGAATGGAATGCCCGGGATTCCGAGGCAGTTTCGACGACCGTTGAGCCTAAGAAAATTGCCGCCGCCCTTGCCTTGGGACACGACGAAACGTTGCAACAAATGGCAGTCCCGGATGCGGAAGCCTTGGCCGGATCAGTTTCCGATTAATTTCACGGCTCTTTGTCCTCCCAAAAAATCCTTGCATTGCCTGGCCGAACGCTTATGATGGCCTGCATCTGAAGCAAGCTTTCCTGATGAATCGTCTGAAAGCTTGGCTCTTGGAAGATTCAGAAGACTATGGGCCGGGAACGGCATGCGGAGTTGGGGTTAAATCGAAGCGGAGACAGGTTATTTTATACTCAGCTTCCCTCAGACGAAAGGTTTATTTCTTGATGTCGCCAACGCCCGGCGACAGGCATTTGCCCTGACCACCGGTGTCTGATTCTTCAACACTTAACCCCGACCCTCAACAAAACGCAGCCGCCGCCCGCGCACCCAGCGAAATAAAGCGCCACAGGTTTTAACTAGGTCAAAACATAATGGCATAAAAAGGAACATGGAATGAAAATCTTCGATCTTGCAATGCTGTCAGTCATGCTGACATCAGCCTGTATTGCTTCAGATATTGAAGGTGTTGGGGGACAATCCAACTCCACTTCAGCATCGCTTAAATCTCCCTCTGTTGGAAAGGTACTTCAAAAAACATCTATAGGCATGGTGAAAGCAAATTCAGTCACGGGTGCCAATCGCATTATCACGTTTGATGATCTAGCTACGCCAACACTGGATACATACGGAGAGATCGATTTAGGAACCATCCCCAACGGATATAACGGTCTCAACTGGGGCAGCTTCTATGTGGCAACTCCAGTGGCATCATTTCCCAGCGGCTACAATGCCGGCCTCGTGTCGCCGCCCAATGTGGCATTTAATTCTTACGGAACTCCAGCAACGATCACCAGTTCGCAGCCGTTCAACCTCATCTCGGCTTATCTGACGGCTGCGTGGATGAACAATCTTCAAGTAGAAGTCCAAGGAAAATTGGCCGGGGCGTTGGTTTATGACAAGACTTGCACATTGAGCGCGACAACTCCAACTCTGATACCCTTCAACTATATCGGTGTGGACGAAGTAGATTTTACCTCTTCGGGTGGAACTCAAGATCCTGCTTACACATTGCATGGTGAGCAATTCGCAATGGATAACCTTTTGGTTGAAAGCTCCACCACGATTTCTGGATATGGCAGCGTTCCGAATGCTGGAATCAACCCGCCAAACAACCGGATGGGCAGTCTCGTTGCTGAGCCGGTGGACACTGGAACCGGGGCGCATGTCCTTCAACACAGTCTCCTGAAGGTTCAAGGGGCGCAATCGCTTGAGTTCACCGCCGACTATGATTCCATTTGTTACTTCTTTGTTGGAGCCATGGGACTAGGCTGGTCACATAACTTTGAAGTCAATGTGCAACCCTTGACCAATGGCAATGTATTGCTTCATTGGAACGCAAAACGCAGCAACCTTTTTGTTCCAAACCTGTCAAACACAAATCTCCTGTACTGCTCAGATGTTGCAGTCGTATATGACACGTTGGTTTATAACACCAATGGCAGCTATTCTTTGAAGCAGCCCGATCAAAAACATTATGAATTTGATAACTCGGGCCGCTTGCAGCAGATCGTCAACGCACATGGGCAAGCCATTCAACTGTTTTACAAATTCACCAACACTTACCCGGTTCAAATTCAAGAAGTCATTTCCGGCAAGTCGTTGTATTTGACCTACAATATAAATACCGATCTGCTGACGTCTGTTTCCGATGATTCGGGCCGTAGCGTCAATTTCAATTATGACTCGTCCGAAGAATTGACCCAAATAACCAAGAGCGACGGCACCACTTCGCAGAATTATTCTTTTGACTATAATTCTGCCGGTCAAATTCAGGATGAATATGATCCAGAAGGCAATGAAGTGTTTTATGACACTTACGATTCTTTCGGACGGATTGCATCTCAGGAGGACGCACTTTATCAACAAACCTATTTCTATTATAATGAAAGTCAAAGCAACCGTCTAGTCACCACCGCGGTGGATCGCACTAGTGCTATTATCACTTACGTTTGTGACCAGCGCTACTTGCTTTTGAGCATCACGGATGGCCTCGGTCATACCACCAGCTACGGCTACGACGCCAACGGCAACCGCACCAGCAGCACGAATGCCTTGGGACAAGTTCAAACGTTTGCCTACGACAGTGCGGGCAATTTGATTTCCTCAACTGACGCCGCCGGACAAACAACCTCTTTTCAATTCGATAGCCGGAACAACCTGATTTCCATGGTCAATGCCATCAGTAACACGGCCTCTTTTGCTTATGATGGTAGCAACAATCTGACCATTTCCGTGGACTTCCTGACCAATCAAACCACGATGGCTTATGATACCAATTCGCAGTTGATCCAAACCGTCTCGTCACGGGGAGGCAATACCGTGTTTGTTCACATCGGCGGCCTTACGACCAGTGTTACCAATGCTGTGACCAACGTGACACGGATGGCATACGACTCGATTGGACGACTTATCTCTGTTACCAATGCGGATGGTTTTGTCAGCACCAATGCCTATGATTTGAATGATAATCTGACTGCCAAGGCCGATGGTCTCGGCAATGTCTGGAATTACACATACGACTCCGCAGGACGGAAACTTAATGAAACCGATCCGCTGAAAAACGTCACCTATTTTTATTACGACGGAAATGGCAACCTGATTGAACGCTATGATGCCTTGGGGCATTACACTTACTATGGCTATGATGGCGAAGGTCGTCTGACTTCCGTAGAAGACGCCAATTACAACACCAGGCACATGGCTTATGATGCGGCTGGCCGCTTGACCTCCACGCAGGAACCTTGGGAGAATACAAATGGATTCTTTTACGACGCCGTCGGGAATCTCGTGGCGACCGTGGATTCTCTGGGCGTAACCAATCAAATCTCAACTTACGATGTTTGCAACCAGCCGGTTGCCATCAAAGATGCCTTGGGCAATTCCAAGCGGTTGTCCTACGACGCTTTGCAACGCCTGATTCAGACCGTGGATGCCCTCAATCGCACAAACGGCCTCGCATACGATGCGTTAAGCCACCTCACTACCGGCACCGATCCATTGTCGTTGACGAGCCGCCAGCAGTTTGATGCCGATGGCAACCGCACAAGCATTATTAATCCCCGAACGGCCCCCTACAACTTTGGCTACGATCTGGCCGGACGCCTGACCGGCACCACCTCGGCCACAGGCAAAAAGACCAGCTACACGTTGGACGGTCGCAATCTGGTCACCAATGTCTTCCTACCCTCCGGTGCGCAGACCGTGTTGAGCTACGATGCCGCCGGACGCTTAGTTGTCTCCAAAGACGCAGTAGGCACAATCACCAACACCTACGATGCCAAGGGCCGACTGCTGACCATCATCGAAAATGGTAAAACAATCACCCGCCAATACGATGCGCTGGATCGCCTGACCCAATACACGGACGCTGCTGGGAATGTCTTGAAATATGGGTACGATTCCGTCGGCAATCTCACTTCCTTGACCTATCCCGATGGGAAGGTTGTTTATTATAGTTACGGGGTTAACAACTGGCTGAATTATGTTCAGGACTGGAACGGATATACAACTACCTACTATTACGATGCCAACGGGCGTGTCACCAACGTCATGCATTTTAATTACACAAGTACCTCGCAAGGCTACGACGCCGCAGGGCGGCTGATCCGGCAAAGTGACGTGAATTACAACACGTCCAGCAACATCTGCACCGTCAATTTTGCCTATGACGCCGCCGGGCAGATTGTGGGCGAAACCAACCTACCCGTGACCACCAATTATCAGCCGGTGACCGTGATCATGAATTATGATGCCGATAACGTCCTAACGGCGTATGGCGGACAAGCGGTGACAACGGATACTAACGGAAACCTGACTTCCGGCCCGCTGACCAATGCCACTTTTGTTACCTACGCCTACGACGCACGTAATCGGCTGACGGGCGTGGGCGGAACCACCTATACCTACGACCCGGCGGGCAACCGTGTGGCTCTGACCAACAACAGCATTACGACCCACTTTGTGGTGAATCCGAATGCCGCGCTTTCCCAAGTACTGATGCGGGTGAAGAATGGCGTGACCAACTATTACGTTTATGGCCTAAACTTACTTTACGAAGTTACCACCGCCAACGGCACGAGCAAAGCACTGACCCATCACTACGACTACCGAGGCAACACGGTGGCGCTGACGGATGGAAATGGAAATGTGACCGATCGGATTTCCTACTCGCCTTACGGAAGCATTACCTCACGCACCGGCACAAACGACACGCCGTTCCTTTTTGCCGGGAAAAATGGCGTGATTTCCGATGGCAACGGGTTGTTGTATATGCGAGCACGCTATTATAACCCTGTAATTGACAGGTTTGCATCGCAGGATATTCTCATAGGCGATATCACCGCATCCATTACGTGTAATAAATACGCTTACGCCCGAAATAATCCGCTTAGTTACGGCGACCCAACTGGGCTACTCGTATTCTATCTTGGTCTGCAGGGAGCTTTGGATGCTATTGCAGGGATCGGTGGAGAAGGTGCGGGTTCTGGGGGTATTGCAATAGACCCAAATGATTTATTAAGAGGCGATATCTTAAATGGAATTGGTTTCTATGGAACAGGGTCTGCTGGATTCTCAACAGGAGTCGGAGGTGGTCCTTCGGTTTCCGTGGAATTGGGCGCTGATTGGAAAGCTAACGGGATAAAAGATCTGAATGGGATTGGTGGATATACAGGCGTCAGCGCTGCCTTGATCGGCCGTGTGGGTGGTGGCTTGGATATCGATTCTTCGGGAAGTATCTCTGGTGTCACCGTGGATATAGGACTAGAAGCTGGAGGGCACGCCTCATTTAGTTCCGGAGGTTCCGTCACGGGCGCAGTGACGTTGGGCCAAGTGGCGTCAGGAATTAACGGGATGTTAAACCGGATGGGGTGGGAACCGCCTTTGGCACAAGGAATCACCACAACTAAACTCCCCTATGATATGACCATCACGCCACCCCCGCTTTACCCAATGAACTTTAAATAAAACGATTTGGCGAAAGATGAAACACTTACAAATCATGGCCATGTATTTAGGTTTGCAAACCGATTTAAAAGTTATGAAGACGAATATGATTCATAAAACGGTTCTGCTCTCGCTTGTGTTTTTCGTTATCTTATCTTTGCATGCCCAGACCTACACCTACGATTTGGACGGGCAATTAGTGCGTGCTACATATGCTAACGGAAGCAAAGTGAACTATGGCTATGATGAAGCCGGAAACATTTTCAGCATTTCCACCAACTCTATCTCGTCAGACACCAATCGTCCCGTGCTGAACATTGTCAGTCCCGCCACCGGCAGTACCGTCAGCAGTGCGCTACTCGCGCTCAACGGCAACGCCAGCGACAATGATCTAGTAACGGGCATCTATTACCAGTTGAACGCCAATGTCTGGCAGCCCGCAACCACCGCTAACTGGTGGAGCAACTGGACCGCTTCAACCACGCTCCCACCCGGCACCAATATTCTCCGCGCTTGCGCCGTGGATGTCTCCGGCAATTATTCGCTGACCAGTAGTGTAAGCGTGTTCTTTGTGGTGACCAACCGGCTTCAAATGCACGCGACCGGTCTGGGGACGATTTCGCCCAATTACAGCAATGCCTGGCTGAATATTGGCCAGAATTACAGCATCACCTCCACGCCTGCATACGGTTTTGTGTTCACCAACTGGCTGGTTTCGACGAATTGGCTGGGTGGAATAACGATGAGCAAAACGAATTTACAGTTTATGATGGCGTCGAACCTGACGTTGCAAGCCAACTTTGTGGACGTGACCAGACCTACGAACACCATTACTGCGCCCACCGCCGGCCAGCACATGACCAATGCCTTGGCGACCGTCGTTGGCACCGCCAGAGACAATTGGAAAGTGGCTGGTGTCTGGTATCAACTAAACAACGGGGCTTGGAACGCAACCTCAACCACGAATGGGTGGACAAACTGGACATCCACAGTGGAATTGAGTTCTGGCACCAATACCGTGAAGGCTTACGCGCTGGATCTGGCTGGAAACTTTTCGACGACAAACAGTGTGAGTTTTGTGTCGAGCAATGCGTTCAAGCTGCAACTAGCCTTCACCAACGCGCTCCCGCTGAAAACGAATGGACTGGTCTTCAGCCTGGAATTGTCCACTGGTTTGAACGGACACATCCAGGTTTCAACCAACCTGACAAGCTGGATCACGCTGACCAATTTTGTCGGCACCAATACGACGCTTAATTTTCGCGACCCGGCGGCGACGAATTTACCCCACCGATTTTACCGGGCAGTGATACCTTAGATTCGCTTTTCTGGCGCGGCGACAGGACCATAAGTAAGATTTTTTCAGATTTATATTTTCATTAGCATTTCAAGAGCTGAAAAAACTCGAACAATCCACATCCCAAATGTTGTCTTTGTTCGTGGGTGGACGCACGGCCAGACCGCTGTGCCCCAGAAGCCGTGTGGCCGAAGTGCTTTACTCCGGCGGAAGCACCCCAAACGCGTCCCGTCCACTGTAAAGCGCCGTTATACGATAGTTTGGGTTGGCGAGCGCATTGCCGTCGCTGTCAATTATTATCTTGAACGACTGGTCCATGCTTTCGCTTTGAATTCTCGGACTTCTATTAACTGCTTACTCTGGCGAGTGGCGCAGCCAAATTCTTTTGTCCTTCCGAGCCTTCTTCGGCTTGGAGCGTAAGAAAAGGGCGCGCATTCATGATCTTGTGATTTAGATACCGTCTTGAATCGTGTTGATGCGTGGGTGCGTCGGACTCGTATTGAACTGCCACCAGCAACTGAGCGCCCTCGTGTTCCAAGTCAATATCCGCTTCCGTTAATGCTTTGTGGAGGTCTTGCCCTTCTGTCAGTAACTTGGTAAGGGCATATGTGCCAATACCGGTGTACCCAGACAACACAACGATCCACCTGTTCTCGCCAAAAAAGTTCTCGCTATCTTTGAAAACAGTAAGAACACCGTAAGTCTCGCCGTGTGCTCGGCCACCTTGCTCTATGTGGCTGCATTCATATTTTTTGCCGTACCATACTACGCATTCCTTGTCCTTTGACGGTGGCATTCGAAAGAAAGCGCCGTGTTTTCTCGGATTGACGGAACTAAGGGTATTCTTATAGAAAAGGTAGCCATGTTTCCCTATACATTTTGAATTACGCGGATCAATACAATCCCAGCATTTAGTTTGTTTAGCTTCCTCACGTTGGAAACACGGTTGGCTGCGGTATGGATTCACACTATAGCTCTTTGCTAAAACTACCTCCGCATAGTCGCTAACATCAGGACTTCCAATTACAATTACGCTGTGCAAAGTGTTCTGCAACTTCGCCTGGATTCTGCTTGTCAATTCGTCTTTCCTCGCATCTGTATCAAGATCGACAATGACTTTCTCTTCAGGTGGTTCGATGTGTACTCTTGCGTGGTTATACTTCTGGGCGAGGAAGAACGTCAATTCCGCTACGGACGTGTAATCCCATTTGTCCACGTTTGTTCTGCCTCCTTGACGATCCTCTTCCGTTTCTGCTCCCCGCGCACAAGTGAATACTTCTAGGTTGGCATGGGGTTCGAGAACCTGATCCCAGACAAACCGTAATGGGTATTCCTGATTTTCCGTGGCGTAAGACTGGTCAATCACCTTTAGGATGTTTGTGAGCTCCTCTCGCAACGTGTCTAGGTTGTCAAAGTATATCTGCCAGAGAGCGCGCACATCAAACGGGGAAATGTTGTTGCCTCTGGCCTTGTTTGTAATTGGAATCGTCTCACGCCCTAGTGAATGCGCTAAACCCAGCACAAAGTACGTTGTAGGGTCAACCCGCTGTTCGTAATGGGTGACGTCTACTATCCACACTTTTGAGGAGGCCATATCTTCTGGCAACGACATCACAATATTTGCTGGATCAAGGGGCAAGCTCTGCATCTTCCACACGGCGGTCTTATTTTCCACACTTACTTGCTTCGCTGATTTCTCAATCTCGCGTTCATAAAATTTTGTATCTGGAAGCCTTTCTTGATGACAAAAACAGATTCCTTTTACCTTGATGTAGGCCGCTGGTTTGCGGTGTCGCTCCATGTTATATTCCTTTTCGACATTAAGGTGCCGTTGAAGAATCTCGGTGAACTTCTCGCCACCCTGTTTGGACTTGGCGATCGTTTCCAATGGCAACAAATCTTCGTAGGAGAGCACTCGACTTCCTAAATTATTCCAAGCTTCGTTGAAAGCACTCGCATTTGCGCGTTGTGTATCTCGCACGAGTGTAATTTTTTTCCCAAATCCCCAGGCCAGACCCAGTTCGTAGTAAACATTCGCGTTATCCTCCGTCACGTCCACCATAACATGGTCTGCTTCCTGAATGAGCTTACAGATTTTTCGACACATTACAAACCCGAGTTGAAAGGCGCGGTCGGCCCGACCTGCGACAATGTTTGCTGATTTCGAGCACTCCTCAATGATGCTTTTATAGATATTATCGTACGGATAACCAAAAGGTGAAATGACAAAGAGAGCCTTTGTCTCTTTTTTACGAGCTTTCGTCTCTTGGATAACTTTCTCAAAAATGCAATCCTGATTCGTCATGAAACACTTCATAATGCTTGCCCTTTCTTTATTGACCTGTCCACACACACACCAACGCTTCGCTGTTGCGTAAATTTCATACCAATGTTTTGTTTCGGTATGGCATAATGGTGTAATAAATTTTCCAATCAATTATAGTGAAACTTTGCATACGATGCAAACACCTTCAATCTCACTTTAAAACCGTGATTTTGACCGGCACCCCGAGCGGCAATCCGGACAAGCCAAAGGACATTTTTTTGGCAACACCATCCGCTGGATGAGCCGTTGAAGATTTATCCGGTCAACGACCTGGTCAACAGCCCGAAGACGGATGATGCGCGTTGCATCGAACCGGTGGTGATTGACCGGGATATGTTCGAGCGGCAGTGGTGGGGAGATTCTTGAGGGTTGATCCGCCTTTGCTAAACTTATGGCGCGACAAGGGTTTGGGTTAAAGGGCATTATTCGCGGCTATGGTAGTATTCTCGCATTCCTATTTCGCCACCATCCCCACACGATAAAAGCGGCGCGCGGGCGGATTCGTATCACTGAGGACCATGACCGCGCCGGAGCCGGGAACATTCGTGACCAAAAGATTCCAGCCATTCGGCGCCGCAAGATTATCCAGATATTGAACGAAGTAAGTTTTGCCGGTTGAGGAAAGGAACGAAATTGCGGGCCGGCCCGTCGCCGGCAACAGGGATATTTGCGCAAAAAACGTGTTCGCAGCGTCAACGGTCACCGTGACGGTCGCGGTCGCGCAATTGCCGGCGCTGTCGGCGGCCTGGTAGGAAAAAGTGTCGGTGCCGGTGAAATTCGTGGCCGGGATGTAGGTAAGGGCCGTTTGGTTGAATACGTCATTGAAACGCTTCAATGATTCGATGAAATAGTAATCGCCGTAAATCAGGGACACATCGATTTCGCTGCTCGATAGCGGCGGGGTTTCACCGACTCCATGCAGCAGTATGCCTGAGCACTTGGGGTGCCGTCACCAACCAGCCTTTCGATGTGTTTCTCGACACGATGATGAATCTGGAGGTGCTCTTCCGGGCGTATGACCTGGGCGGGGACACAAATTTCTACAATTTCGCATACAGCCACGCCGAGAAGACCATGCTCAATCACGTCCGTCCTGACGGCAGCACCTACCACATCGTGGAATATGACGGGAACACGGGCGCGGTGCTGTGGCGGGGAACTTTTGCCGGCGCGTCGGACGAATCCACCTGGGCGCGCGGACAATCCTGGGGCGTTTATGGATTCACAATGGCTTACCGGGAAACCGGCGATACCCGCTTTTTGAACACCGCCCAGCGGCTGGCGGATTACTGTCTGACCAACCTGCCGCCGGATTACGTTCCGTATTGGGATTATCAGGCGCCCGGCATTCCCAACGAACCGAGAGATTCTTCCGCCGCCGCGATTCTGTTGTCCGGCCTGCTGGAACTGAGCCAGCGTTCAACGAATGCGCCGGACGCCGCCCGGTACTGGCAGGCCGCCCGCCATATCTTCAATTCACTCCGCTCAACCAATTATCTGGCGCAGGGGAGCATCAGCAGCGGCAAACCACCTTCCAAAACAACACCTCCGCCTTCCCGGTTTCCAATCGTTACACCGGGCAGATTGCCGATGATGAAACGGGATTGCTTTATTATGGCGGGCGTTACTACGATCCGCAATTGGGGCGGTTCATCCAGCCCGACCCATCTGTACCCGATCCGGAAGATTCGCAAAGCCTTAACCGCTATTCGTATTGCCGAAATAATCCACTCAATGCCACGGATCCGTCAGGATACGAGACTGTTGATACCGGCGGTGGTGATATTGGCGGCGGTGATATTGGCGGCGGTGGGAGCGGATATTATACTTTTGGAAATAATGGTTACGGTTATTCCGGGATTGACGAAAATGGCAATTTTTTTGCCTCTTGGACATGGAATAGCCAGCCGATGAACGCTCCCATCAATTACCCAGCCATTACTAGCTCTCTGAATGGAGGTCTCTCGGAATCATCGTTCATGGAAAACGGGTTTTCGTCACCCGATTTCAGCGCTTTTGGACAAATTCCAAATGCAGCGCCTCCACCACAACCGGGCGGAGAAAGTGGTTGGTTAAAAGCCACGAATGCGGTATTGACCGTGGCTTCCTTGGCGCCCGGACCGGTTGGTGCCATCGCCAGCGCAGCCCAAGCCGGTTTGGATTTGGTACAGGGCCATTACATTGAAGCCGGAATTGGTGTGGCTGGCGTCGCCTTGTCATTTGTTGGGCTTGGTGTCGCTGCCAAGGCAATCAAACTGGCGCGGGAAGCGAGAGAAGCGAAAATGGCAGAATCGCTTGCGGTTGATGCGGGAAAGGAAGCAGTAAAATTAAGCCAGAAATTTAATTATGAAAATCGCGTTTATTATTCATTTAAAACATCAAAGGGCTTTGTTAACGTTGATGCCGAAATTGCCAAAAATGGTGGGCAACTGCATTTGAAAGATATCGCCGTGTTTCCGGAATCTGGTCCGTCTATCAAACCTGGCGTTAGTGAAGTTTTACAAATACGCGATTTACTTTCTACTGAGGCACGTGCTCAAGGATTCAATCAATTGCGTATTACAGGACAACGGATCAGTGGTGCAAATTCAGGCAAGTTGATAGATACTACCATTGACTTAACCAAATAACGAAGACCACCATGAATCTCGAAAATATAAAAAAGGAGGCGCTTGCCCTTCTAAAAAATGGAAAGCCGGAAGATGTTATAAAATATTTACGACAAAGTGGATGTTCAAAAGCGCTATCTGTTGGAATGTTGTCTTCCATATTGGCATGTGATTCAAATGAAGCCAAACGAATGGTTCATTTTTCAGAGACTTGGGCAGATGTGAGGCAGCCAGACGAGCAATTTCACGCAGAAGTTGAGCGCATCATAAAGAAACAAGACTGACGAACCGTTATGATATTGTACATTATGCAAAAGGTGCCCAGAAGTCCTTTCCGGTAAAATCCTCAAAGAACCAGGAGAAGAATTGACGCGCGCAGAAATAATTGCAATGGCTGTTCTATAACACAACAACTGGACAAAGTGCCAACTTTTACCGATTTTACTAGGATGAAAGGATGTAATTTTTTCCCGGTTGCGCTTCTAGCTTGGGTGGCCATTTCCGGCCTTGTCGGGTGCAGTACCACCAATTCCAATGTGATCAAGGAGCGCGGCGTCTATACTACTATGGCCATGGAAGGCCAAAATCTGGACCTGCCCGCTTCCGGTTACACCAGTTGCAAAACCTTTGGCCCCGGCCAGACCCCAGCGGCGGTAATCGTTGGTTATGGTTACGGGGGTGACAATGACAGCCATCCGCAGGCATTCAACCTGGAAGTCATCGAGGTCGCCAGCAGCACGACCATCCTTAACCTCAATGGCAACGCTTTGGCCGGCAAAGCGGAGTATTTTAACCTGCCCATCCGCAAGAGCGGTGATTACCGATTGAAGTTGATCATCAATGATTCCATCGCTGACACCTGGGACTTCACAGTGAACCGCGAAGTTCCCGCCGACGCCGTCTCCGCCACGGCCCAGCCGCAGGTTTATGCCAAAGGCGATTTTAGCACCAGCATCGAAGGACCGGAAACCGCCGATGCCTTCAACCAATATGATTACTCCCTGATGCAAGCATTCAACAATGCCGTCCAAAAAGAGTACGTCAACGCCAACCATGATGACTTTGCCCAGATTCCTCCCGGTCACGTCGTCGTCCAATTTGACCTGAGTGAAACCGGACAGGTCGGCTCGCCAAAAATCATCGAGAACACCCTGAACGACACGCTGGGACAGTTCTTTCTCCGCGCCCTCCAGAATGGCTCACCCTATAAAGCCTGGCCCGCCGCCACCCGTGCCGCCATCGGTACTGACTCGCGTTCCGTTAAAGTCACTTTCTTTTATGATTGAATGCGAGCGCATCGGCAAGACGGGTTCCGTCAGCCGGCCATTCAACAACGCAAGGTGCTGTGCCAGGTGGTGGTGGGCGTGCAGTTTTTGGTCTGATGAATTCGGAATCAAATCCAGACAACCCACGATTTCCGTCCGGTACTGACCCTTTTTTACTCGTCATAATGTGCGGGTTTCCTTAAACATGTGTTCGACGCCATGAGTCGAAGTCCGAAGAATAAATCCCCCATTTTGCATTCGAGCGCGCCCGTTTCGCCGGCCGGTGAAATGCCGGGAACGACAGTCCCCCGCTTGCCGGAATCCAAAAATTATCCAGCGCGTTTAAGAGACCGCTGGCGGTCCCTGGCGGTTTGCCTGGCGCTGGCCCTGGCGGTGGGGGCTGTTTTTGGCCGGACCCTGCACTATGGATTCGTCAACTACGACGATGATTTTTATGTTTACAAGAATCCGATTGTCACCGGGGGGCTGAACCCACACGAGATCGTTTGGGTATTGACGCATGATAACGGCCTCGGCGAATGGTTCCCGCTGACCGACATCTCTCACATGTTGGATTGGCAGCTCTTCGGACTCAATGCGGGCGGACATCATCTGACCAATGTCCTGCTGCATGCCGCGACGGCCATGCTTCTGTTCCTCGTGCTTCGGAAGCTTACGGGCGCGTTCTGGCGCGCCGCCTTTGTGGCTGCCCTATTCGCCATTCATCCATTACGGGTGGAATCCGTGGCCTGGGTGGTGGAGCGCAAGGATGTGTTGAGCGGACTGTTCTTCATGCTGACCCTGTGGGCGTGGGCGCGATATGCGCAAAAGCGATCGCGAGAGATGAATTTGAAGCCGGAAACCGAAAGCGCCAGTTGGGTTATCAACCCTCGACGATGGACGCTGGATTACTTTCTCGCTCTGATGTTTTTCGCACTGGGACTGCTGTCCAAGGCGATGTTGGTAACGCTGCCGTTCATTTTGCTGCTTCTGGACTACTGGCCGCTGAACCGGCTATCGTTCTCTGCACTCGGTGCTCGCCGTCGCCGATTCCAGGTTTGGGCTGGTTTGATTCTGGAAAAGGCGCCCTTTCTGTTGTTAAGTGCTGCCGCTTGTGTTGCTACCATCTTGACGCAAAAGCATACGTTTCTTGCCGTTCAAGGATCAACCCTGTCATGGCGGGCAGGCAACGCCCTGCTGGCCTACACGGATTACTTGAAACACATGATTTACCCCGTGGGACTGGCTTTGATCTATCCCCGTCCGGGAACGAACCTGCCCCTTGGAAATGTCGGTTTGTCTGCGCTTATTTTAATCGGGATTTCCATAGGTGTCATAGTCGGACAACGAAAGCATCCTTACTTGCTGGTTGGCTGGCTCTGGTATCTGGGGATGCTTGTGCCCGTCATTGACATTATGCAAGCGGGAGATCAGGCGCGGGCGGACCGCTACACGTACCTGCCGCAAATTGGCTTATATGTCCTGTTAACCTGGGGAGCGGTGGAACTGTGTAATTCCTGGCGTTATCGACGGATTGCGATGGGATTTGCCGCAGCGTTAATTCTCGCCGGACTACTGGCGGGCGCCTATGTCCAAACGGGTTATTGGAAGGACAGCGTGTCCCTATGGAAACACACCCTGGCCTGCACGCCGGATTGTTTTTTGGCCCGTAATAATTTGGGGCTCGCGCTGGCTGATCAAGGGAAGTTGGATGAAGCAATTCAACAATATGACCGGGCACTCCAACTCAACCCAAATAGCGCCTATGCCCATAACGATAGAGGCAACGCACTGCTCAAGCAGGGGAAATTGCCGGAAGCCATCCAAGAGTTTGAGTGGGCGCTTCGACTCAACCCGAATTATGCTGAAGCCTGTTATAATTTGGGAATCGCCCTGGCTGATGAAGGGAAACCGGACGAAGCCATCCGATACTATGAGAAGGCGCTGCAAATCAAACCAGATTATGCTGATGCTCACCATAATCTCGGTATCATATTGGCTGACCAAGGGAAGCTGGAAGAAGCCATTCAACATTACGAGGAGGTGTTGCAAATCAACCCGGATGACGCTGAAGCCCACTACAATTTAGGGGGCGCACTGACCAAGCAGGGGAAGCTGAAGGAAGCCGTCCAGAATTACGAGCGGTCGCTCCAGCTGAACCCGGATTATGCCGAAGCTCACTTTAATTTAGGCATGGCGCTGGCCAGCCAAGGGAATGTGAATGAAGCCGTTCAACATATCCAGCAAGCTTTGGATCTGGCCACGGAACAGGGCAATACCGCGCTTGCGAATTTTATCCGCACCTGGCTTGAGTCTTCCCAGACGCCCTTACCCCAGCCTCCAAAAACATGATGATGTAACATTCTTTGATGACGCTAGCCACACCATTTCTGTCCATAAACCCGATATCGGTTGGCACGGTTTGAAAGAAGGCGAAGGTCGGTTTTCAACCAACACCAATCAAGAAAAACAGAGAGAATTCATGTTGCATTTGCATCAACAAGTTGCTGATTGCAAACGATTTGGAGGCGAGGGTCGGAATCGGCCATTTATCCCCGCGTTTGCAATCCAAATATAGCCGATTTCATTGACTATTCAAGCTAATTCGGCGTAATCCAACCATACCGTTTTTAACTCGTTTGGTGTCCGTTTTGGTGTCCGCAAAATGAGAACATTCATGCGCGTTGCATCGCGGATTTGCCAGAACGGTCTGATTCGCCCGGCGAAGTAAATTTCCCCGGGCTTTCCGATTTACGCGCGTTCTTGAATTTCCAATGTTCACTCACCGCGTCGGTGACACGGGCCAGCCATTTTATGTCGTGCTTTAACTCTTGAAGGGTGTCGTAAGCAAAAAACTTCGTGGCATTATCCGCCGGATGCCCCAACGGTTTGAGCAATCCGTTGGAAACCAAAATCGGAATGTCATGCGCGGCGCATCGCAAAATCCACGCTGCCTCCTCCACGGTCACGCGTGCTGGCTTCTCCCTCAAATTCAGAAATTTTTCGCGTTCCTGATCCATACTTCAAATACCGATGCCGCGTGACTGGCGCACGGACTGCGTTTGCGCCTGTTTAATTACTTCCGTGCCTTCGGCAACGCTGTCACATCGCTCTGAAAGAGCGCGAATGACTTTGCCCGGATGGTCATCAGGGAATTGTTCCCAAACAATTTTCTGCGCTTTGACTTCCGCGTTACGCGCCATGAATCGGAGCGTGTGCCGCATTTGCGCCATGTATTCGGTTGCCACCTCGCGGGGGCCATTTCCTTTCAGCAAAATCTCGGTATCACCGTGGGCTTGCGTGTAGGGAGAAGCCTCAAGCCGCTGAATCGCCGCCCATTCGTCACCGTCCATCTTGCGGCAAAGCAAAATTTCAGTTCGGAAAAGTTTAAGCAGCAGCGCGTGCGCATTCCATTTGCCTTCCGGCGTGGTGTGGGTGGCAAAAGCCTTTGGCACCGGCCGTTCCCATTGGACGTGTTCCAACCGGCTCAACGCCTCACGCACGGGCCTCATGGTTGCAAGATCACCCTCAATCGTCTGGAAAGCGGCGTTGTATGCGGCCAGTTGTCCGTTCGTCAGTCGCGCATCGCTGCCCGGCACTTCGTGTAGTGGATTTTCTTCGCGCTTCTCCATGCCGTTAATCCTTTTTCAACAGCCGGTTCAGTTCCTCGCTGGCAATGACAAATTCGCCCGACGGGGAAAGTCCGGCCTTCACACGCTCGCGTTGAATGAGCGTGCAAAGTGTATAGGCGTCGAGGCCGAGGCGACGGGCGGCTTTCGGAATCGAAATTGAATCCGCTTCGTTCAACCTGCCGCTCAAATTCGCATCTGGCTCGCTGTTCATAATCAAATCAAATAGCCCAAAATTTTTGTTTGTCCAGTGACAAAAGCAGCGTCACTTTCCCGCGCGCTGTTCCTAAAAGCAAGGGCTTGGCGGCGGCGAAAAAGTCAAGGTGGAGCGCAGAGGGCACAGGGCGAGCAATACCTTGAGTTTTTCGCTGCCGCCATATAATTGCCCGCAGCGACAGCGCGCGACTCGATTTCCTGGCAACGCCATTGACTTCCATGCCCAAAGTCCTCGGCCTGTCTTTCCACGACGCCATGCGCCACATCACCGGCTCATAAAACAACCACTGGCGTCGTAACCTTATGATGCCAGCTCGGCCAAAAGCCGGTGCAACGGCAAAATCCCGGCCTTACGATGCCAGTACGGCAACTTGCCGCAGCCGTCTTTTTCAAGCAAGCTCAAAGCGGCAAGTCTGGAGGCGGGCGGGCGGCTCTCGGCGTTGACTTTCAAATGGATGACACTCGTCATGCCATTGGTTGCCACATTATTCTCTCGGTTCTCTGGCAATCTTTTTGTATCGCCGCAGGAAAAACAAAAGGAAACCGGCGCCGAAAATGACGTAGAAAACGATGCAGACCAACAGTGTGGTTGCACCAAGTTCGGAAATTGTTTTCCAGTCGTTAAATAAAACCAATGGCGCTGCGAAAAAGCCGACGATGGAGGCAATAATCAATCTCTTGTGAGCCTTGAGTCGTTGTTCTTGAGTTGACGGATTTATATTGCTCATAGAAGTATGTCGGTCACTTCCAGAACAACGCCATAAGGACCAGTGCCGTTCCAACCACGACAAATAGAATCCCACCACACTTGCAAATCCGGTTGTTGCGGGCGATTTGTTCGGGCGTCAGTAACTTGCTTTGGTAAAAGAAAGAGGGCCGGAACAGGAAAAGCAAACCGAGAACCAATGCTAATACAGCGAATAGTAGATTCATAAGTTTAATGAGGTTATTTATCAATGCTGGAGTTTTGATTAAGCGATCCGGGCGTGAGCCAAGATGAACCATCAGGCGCTGGCATATGTAATGATGAGCCAGCCGGCAGGTTGAATGGATTGCTATTGTCGTTGATATTCGGAATTTGGCTGGGAATCTGGCCTGGAGTCTCGAAAAGCATTTGGGCGGTATCCATCCCCGATGAAAACAGACTGGCTGAGTCCAACCCAAGTTGTGTCAGTGGCAATGCCATTTTCTCTCCGTTGGCAAATGAATTAAGCACACCGAACGTAGAACCTCCAAGAGAGCCGACATCCCATAACAGCCCGCCGATTGTTTCAGTCTTTTGGCCGACGGACGGCCCGAATGCGTATCCAGACATCCCGATTAACTGTCCAGGACCAGAAGGATAGACATCCAGAAATTGCTGTTGTTGCGGAGTTGTGGGCGTAGGTTGCAGACCTGTTCCAAACTCAACCAATCCATGAGTTATCATCAGAAACCCTCCGACGCCAATAGTGGTGGAGGTTCCTACTGACGGTGCTTCAAGTAAGCCACCAACAATTAATCCTCCAACTCCAAGAATTACCTCTCCAGATCCTTGCGCGATTTCCCCCCAACTGAACAACCCCAACGGGTCAGTATAACGCAACGGGTCATTGAGGCAATACGAATATCTATTGTAACTCTGCGGATTAGACAGGTCTGGAATGATGGTGTCCGGTTGGCCGAAACGCCCAAGTTCCGGCACATAGATGCGCGTGGCATACCAATACAAACCAATCTCCGCGTCAAAAACCTGCCCGGTGAATCGCCGCGACACCTGAAAGCTCGCCTGCGGGCTGGCCGTCTGCGTCCGCCCGAAAGGATAATAGGCGTTCACTTCCTTTTGGTTGCCGCCCGAATCACTCAACACGCTGGACGAAGTCAGTTGGTCTTGGTGATAATAGTAACTCACCTTGTTCGTGTCGGTTCCGCCATAGAGCACGGAGTTCGTCTCAAACGTGCAAACCAGTTGGTCGCCGGCATAAACATGGAACAACTTCTTGCCGCCCTTTTCCTCATAATAATTGCCAATCCAAACTTGAAGATTGGTCGGCGTCTGATTGTTCCATTTCCAGAGCCGGGTTCCATCCGCCGCGTAGCCAAACTTCACGAGCATGAAATTCGTTCCAGTTTGAGCAACGCGCACGAGGCGGTTTTGGGCATCATAAGTCAGCGACTGCCAGGCATTGGTGTCCAACTGCCGCACGATCATGTTGCCGCACAAATCGTAGAGATACGTTTTCCCGCCAGCACTCTTGACCGCCTGTGGACGCCGCGCGCCATAGCCATACGCCTGTGATGTACCGCTTTCGATATTCGTTGTCATGCTGCCGACGGCGTTATAGCCGTAACTTCCCGATAATCCGCTGTAAGTCTTGATGCGGTGCAGGTTGTCATAGGTCACGTTGACCGTTCCACTGAGGCCAGTGCCGCTCAAGGAGGCGATGTCCTCGTTCGTCGTGTAAGTGTAAGTGCGGCTAAACACCGAGCCGCAAACAATACTTTGCAGCCGCTTGGACGTCGAGTAATAACTCCGCGTCGTCGTCAACCCATTGCCATAGCTGAAATTAGTCACGTGCCCAAATTCATCAAAGCCGGTGGCCGCCACTGTGTAGTAACTGCTGCCGCCGACTTGGGACACCTGCTTGAGAGTCCCGCTGGTGAAATAGGAATTAGTGATGACCGGCCCGCCGTTGGGATAGGTGATAGTCGTGACATGATCGCCATCGTTGTAGGCGTAAGTGTTGGTATAACTCTGGCCGTTGATATTCAGGTAACGCACGGTCTTGATGAGCCGCCCGCGAGAGTCATATCCGTTTTTCTCCCACCCTTCGCTGTCGGTCGTTTTGTAGAGCAGCGTCGGATAGACAGTGTAGGCGCTGTCGCCTCCATTGGAATCATAAACATACGTGTTGGTGAAAACTGGAACGAGCGTTTGGTTGGTATAATTGAGGCTGTAAATTTCCTTGCTTAGTATCCGGCCCAACGGGTCTTGCTGGCCGGACGAATTTGCGTAATTCAGTTTGATGACATCCCCGCGTCCGTCCGTTTGCACGCGGAGCCGACCGGCATAATCGCGCTGATATTTCCACTGGCCTAGATAGGGGTCGGCCATCGCCACCATGCGGCCCGCGTTGTCGAAGGCAAAATAAATGTTTTCGGAATTGGCATTGACGATGTTAGTCAGGTTGTTGGCGAGGTCATATTTCAGGGTGGTGGTATAGGTGTTGGCCCCGTCCACTTCCTGAATCTGGTTGGTGCGGCCAAAGGCATCCAGACCGTAGCGGCGGGTCTTGCCATCTTCATCGGTGAAAATCACCCACCACGGATCGGAGCCATTGACATAGGTCCAGGTCTTGGCCCCCAACGGCGATTGAGTGGAATCACCCGCTGAATCGGTTTTGCTGCTGAACGCGCCGTTGCCATCAACGGTGACGGTGACGGCGCGATTGGTGGCCACCCGGCCATAAGCATCATACCCCGTCCACATGGCCATCTGGCCCGTGGCAGGCTTGGTAAAACCAACGCCGGTTCCGAACACCGGCCAAGTGGTCAGGAAGGCTTTTCCCCGTCCATCGTAAGCGGTTGACACCACCCGGAAATTTCCATTCTCACCCTGGATGCGGGTCTGGAGCGTGCGGCCAAAGCCATCAATGTAGGTTCGATTGGTGAAACCGCCGACACCGTCATTCGTTACCATGTCGGTATAATTGGTCGCCAGCCCGGAGATGATGGATTTGAGCGTGGCTGGGTAGCTGTACTTCTTCATCCAAGTCGTTGTCCCGCCGCCAACGGAGATTTTGTCGGTCTCCACCGGACGGCAGAAGGCGTCGAAGCTGTTGCTCACCGTAACGCCCGTTGGGTCGGTGGACGATGCAAGCGCGCCCGAACGCGCATCGTAAGTGGTCGTGGTCTGGAAGCTTCCGGTTGTTTTCGTCGCCGGATAAGTGTTGTAAGTGGAATCGTAGGTAATGGTGGTCTGAACACCAACCGGGTCGGTGGTTGTGCCGACCATGCCATATAAAGTGTAACTGCCATAGCTGTTGGTGGCATAGTAACCGGCAGAAATCCGGGTCAGCTTGGTAGCAATCGTGCCGCTGGACTGGTCGTAGGTATATTTCGTTTCTCGAATCATATTGTTGTTTGTATCCGTGAGGGTGACATCGTCCTGGTGGTCGAGGATATAACTGTTGCCGGAAAGAGTTGCATAGTGTGTGTTATAGAATTTAGTGTCCGTGCCATCGGCATCGGAGAAGGAAAAGCTGCCGACACTGCTGGGATTGAAACCGTTTACCTCGCCATAAACAATTTTATTGGTCAGGTTCCCGGTGGATGTGTCATACGTAAATCGAGTTGCCCTGACCCGATTGGTTGTGGCAGGGCCTGAATCGCACTCGAAGGTCAGCGTCGTGAACGGGAAATATCGGCCATTGCCTAAACTGGTCTGGTCAACCTGATTGATCTGGACGTGGTAAAGCGCGTTGTCGTTCCCGTAGGTTTCAGTCCGCCAAGCCATGCCCGCCTTGGCGAAGTTGCCCGAGCCGGTGGTTGAATTGGTGTCCTGATATTCGCCCAAAGCCGAATAGTTTCTGCCGCCACCCGTATGATAATATGTAACCGTCGTGCGCAGGGTCGCATCAGTATTGGTAACCACGGCAAAACCGTGAAACTCGCGCCGGACGCCGTCAAAGAAGCCACCCCCATAACCGTAGGTGGTCGTTTGCGACGGATTGATGCCATCGGATGCGGTCACCGTCGCCGTCACCTGGCGCGGAAACGGCATGTGACTGACGGAATTGGGGTTGGTGGGGTCCACCCGGTTATCATAGGCGGTGGACGATTTGTAGGTGACGCTGAGATTACCGCCGATGCCATTGTTGATATTGGTCAGCAAATCCGGGAACGGCCCTTGGTTCAACTGGACGAGAAAATAATTGGCCGTGGGGGTGGTGCCAGTGCTAAAATATACCGCCATCACCCGGTCCAGCAACCCGTCGCCATTTATATCCATTAAAGTGGTTACGACGCCGTAGCCGTCCACGGAACCTTGCGGACTCCACCAGGGAGAATCCACACTCAGGTTATAGTGGCCTTGATTCTCGATGTTGGTCAGGGTAATGGGCGTGGTGTTAAAGCCGTGGCCGTTGTTCAAATAAACGAACCACCTTGTGGTTGAGGTGTTCAAGGAGGTTTGATCCAGCACGACCCGGTCTGGCAATCCGTCGCCGTTGAGATCATACAAACCCGCAAACGGCAAATCCAAGATGGCATCAGAATAAAAAGTGGTAGTGCCATAGGTAATCTGGCCGTTATTGGCCTGGGCAACGACTCCCGGCCATTGGTCAAAAGCTCCCGGAACGGCCGTGGAGGCATTGGTGGATTCAAAGGAATAGCCGTCGTTGTATTCCAAGGCAAAGAAAGAGGTTGGATGAGGCAGTTCCTGTCCGGCAAATCCGTTGGTGGGATTCATCGGCCACATGACGTGATCGGGCAAACCGTCGCCATTGATGTCAATCATGTGGGAATCCGGAGTTTCAATGCCCGCCCAATAATAGGGTGGATTATAACTGGTTTGGCCGCCCGGATAATTATTCCAGTTGAGACTGCGATAGGGACCAAATGCCCTGGGCGCAGTAAAATTTGTGCCGGTGTTGAACTGGACCATGAAATTGGTCAGCGGCCCCTGGGTATACCAGCCGCACAGCACGCGGTCGGGCAGGCCATCGCCATTGATGTCAAAAAAACCCACATCCGGCCCGCCGGATTCCACGCAAAAATAATACGATGAATCCTGGTCGGTCAAGGCCACCGGCCCGGTTGTCACCGGCCAGGCCGTCACCCCGGAAAATCCCTGCCCGGTATTCAACTGGACATCATAATTGGTATAAGGCGTATAAGGCAGGGTGTTGTTGATTACGGTATTGAGGGCGGCCCAATAGTCCATCACCCGGTCGGGCAGGCCATCGCCGTTGATGTCCCGGATGCGCCCGTAGGGAGTGTTTAATTGATCGTAGCCGCTGCCGTCGGGAAAGGGATTGGAAGCGGAAGGCGTTAAACCG
>Ga0181530_10001844_pt1 | contig 26030 bp, 21 predicted proteins | sample PEATcosm2014_Bin_42_FD_119769 | JGI IMG/M metagenome (GOLD analysis project Ga0181530, IMG submission 119769) | Peatland microbial communities from MTU Mesocosm Facility, Houghton, MI, USA - PEATcosm2014_Bin10_60_metaG | ecosystem: Environmental > Terrestrial > Soil > Wetlands > Peat | place... | reverse complement strand
GCCGACCCGGTACACCGTCCGCTCGGGTGACTCGCTGGCTGCGATCTCCCAGCGCTTCTACCACAACCCGGACGCGTGGCCGGTGCTCTACTGGGCCAACCATCACCAGATCCACTGGGCGAACGAAATCAAGACCGGGCAGGTTCTGAAAGTCCCGGTCAAGCCCGCGCGGATACCCAAGCCGCCTGCGCTCCTCGGGCCCCCCGTCTCCGCGTCGACGCAACACAGCGTCGCGCCAACACAGGCTGCGCTGGTCCAGACCGCGCCCGTGCAGGCTGCCCCGAAGGCCGCTCCCGCGGCCACCTATTCTGGTAGCGGCTCGTTCCAGTCGTGCGTGATCGCCCGCGAATCGGGCGGCAACAGCCAGGTCATGAACTCCAGCGGCCACTATGGCCTCTACCAGTTCAGCGCATCGACCTGGGCTGCTTACGGGGGTTCCCCCTCCACGTTCGGCAACGCCACCGTGGCGCAGCAGAACCAGGTGTTCGACAACGCGATCGCCGCGGGCGGCCAGTCCAACTGGTCGGCCTACGACGGCTGCTGATCCGTCGCGGGACACCACGGGCGGCTAGTGGAGCCGCCTGGATATCAATAAAGGCAGGCAGGTCGGTGGCGCATGTCCGCTGGCCTGCCTGCCCGCGTGTCTGCCCGTCCGGCTTTCCCCAGAAGCCGGAAACCACTTCCTGCGTCGGAGCCGGAAACCACTTCCTGCGTCGGAGCCGGAAACCACTCCCGGCGTCGGAGCCGGAAACCACCCCTTACGTCGGAGCCGGAAACCACCCCTTACGTCGGAACCGGAAACCACCCCTTACGTCCCAGCGATCCCGGGCCTACCGTGGCCCACGAAAGGGTGATCCGAGGGGAGCCGGGATGCGCCGCATCGTCTGCCGGGAGTTCGGCCCGCCGGAACATCTGAGGCTGGAGGTGGTTCCCGATCCCAAACCAGGCCCCGGCGAGGTCCTCGTCAAGGTCTACGCCGCGGGCGTCAGCTTCGTCGACGGCCTCATCGTCCGCGGAATGTACCAGCTCAAGCCGTCGCTCCCGTTCACTCCGGGCCTGGTCAGCGCCGGAGAAGTGCTCACCACCGGCGCGGGCGTGCCGGACCTTGCCGCCCACCGCCGCGTGGTGGGCAGCGACTTCGGGATGGGCGGTTACGCCAGCCACTGGATCCTGCCCGCGGAGGCGGTCGTTCCGCTGCCCGCCGCTGTTACGTACGAGGTCGCCGCGACCGCGGTGGAGAGCTACGCGACGATGCTGTTCGCGCTGACCCAGCGGACGGCCGTTGCGAACGGCGAATGGGTCCTGGTGCTGGGCGCCGGTGGCGGGATCGGGCTCGCCGCCGTCGACGTGGCCAGCACGCTGGGCGCGAACGTCATCGCGGCCGCGTCCAGTCCGGCTAAGCGGACCGCCGCGCTCAGCGCCGGGGCGCAGGCCGCGATCGACTACGAGACCGAGGATCTGAAGGCCCGCGTCCGCGAGATCACGGGGTCCGGGGCCGACCTGGTGATCGACCCGGTCGGTGACCCGTTCGCCGAGCAGGCGCTGCGCAGTCTGCGGGCGTACGGCCGCTACCTCGTCATCGGGTTCACCGGCGGTTCCATCCCCCGGCTGCCGCTCAACCGCGTCCTGCTGGAAAACCGCACGATCGTCGGGGTCGACTGGGGTGCCTGGTCGCACCAGGACCCGGCCGGTAACCAGAGGCTGATCGCCGATGTGCTTGGCCGGGTGGCGGCCGGAGCCCTGCACCCGGCCGCGCCCCAGACCTATCCGCTCGAGCGCACCGCCGAAGCGCTGAACGCGCTGGCGAAACGGCAGATTACCGGGAAGCTGGCCCTCCTGCCCTGAGCGGGCCGCCGTAGGACCGACCGAACCCCGGGCCGCCCGTGGCTCAGGGGTGGCGGAGCCTCGCGCGCAGCAGGTCCAGGTCGCGGCCGGAAAACCCGTGGTCATGCAGCCACGGAACGACGCCGCCGTCACGTGCGTCCAGCTGTTCCAGGAACGCGGTCATCGTCTCCGGCCGCGGCCGATGTGAATCCGCCGGCTTGTGGACGACGTCGACGGCGTACGTCGGTGACCTCCGCAGTCGCCGCAGGATCGCGTCGATCCGTTCGGCGCTGGCGGCGTAGTCGGCGATGACCGCGTCCGCGCGGACCCCGGCGGCGCAGAGCGCGAGTGCGACGACCACCCCGGTCCGGTCCTTGCCCGCCGCGCAGTGCACGAGCGCCGCGCCCTCGGAACGGGCGATGGTGCGCAGCGCGTCGACCACCTGGCCGGGGCGGTCCTCCAGATAGCCCAGATAGTGCCCGGCCCGCGGATCGCCGGAAAAGCGGGACCGGTCCTGGTCCGCACGGGTCAGCAGGACGTCCGCCACCACGTCGGTGGCGTGCCCCTGTTCGGGCAGGACCGGAAGGTGAACGTGCCGGACGCGGTCCACGGCGTCGAGCGGCGCCGGCCCCTCGGCCGTCAGCTCCGCGGTGCTGCGCAGGTCGATGACGGTGGTCAGCCCGAAGCCCCGTACCAGCGTGGCGACGTCAGCAGGCGACAGTTCCTGCAGGTTGTCGCTGCGCAGCAGCCGCCCGCCAACGGTCTTGCCCCCATCGGAGGTGGGCAGGCCACCCAGGTCACGGACGTTGACGGCACCTTCGAGCTCGATCCACGGCATACCTCATCCTGACATCCCGGGCCGGGGGGACGGCAAACCGTAGCCACCGAACGGGCGGTGAACACTCGACGTCGGCGCCTTCTTATTTCCCCCGCTAAGCTTGGTTTCCCCCGCCAGGCTCGGTTTCCCCCGCCAGGCTCGGTTTCCCCCGCCAGGCTCGGTTTCCCCCGCCAGGCTCGGTTTCCCCCGCCAGGCTCGGTTTCCCCGGCTAAGCTCGGCGCTGATGCCGACTCTGCTGCTTGTCCACCACACGCCCAGCCCCGCCCTGCAGGAGATGTTCGAGGCCGTGGTCCGCGGCGCGCGGACCGACGAGATCGAGGGCGTCGAGGTGGTCATCCGCCCGGCCCTCACGGCTGCGGCGGCTGATGTGCTCCAGGCGGATGGCTACGTGCTCGGCACACCCGCAAATATCGGCTATATGTCCGGCGCGCTCAAGCATTTCTTCGACGGCATTTACTACCCGTGCCTGGAGGCGACCAGGCGGCGGCCCTACGGCCTCTACGTGCACGGCGGCATGGACACCACCGGCGCGGTGCGCGCCATCGAATCGATCACTACCGGCCTGCAATGGCGCGCGGTCCGGCCGCCGGTCTGCGTCACCGGGCCGCCCGGCAAGGCCGATCTCGAGGCCTGCTGGGAACTTGGTGCGCTGGTGGCGGCTGAGGTCGCTGATTTAGCCGAACGGGCCTACGCGCGTGCCCTCCGCCCTGTGGGACAGCGGGGATGGCCCTTCCCCGAATAGGAGGCGGCTTTGCCGTGCGACCTACGGCAAAGCCGCCCTCGCCTGCAGGCGTGCGCGTCGTGTGAGGCTCACCACTAGGGGCGCGCGACCAGCGCCCAGACGACCTTGCGGATGATCTTTCGCTGGCTCTCGTCCTCTTCGGCGGGGAAGTAGTAACCCCACCGCCGGCTGACCGTCTCCACCAGCAGGAGGCCCCGGCCGCCCTCCACGTCCTGCTCCGTCTCGGTCAGGGCAGGTGCCCGTGGGCTGCCGTCGCCGACCTCGATGACCAGCTGCCGCCCGTCGGACGCGAGCCACAGCCAGACGCACGGCAGGCCGAGGCCTGCCTCCTCGTACCCGGGCATCTCGCTGCTGAGCCCTACCGACGCCTGTATGGCGTTGGTGACGAGTTCGGAGACCACAAGCTCGACCGGCTCGTCCAGATCGGACAGACCCCATTCCCACAGCACGTGCCGGGCATGCAGGCGCGCGCAGGGCACGGCACCGCGCAACGCACCGAGTTCCAGGTGTGTCCGCAGCGCCCACGAGCCGTTCATCGGCCGCTGTTGCGGCAGGTGATGGAACGGGGGACTGGCGGCAGCCATCTCGCTCATCACCTCGAAGTTTGCCCGATGGAGCCCGAGGAGGAGAACTCGATCGATTTTTTCGGTTGGCCCGGAGGCCCGGCGCGAAGGCTGATGGCAGGCATCCGCTGCGATGTTTCGTCCTGGTTAGAGCCGTATATGGGCTAGTCCTCGAAGCGGCCGCCCAGGTAGCGGGCCAGGAAGCGCTCGGCCACGGCGTAGAACTTCAGCCGGTTCTCGGGCTTGGCGAAGCCGTGGCCCTCGTCGGGGAACAGCATGTACTCGTGGTCGATCCCGGCTTCCTGCAGCGCGGCCACGATCTGCTCCGACTCGGCCTGCTTGACCCGGGGGTCGTTGGCGCCCTGCGCGATGAGCAGCGGAATCCGGATGTCGTGCGCCCGTGACAGCGGCGAGCGAGACCAGAGGAAGTCCGCCTCGGTCTCCGGGTTGCCGACCCGCTTGTAGAGCTGGGCGATCAGCGGCGCCCAGTACGGCGGGATGGTTTCCAGCAGCGTCTTGAGGTTGGACGGCCCGACGATGTCGACGGCGCAGCAGAACACGTCCGGCGTAAAGGCGGCCCCGACCAGCGCGGCGTACCCGCCGTAGGAGCCGCCGTAGATGGCGACCCGCTTCCGGTCCACCCAGCCCTGGCTGGCAATGTAGTCGACCGCGTCGATCAGGTCGTCGTGCATCTTGGCGCCCCACTCGTGGTCGCCGGCCGTGACGAACGCCTTGCCGTATCCGGTGGAGCCGCGGTAGTTGACCTGCACGCAGGCGTAGCCGCGGTTGGCGAGCCACTGAACCTCCGGGTCGAAGCCCCACACGTCCCGGACCTGCGGCCCGCCGTGCACGTCGAGCACGGCGGGCAGGTCCGAGCGGTCGGCACCGGGCGGGAACGTGATGTATCCGTGCACGGTCAGCCCGTCCCGCGCGGTGAAGCTGAACGGCTCCATCGCCGCGAGCTGGTAGCGGTCCAGTTCCGGCCGCGCGCTGAACAGGTACCTTCCGCGGTGCGCGGCGGGGTCGTAGACGAAATACGTCACGCAGCCCGTGTCGTTGTCGAACGCGACCTGCCAGGGCGAATCCGCGTGCTCGCGGCCGCCGATCGACGGGTCGCCGGGGTGCAGCGCCCGGATCGCCTCCAGGTCCGCCTCCACCGAACGGTCCAGCACCCGGTACTCGGTCCGGTCCTTCATCACGGTGACGATCTGCGGCTCCCGGGTGTCGGGGTGCAGCACCACGCCTTCCACGTCGGCCTCGGGATCGGTGGCCAGCACCTCGATGTCGCCGCTGGTCACGTCGACCCGGATCAGCCGGGAGGTGTTCGCCTCGACCGGCGTGATGGCCAGCAGCGACCGGCCGTCGGCGCTGAACGAGACGACGTCGCTGGCGGTCACGTCGTCGGCCGGAACCGTCAGCAACAGGCGCCAGTCGTCCAGCCTTCGGTCCCGCACCATGAGGTCGAGGTCGCCGTTCGGCTTGGGGGCGAACCCGCCCCGGATGACCATGTCCTCGTCCGCAAGCCAGCCGATGAAGCCCGGGTTCTTCACCTCCAGGGTCATCTCCCCGGTGAGCAGGTCGAGCCGGAAGACGTCGTGCAACTGCGGGTTCTCGCGGTTGAGCCCGATCAGGATCTCGGTCGGGAACTTCTTGCTCGAGGCGACGAGCCGGGCCTGCACGCCGTCGAACGGGGTCAGGTCACGGTGGAGCATGGTGTCCAGGTTGACGTCGTGCAGCCGCCAGTTCTCGTCCCCGCCGTTGTCCTGGATGTACAGCAGATGCCGGCCGTCGTGTGCCCAGGAGAACATGCGGATGCCACGGTCCCGGTCATCGGTGACGACCCGGGCCTCGGACCACTCCACGGCCTGGTCCGAGGTGGCCCGCAGCGGCGCGACCCAGACGTTCAGCACGCCCTCGTGGGGCGCGATCCAGGCCAGCCGGGTCCCGTCAGGGGATAGTCGCGGCAGGGTCCGTTCCGGATTGCCAAACAGGACGTCGCGGGGAATGAGATCGGTCATGTGAATAACTCTATGGGCCCGGGATCCCGGGCCGGTCCAGTCAGCCTTCGCCTGTGGCGAAGCCGCACGGGATCCGCGCTGCCGTGTTCTCGCCCCGCGCCGCCGCGCCAGTCACGGTAAACCTGCTCACCAGAGTCGTCGAGGCTTTGAAGCTGCTGGCTTCAGTTTCTTTGCGCCGGTCAGCACCCGGGTTCCTCGCGCCAGGTGAGCAGGAAAAACGACAACAGAGCGCTTGCCCGCCGCGGTATCGCCCGGGGACCCGTCGTGGAATGCGGGCATTCGTATTACCGTCATGGCGTGAGTACCTGGGTGAGCGGCACGCGGACGACAACCCTGGCGGGGCGGCTCGCCCGGATGGGGTTCGGTGACGCGCGCCAGGCGGAACGCCTCGTGACCTCCGATCTCGCCCTCGATGTCAGCCCCGGTGAGCGGCCCGGCACCATCCCCGGCTTCGGCGGGCCGCCCAAGGACGAGGCGGTGCTGGAGGCGGTCGCGGCGGCGGCCGACCCCGACCTGGCCCTGCTCGGGCTGACCCGGATCATCGGAGCCGACCGCGAAACAGACGCTGACGCCACGGCGGACGTGGCCGAGGTCCGGGCCGCGCTGCGCGCCGAACCCGGGTTCAGGGAACGGCTGATCGGTGTCCTGGGCGTCAGCGCGGGCCTGGCCGATCACCTGGCCCGCCATCCGGGGGACTGCTGCCTGCTGCGCGGCGCGGACGCGGTGCGCCGGCCCGCGCCGGCCGAACTGCGCGCGGCACTGCTGTACGCGGTGGGCGCGAACCCTCTCGACGAGCACCCCGTCGCTGACCTCGCGGTCCTGGACGGGGTGGACCCGGCGGCCGCACTGTGCGTCGCGTACAAGCGTCACATCCTGCACCTCGCCGCGCGCGACATGACCGGCGTGGCCCCGACCGAGGAGGTGGCGTGCGAGCTCGCGGACATCGCCGCGGCCGTGCTGTGCGCCGCGCTCGCGGTCTCGCGCGCGGAACTGCCCCCCGGCGCCGCGCCGTGCCGGATCGCCGTGCTCGCCATGGGCAAGTGCGGCGCCTGCGAGCTGAACTACGCGAGCGACGTCGACGTGATCTTCGTCGCCGCCCCCGCCGAGACCGGCCCCGGTACCGCTCCCGGTACCGGCCCCGGTACCGGAGCCGGAACCGATCCGGGCGGCGGCACGGACGCCGCATTGCAGACGGCCACCAAGCTGGCGACAGGGCTGATCGCGGTGTGCTCGCGGACCACACCCGAGGGAATGATCTTCCCCATCGACCCGAACCTGCGGCCCGAGGGGCGCAACGGCCCGCTGGTGCGCACCCTGGCCAGCCACATCGCGTACTACGAGCGCTGGGCCAAGACGTGGGAGTTCCAGGCCCTGCTCAAGGCCCGTCCCGCGGCGGGGGACATGGAACTCGGGCAGCAGTACCTCGACGCGCTCGCCCCCATGATCTGGCAAGCCTCCCAGCGGGAACACTTCGTCGAAGACGTCCAGGCCATGCGGCGCCGGGTGGAAAAGACCCTGCCCGCGGCGCAGGCCGGGCGGGAGATCAAGCTGGGCCCCGGCGGCCTGCGTGACATCGAGTTCGCCGTGCAGCTCCTCCAGCTCGTGCACGGCCGCACGGACGAGTCGCTGCGCAGCCCGGCGACGCTCCCCGCGCTCGCGGCGCTCGCCAAGGGCGGCTACGTGGCCCGGGACGATGCCAGCGACCTGGCCGACGCGTACCGGTTCCTCCGGCAGGTGGAGCACCTGCTCCAGCTCTACAAGCTGTCCCGCACCCACATCCTGCCCGAGGACCCCGCCGTCCTGCGCCGGCTCGGCCGTGCGATGCGCACCGCCGTCCAGCCCGCCGTCCAGCCCGACGGGCCCGGCGACCCGCGCGCGGAGGGTGGCCAGCTCAGCGCCGATCCCGCCGCCGGCTTCAGCGAGATGTGGCGGCAGCACGCGCTGCAGGTGCGGCGCCTGCACGAGAAGCTGTTCTACCGGCCGCTGCTCAGCGCGGTGGCCCGGCTGCCCGGCGATGCGGCCCGGCTGACCCCGGCCGCGGCGCAGGCCCGCCTGGAGGCGCTCGGCTACCTGGACCCGGCCGGTGCCCTGCGGCACATCGACGCGCTCACCGCCGGAGTGTCCCGCCGCGCGGCGATCCAGCGGACGCTGCTGCCGGTCCTGCTCGGCTGGTTCGCCGACGCGGCCGAGCCCGACGCCGGGCTGCTCGCCTTCCGCCAGGTGAGTGACACGCTGGGGTCGACGCCCTGGTACCTGCGCCTGCTGCGCGATGAGACGAAGGCGGCCGAGCGGATGGCCCACGTCCTGGCCTCCAGCCGGTACGCGGCGGGGCTGCTGCTCCGCGCCCCGGAAGCGGTGGCCATCTTCGGCGATGACGGCGAGCTCATGCCGCGTTCGGTGACCACCCTGCTCGGCGAGGCCGAAGCCTCCGTGCGCCGGCACGGCGAACCGGAAACCGCCGTGGCCGCGGTCCGTTCCCTGCTGCGGCGTGAACTGCTCCGGATCGCCGCGGCTGACGTGCTCGACCTGCTCAAGCCCGCCGAAACGGCTGACGCACTGACCGCCGTGGCCGCCGCCAGCATCGGCGCCGCCCTGGCCGCGGCGACGAAGAAGGTCGAGACGGAGCTGCGCGGCCCGCTCCCGACCCGGTTCGCCGTGATCGCCATGGGCCGGTTCGGCGGCCACGAGATGGGTTACGGCAGCGACGCGGACGTGATGTTCGTCCACGATCCGCTGCCGGGCGTGGCCGAGGCCGGCGCGGCCCGCGCCGCGCACGCCGTCGCGCAGGAACTGCGGCGGATGCTGGCGCTGCCCGGACCGGACCCGGCCCTGGTCGTGGACGCGAACCTGCGCCCCGAAGGCCGCCAGGGACCGCTGGTCCGCACCCTCGCCTCCTACCTGGCGTACTACCGGCGCTGGTCGCGTCCCTGGGAGGCGCAGGCGCTGCTGCGGGCCGAGCCCGTCGCCGGCGGCACGAGCCTGGGCGAGGAGTTCACCCACATGATCAGCGAGGTCCGCTATCCCGAGGGCGGTGTCGGCGAGAACGCGGTGCGCGAAATCCGGCGGATCAAGGCCCGCATGGAGGGCGAGCGCATGCCGCGCGGCGTCGAGCCCGCCCTGCAGGTCAAGCTCGGCCCCGGCGGCCTGTCCGACGTCGAATGGACCGTCCAGCTGCTGCAGCTACGGCACGCGTTCGCGGTGCCGGGGCTGCGGACCACCCGCACGCTGCCGGCCCTGACCGCCGCCCGGGAGGCGGGCCTGATCTCCCCCGCCGACGCCCTCGTCCTGGCCGAGTCCTGGCAGCTCGCCGCGCGGATCAGGGACGCGGTGATGCTGGTGCGCGGTACCGCTTCGGACACGATCCCCGCCGCGGCCCGCGAGCAGGGCGCGGTGGCCCGGGTCCTCGGCTATGGCCCGGGGGAGGGCCAGGCCCTGGAGCAGGACTACCGCAAGGCCGCCCGCCACGCCCGCGCCGTCATGGACCGCCTCTTCTACGGCTGAGGGGCCGGCATGTCCGGATCCGGCAGCACATTCGTGCTGGTGGCAACGGGAACGTGTCCCACCGAGTAGACTCGCACTTGCAGGCGCACGTGCAGGACTTCCCGCAGGGGGAGGCGCGATGCCAGGCAGGCGGTACACGGGGAGGCACGCCCGCTCCGGCAAGCCGCAGCTCTCACTAGCCGGGTACCCGGACGACGTCGCGCGGGCGCAGGAGTTCATGGCGGCGCACCCCGGCGTCGTGATCTCGTTCGAGAACGAGACTTACACTGCCCGGCGCGACGGCGAGGAGATCGGGCACGCTACGCGGCTCGGCGTTCTGCTCCCGGAACTGGAAGCGTGGGCTCGTACCCAGTGACCATCCCGACCACTGCCCTCCTGGCCAGGCGGCCCTGGACAGCGGTTACGCTGACCAGCCGCATCTGACCCGCGAGACGGCCCGGTTCGCGGGCCTGCCCCCGGCCGCGCTGGTCCGGGCCCGTCGCCCGGGCTAACTAAACGTCGGCAGGCTCGGCGATCATGGCGGTGCCGACGCGCTCGAACCCCAGCCGGGCGTAGACGCGCGCCACCTCATCGTCCGAGGCGGACAGGAACACGGTCTGGACGCCGCGCCGCAGCGCCTCGCGGGCCAGGGCGGCGGTCACCGCCCCGCCGAGCCCCATCCGGCGCGCGCTCGGCAGCACCCCCACCCCGGTGATCTCCGCGACGCCGGCCAGCGGCTGGCAGCTCCCGGCGGCCAGGGGCCCATCCGGGCCGAACGCCGCGGCCAGCACCGATTGCCCCGACCGGAGGCGCTCCCGCAGTATGTCCATGGTGCCCTCGTCGTGGTCGGCGGCGATCTTGTCCCGCTCGATGGCGCCGGCCAGGCCCGCCGCCGTCCCGGGATGGCCGAACGCGACCGCCGGGACGGCCCAGATCCGGTCGAGCTCGGGCTCACCGGGGGAGACGAGACGCACGGTAATGCCCGGCTCGGTCACCGGGGCCGGCTCCAGCGCGCTCAGCACCATCAGCGGATGCGCGCGCGCGGTGAGCCCGGCGCCGGGCGCCGCGGCGGTCATGCCCGGTGCGGCCTCGTCGATCCACTCGAAAGACTCCGGGATCAGCAGTTCCCGCTGCCGCGCGCGGACGGCGCGGATATCCTCGGCGGTCACCGTCCCGCCGGGCCCCCCGGCACCGCTGGGGGCCCGGCGGGCGTCAGACGGGTCAGCGGGCCGGCGGGGACGCGCGTAGTAGGGCCATCCCAGACCGGTCGGCACGAATAGCACCAGCGGGCCGTGCTCTTCCGCGCGCGCCCGGCGCCGGGGCACCGCGTCGCAAAAGGCGTCGATCCGCTCGATGGCGGCTGACTGGTCCACACCCCTACTCAACCCCATGAAGGGGAGCCTTTGCATCTCAATAGACAGCCCGGAGTGTCGCGCGCCCTTGCCGCGCGGCTCCCGTGCTCGGCCCGGGCTCGGCTCTAGTCCAGCTCTAGTCCGGCTTCTGCCGGGACTTGTGCTGCGCCGTCACCTCGTCGGCGTATCCGGGTTTCCAGGTCGCGTCGAGTTCGGCGAGAAGGCGCTCGTCCTGGCCGTCGCTGTGGCCGCCATCCGGCTCGCCGGTCGTCTCATCCGGCGGGGCCGGGCGGGGGGCGACGTAACCCGGATGCGTGGGCGGCGGCACGGGCGGGAGCTTCCCGCGCCCGCGGAGCCCGGGAATGCCGTTGCGCCGCACTGGCACGAGCCATATGAAAAGTGCGACCATGATGGCCGCGGCGATGTCCAGGTAGATCATCATCGGGGACTTCCCAGTGACGGATCGATCACACTATGTATCTTTTATCGTGCCACATCCCGCACCCAATGTAAAACAAGTATCACTCAGGGTATCGATACTGCGATGCCCGCGCGTTACGACGGCGGGCAAAAATCGCGCCATACAGTCTTTATTCCCATTCAGCCAGGAATATGCGGAAGGCCGCCGATTCCGCCCTCAGGAAAACGGAATCAGCGGCCTCTCGCGCGAAGGAACCCCCCGCCCGGCCTCGGGACTACACGTCGTAGTAGAGCTCGAACTCGTACGGGTGCGGGCGGAGCCGCAGCGGGTCGATCTCGTTGCTGCGCTTGTAGTCGAGCCAGGTCTCCACCAGGTCCTCGGTGAACACGCCGCCCTCGGTGAGGTAGGCGTGGTCAGCCTCGAGGGTGTCGAGCACCGCCTCCAGCGAGCCCGGAACCTGCGGGATGGCCAGCGCCTCATCCGGCGGCAGCTCGTACAGGTCCTTGTCCACCGGCTCGGGCGGCTCGACCTTGTTCTTGATGCCGTCCAGGCCGGCCATCAGCATGGCCGGGAACGCCAGGTACGGGTTGGCCGACGGGTCCGGCACGCGGAACTCAATCCGCTTGGCCTTGGGATTGGTGCCGGTGATCGGGATCCGCACGCACGCCGAACGGTTCCGCTGGGAGTACACCAGGTTGACGGGCGCCTCGAAGCCGGGGACCAGGCGGTGGTAGGAGTTCAGCGTCGGGTTGGTGAAGGCGAGCAGCGACGGCGCGTGCTTGAGCAGGCCGCCGATGTAGTGCCGGCCTATGTCCGACAGCCCGGCGTAGCCGACCTCATCGTAGAAGAGCGGGGACCCGTCCTTCCAGATGCTCTGGTGGCAGTGCATGCCCGAGCCGTTGTCGCCGAAGACCGGCTTAGGCATGAACGTCACGGTCTTGCCGTTCTTGTCCGCGACGCTCTTGATGATGTACTTGAACAGCATCAGCCGGTCGGCCGTGTTCAGCAGCGAGCCGAAGCGCATGTTGATCTCGGCCTGGCCGGGGCTGCCCACCTCGTGGTGCTGCATCTCGACCTGGATGCCCCCCTCGATCAGGGCGCGCGTCATCTCCGAGCGCAGGTCGGTGTAGTGGTCGATCGGCGGGACCGGGAAGTAGCCGCCCTTGTAAGGGGGCCGGTGCCCGAGGTTCTTGCCGCCGTCCTCGATTCCGGTGTTCCAGGCGCCCTCGATCGAGTCGATGTAGTAGTACCCGTGATCCGGTGCCGTCTCGAACCGCGCTGAGTCGAAGATGTAGAACTCCGCCTCCGGCCCGAAGAACGCGGTGTCGCCGATGCCCGTGCTCCGCAGGTATTCCTCGGCCTTGCGGGCGATGTTCCGCGGGTCACGGGAGTAGGGTTCGCGGGTCAGCGGGTCGTGCACGAAGAACGTCAGGTTCAGCGTCTTGTAGGTCCGGAACGGGTCGACCACGGCGCTGCTCGGGTCAGGAAGGAGGAGCATGTCAGATTCGTGGATCGCCTGGAAACCGCGGATCGACGAACCGTCGAACATCAGCCCGTTGGTGAATACGTCCTCGTCGAAGACCTCAACCGGCACGGTGAAATGCTGCATCGTTCCCGGCAGGTCGCAGAACCGGACGTCGATAAACTGAACGTTCTCGTCTGCGACGAATCTCAGGACCTCGTCGGCATTTTGAAACATTAACCCTCCCTGACGGGGCATACATATCACTATTCATCGGCACGCTCTACGCGGACGCGCCTTGGACGCTAGCCGTTGGCAATTTCCGGTCTGTGTCCCTTGTGTTTCGCACATGTTACGCATAGCGAAGGGGCGGTGCTCAGCGGGGTGTGCGGTGGCCGCGCGAAGTCTGTGCGGGGCAGGGGATACCGTGGTGATGTGGCCGATGACCAGTGGGCCGGGGCCGCCCCGGCCGGTGTGCCCCAGGCGGCGGACGGACGCGTGATTCCCAGCTATCCGGGCGAGAAGTACGGCTTGCCCGAAAGCGGCCCCCGTTCGGTGCCCGGATTGGGACGCCGGTTCGGTGCCCTGCTCGTCGATTGGATCCTCTGCGCGTTCATCGCGGCTGCGCTGCTGCATTCGCGGTACTGGGCGCTGGCCATCTTCGGCGCGGAGACCTACATCCTGACCGTGCTGACCGGCACCACCATCGGCAAGCGGGTGTTCGGCCTGCGGGTCGCCCGGCTGGACGGCCGCCCCATCGGGATCGGCTGGGGCCTGGTGCGCACGCTGCTCCTGCTGGCCGTGGTGCCCCCGCTGATCTACGACCGGGACCGGCGCGGACTGCACGACAAGGCGGCCAACACCATCGTCGTCCGGATGTGATCCGGCGTCGGCGCGCCCGGATGCAGCCCGCGTCAGCGGGCGGAACCGGGGATGCAGCCGGGCCCGGGCTTTCGGTCAGCGCGCCCGTGGGCGCGGCATCCGGGGCTGGCGGCCGCGCGTCGGCATCGGGCCCTTCGGCGCCTGAAGCGACTGCGGCAGGGCCTTCAGCCGGAAGTTGAGGTCGGCGACCTGGGTGCCCTTGAGGTCGCGGGGCAGTTTCATCATCTTGCGCTGCAACCGCCGGAGCGGAACCTGGCCCTGCCCGTCACCGACCTGGAAGTCGAAGACCGGCACATCGAAGGCGACCCGGGCGACCCGCTTCTTCTCGGCGGCGAGCAGGGCCGGCAGCCGATTCGGTGAGCCCTCGCCGACCAGCACGACGCCGGGCCGCCCGACCGCGCGGTGCACCACGTCCATGTTCCGGTTGGCGGCGATCGCGGGCGTGACCGTCCAGTTCCCGCGCAGGCTCTGCAGCACCGCCGCGGCCGCTCCCGGCTGCCCTTCGATCGCCGAGTACTGGGCCGTCTGGGCGAACCGGCCGAACAGGAACACCGCGGTCAGGATGCCGAGCAGGACGCCCAGCGGGATGAGGAACCCGCTGAGCCCGGTGAGCAGGCCGACGACGATGAGCACCACCATCACGCCCAGGCCGCTGCCGATCACGATCGGAAGTGCCTTCGGGTTGGCCTTGTGCACGAGCCCTGCCACCATGCGCATCTGCTTGATACGCCCGGGCGTAGCCTCGTCGTCCGCGTTCTTCTGCTTCGCCATGCACGGCAGGATATGGGTTTCTGAGCCCTAGTGGAAAACCGCCCCAACATCAGCCACGGCAGGTTCCTGACGTCAGCCACAACGGGTTCCTTGACGTCAGCCACAACGGGTTACGGCGAGGCGCTCATACCGGCCTAACGAACCGGGCCTCCGGCCCAGTGAGCGGCCGGTGTCTCGGCGAGTTACCGCAGCGGGGCGCGGAGCGCGGCGCCAGCATAACCAGCCGCGCAGGCTAAGGGAACGCAGGCACCAAGGAAGACACCCCGCAGGCCGGACTAAGCAATCCCCCGGTCGGCCCGGGCAAGGGCCTGCCGGGCTAAGCCCGCAAGACGCCAAGAATGGATGATCTACGTCCGCCCAAAACCGCTCTGATCACCGGGACCAGCCGCCCGGCCGGGCTCGGCTTCGCCGTAGCCCGGCAGCTCGCAGAACTCGGCTACCACGTCGTCCTCACCGCCCGCGATGCCTCGCGGGCAGAGCCGCTGGCCGAGCAGCTGCGACAGGACGGGCTCGCCGCGACCGCGCTGCGCCTCGACCTGGCGGACCAGGCCAGCATGCACGACGCGGCCGGCTATCTAACCCGGACCTTCGGCCGGCTGGACGCCCTGGTCAACAACGCGTCCGACACGCCCGACTTCAGGACCCTCTCCGCGCTCGACGCCGACATGGGCGCGGTGCGCTCGGCGATGGAGACCGACGTGATCGGCCCCTGGGCCCTGGTCCAGTCGATGCTGCCGCTGCTGACCGCCGCACCCGCCGCACGGATCGTGAACGTCTCCAGCTTGTCCTCCCAGCAGGTCGCTACCGGGCTCGACCTCGGCGCGCCCATGCGCGCCCCGGCCCACTCAATGGCCGAAGAGATCGTGGCCGGCCGCTGATGTCCCCGGGCCGTTCCGGACGTGGGGACTACGCGCCGGTCATCGTCCAGCTCCGGCACCAGGACGGGCAGCTCGGCAGCCCCGCCGGGACCGAGGGCAGGCGGCATGCCGTCAATGGGACGACCGACCTGGCCGCCGGCTCCTTAGCCGCGCTGCTGGACCAGCTGGACTGGTTGCACGCCATCTGACCGGCGGCGACCGCCGCCGGGCCTGTCGGTGCGGTTGCCGGAACCACCGGCATTGCCGGAGAACAACGCTTTACGCCCGTCCGGTGGCTTTCGCCGGATAGAACCTGGTGTCATGCCACCACCACAGCCGCCGGTCCCATCGCTGGCGGGCCGCCGGGCCGACGCCGGCACGGTCCAAGCTCACCGGCCGGGACATCACCGGGCTCATGCTGTGCGCCGACCATTACGCAGTCCCGTACGATTTGCTCGCCGCCGCCCTGGACGTGCGAACCGACCGGCTGCGCGGGATCGTGGCCCGCTGGCGTGAAAGGCTTCACCCGCCGGAAATGCGCATGGAACCGGCGCCGGCCCCTGCCGCAAGGTGGTCAGCTGCCTAGAGCCCGATCGCGACGCCGTCGAGGCGATGGTCTGTTCCGCCTTCCAGCGAGCCGTGGTCACGATGAAAGCGAATCATCTGGGCGCTGCCCTTGAACCGACTCCCAGGCGGGAGCTTCTCAGAGCTCGGCAGCTGGTGCCCGCGTCGCTCGAGGTCGGCGATTACCTCCGGATCAAGCCCGTCGTCGACGGACACATCGAGTCCGTCGAGGATCCGATAGCGCGGGGCGTCGATCGCCTCCTGGAGGCCCATGCCAGCATCAAGGACGTTGACCATGAGCTGGATGTGGCCCTGCGGCTGCATCATCCCCCCCATGCACCCGAACACGATCTCCGGGCGGCCGTCGCGCAGCGCCATCGCGGGCAAGATGCTGTGGCGAGGGCGGCGCCCGGGGGCGATCAGGTTCGGGCTCTTGGGATCGAGCGAGAACTCCGCACCGCGGTTGTTCATGACCACACCCGTGCTCCCTGCGACCACGCCGGCGCCGAAGGCCGACGAGACGCTGGTGATCAGCGAAACGGCGTTGCCGGCCGCATCGACCACGCACAGGTAGGTCGTGTCACCCAGGTCGCGTCCTATGTCGGGCTGTGGTCGCGCCGTCTTGGAATCTATCCGGTCGCGCAGGCCCGAGAGCGCTGATTCGGTAAGCAGCGAGGTCACATCGACCTCCACGCACCGGGGATCGCCGACACGCGGGAATGCCTCGCCGAATCCGATCCGGGTGGCCTCGATCTCCAGGTGCATCCGCTCGGCCGGCGAGAGCTTGCCGAGGTCGTCGAAGGACAGGATGCCCAGCGCGACGAGCGCGATGATGCCCTGGCCGTTCGGGGGCATCTCCACGATCCTCCGGCCGCGGTATTCCAGACTGATCGGCTCCGTCCACTCGGCGTGCTGAGCTGCGAGGTCGGCTTCGGTGAGACCACTTCCGCCGGCCGAGGAGGCGCGGACGAGCTCGCGCGCGACCGGGCCGGTGTAGATCCCGTCGCCGCCCTCGCGGCCGAACAGCTCCCAGGTATCGGCCAGTGCCGGGTGCCGGAAGCGTTCTCCCGGCGCCGGCGCTCGCCCGTCGACGAGATACTCGATGCCCCCGAACTGCTTCAGCTTGCCGGCGCCGATGGCCCAGGTGGCAGCGATCGTTTCCCCTACCGGGAACCCGTCACGGGCGTAAGCGACCGCGGGAGCCACCAGCCCGGCCAGCGGCCGGGACGCGAAGCGTTCGTGCAGCGCGGTGTAACCGCCCGCGGCCCCCGGCACGGTGACCGTCTCCCAGCCCGCCTCTGGCATCGTCTTGCGGCCGGCGAAGCGGGAGGCGGACAACCCGCCGGGGCAGCGTCCGCTGGCGTTGAGACCGTGAACGCGCCGGTCGTCCTCCCACCACACCATCGCCCACATGTCGCCGCCCAGCCCATTCATCATCGGCTCGACGACGCCCAGGACCGCCGCAGTCGCGAGCGCGGCATCGACCGCGTTGCCGCCGTCGGCGAGGATCCTGAATCCCGCTTGCGTTGCCAGCGGCGAACTCGTCGCCACCATCCCGCCGGAGGCAAAGACCGATGAGCGGCGGTCGAAGACGTCGCCGCTTTCCGTAGCTCCCATTTCCGTGGCCCCCATCACAGATCCACCGGGTTTGCGTTCCTCCACGATCAGCAAGTCGCCTAGCGTCGGAGGTAGCGACAGGAAGGATCCCCTTCCGGCGCCGGAGGAAACATATTTACGCCCGGTTCAGGGCACAGATCTCAGACCGTCTGATCGTCCTGCTGGCAGGAAGCGGGACAGATCAGAGATAACGCAAATGAATTCCGGTCCTAGGGCCATCTGATCAAGGGGGAGACATATCATGACTGCGAAATCGCCCCATGTGGCGTCATTCTCTGCCATCCGGCCGGCTTTCGAAAGCGAGCTGGGCTCGGTGACCCAGCTCGACGCCGCCTCGCTGCCGATACTCAGCGGCCTGTCCATCAAGCGCATCATCCTGGAGCCCGGCGCCATCCGCGAGCCGCAGTGGAATATCAACGCTAACCAGCTGGCCTACTGCATTTCCGGCACAGTGCTGGTTGCCACGCTCGGCAACGCCGACAGTTTCTCCTCATTCGTCGTCAGCCCCGGGCAGATGTATCACGTGGAATCCGGCGCGGTTTACCATATCGAGAACGTCGGAGACACCAGGGCAGAGCTCATCCTTGCGCTGCGCACCGAGAGCCCCCAGCATTTCTCCCTGCGCTCCAGCTTCAGCGCCATGACCGACGCGGTACTCGGGAACACCTACGACCTGCCGGCCTCCGCGTTCGCCGCCTTCGACCGCTCGCCCTCCAGCCAGATCGTCCGCCGCGACGGCCCGCCCGACATACCGTCAACCGCCGGGCTGCCGAACGCCCGCCTGTTCGACGCCGAAGGCCAGCACGCGCCGCTGTCGTACGCCTACGGGCAGGCGAAACTGGCCCGCAAGCAGTACTGGGCCGCCCTCGAAGACCTGTCGATGTACTCGCTGCAGATCAAGGAGAACGGCATGCGCGAGCCGCACTGGCACCCGGTCACCGCCGAGATGGGCTACGTGGCCAAGGGGCACGCCCGGATGCGCGTCCTGGACCCGGACGGCACGCTCGACGAGTACATCCTGAGCCCCGGCGATGTCTACTTCGTCCCGCGCGCATACCCGCACCACATCGAGGACATCGGCGAAGACGACATTAACTTCCTGATCTTCTTCGACCAGCCCACGCCCGGCGACATCGGCTACCGCGCCACCGCCAGCGCGTTCTCCCACGAGACCCTGGCCGCCGGCTTCGGCATCCGCGAGCGCGACCTCCCGCAGTTCCCGTTCACCCCCATCGACCCGCTGATCGTCGTACGCCGCAACCCGGTCGACCCGGTCCCCTGATCCCCGCGCACAACACCCCGCGGCCATCACAACTAGGGACCACAGGCTAAGATCACGTCAGCCATTTGACTACGCACACTGGGTTGTCCCCCGGGCCAGCACAGCAACCGGGCCTCGGGCCCGGTGAGCGGCCGGTGTCTCGGCGAGTTACCGCAGCGGGGCGCGGAGCGCAGCGGGGGGTTCCAGGGGGGTCGTCCCCCCTGGGCCAGCACTGCCCCCGCGGGCTAGCACGGCCTGCTTGTAGAGGCGGCCGGCGCGGTAGGAGGACCTCACCAGGGGGCCGGACATCACGCCGGCGAAGCCCATTTCGACGGCCTCCTCGCGCAGTTCCACGAACTCTTCGGGCTTGACCCAGCGCTCGACCGGGTGGTGGCGCGGTGTCGGGCGCAGGTACTGCGTAATCGTCAGCAGGTCGCACCCGGCCGCGTGCAGGTCGGCGATGGCCCCGCTGATCTCGTGCCGCTCCTCGCCCATCCCGAGGATCAGGTTGGACTTGGTGACCAGCCCGGCCGCCCGGGCCTGCGTCACTACGTTCAGCGACCGCCCGTAGCGGAATCCGGGCCGGATCCGGCGGAAGATCCGCGGCACGGTCTCGATGTTGTGCGCGAGCACCTCGGGCCACGCGCTGAACACCTCGGCCAGCCGGTCCGGCTCGGCGTTGAAGTCCGGGATCAGCAGCTCGACCCCGCAGCCGGGGACGGCCGCGTGGATTTCCCGGGCGGTCTGCGCGTACAGCCACGCCCCGCCGTCCGGCAGATCGTCGCGGGCGACGCCGGTCACCGTCGCGTAGGCGAGCCCCATCGTCGCGACCGACTCCGCGACCCGGCGCGGCTCGTCGGTGTCCAGCGGCTGCGGGCGGCCCGTGTCGATCTGGCAGAAGTCGCAGCGCCGGGTGCACTGGTCCCCGCCGATGAGGAACGTCGCCTCGCGGTCTTCCCAGCACTCGAAGATATTCGGGCAGCCGGCTTCCTCGCAGACCGTGTGCAGCCCCTCGCGGCGAACCAGGTTCTTCAGCTCCGTGTATTCGGGGCCGGTCCGCATCCGCGTCTTGATCCACGGCGGCTTCTTCTCGATCGGGATCTGGCTGTTGCGGGCCTCGACCCGCAGCATCCGGCGCCCCTCAGGTGCGACTACCACGTCACCAGCCTACGTTCCGCCCGTCCCTGCGCTGGCACCGCGCTGACGTTCGCTCGCAGCGGCGGATGGCTGCCGGGTCGGGATCCGGCGGGTGAAGAACAGGGCGATCAGGGCCACGACGGCGAGCACCGACAATGCTGCGCGCAGTCCGTCGATGCGGGCGGTCGCGTTCTCCTGCACGATCGCGTCGGCCGTCTTGGCGGGCACGCCGGCCTTATCGAGAGCGGCCTGCAGGTCCTTGTCCGAGATGAACGGCGCACCTCCGGCCAGCTGCACCTGCGCCTTTGCGGACAGGTCCTTGGGGACGGCGGGGTTGTTCTGGACGCCGCTGAGGAACGATGCCGTCAGGGCCGAGATGAGCACCGCACCGGCCAGCGCGGTTCCGATCGACGCGCCGAGGTTGGTCACCGTGTTCTGCACTCCGCCGACTTCGCCGCTTTGCTCATCAGGCACCGAGGAGACGGTCACGCTCCCGAGCTGGGAGGCCAGCGCACCGACACCGAGGCCCGCGAGCAGCATCGGCCAGGTCACGATGTCGGGACCGGCACCCACGTCGAGCGCGGCTACCATGATCACGATGCCCGCGAACAGCGCGAGGAACCCGATCTGGACAATGCGGCGTGGCGACGCGTGCGGGAAGACCCGGGGAACACCCGCAGCGGCCAGCAGCAGCGTGATGGACAGCGGCAGCAGCCGGACGCCGGTCGCGATCGCCGACAGCCCGAGCGCCACGGACAGGAACAGCGGCACGGCGAAGAACAGGCCGGCCTGCAGGAAGTACTGGAAGAAGAACGCCGTGAGCCCGCCGCGCAGGGTCGGGTTGCGAAGTATCGCCGGGTCGAGCAGCGGGGCGGCGCCGCGCGCGAGACGGTGATTCTCCCACCACAAGAAGACCCACAGCACAACCCCGCCACCGAGGATCAGCCAGATCACCGGCGACAACCCCAGCCAGGTAGGAGCATCGGGCTTGGGCTGGACCAGACCCCACGTTCCGGAGCGGAGGATGCCGAACACGACGAGGCCGAGGCCCAGCGCGGACAGCACGGTACCGACGAGATCGAGCCGCGCGCCCTCCTCGGCCGGGGTGTCGGTTATCCGGCGGGTGAGCCCCAAGATGATCAGGACGATGAGGACTTCCCCGACGAACACCCACCGCCAGGACAGATACGTGGTGAACAGGCCGCCGATCAGGGGCCCGGCTGCGACCGCGATCGCGCCGGCCGAAGCGACCAGCCCGTACGCGCGAGGGCGCTGATCGCGCGCGAAGTTCGACGCCACCAGAGCGACGACCGCCGGCATGATCAGGGCGGCCCCGGCGCCTTCCAGGACCGACCATCCGAGCATCAGGACGGCCAGATTTCCCGCGAGCGCGGTGATCAGCGACCCGCATCCGTAGATGATGCACCCGATGGCGAAGGCGCGCTTGCGGCCGAGAATCTGGCCGAGCTTGCCGCCCGTGATCATGAGCGAGGCCATCACCAGCGTGTAGAAGGTAATCGCGGTCTGGATCCCGGTCACCGTCGTGCCGACGTCCTTGGCCACGGTGGCGATCGAGACGTTCATGACAGAGCTGTCGAGCGTCATGAGGAACTGCGCCGAGGCGAGCGTCACCAGGACGGTCCCCGCCGCTGTCTGGGCGCGTCCCGTGCTGTGGCCCGCTTCGGCCGGGTGACTCAGATCCATGCGCCCAGCCCGATCCCGGCGAAGGACAACCGGGGCGCGCCGTCTGGCCGGGGACGGAAGGAGGCGAGGTGGCGGAGCCGGGGCCATTCGAGGGCGGCCTTGGGGGCGGGCACGCCGGGACGTTGCCTCGGCACGACCACCCGAAGGGCGCGTGGCTGGATGGTGCAATGGACCGGGGTGGGCAGGATGACGGTCTCGCCGTCGATGCCGACGGGGATCTGGGCGGCGTCGGCGTCGACGATGACCTGTTCGGCGGTAAGTATGGCCAGCCCCTTATCGTGGGTGCGGCGGACAAGTTCGACCGCTTGGCGGGCGCTGTCGATCCGGACGGCGACCACGCCGAGGGTGCCGGCATCCAGCCGGGCCCGCCGGCCGAGGCCGGCGATGTCGCTCATCTCGTACGGGCCGTTGCTGATCAGCAGCGCCTGCGGGCCGTCGATCCTGGTGCCGGCGGCCTGCGCGGACAGCCGGGCCCCTTGGTGGCCGCTGAGCAGGTCAGGCAGCATCTGCAAGGTCGTGCCCCGCTTGTCGTCCCGGTAGGCCGGGCTGCGCACCACCTCGGCGTAGGCGCCGAACGAGGCGTTGTTCACGAACGTGCGCCCCGCGATGATGCCCAGGTCGGCGCGCAGTTCTTCGCCGTCGGTGAGGGCCGCCAGGCCGGCCGCGGGATCCTCCCGGTCCAGTCCCAGATCCAGCGCGAAGTGATTGCGGGTCCCGGCGCTGATCACCAGGAAGGGAAGGCCGTGCTCGGCGGCGATCCCGGCCACCAGCGCCTGGGTTCCGTCCCCTCCGGCCACCCCGAGCAGGTCGGCGCCATCGGCCACCGCCTGGCGGGCCAGCGCGGCCACGTCCACGATCCCCGGGCCCTCCAGCAGCGCCACCTGGGCGCCCAGCTTCTCCGCCTTCTCCTTCAGCCCGAACTTGACCACCTTCCCCCCGCCCGACCTCGGGTTCATGATCAGGAACGGCCGTCGCGGGCGTGCCGCCGGGCCAGCCGGCATGCCCCCGTCCTGCCGGCCGGTGCTCAGCGCGGTCCTCGCGGTCACGGCCGCGGCCACCATCAGCGCCACCGCCACGGCCGCCACCCACAGCAGGCTGGCCAGCGCGAACGCCACCAGGATGAGCACCGGCGCCGCGACCACCAGGACCAGCGCGATCCACCGCAGCACACCCCGGTTGGCCAGGAACCAGTACGCGCCCGCCAGGACGGCGCACACACCGATCACGCTCAGCGCCACCAGCGCCAGGCTGCGCCACCCAGCGACCGCGATCACCAGCGCCACCGCCGCGAGCATCAGTGCGAACGAGGCGCGCGCGAGCCAGCGCCGGGTCATCGCATTCATCAGGTGTCACCCCGCAAGCAACTGGGCAGTCCCGCCGACCATGAAACCACCCCAAGCCTGCGCCAGGCTGGCACGTTTCGCGAGTGGCAGACAGTGACGTAACTCCCGCCCCACAAGGCCCAAAGGCCCGGCGGCCGGCGAGGCAGGCGTAGCCGGGGGGGTGCCCGGCGGTACCCCGGGCTGGCGTTAGCCCTGGCCTGCGTGCTGAGGTGGCGGTTTGACATTCCTCCCCGTCTTAATGGACGGGGATTTCGGGGGAGGCGCGCCGTACGTGCTTCCTCCCCGGCCTGACCGCCGGGGCTACCGCGCGGGAGGTTTGGTGAGAGCCGGGTTTGACCGCCTCGCTGGGGTGGACGACGTGCTGGACCGGGTGCGCGAGCTGTCGGCGCGGACACTTCTGTTTGACATTGAGCCCCTGGTCGCGTACTGGGATAGCGACCAGGAGGCCCTTGACCGGGGGGTTGCGGCGGTGCTCAGCCAGGCCGAGGCGGTGCCGGGCGTGCAGGTGGTCTGCTTTGCCACCAACTCGGTGCGCCGCCCGTCCGTGTTGTCCCAGGGCGCGGGCGTGCGGGTGGTCTACCTGGCGTCGGCGGGCAAACCGCTCCGGACCGCGCCTTACCGGAGCTTCCCGCGGCCGGGGGTCGTGATCGGGGACCAGATCGCCACGGACGGGATTTTGGCGCGGCGGCTGGGCTACGCATTTGTGCAGTACCACCCGCCGCTGGGCGGCCTGCCCGCCGGGCCGCGGCTGATGGACCGGGTCGGGCGGCTGGTGCGGCCCCTGCTGTTCACCCGGCCGGGCTGACCAGCGCCGCGCGGCACTATTCGGCCGCCGCAACGGGGGAACGGACCGTCGTCAGCTGGTCGCGCTCGGTCCTGATCGCTGCGGTGAGCGTGTCCAGGTCGAACGCTCCGTAGTGGCGCTGCCCGTTGATGAAGAAGGTCGGGGTCCCCGACACGCCGGACAGGTCGGCCGACTCGAGATCCTGCGCGACGCGGGTGGCGTGGGCGTGACCACGCAGGTCCGCGCGGAACCGGTTCAGATCGAGGCCCAGCATGGTGGCGTAGCGCACGAGGTCCGCGATGCGCAGCTCCTCCTGGTGCTGCAGGAGCAGATCGTGCATCTCCCAGAAGGCGTCCTGGGCGCCGGCCGCTTCCGCCGCTTCCGCCGCGAGCTCGGCGCTGGGGTGGACATCGGTGAGCGGCAGGTGCCGCCACACGTAGCGGATGGTGGTGTCGGTCAGCAGGTCCCGGACCACCGGTTCGGCCTGTCCGCAGTAGGGGCATTCGAAGTCGCCGAACTCGATGATGGTGATGTCCGCTCTCCGCGGTCCGCGGATGTGGTCGCGAACCGGGTCGACCCCGGGAATCAGGTCCTGGATCAGCCGGGTGTCGCCGAACATGAGACGGGCGCGGCGGTCGGCCGGGAGCAGGCGGACCACGCTGAGCACGGCCCACGTCAGCAGTGCGGCCACGAACGCGGCCGACAGCGCGCCGAGCTTGGCCTCGGCCAGTTCCGCACCCTGGAACGCGCGCGTGGCGATCAGCAGCGCCACCGTGAAGCCGATCCCGGCGATGGTGCCACTCCCGGCCACCGCGGCGGCCCCGATCGGCGGGCGGATCCGCCCGTGGCTTAGCCGGGTGACGGCCCAGGAACTGCCGATCACGGCGATCGGCTTGCCGGCCACGTAGCCGATCAGCACGCCGAGCGTGACCGGGGCCGCGTAGGCCCGGGCCAGGAACCCCGCGTTCACCACGATTCCCGCGTTGGCCAGGGCGAACAACGGCACGATCAGGTAACTGGTCCACGGGTGGAAGAACGTCTGCAGCCGTTCGTTCGGTGAAAGCACGGACACCAGGCCCACCTGCGCCGAACGGGCGAATTCGGGTGTCGGCTGCTCGCGGAAACGGCGGACCAGCACCGTCACGTCCTCCAGTTCGCCGCGCACCGGCGTGTATGCGGGCGCGGCGAGCCCGATGGCCAGGCCCGCCGCCACGGGGTCGACCCCGCTGTTCCGCAGCGCGACCCACATCACGATGCCGAGGACCACGAACACCGAGCGCCGCTGCAGCCGGAACCTGACCGCGAGCAGCAGCAGCGCGAACGCGCCGAGCGCCACGCCCAGCGGCAGGTAGCTGATCCGGTCGCTGTAGAACACCGCGATGACCAGCAGCGCGACCAGGTCGTCGACCACGAAGACGGTGAGCACGAAGACGCGCATCCGGTCCGGGACGTCGCGGCCCAGCACGGCGAGCAGGCCCAGGGCGAGGGCGGTGTCGGTCGACATGGCCACCCCCCAGCCGTGCGCGCTCGGACGGCCCGCGTTGATCGACAGGTAGATCGCGATCGGGATCGCCATCCCGGCCAGCCCGGCCACCAGGGGGAGCGTGAACCGCCGGCGTTCCCGCAGGTCGCCAAGGTCGAACTCGCGCCGCGTTTCCAGCCCGACGACCAGGAAGAACAGCGTCATCAGCCCGCTGTTGAGCCATGTCCGCAGGTCCTGGGAGATCCCGAACCGCCCCGCCCCAATCGACACTTTGACGTGCCAGAACGACTCGTAGCTGGCGTCATTGGCGTTGGCCCAGATCATCGCGGCGGCGATGCCCGCCACCAGGACCATGGCGCTGCCCGACTCCGTGCGCAGGAACGCGCGCAGCGGCGCCGACCGGTCCCGTTTCCACAGCGTCAGCCCCTGCCAGCGCGACGGGCCAGAGGGGTCCGGCGAGCCAGACGGGTCCGGCGGGCCAGAGGGCGATTCAGTCATCAGAAGCGCGGCGTGGAGACCCCGGCCTTCAGGCCGGGGAGGAAACGCCGCTTCACCTCCCCGGAATTGTCGGCGGTATTCGATAGTGTGTTCGCATGTCCCGGTACCGGCTGCTCCCCACCCCCGCCCAGCAGGCGGTGCTGCGGGACCACTGCGGCCACGCCCGGTACGTGTGGAACCTGGCCGTCGAGCAGCACTCCCGCTGGCACCCCGGCCGGAAGGCCGCGCCGGGCTACCTGCAGCAGTGCCGGCAGCTCACCCGGGCGCGGGCGGAGCACCGGTGGCTGGCCGCCGGCTCCCAGACAGTCCAGCAGCAGGCGCTGCGTGACTTCGCCCGGGCGATGGCCGCGTTCTTCGGCCCGGGCAACCCGGCCGGGCGGCCGTCGTGGCGCAAGGCCGGGCGGGATGAGGGTTTCCGGATCACCGGGC
>Ga0181530_10001842_pt1 | contig 26033 bp, 22 predicted proteins | sample PEATcosm2014_Bin_42_FD_119769 | JGI IMG/M metagenome (GOLD analysis project Ga0181530, IMG submission 119769) | Peatland microbial communities from MTU Mesocosm Facility, Houghton, MI, USA - PEATcosm2014_Bin10_60_metaG | ecosystem: Environmental > Terrestrial > Soil > Wetlands > Peat | place... | reverse complement strand
TCTTTGCCAGATATTCGTCCCGGAAACCATCCGAAGCTGGCCGCGGGCCGGGTCATGTACGTGTAGCCGGTCGTTCGCCCGGAACCCCGGAATCTGCCTTCTAGGCGGTAGATTCGCGCCTCGGCGATTTGTCACGAAGATAAAAGCACTCCAGGCGGCACGGACACCTCACCAAACCGATCTTGCACCGTAGGTAGGGGAGGTCATGTGGCTAAATCGAACCGTCTTGATAGAATCGGTTACCGACAGAAGTGACATGGAAACTTTCACGCTCTACGGCTTTGGTGGAGGAATGATTCGGGGCTGGGTGACCCTGGGGTTAGCCGCGATGGTTTTGATCGGCTGTCAGGGACCTTCCAGGTCAGCTTCCGGCGCAGCATCCGCCGATAAGCCCAATGACACGCCCGAGAAGCTGGCGGAGGCGTACGTGCTTGCGGTCCAGCCCCACGATGTTGCGCGGCTGCGCGCGCTCTTCCACCCACGGGTGCTCGCCTGCCGCAACGACGCCAATGCCGCCTACTTCGATTTCCTCCTATCCCATGAATTAAGCGACGTCCCGCGCGCCGGGTATAAGATCACCACTCCGTCGCTTAAGGACGATCCGCCGCCCAGGATCCTGCCGGAGGGGATGTTCATCCTCCCAGTTGCGCCTACCGCCCAATTCTACATTGACTGGAACATTTCCGAGTACGCTTCTACCACTTCGATTCGGGAGCTAGCCCCCGAAGGCGGCCGTTGGTACATCGTCTTTCCCTGCCCGAATGCGGAAGGCATAAAGTTTTTTGAGGGGCAACTCGCGCGCGGAAAGGAACAGCAGAAGCGCGCTGCCGCGTTGGCCGCCGCCATCAAGCCTGCTCTGAGAACCGAGCTGGTCGATCTGCTCAACCGTGGCCGCAAGATCGATGCCGTGAAGAAATACCGGGCGGCAACCGGCGCCGACCTGACCACGGCAGTACAGGTGATGAACACACTTCAATCGTCTACACAGGCTCAGACCAAGTGAGGCCTGGGTCAGACTGTGGAGCGCGGTGCCCCATTTAGGTGAGACGCCTGTGTCATTGGCGATCCTGAAATAACCTTAGCTTCGATTGACGCTAACAATCCGAGGCACGCTTCCAGCCGCAGTCCAGGTCGCTTTAGTACTCGGCGATTTAGCACGCAGTGAGAATCTCTCCTGGTCGCAACGGCGGTTCCCAGGATCCGTCCGGGAAAGACTATTCCTCGCCGGCTGGGAATGGACACATATCTAATCCATGTTCATGGTAAGAAAACTATGCGTCAAGCGAGCTGGCTAAGGCTCACCTGAACTTGTAGTTGTCGGCATCGAGGATCCACGGCTCGCCTCAGCGGGCCAGTAACGCGCCCCGCTCGGAGTCCCCAAATTGCCTTGCTCTTCATCGATTGGGACACTTTCGAAAGTGTCCCAATCATGCACCGGACTCTATCGCATTTGGTTAGGATTTCGTGTATGTTCAAGATCAGTACCCTGTGAATGAAGTTGATCGTCGTGCCTTTTGGTTGTGGATCCAGGCCCGTGTCTGCCCGGCTACAACTCAGATCTTGCTGGGGATTAAAGGAAACTCAAGCGTGTTTTGGATGTGCGACATACGAGTCCTCATCTGAAAGTTTGCGAGTGACGGAAAGACGCATACAGGATTAGAATCGCGAAAACGCAATGCATGGGAGGAGTGATGTCACAAGAAATCAATCTCGTTGCATCCGTCGAGCCGGCACTCCACACTCCTCGGCCAATCAGTGGGAAGCTACGGATCACTCTGATTTCGCCGCGTGGGCCGCTCTACCGCCATCGCGGGGGCATCTGGAAGAAAACAATGCGGTATGCGCCGCTAACCCTCACTACACTCGCCTCGCTGGTCCCGCCTGAAATCCCGGCCGAGGTTCGTATCGTTGACGAGGGCATAGAAGAGATTGATCTGGAACGAATTCATGCCGATCTTGTAGGGATTAGTGCCATTACAGGGACGGCTCCCCGCTCCTATGAAATCAGTGCGCACCTCCGAGGGCGGGGCATCCCCGTTGTCATTGGCGGGGTGCATCCTACACTGGTGCCTGAGGAGGTAATGAAACACGCCGACGGTGTCGTTGTTGGCTACGCCGAAGAATCGTGGCCCAGGTTGTTGCGCGATTTCGTTACTGGCCAAATTAAAAGACGCTACGACCAATGTCCCGACCTGAAGCTTACAAACCTCCCGTTTCCGCACCGGCAATTGTTCGATAAGAGATTGGTCAATGTTGCCAGCACGATAGAGGCCACTCGCGGGTGCATTCATCAGTGCGAATTCTGCGTGGTTCCTGCTGCCTGGGGCAAGCCTCTGCAAAAGCCGGTTGCCGACGTTGTGGCCGACCTGAAGCAGATGGGTACACGGCGGGTCGTGTTTCTTGACCTGAACCTGATCTCCGATATCGCTTACGCCAAGGAGTTGTTCACCGCTCTGATTCCTCTCAATATTCGGTGGGGAGGCCTGACAACCATTTTCATTGCATGGAATGATGAATTGCTGGACCTAACCGCACGGAGCGGCTGCCGCGGGCTATTGATCGGATTCGAGTCGGCCAATCAAGCCACACTGAAAGAAGCAAGGAAGGGCTTCAATATGCGACACGACTATCACGACGCGGTGCGGCGAATCCATGCTCGAGGAATTGCGCTGATGGGATGCTTTGTCTTTGGGTTAGATAGCGATACGCTTGATTCATTTGACGAAACGGTCACCATCGTCATGGAGTCGCGCATGGACCTGCCGCGCTATGCAATCGCCACGCCATTCCCGGCGACCGCGTTTTACAAGCGCCTCAAGGATGAAGGCAGGATCACCACAGAAGATTGGACTCTTTACGATGGTCAGCACGTAGTCTTCTCTCCAAAGAACATGACGGCGGATCAGTTGCTTCAGAACACTAGGCGCGCATGGAAGAGCACCTATAGTTACCGATCCATGTGGAAGCGCCTTGCGGGGTCAAGGACGCAACTTCCCGTCGCAATTCCGGCCAATATCGGGTATCGATTCTATGCCAATCATCTCGATACGTTCTACACGTGCGACTGGCAACTCGCTCCCTCTTCCTGAGACTTTATGAGACTTACTCTTGTCCATCCATGCATAGGACGTCGCCGCGGCGAGCGTTACATACGCACGTGGCAGATGGAACCTTTGGCGCCGGCCGTACTGGCCGCTTTGACACCGCGCAATGGTGAAATTGAGATTCGTTTCTATGACGACCGCACGGAATCGATTCCTTACGATGAGAAGACAGATCTGGTCGCAATGAGCGTTGAGACCTACACAGCAAAGCGCTCTTATCAGATTGCATCGGAGTTCCGAAAGCGCGGCGTGCCAGTCGTGATGGGCGGCTTTCACCCAACACTGGTTCCTGAGGAAGTCAGCGATTATGCCGAATCAATAGTGATCGGCGAGGCCGAGGAATTATGGCCCACCTTGCTGGACGATTTTCGAAATGGGCGTCTGCTACCCGTCTATCGGCAGTTGAAACGCCCGTCCCGTGCAGGTATTCGTCCAGATCGATCGATATTTGCAGGCAAGCGCTATCTCAAGGTTGGATTGGTAGAAGCAGGACGAGGTTGTCATTTCCACTGTGAGTTCTGTTCTGTTCAAACCTATTTCAAGAGCACTCAGACGCGCCGCCCGATCGAGGAGATTCTGGATGAAGTGCGCAGCATCAATAAACCGCTGATCTTTTTTGTTGACGATAACATTACGTCCAATATGGAGCAAGCCAAGGAATTCTTTCGCGCATTGATCCCGCTGAAGATCCACTGGGTGAGTCAAGCCAGCATCAATGCGGCGCATGACGAAGAGTTTCTCCAACTGATCAAAGCAAGCGGATGTCAGGCCTTGCTAATCGGTTTCGAATCGCTCAATCCCATGAACCTGCGCAAGATGAAAAAGTCATTCAATACCATGGATGGTGGATACGAGAAGGCGCTTGCCAATCTTCGCCGCCACGGCATCCGGCTCTATGTAACGTTTATTCTGGGTTACGATGAGGACAACCGAGACACGTATACCGAGACACTCGTTTTCGCCCGCCGTCATCGTTTCTTTCTTGCCGCGTTTAATCATCTGTTGCCTTTCCCCGGAACACCCCTCTACAGCCGCCTGCAAAAGGAAGGCCGGTTGCTTTTCGATAAATGGTGGCTCGATCCAGGGTATCGCTATGGAATGGCTCCTTTTGTACCAAGAGGAATGACAGCCGAACAAGTTAAAGACCGTTGCGTCGAGGCCAGGAGCTCCTATTACACGATTCCCTCAATTTTGTGGAGAGGCCTGGATTTGAAAGTGAATGGCGGCAGTTTCTACATGTGGTTTCAATTCTTTGCGATCAACCTTCTTTTCCGGTCGGAGGTGCTCAAGCGCAAAGACTTTCCTTTGGGCGATGAATCCTACACCGGACCGTTGCTCAAAGTAAATGACCACGAGCGCGAGAATCCCGAAATCGCCGAAACTGCATTGCAGGCGCTATGAGGCGGCCGGAGATCGATTTTGCAACGCTCGCCGATGATTCAGCGATTCGCAATTTGTTGCGCAGGGAATCTATGCCAGGGAAAATTCGAGTCAGATACGAACGCGAACCGGAGTTTTGGGTGGGCTGCGATGCGACTGGCGAAGACTGCAGGGTGCTCGTGGCGCGTGAGGCGGATCATGATGAGATTGTTGGATTGGCTTGTCGTTCGACACGGCGGGTGTTTGTCAATGGCAGTGCGCAGCGCCTCGGATATCTGGGCCAGCTTCGCGTTGATTCACGCTTTCGCGGACAATGGCTGGTGTCGCGAGGATTCTCAAAGCTCAGGCAATTGCACGATGCTGATCCACTCCCCGCGTATCTTGTGGCGATAGTAGACGGGAATCGAGAGGCAACAGGCGTCTTGGTTCAGCACCCCCGCCGGGCCTTTCCGATCTTCCATGCCGTTGCGAACTGCCGCACGGTCGCAATACTGGTCAATCGGCCCAAACCCTCTCTTCGCTCGGATGCGACCATTTCCGTTGCGTGTAAAAGTGATCTCGAAGATGTGGCGCGGTTTTTGAACGCGCAGGGACCGAGGCGTCAATTCTCTCCTTACTGGTCTGAAGAGCACCTTACTAGACTAGCTTCGTATGGCCTGGGAGTAAACAACTTTAGAATCGTGCGGCGTGGCGGCGAGATAGCCGGCGTGGGTGCTCTCTGGGATCAGTCTGGCTTCAAGCAGACAGTCCTTGAAGGCTATTCGGGCTGGTTGAAACTCGTTGCGCCTCTCTACAATAAAGTAGCTCCCTGGCTCGGTTTAACCGCTCTTCCGCATCCTGGAGAAAAGCTTCAAAGCGCGTATCTCTCCCTGTTTTGTGTTGCCAATGATGATCTAAGTCTCTCTCGCGTCTTGCTCCGGGAACTTTACAACCTCGGCCAAGGTCGCGGTTTAAGGTACCTGTTCGTTGGTTTTGATTCCACTGATCCGCTGATGGCAGCAACTCGCAACTATATCCATGTGGTCTATCCTAGCCGCCTATACCTTGCGGAATGGGCAGATGGAGAAGGTATCCATGAGCAACTTGATAGACGCCCTGTCAACATCGACATTGCAACCCTGTAGCGGTGTTGGAGATGGCAGACTAGAGGGCTGGGTAGTTCCCCGGGCGTCACTTACAAATGCCGATCGGGACCGTATGTATATGCTAATGTCGACCTACTTCGAGAAAACGCAGCGTAACATATTTGAAGGTGACCTCGCCGAAAAAGAGTCTATCATCCTTTTGAGGGAGATGAACAGCGGCCTGATCCAGGGCTTTACCACCTTGATGCGATTGGAAGTCAATGTGGATTCGCAGGATATTGTAGCGTTTTATTCGGGCGACACAATTGTTGCGAAGGAATACTGGGGTGAAACGGTTCTCAGCAGGCTATGGGGTCAAATCGTTTTCACTGAAGCGGACTTGATTGCCGTCGAACGGCCGTCCGCGCAGGTATTTTGGTTTCTGATCTCATCCGGCTACAAGACCTATCGTTTCTTGCCAGTGTTCTTTCGCGAGTTTTTCCCCTGTCCTTCTTTAAGCACGCCCCAACATATCCAGCGCATTCTCGATGTATTGGGGAAGACAAGATTCGGAAGTGAATACGATGCGGCATCGGGCATCGTGCGATTGCAACAAGCCGCACCTCTGCGTCACGGTGTTGCGGACATCACCGAGCAGAGGCTCAATGATCCGATGGTGGCATTCTTTAACAGAAAAAACCCTGGGCATACGCGCGGCGACGAACTAGCATGCATTGCCAGAATTTCACGAGCCAATGTGACCCGCGCCGGAGAACGGATGCTCGCGGCGCAGAATTCACTCAAATGATCTGTCTGCTGGCAAACTCGCTTTGGGCGACGGGGTGCATCCCTGAGTATGCCCGTTTCCGTCGGGCGATCCATCGTGTCGCCGAAGAACAGGAAGCGGTTCTATGCGGAATCCTGCGCAAGAATGCAGATACAGAATTCGGCAGGACGCATGGGTTTTCGTCGATCCGCTCCAGCGGCGAGTTTCAGCGGCGGGTGCCGATTCGCGACTACGATCAACATCAGCGATGGATTGAGCGGGCGGAAAACGGCATTCCGAGTGTTCTAACGCGCGAGGCTATCCGCCTCTTTGAACCGACCAGCGGTTCTTCCGGCGGCACGAAGCTCATTCCGTATACACGCTCTCTGCAATGCGAGTTTCAGAGAGGCATTCAAGCGTGGATCGCTGACCTGTTCGCGCATTTTCCCGAGCTGCTTGGCGGCCCGGCATACTGGTCGATAAGCCCACCGAGCGCCAGGGGCAACAAAACATCGGGAGGCATCGCCATCGGATTTGACGACGATACCTCCTATCTCGGCGGCTGGAGAAAGAGCCTCGTGCGGTCCGTGATGGCCGTACCCGGCAGCGTGAGCTTGGAGTCCGACTCTGAAGAGTTCATTTATGTCACTCTGCTCTATCTCCTGTGCGCACGGGATCTCCGATTGATCTCTATCTGGAGCCCTACTTACTTGTTACTGATGCTTGACCGCCTGACGCAATGGCGTGATCGGATCAGCTTTGATCTCGAACACGGCACACATTTCAACGCGGATAATCGTCGCTCCCGGGAAGCGCAAGAGGCCCTTCGCGCCGGATCGCCGCAGGACATTTATGCAAGACTGTGGCCGAAGCTGAAATTGATCAGCTGTTGGACGGATGCAAACGCCGCAGGCCCGGCGGCCAAACTGGCAGGACTCTTTCCATTATGTCGCGTGCAAGGCAAGGGATTGATTGCTACCGAAGCGTTCATCTCGTTCCCATTCATCGGGCATGAAGGTGCCACTCTTTCGCTGCGATCGCACTTTCTGGAGTTTTTGTCCAGCGGTTCCGAACACGCACAACGCGCGCATGAACTCGATCTCGGCGGTTTTTACAGAGTCATTGTGACTACCGGTGGGGGACTTTACCGATATATGTTGGGCGATCAGATTCAAGTGACCGGCCGCATCGAAAATTGCCCTCTGGTGCGTTTTGTCGGGCGGCTAGATTCTGTCTCAGATTGGTTTGGCGAGAAGCTGAACGACGCACACGTCTCCCGCGCTTTCAAGGATGCTTTTAAGAACTCAGGCGTGGTTCCTTCCTTCGCAATGCTCGCCTGCGACACAACTCCTCCGGCGGGCTATGTGCTCTATATTGATGCCGACGGAAGCGGAGAACTGATTGCCCAGGCGGCCGCAGCGATAGAAGCAGACCTTCGCGACAACTTCCACTATGATTATGCTCGCCGGCTCGGCCAGCTCGCCTCTGTGCGCGCTGTTCGCATTCGTGACGGTGCAAGACTCTACATGAAGGATGCGGTTCGAAATGGACAGAAGATGGGAGATGTCAAGGCGCCTGCGCTCAATCGGCGCGGCGGTTGGTCGAGTGTGTTCGGGGTTGAGACGGATAAAGAAAGACGGTTACCATAATTTCCCCAATTCCTGCGGAGGGAGAGCGGCGTGAGATTCTTCGCTATCAGCGGACGCATTGCACTTTGTTTGTCTGCCCTGCTTTCGAACACATTGGTGGTTTCGCAGGTATCTCCAGCCAGCAAAGAGGCTCAGACAAAGCAGATCGTTGCGCTCATGGTTGAAGCCAATGCACGACGAGCTCGCGACTTGGATGGATTCACCGGAAAGCGAATTTACAAGTTCCAGTATCGCGGCTTTCCCATAGACAAGGATGCGGAATTGGTTGTTTCTTCGCGGCTTGATGCCTCGGGAACCAAACACTTCGAGGTCATCTCCGAATCCGGCTCCAGGATGATTGTTAACAGGGTTCTCAAGCGGCTATTGGAAAGCGAACGATTGAACTCGCTTCCTCAATACCAGGCCAGCGTAGCAGTCGGCCCTGACAACTATCGTTTTGAATTGTTAGGAATGACTCATGGATCGCATGGAGACTGTTATCGCATGCACGTAGAGCCATTGCGCGACAGCAAGTATCTTTTTCGCGGTGAAATATGGGTTGACACTGCCGACTTTGCCGTGGACCGGATCGATGCGGAATTAGCCAAAAATCCGGCACTATGGATTATCCGGAGGGCGCACATTCAATCCAATTACGAAAAGATTGGGGAGTTTTGGGTTCCTTCGTTCAACCGGTCGGAAAGTAAGATCACGCTGGGTGGAACTGCAACCCTGACCGTTCATTACATCGATTACACACTGACATCAAGGCCGCCAGTATTGGGTCATTGATGACCCGGTATTTCTAGCTTCTGCCGCCTAACAGGCTCGAACTACGACTACGGAAGTGCAGTTGATCTGAATGGGAAAGACACGCCAGCATACCAATTCTGCTGCAGCGAATCCCCGCACGGTCCGTGCGGTGCCGCAGTCATTGCAAAGTTCGGGGCGGACTGGAAGGACCTTACCGCCAAGGGAGGTTTGCTCGGCTTCGATTCTGCCCGCGGAGGATTCTTCGTGCTTGAGAGCCAGCATAACGGCCTTCAAGATGTTTGTCTTCCCATTCAGTGCTCCACGGTGACACCAGGCAAAGGTAACGCCTGCTCCGCGACGATCTGGCAATTCAGCAATGGCCGCTATCGTTCTGTTGCAAACACCACCGCAAACCCGCCGTAGTGAATCGAGGATCGTGTCAGCGGGCCGCGTGATTCAGTTTCGCGCGGCAGCGGCGATTCCGAGTCGCGCCGTTGGATGTCGGCGAAGCCAAAGGAGCCCCTACGGGCGGAAGCCGGGTTTGCGATAAGCTTGAACGGCTTCTCAAAGGGGCAGAAACCGGCTGGTGGGCGACATCAGGGGCGTTCTTGGTGTGTTGTCGGCTATCCGTCAATAACTGTTTGGTTACCCCGTCAGTGCGGCATGGTCGCCTCATCAGCGCGTCGCTCTTCAAGGTCGGTCGGCGACGCTCTGTTCGCCATAGCAGCCTGCAATCCCTTCTGCAACCAGCCAATCACAGATCTTCTTGCCGTAGGCGCTCGCGCCCGAGCGCGCGCAGGCGGTTCGGAACGACTGCAGAAAGATCTGCGACTGTTATTTGCACTACATAACCGACACACTTTGTCGTGGAGATCAGATTGATCGGTGCAATTCCGCGCGGCACCCATGAGAAATTGCGGCTAGAGAACGAATTCAGGCACTGGCGGTCTAACGGCTGCGCATTGTTATGCGACAGGCACAAGGAGATGGTGCGGCAGGACAGTGATCAACTGAACCTCGATAGCCGGAAAAAGGAGTTCGCGATGTGGCTTGCTTGCGGGATTCATGAGGTCATGCCAATGCCGCTGGTCACGGGGCGGCGCCACTGTAGAGAGCGAAGACAGCCCAGTAATAGGGATCGGGGTATAGTCGGCGCATGGCATCACGGCCTGATCGAAGGGCTTCGACCTTGCTGCGGCCCTGCTTGAGATCCTGGTAGAAGGCGCGCATGAAAGGGAGCGTGGCTTCGGAGGGAAGTTCCCATAGAGAGAGAACAACGCTTTCGGCGCCGGCGAACTGGAAGGCGCTGGCCAGGCTGGCCACGCCATCGCCTTCAAGCACATCGCCGACGCCGGTATCGCAAGCACCGAGGACGACGAGTTCGGAGTTGAGCTTGAGGTCCATGATCTCGCTCATGGTGAGCAGTCCGTCGTCGCCGGGCGGATTGCCGACCTGATTGAGAACGAGGAAGGGCTCGTTGACTCGGCCGGGCTGCCCGAGCGCGGCGGCGTGGGTGGCGAAATGGAGGTATCGGTATGCGCCGATGTCAGTCCTCTGCAACGTGGCCTTGGCGGCGGAGGGTCCAACGAGGACGTCGGGCGGCCGGGGCTCGACGCCGAGAATGGAGGCCAGCGCCTGGACCTCGGTTTGTGTCTCCGGCAGACGGCGGAACGTGTAGCCGGCGGGCGCGGGAGGCTGGGGAGCAGGGAGGGGAGGGTCATCCTGGCTTGTGGTGTCTGAAAGGGCCTCTTGCGGCGCCGGCGCGGAGGCGACAAAGCGGGGATCGCTGGGAGCAAAGATTGGGTCGGCGAGCGCGAAGAGGGGCTTTTCCGCGGGAGCGCGGTTGAATTTGCGCGTCCAGGTAAGAACGGCTGCAGACTGTGCGTAGGTAATGGAATGCCCCGCGGAGAGGAACGCGGGATCGCCGGTTTCAGCGGTGTTCAGCGCTTCGAAGGGGAGCAGCGCGAGGGGACCATCAGGAACGAGGATCAGGTGACGGGGGAGTTCGCCCGGAGGGAGACTGCCGAGCAGACTGGCATACAGGTCGTGGGCGAGCGCGGGCGAGAAGCGTTTGGCCGCGATGAGATTGCGGAAGGCGCGGACCTTGGCCTCCATCTGCTCTACGGAGATGGGCAACTCGTGGCAGTGGACCTTGTGATCCTGCGCGATCACGAAGACGTAGGTGTTGTGGACGCCAATGGCATACTCCAGCAGGGCTTCGTCCTTGCCGATCGGCAGATCTTCGACAGGGATGATGCCCGGCTGGAAGGCTCGTGCGTAGAGCGGGTAGTCTCTCTCGATGGCCTGGAGGTAGGATCGGGCATCGGCCTGGAACTTAGCGAATTCTGCTGCCTCTTCGGGGGTCGCCGGGCTGTCGGGATGCGTCTCATTGTGGTGGCGAGCGAGGTGCGTCAGCCGGTCGGAAATCTGCTGTTCCTCCTGGAGGACGGAAGCGGGAACCTGTTTTCGAAGCTCATCAAGGTGAGACGAGGCGAGTTTTTCGCCGAGGCTGCGTCCGCGGGCGAGTTCGGCGAAATGAAAGGCGGCGGTGGCGGCATCGGTGTTGAGCTCGCCGATGGTGGTTTTTGCGGGTAGGCCGGAAAGAGCCAGAAGGGCAAGGGCTTCGACCATGCCGCGATACGGGCGTACGCGGCCGCCGAAGCTTCCCGCATCAAGAAAACCGGTGCTCTTGAGACCGAGAAACTGAAAGCGCATCTGCTCGGATTCCCGGATGGCTAAATTGAAGTCGTCGATGGCATCGGAGAGGCGCCCCAGGCCGAGGCGAGCGATGCCGCGCTGGGTGTAGTACTGGAGGCGATAAGCGGAATCGGCATGGGCCAGATTGTCCGCCGTGACGTGTGCCAGTTCCTTTTCGGCGTCGGCGTAGCGTCGGGTTCCGAGGTACACCTCAACCATGCCCTCATGGATGATGGAGTTGGAGGCGTCGTTTGTGGCTGATTGGCGAATGAGCGACTCCGCCTCGTCGTAGTTGTGCCGCCCAAGCTGGACGAGAGCCATGATCTGCTGCGCCTGGTAGGTGAGATTGCGGAAGCCGGTCGTCAGGCTTAGTTTGAGGGCGTGTTCGGCGTCGTCGAATGCCTGGTCGTAGCTCTTGAGGTGGCGATAGATGTCGGCGGTGGTCAAGAGGGTGTTGATCTGCAACTGGATGTCCTGGAGGGAGGTTGCGGACCGTTCAATCTGGTCGTAGAGGTTGAGCGCATCGTAGTAGCGGCCCATGGAGGTGTACACGGTGGCCAGGCTGGTCTGGGTGCGGGCGATGGCGCGGGGATTGCCCAGTTCGCGTTGGATGCGTTCGGCTTCGAGCAAGTTGGATTCGGCGAGGGGATATTGGCTGAACTCGCTATACGCATAGGCGAGGCCTTCGCGGGCGGAGGCGATGGCGGCGGGATCTTGGCCGGCCTCCGCCTTCTTCAGCTCTGCCTGGAAGTTCGCGATGGCCTTGGGAGCCATGCCCATGCCGGCCATCGCGATACTCATGTTGTGAGTCGTCATGTACGCAGGCTCTTTGTCTTCCGGCTGCGAAGATGTGGTCTGCTTTTCAGCACAGATGTCCGTTGTGTCGTGGGCGCGCGCCTCGTCGTCGGCGGCCTTTTCGGCTTCGCCCATAGCAGCGTGCACGGCAGCCATCTCTTTCAGATCTGACAGAGCCTCGCTGGTGAGGCAGGCATCGCTGGCAACCTGCAATGCGTCATTCAGAGCTTTGAGGGAATCGTCCAGGCGCCGGGAGTCGCGGTCGATCGCTGCCAGGCTGCGCAGGTACCGGGCCTGCGTGCCGGGCAGGTGGTTCTCCCGTCCGAGGTCGATCGCCATCTGGAATGCGTGCACGATATCGTCGGAATCCTCGGCGCGCAACAAGAGCGCAACGCCGCTGTCGATGGCCTTCTGCCCCTCCTGTTCGTTTCGGTTCTGGAGCTGAGCATTTCCCAGCCAGATGTACGCCGCGGCGAGAAGACGGTCATCGCCGGATTTGGTGGCAAGCGGAAGCGCCTTGTTGAGGCTCTCGATGGCCTGATCGATCTTTTTCTGTTCCAGCATCTGTGCGGCGGATTCCAGGAGCGCTTGCGCGGCCTGTGCCGGAGTTTGATCGTCCGTGATGATCCAGGAGGGGGACTGGAACGCTGCAATCAGGCGCGAATCGCCACGCCGCCCAACCAAGGCTGCGGGCAGCATGCGAGCCGGTCCGTAAAAGGGTTCGACGGTGTGTGCGGGTATCTCGCCCTTGTTCTTGTTGGCACAGATATCGGTGGTATCGTCGGCGACGGCCTCAGCGGCGGCGGCCTTTACGGGATCGCCCATGGCCATGTGGATCGTCCCCATGACTTTCATGGCCTTCTTGGCATCATCGGTCAGGCAGGCGTCGCGGGAGATCTGCAAGGACTCGTCGATGGCCTTGAAGGCCTCGTCGATGCGGCCCACGTCGCGATAGATCGCAGCTTCATTGGTAAGCGAGGTAGCAAGGGCATCGGGATCGTTGACGGTTCGCGTAATGTTGACGCATTGCTCGATGGCGATCACGGCCTCGGGAAAGTGTCCCAAATCCTGATCGACCAGGGCGAGGTCATTGAGGCTCTGGGCGTAATCGCGTGGAACATTGAGATCCTTGCGCAGCGAGGCGGATTCCGTCTGCAAGGGCAGGGCTTCGGCGGCGCGACCGTGCGCCCGGAGAGCCCCGGCGGCGGTATCGAGGACGGCGGCAAGGCTCGACTTGTCGCCCAGCGCCCGAAAGGCATCGATCGATTTCTTGTAATCGGCGATGGCGCCGGAGGAGTCGCCGGAACTCTCGCTGCATTTGCCTTTCGCATACCAGCCGCCGGCCAGGCCGGTGCGATCGTCGAGCTTCTGATAGAGAGGCAAGAGCTGCTCGAGCGTATTGCAGAAGGCGGGCATCTCGGTGGTTTTGTCGTATGCGTTGAGCAGTTCGGTCAGCGTATCGGCCTGGGCCTTCAGCTTGGAAAGGCGGGCGTAAGTGCCGGCAAGAGTCTGCATCAGTTTCAGCTCGGAACTGTGCCGGTTCTTATTGTGGCTCAAGGCAATGCCGGCCTGGAGCTGTGCGACGATCTGGTCGTTTTCTCCGGCTCTTTCGAGCAGAAAGACGGCGCTTTCATACGCTTTCTGGGCTTCCTCTTCATTGCCGCTTATCAAGTCTGCAACGCCGAGATAAAGGCAGATTTCGGCCACCAGATTGCCGTCTTTGGCGTCAAAGGCGATCTCGTAGGCTTCGTGCAACTTCTGGATCGCTTCGTCGAGATGGTTGTCTTTGATGAGCTGCGGGACGCTGTCGAGGAGGGCGCGCGCAGTCTTGGCAGGATCCTTTTCATCCTGAGCCGCGCAGAGAGGCAAGGAAAGAAGCAGGACAAGGATCAAGCGAAGGGGCGGAGGCAAGAAAGGCTTTGGGGAAGCGCTGTGGGGAGCCATAAGGACCTCATTGCGGAATGTTGATGCGGGAGGCTAAGGAGGTGTGCAGGTTACTGTCGGCCGTGCGGGCCTCTTCAAAGGCCTGGGCGGCCACGGCGATCTGGTTGCGGAGATTGAGCATGAGCGTGCGCAGGGCGGGCTTGTCCCAGTACTGGGGACGTCCGGCCTGGGCTTTGAACTCGTTGACCCAGAGAAAGGCCAGATCGGGCGTAACACCGGAGAGATCCTCGATCAGGAGGCGCCCGCTATCGATCGAGGTGGCGGCAGAGAGCGGAGAATTGCAGGAAACGATATACGGGCCCACGGGGCGGTCCATCAGCTTGGCGAGGATGATCTGTGCGCGGGCAAAGTCGTAGTGGTCGAGGAACCAATCCGTGGTGGCGCCGGCGGAAGGTAACTCGCGCAGGGGAAGATAGGTGACGTTGAGGTTGGCCCGGGGCTGTTTCTCGGCTTCGAATTCGCGTACTTCCACAATCGCGAGAAAGGCGTCGAGCACAGCTCGATAAAGAATACGATTGCCGGCATTGGGGGGTTCGCCAAAAAGAACGTAACTGTAGAGGCCATATCCCGAGCCCTCAGGTGTATCCGGGCGAAGAAACTCACGGCCGGTGATGCGGTGGTCGCCGCGCACCGGGGCGGCGGGAGTGGGCGAAGGACTGAGCTGCTTTTCCAGAGATGAGACGAGGGTGGCAGAGCCCGCGGAAAGATCCTGGACGAGCAATTCATTTTGGTCGACGGCCGATTTTCCCGGCAACGGAGCGGTATAAGAGACCAGGGTGGGGGATTGCCGGCCGGTTGCTCCAACCGCGCTAAGAATGCTGCGGGCCCGGTCCGAGTCGAAATGCGCTAGGAGCCAGGCAGCCGAGGGGTTTGAGGGCGGGGCCGCCAGCAGAGGGAGGTAGACGATGTCGAGGTCCTGCGGTTCGGCGCCGGCGGCCTGCACGCGGCCGATCTCATCGAGGGCGAGGTAAGCAGAGAGGATTGACTCGTTGGCGGATCGATTGGCGGGGTTTGCCGAAGGCGCGAGGAGCAGGTAGCTGTAGGCACGGTAGCCGGGCGTCTCGCTTTGGGCAGCCGGGAGAAATGAGCGGCCGAAGAGGTGACGGTCCGGCGGCCGGGCGGAAGAGGCGGCCAGAGCGCCGGGCGCCGCGGCTTGCAGAGCCGGGGTGCAGGCCAGCGTCAGCAAGAAGAAGAGCACGATGCGTTTACTTGCGTGTCTCACGGACTTCCTTTCTTTGGCGACTCTGGCGGCGCTTCCAAGCGAACTGAACGGCGGTGGTTGCAATCGTGCACAGGAAAACGACCAGGACGGTTTCTCGTGGCTTGAGAGGGGCCTCGGGAAATTCGAAATACACCGCGATCCATATGAGAGTGGATAGCAGCAGGACAACGGAAATCGTGGTCTTTGCAGTTTTCATGGCACTTCAGAACGGCGCTTCTGCCGGGCAATCCTCTATTCGCTCCTGGTAGTGCTCTTCCGAGGGTGACCGTTACACGGAAGCACAGGAGCGCGAATAATCAAGGCACAGAGTAAAAGTGAGCGGATGCGGGACACGGCGCAGCAAAGAAATGAGCCGTCGGAGAGAAGCAGGGGAATGAATCCGCAGGCGCCAATTGCTGATTATCGTACCGCGAATGTCGATGCCGCGCCAGTGTTTTTCGTCGATAGCTATCGAGCGCTTTTCGGGCTTCCCTCGAACCACTTCACCATTGGCATCGTCAACGTACTCGACGATATCTCCGATTCAGGCAAGGGTCGAAACAGGCGCTCTTGCCTTGCGAGGTAGAAGTTGGGCTTCTTGGGGGCTTGGGTACGTTCGGTCACTCTCCTCGCAATGTGGCTTTCCACAAATGCCGATCACCGACCGATCAGCCGGCCGGTGGGAGAGATTTCCAGGGTCTAGTGCTGGGCGGGTTGAGCTGCGGGCTTGGGGGATGGCTTAGCCGCTGGCTTGGCGCCGGCTGGAGCGTGAGTTGCGGGTGGGACGGCGCGAAGAATCCAAGCCAGCTTGATCAGTTAGAAGTTCGTCATTACTCGAACAGTAACTACCGGTTGGCCGGTGATAGGTTCAAAATGCGGTGATTTCTGCGAAGTGTCTGCCTAACACAGAATGAGAGTGGAGTGGTCGCGGCGGCGCAAGCGAATTTAGTTGGGAACTCCCGTTTGGCCCAGGAACCGGACCAAGCCGCCAATGAATTTGATTCTTGAGTTCATAGCAGGACTCTACTCGCAGCAATGTGGGGGCAGTTACTGAAGAAAGCAAATCAAAATGCGGAGAGCCGCAGCCCTCCGCACTTTGCTCGTCATCGTCAATCCATAACCCAAAGCTGCGATCAACAACTCCGCGTGCTCTGGACACTGGCAGCGGAATTCGGCCTTGAGAAGACGGGGGCGCCGGTTGAACGAGTTCTCTGTGACGGAATGTGAACGCGGATGAATGTAGATCAGCCGCACCCCGATCTGCGTCACTGGACTCGCTCCCGATATGCTCGCTACGCTTGCCCCTGCTCCCTGGCCTCCGTTTCCTTGGATGGGAGCTTTAGCCCTGGCACGATCATTGGTACCCGCGCCTGGTATCGCCGGTAAGACTCTCCGTGAAACGACACCAGATCCCGTTCTTCAAAGGCGATGCCGACAAAAAGGTACCCCGTGGTGGCGATGCTGAAGAGAAGGTGGCCGGCTGTCATCAACGGCGTGAACCAGAACGCCATCAAAAAACCCAGGTAGATCGGGTGTCGGACCAATTTGTAAAACAAGGGCGTGCGAAACCCCGGGTAAGAGTAGGTCTGGCCCTTGAAGTTCAGATAGACCTGCTTCAATCCGAAAAGATCGAAGTGGCTGATCAGGAAGGTGCCCACGAGCACGAGTAGCCAGCCTGCCAGGGAGAGCCCGCGGAGGAGCCAAATGGCTAGCGGGCTTCCGGTCTGCCAAACTACCGACAAGATCGGCACCCATTGCCAGTACAAAAGGTCAAGCAGCAGGCTGGCAATCAACACATAAGTGCTGCGCTCGATCACCCTCGGAACGACCCTGGTCCAGTGGCGCTTAAAACCCTGACGCGCCATCACGCTGTGCTGAATCGCAAACGCTCCGAGGAGCAGCGTATCGATCAGAATCGCTTGTGAAAGGGGGCGGGGCACCCCGGCATCGATCGACTTGGGGACAATAAAGTCACCCACAAATCCGATCGCATATAGAAATGTGAGGAAAAATATGGCGTAACACGCTACGCCATACACGAATCCTAGCGTTCTCGCCATCACACGACCTCCATGACCGGAGTTGCCGCTTTGGTCTCCGATTCCACGAGATTATACATCTGGCCGAGTCGCTCTCTCGCCATAATTCAGGGGCGACTTTGACGTTCTTGAGCACACGCCCGCACCAAGTGCCGTCGCTCGCTTTCCGGGTAAGCGTGCCGACAAACCGACGCCTCGTCTGACGGCTTCCCGTCGGACGCCGTCAGCTCCGCCTGCTGACTCCACGTGGACCCGCTTTGCACGAACACGTATGCCGCCCCCGGACCCTCACTCTGGCATAAACTCCACGTAGCGAAAAGATTCCCCGTCAGGTAACATGGAGCTCCCACCACGGCCATGCTGCCGCTGACTGCGACGGACGCGCCGAAAAGGTCACCTGATTGCCCGTCGGACGCCTCAGCTCCGCCTGCTGACTCCAGGTTCCGCCGCTTTCAACAAACACGTACGCCGCTCCCTGATGCTGATTCGAGCCGACTGTGTGCCCAGGGGCCCCCACAACAGCCGTGCTGCCGCTGACCGCAACGGAAAAACCGAAGATGTCAATCGCCGCGCCGTCGGACGCCGTCAGTTCCGCATTCTGATACCACGGGTCTACCACCACCGGTACTGCGCTCCATCATCATCCACCCGCACCAGCAGCCGCTCGCCCCGAACCTCCAACCAACTCCGCAACTCCCGTCCCGTCGCGTCCCGGGCGCTCAGACCTGTGTAGCGCAAAACCATTTCTCCGTCCTTGCTTCTCAGCGCCAGCCCCTTGCTTCCCGGCTCCAGCGCAGCCACCAAATCTCCCTTCATCTCCAGCTCTAATGTCGGCGGCTGACCGTTCGCAGTCCCCGGACGATGAGCCAGAGTGAACCCCTGCTCCAATCCCACCGGCCCGTTCTCATACCACTCCGTCACCCCATCCCGCCCTTACTCCACCCGGTTGGCCTTCGCCTGCGGAGACACCGCATTTACTTCATGCACGGCATCGCCGTATCCATAGCCGCGTGTCTCAAGCTGCCAACTCAGGTTCTGGCTGCGTACTTCGGCCCCTTCCCGCGTGAACACCGCCACCAGAGCTTGCCGTGGGTTTTCCTCGCTTAATCCCTCAGCGCTTCGATGAAACCAGTAGCCGGAGTCGTCATTCCCCAACGCCGCCGAGATGGATCCTCGGGCGTCGATCGGCAGACTCGATAATCCGGTCGCAGATTTGCTCGCCGACGTACTCAGGCCGGCCATGTTCGCCACCGGCACGCTGCTGTTTAGCTTCAAGAACGACGCATCCTTCCGTGTATCCAATTGCGCCAGCCCCGGCACGCATACCCCACCCACCAGCGCAAACGCCAAACTCAAAGCAACAACATTCCAGAATCTCTTCCCTACGAGGTTCGTAACTGTCGAATACATAGTGCCCTCCATGTTGGGTCCGTCGTCGCGCAACTGCGGACTTCACGCTCTTCGCATTGGGGTCGAAGAGTCACATGATGGCTTGAACAAGATAGGCTTGCGCCTCTGGGGCTGTTGCGTCGGAACTACTCGCGGGGACTGCTCCTCAGGGAGGCGAGGCACGGAAACATCTGATAACCCCAAGCAAATCTGCTCAATGCGCCCGGTCACATCACGCTGTGATTAGTGGAACCATGCGTTCTTCGGCTCGTTGTGCTTGGATTACCGGCTATCCGGACAGAATTCATTTCTCGCTCTCGATTCCCACGCGCATCCATGGACTCCTGTGAGACAGATCACAGGGTTCTGTCCAGATTTCGGACAATCCACCAGGAACTCTCCTGAACTTCCAGGAACTACATTGTCAGCAAATGAACCACTCAGAGATTCAACGGTGGACGTGGATGAGCTTGCACCGAAAGTGCGGAAGAACCGATTTAGGTGCAGCGCGACAACCCGAGCCGCTCGTCGAGTTCGCGCACCAGGATCAGGCCGCCCGCGGAAGTGACGCGAAAACCTTGGAAGCCGACCTTGAGAAACGCATTGAAGGAAAGCTGAAAAGGCCGGTTTTGTATCTCACCCATTGGGTATTTACGTCCAGAACGTCTTCATCGCGTTCGCACCCTCAAAAACATTGACGATTGCGACCATCCGAGGTTTCAGAATTACAACTCAAAATGGAAATGTGGGCTGAGTAAATAAGTTTGGTTCTCAGGAGTCGAACGAGTCACGATCTTTACCGTAAGCGGCTTTGTCCTTTGTGTGGACAAATTTGATCGTGAACAACGGAGGTTAATCTAATCTTCATCTCCGGGCTGGGCTTGTGCGTTTGAGCTTCAGCCGTGACCAGCAGGCAATTCAGAAGGAGAGAGAACAGTACGCCGGTTCTTTCCATGCCGGTGCTCGGTTCAACTACCGATTGCTTCAATGCTGCGTTGAGGCGCCGGACTTTGATCTGGCGATCTGCGTTCGCCTTTCGGTCCGTCTAGCGTCACGGCAGGCTCGACATTGCCAGGCGTTCCTCTTTGCCCGGATCATTCACGACCCGGTATTCCTTGTCGAGGATCATGGTCGCCCGCGTATTGATATCGTAAGCGGGCCAGTGCGGCAAGCCCGGGTGATTGGGATCGCCGCTGCGGGCAAACGCGACCCAGGTGCTGCTGATCTTATCGGCAAGCGGCTGCAGGTCAGGGCCGGTGCCAATCCATCCCGGAACCTTGTCAATGTTGTCAAACACAAACGGTATTTCCAAAGTATGGCCCGCCTTCAGCTTTCCGTCCATTACCGGACTTGGCCACGCGAACAGATACATGTACGCTGGCGCAGCGTGTTGCGCAGCTTTCCTTTCCGCTTGGGTAACAGCGTCCATGCGAAAAGCAGCGTCAGTCGTCACCGCGAAGTAGATGTCACTCGGAGAAGCCTTCGGCCGGGCTTTTCTGTAGGCCGTAATAAGCCCATCGAGCTTCGATTCGTCGGTGAGATGGAGGTAAGCCTTCAACTTGGCTTTCATCTCCTCTTCGTTCAAAGAGAACAGTTCGGGGCTGTCCAGCCCCCGCAACACCGTTGTTTCGTCGGCGTTGGTGCCGATCAGCATGGGCACGTGGGCGGTCATGGCAGGGGCATCCGAATCGAACGGGTGCCGCGGCAGCGAGCGGCCGTCAACCACCGGCATGAATTTTAAGGACCGGCCTGGCATGGCATGAGCGGCCGCGATGATCTGGCTCACGGGCGCCGTTACCAGATCATCAACTCGGCTTGGCGCGATGTGGAGTTGTTCCAGGAATTCTCTCGTCACCTGGTCGGCGTTCTCTCGAGTACGCATTTGCAGTGCGGAATAGCTCTCCACGATTGCCTTGTGGAAAAGCCCTTTGGCCGGGGGCATTGCCATCAGCGCGCTGACTTTCCCGCCTCCGCCCGATTCTCCGAAGATGGTTACATTGGCGGGATCGCCGCCGAACTGCGCGATGTTGTCGTGCACCCACTGAAGCGCCAGAATGATGTCCAGCATGCCCGCGTTGCCCGAATCCGCGTACTTCTCCCCGCCAATCTCGCCGAGGAAAAGATAGCCGAAGGCGTTCAGGCGATGGTTCACGCCCACGACGACAACGTCATGTTTTGCCGCAAGGTTGATGCCGTCATAAAGCGGAGAGCCGCTTGAGCCCATGACAAAACCACCTCCGTGCAGCCAGACCATCACGGGCCGCCTGGCGGGGCCGCGCACGCTCGAGGTCCAGACATTCAGGACGAGGCAATCTTCACTCACCGTCCCCGGTCCAGCCATATCCCCGATAAATTTGCCAAGACCGCCGACGAGAGCCTCCTGCGGCGAAGGTGGCCCAAGTTCGAGCGCGTCGCGCACCCCGGGCCATGGTTTTGCCGGCAGTGGCGGCTGGAATCGCCTCGCGCCTTCCGTCGAAGCGCCGTAATGGATTCCTTTGAAGGAATACACGCCGCCGGCGAATGCTCCGCGCAGCTTGCCCAGCGTGGTTTCCACAATGGGAGACGTCTCGCTTGCCAGAACGAGGCGAGGGCACCAGGAGTGCAGCGCGCCGGTAGTGACAGTCGCTCCACAAGTCAGCAAAGACGATTTCAGCAATTCACGACGATTGATCATTAATGTCCTCTCCGAGTTCTAACATCGTGTAAGGCCGGTTCTTCAGGCAAGAACATCTCCTATAAAGTGCTGCGTGCGGCTCTCCTCTCGCTCCGGGGCGAGGCAGTATGGCGAGCCGTCCTTACTTCTTCGCTGCGGGCTTGGTTTTGGTTCCCTTGAGTTGCCAGACTGTCCAGCGAACCCCTTTCTGCTCGCATTCCTGTATCCCTGAAGCAGCCATTCCATCAGCACTGAAGTGGAAGGTGTTACGGCATCCGTTTGCGAACGTGTCAACCCACGTGTCCTTGTCAAAAGTCGACGTCAATGCCCAGGTCGAGCCGTCGTTTGCAAAACCCGAAACGGAATAGACCTTTTTGATCGGATCGTAAGCGGCAATTTCTAGAAATTGCAGTTCCGCTCCGTTGCCCTTCCAATTGGAATCCCACTCAAGGAAAATGCCGCTTAGTATCCAATGGCAATGGGGGCGCCATTCCACCGTGTGCTCAGGTCCCGCAGGACTGTCCTTGCCTGTCCCGGAGAACACCCAGTCCCCAACCCAGACATCCGCCTGCTTGAGTTCGGGCGCAGGTTTTGGGGCTGAAGACTGCGCTAGGGCAACAGCCGCAAACATCAGGAGCATCACGCTGACTGAGGACAGAATTGCGATCCTCTTCATAACTTTCCCCCTTTCTGGGTCGGGGCCTCCTATTTCTTTGGCCCCGGTTTGGCCTTGGTTATCTTCTCGTCCCAGGCAGGCGACCACGTATTGCCATCTGGCGAGAATTCGCCTTTGTTCGTATAGCTCATTCCGTCCGCTGCAAAAGTAGCGGTGCCCCTGAACTGGTACTGCTTCCCCGCAGCGGAAAACTTGCCGGTATACCTCCACGTGCTCCCGTCGAGGGTGTAGGTGCGGGTCGTCACTCTTCCGTCACCCAGGAAGTGCGTGGCGGGATAGTTGTTATTGACCGGGTCGTATCCGATGACCCACAGGTCTTGTCTACCTGCCTCTTTAAGGGTGACGCGCATTTGCAGAAAGAATCCTCCGAGGATCATTTCGTCGGTTTCTTCGAAATTCTCCTTTCCAACGTGGGAGAACGGGCCGGGCTGGATCGTTCCTTCGCCCTTCCAATGGCCAACGAATACGTGAAGCTTCTGCAGTTCAGGACCGGGCTTGGCCGGGGCGGTTTGGGCCTGCGCTGCGATGCCGAGACAGACTGCGAGAAGCGAGGACAGAATGGCGATTCTCGTCATGACATTCTCCTTTGCCTGCGGCTATTTCTTTGGTCCCATCGGGGAGCTGTGGCCCATCACGATCCGCCAGTTTTGCGGCGTTTTGAGAAGCACTTCGCTTTCGGCGTAGGGAACTGTCCATTCGCGCTCGCCGGGCCCGGCGTGCACAAAGGCGCGCGCCGTGTCGTTGTCGAATGTCATGGTGACGTCAAGGAGCAGGGTCGCCCAGGCAACGTCGCCATGAATCTGGACGTTAAAGTTGTAAGGACGGTTGGTGATCTTTACCTTGGCCTCTTGATAGTGGCGGAGTTCCTCAAGGCCCTTGCTTACCGGAGCCGGGCCGGGCAGACTCGGCGTCGCCCCAATCCACTCGGTTTGGGGTGTGAGCAGCGAGTAGATTCTTGCGCCTCAAATCGCAAACAGAACTACTTCAACAATTCCAAGGTGCTCTTAACATGTTAAGACTGATCCGCGAGCCGTGGGATTTCAAGGGCGATGCCCTTGGTTAGCATTTATCAAAATCGTAGTCCTGTATCATGGCGGCAGAATATACCCCGACTAACCGGTGGTCCACCCCAGTATTCGTTTTGGGTGGCGTAGTGTCACTTCGCCGGTGTCACTTCGGGTGTAAAAGCCTGCCCGGATATGCAATGCATTGCACAAATCCACAGGAGGCAATCTTTGTGCCAAAGGAAAAGGCCCTGCTTGTTCAGAGCCTCATGTATTTCATTATGTTGAACTTGATGGCGGAGGGAGAGGGATTCGAACCCCCGGTACCCTTTCAGGCACAACGGTTTTCAAGACCGCCGGTATCAACCGCTCACCCATCCCTCCGCAGTTGGGAAAGGCCCTAATTCCATCAGTTTACCGCACCTGCCGTTTTGTCATCGGCGGATTCGGTAGCACATCGGTTGCGCACTGCTGATTCCAAGGCCTCCATTGCTGCCAAACTACGTGGATCGACGGCATCATTCTTGATATACGCCTGCCTCGTCACGCTTACATCACTATGGCGCAGAATAGCCTGGATGACAATGTCACCGATGCCGAGTTCGTGGAGATTCGTTGCCAGACCCCGCCGAAATGCATGAAGACCGTACCAGGGCAACCCTGCCGCTTTAAGTGCCGGCCGAATCACCTTTCGCACCATGCCCTCAAGGTCAGCTGGGCCGCCCTGAAGCGTCTCGAAGTTGTAGGTTTTGGGCGTCACGGACGCCAAGTGCTCATCTAACGTCCGTGCCGCAGTCGGGATTAGGGGCACCGTACCGATGCCCCGCTTACCTTTAGGGTCGTTAACGAACTTGCGCCAGGCGGCACGCTCGATCTGCAAGGATGCCCCGTCGTGATCCTCAGGACGTAGGCTCCGCAACTCCCCCTTCCGAAGCCCTACAAACCCTGCAATAGCAATTACGGCCTTGGCTGGTTGGGGCAGGATCTCAAGCATCTTAAGGATCTGTTTGAGCGCATACGCGTGTGTTTCCTTTGCCGGCCTCGAGCGCGGAATGCAGGCTGCCTGCACTGGGTTCACTCCGTTAAGGGCGCCGGTCCGGATTGCGTACCGAAAGACGCCGCTGAGGAGGTGCTCGATATGCTTCAGGGTCGTACTGCTCACGTTCTCTTCCAGAGCAATCAGTCGGAGCAGTCTCTCGCAGTTCACGGTGCGGAAGTCTCGCAGTGGCAAAACGAGCCTGCCCTTTAAGTACAAGTTTTACATGTTCCGGTAGCCATTCACAGTTGACGGTCGGCTCTGTGCCTTGATGTTCGGGAAGTATTCTTTGTCCCAAAACTCCACCACTGACAAGTTGCTTGCGCTGGTTAGTGTGCCGTTGTTCAGCGGAGCCAGAAACTCGTCTGCGAGGCCCTTCACCGCCCGCTTCGACTGGTACTTACCCTGGTTGTCGGCTAGCTTATGGCACCGCTGCACCAGCTTCTCTGTACCGTCAGGGTTGGTTTCATATTGCCGGTAGCGGAGATACCAGGACGAGCCTTTGAAAAAACGTGCCCCTTTTGATGTTGACGGATTCCGCTTATTGAATCATCGCCTTCCTCGATGCCCGCCATTCGGAGTCGTTCTTCGAGCAAAAAATGCGCCGCTCTGCCCAGGCCTCGAACTCTGGGCTAGCCCACCTGAAGCGGACGTACTTTCCAAAGCGCACATGCGGGATAGAATCTGCGCTTCGGGATCGAACCTGTTCCCGTACTTATGATTCTGGCAGGAACCAGCGTTGTGCGAGTACTTTAGAGTCAATGAATTCGTATTGCGGCAAAACTCCTGCCGATACTTCGAAATGACTTGCGTGCTCACCGGTTACTCCTGAAATCGACAGTGGTTGGTGAAGAGCGAAGCGGTTGGTGCTGCGAGGACAGCTAACGCCAAATCGCCTTCCCATGAACTGATCCCGCGCGATGTGGAGGACGCATCGAAGCCGCGCGCCGGGCGGTAACCCCCCGGCTCCCCAGCTCGAGTTGACTATCCTTCAGCCAAAGCGGTATGGGATCCATACCTGCATGGCCGAAAGAGTGCGGTTGGCCCAGGCGTAGTAAGGAATAAGCCTGAGAGTCGTAGGCGACTCGGTAAGTGCTTCGCTCTCGGCAGCCGAGTAGTAGAGGCCGGTCTCCCTTGGGCCCTGGACGATGGATCCAGGGTGCTCAAGGACGAGCACGCCGCCTAAAAGATCCGGCTCAAAGTGCGCGGTGGTGGCGGCGTCGAGTTTCGCTGTGTAGCCAACGAGGTTGGCGAAACGCTCGCGAGCCGGCTGATCAAGCTGTTCCATGCAGAAGACAATCGGACCGCGCTGGAAGGCGACGCGCCCTCGATCTTCGTTGACGGCCGGGTTGGCCTTGAGCAGGCGCGTGGACATGTCGAACGACAACTCGACCATGTCTCCCGTGGACCAGCGGCGGCGGATCGGCAGATAAGCCCCGGGCCGCACGCCGGCAAGCGGTGCGCCGTTGACGCGGACCATGGTCTGTTGTGACCAACCCGGGATGCGGACGTACAGCGTGAACTCGCTCGGTTCTGAGGGACTGACTGCGACCTTGACGTCGCCCTCCCAGGGATAGCGCGTGGTCTGTTGAATCCGGAAGGGGCGGCCGTCATGGAAGCGCCAGTTGAAAGTCGAGTTGTCGTAGAGATGGACGTAGACCCCGTCGTCGCTGGTGCTGTAAAAGTAGCCGGGCAGCGAGGCGAAGGTCCGCTCCAGATTGGGCGGGCAGCAGGTCGTGTAATACCAGGGATTGCGGATTTTGCCTTCCGGATCCTCCACGTATCGGGAGTCGGAAGTTGGATCGAATGCCAACGGGTTGCGATAACAATAGGTCGTTCCGTCAAGCGACATTCCGGAGTTGATCCCGTTGTAGAGGGCGCGCTCCATCACGTCGGCGAATTTC
>Ga0181530_10001837_pt1 | contig 26067 bp, 21 predicted proteins | sample PEATcosm2014_Bin_42_FD_119769 | JGI IMG/M metagenome (GOLD analysis project Ga0181530, IMG submission 119769) | Peatland microbial communities from MTU Mesocosm Facility, Houghton, MI, USA - PEATcosm2014_Bin10_60_metaG | ecosystem: Environmental > Terrestrial > Soil > Wetlands > Peat | place... | reverse complement strand
GAACCTGGCTCGGTGCCGGGTTTCGTGGCGTCGGCAATTTTCCCATCAAGAGTCATTGCCGATTTCAGCGTGACCAGCGGTTTGCCCATCCGGATGTGCTTGGCAAAACTTTCATTCAGCTTCTTGGCTTCCGGCGCGCATAAACCAACATCTACTTTGATTCCTGCAGCGCGGAGCTTCGCAAATCCCTGACCAGCCACTCGTGGATTGGGATCCTCCATGGAGCAGACGACGCGGCCGATTCCAGCCGCGATCGCGGCATCGGCGCACGGCCCGGTGCGTCCCTGGTGCGAGCACGGCTCGAGATTCAGATAGAGAGTTCCACCCCGCGCCGCATTCCCCGCTTGCTCCAGCGCCAAAACTTCGGCGTGCTTCACGCCGTCATAGGTGTGCGTGCCCGCGCCAACTTCGCGGCTCGACGCGTCCACTACAACCGCGCCCACCGCCGGATTCGGCGACACCAGGCCAACGCCCGCTCGCGCTAACTCCAGCGCCTTGCGCATGAATTGTTCGTCCAACGACGGCGCTTCCTTCATTCTTCATCATCCAGTTCCGCCACCGCAGCCCCGCTCTTTCCCTGCGGAGGACGGCGCAAGGGAGCAGTGCGGTAGGCATAAGGGTCTTCCGGTTCGGGCTTGCGGCGGAACAACTGCTTCAGCTGTTCGAGCAGTCTCCGCCAATAGGAAGGCGATTGCGGCGTTTTCGGTTGCATCGGCGGCCCTCCTTAGGATCTTTCCGGTGGAGCGCCGGGCGTCCCCGCCCTGCGGAACGGGCGAGGCGCCCGTTGCTCCACCTCATGAATCATGCTCTGTTACGCAAACAGCGACTCGACAAACTCCTTGGCATCGAACGGCAGCAGATCGCCGGCTTTCTCCCCTACGCCCACAAAACGCACCGGCAGTCCCAACTCCCGCGAGATCGCGACCACGACGCCGCCTTTGGCCGTGCCGTCGAGCTTGGCCAGCACAATTCCCGTGACTCCGGCGGATTGCGTGAACTGGCGTGCCTGCTGCAATCCATTCTGACCGGTGGTGGCGTCCATCACGAGCAGAGTTTCGTGCGGCGCGCCGGGCACGATGCGTTGCGCCGTGCGCTTCATCTTTTCCAGTTCGAGCATCAGGTTTTGCTTGGTATGCAGCCGCCCGGCGGTATCGACGATTACGTAATCGGTTTTGCGCGCGGTTGCCGCCTGGAGCGCGTCAAACAACACAGCCGAGGGATCGCCTCCGGGTTTCGTCTTGATCACCTCGGTTCCCGTGCGCTGGCCCCAAATTTCGAGTTGCTCGATCGCCGCGGCGCGGAAGGTGTCGGCCGCGCACAGCAGTACCGTCTTGCCTTGCGCGCGAAATACCTGCGCTAATTTTCCGATCGTTGTGGTTTTGCCCGCGCCATTCACACCCACTACCATGATCACTTCCGTCGTGCCATCCACTTTGGCCACGGGCGGCGCGCCGGTCGAGGTCAGAATCTCGAGCAGCTCTTCTTTCAGCAGCCGTTTGAGCTCATTCACATCCTTAATCTGCTTGCGATCGGCTTTGTCGCGCAGCTTCTCCAGAACCTCGTGGGTCGTAGTGGTGCCGAGATCGGCGCCAATCAGCGTGGCTTCCAAGTCGTCGAGCGTGGAGCGATCGATCTCTTTGCCGATGGAGACGACATCTTCGATGCGCTCGGCCAGGTTCTCGCGCGTGCGCGAGACGGCTTCCTTCATGCGCTCGATAAAACTTGGCTTCTTCGCTTCGTCCAGGCTGCCAAAAAGAGTTTGAATCATGAGGTAAGAATGATTATAGGAGAATCGGCTGCGGAGAAATTGGTAATTTGTAATTTGTGATTGGTAGTCTGAAAACCTAACCAAGGTGTTCACTACATACGTATACACGTGGGTTGAAATTACAAATTACAAATTACCCAATTACAAACTTCAGGAGCGCGTGGTTTCGACCGTAATGTGATCGATCGATTGGAAGGGCGCCGAGGCGGGCGCAGCCGGGGCCTGAGGCATGGGCGCCGTCAGCGTTTTCTGAATGCGAATGTCTCCCCGGTAAAAGACCGCCAGGAGCGCGGTCACCGCCGCGGGGTCGAGCCGCTGTCCCGAAAGATTCTCAATGATGCGCAAAGCTTCCAGTGGATCGTGCGCTCTCTGATAAGGACGGTTCGTGGTCAGAGCGTCAAAGGTGTCGGCGACCGCAATCACGCGCGGCAGCAGAGGAATGTCATCGCCTTTTAGACCGTAAGGATAGCCTTTCCCGTTGAGCGACTCATGGTGCAGTTCGATCCCGGGCAGCATCTCGCGCAACTGCGGCACCGGACGCAGGATGTTCGCGCCCTTGATGGTGTGCGTCTTCATGATCTCGAACTCTTCCGGAGTCAGAGCGCCGGGCTTCTTGAGGATGCGGTCTTCAATTCCGATTTTTCCGACATCGTGCAACTGCGCCGAGACCCGCAGGATCTCCAGAAATCCCGGGTCCAGGCCCATCTCTCTCGCGATCATGATCGAGTATTTCGTAACCCGGTCGGAATGGCCGCGGGTGTACGGGTCTTTTTCGTCGACCGCGCCGGCCAGCATCTGGATCGACCCCATGAACAGGTTTTTGTTTTCATCCGCGGCGCGCCTCAGGTCTTCAACGAACTGTTCCAGTTCCTCCTGCATGGTATTGAAGGTCGACGCCAGTTCGCCGATCTCGGTGCGCGTTTTCAGGTGCACGCGCTGGGAGAAATCGCCGCGCGCAATCGCCCGGCTGGACTGCGCCAGCACCTGCAGCGGGCTGGTAATCCGCCGCGCCGAGAAAATGCTCAGCCCCACGCTCACAAACACCGCCAGCAAGGCCAGCAAGCGCCCGGTGCGCTGCATCTCGTAAATTCCGCGATACGCATCCTCGCGCGGCTTCTGCACCACGACCGCCCAATCCAGCGAGGTTACCGGACTGTACGTTCCCAGCATCTCGGTCGTGTCTTTCCCGTCGTTAATCGCGAATTCGCGGGTCGCGGCCAGTTGGGCTTTCGAGCCTTCGTCCACAAAACTGCGGACAATCTCGAAGTTGCTCATGTCCTGTCCGGTGGCGTATTGCGCGGTCGCCGCGGCCACCAGCCTGCCCTGGCTGTCCACGACGTAGGGCATCAATCCGGTCAGGCTGACTTGCTGAAGCCGGCGGATCAGGTAGTCCATATCGACCACCGACCCGATCATTCCCAGAAAACGTTTGTCGTACATGATGGGCGAGCTGACCAGCATGACCGTATGCGCGGATTTTCCGCTGCCCACCATCAACGGCTGCCCGCTGTAGGCGCGACCGTCGCGGGCGGCTTGATAGGCGCGCTCCAGTTCCCGTTGCAGAAAAGCGTCGGGCTCGATACGCCCGGCGGAAACTCCCTTGGCATCGGCATTCAGCAGCGTGGCATAGGCAATATCGTTCGACGATGAGACAAAATTCTCCAGCATGGCCCGCAACTCTGGCGTTAAGAGCATTTGAGCGCTGAGGTCGTTTCCGCTGGGATTCGCCAGCATCATGACCTGAATCGACGACGACAAATTTGCCAGCATCATGTGCAGCGCATCCTGATGCTGGGAAATGTCGTCGGCCAGCGAACGCGTGACCGTGTTCTGCAGCAGCATTTCGTTGGTTTTGAGGCGCTCCCGGTTCATGGTCTCGATCTGCGCCGAGTAGAAATACATGGGGAGGACGCTGATCGCCAGCAACACGCCAAGGATGACGTAGAGGAGCGGAACGCGCGCGGGAATGGGTAGCTTCAACGGCAAAAGACAATCCTGTCGGTCCCAGCGCGGGGATGAACTGGTCCGTCCTGCGTTCATTTTAAGTTGGTTTGGAGCGATTACCTCAGGTGCTTAAAGTACAGTTCACCATTACCGAAGTACCCAGACGCCGGTGACCGTGGCGCCGGTCTATAATTGACCCAGTCGGCCCGGGGTGCTGCATGCGGTCCTTCCACGTTGACTCCGTCGGTTATCGGCTGTTGGCGATGCTTTTGGCTTGTTCCTCGCTGGCGCTGGCCGGGAATACTCCGCCGCCCAGGATTTCCAAGGAAACCCGCGAACAGATTATCCACGCCTTCAATGCGGAACTGGTGTATATCCGCGCGAGTTTTCCGATGGGAAAGACCGGGCTGAAACTCAAAAACGGAACCGTAACTCCCAGCGGCCCGGAACTGAAGCAACTGATGGAACTCTGGGGGCCAGCCGCGAAACCCGGCGACCTGGCTCGCATCAGCGATGTTTTCATTAAGGAAGACCACATCCATTTTGAGATCAACGGCGGTCCTGTCAAGAGGCAGAAGTGGTACCAGCGCATCGAGATTTCAGGTACGGGTGGAAATACGCCGATTGAGCCATCGGACCCGCACGCCAACGCCCGCGGCTCGTTCGTGGATCTCTACTTCGACAAATATGTTCCGGAGCTGACTGGGCCGGAGCTGAAACAATTGCTGCGTCCGGTGTTTGATTTCGATTCCAAGTCGGTGCTCGATGCTTACCTGGAGACCGTTTCTCCAAAGGTCAGAGAGGCCATCAAGAATCACCACGCGCTGGTGGGAATGAACCACGAGATGGTCATCTTTGCGAAAGGGCGTCCACCAAGGAAAGTGCGCGAGACGGTCAACGAAGTCGAGTACGAGGAATGGATCTACGGCACGCCTCCTCAAGACGTGGATTTTGTGCGCTTCGTCGGCGACGAAGTGGTGCGGGTCGAGACCATGAAAGTCGATGGCCAGAAAATCGTGCGCGTCGAAAAGGAAGTCGACGTGGGCGCGCCCACCGTTGCCAAGAAACAGGAAGATCGCCCTGCGAATGCGCCTACGCTGCGGCGTCCGGGAGAAGAGATGCCGGAGTCGAATCCGGCCAACCCGTCCAGCGTGCCGCCGATCGGCCCGCCTCAAGCACCCGGGCCGGATACGGGGCCGGGCCCCAACTGGGCTGGGATTATTGAGCCATTGAGCGATTGAGGCATTGAAATTCAAGGCCTCGCGGTTTTCACTTGATGGCCAGTTTTTGAGTTGCAATTTGGAAAGCCGATCGATGCCATGGGGAGGTCTAGTTAATTGCCACACCCAGGGTTATACTCGACGACGTTCTGGAGGCAATCGCTGGAGGACAAGGTATGTTTCACTTATTCTGGTATGTTCTCATTGGGCTAATCTCGGGGGTTATCGCGAAGTCGGTGATGCACGAGCACATAGCGATCGTCTGGACGATCGTGCTCGGCATTATCGGATCGATCCTGGGCGGCGGCGTTACGCACATATTTTCGCGCCCGACAAACGAGCGATATCATCCTGCCGGGCTCATTTTTTCCACACTGGGCGCGATCCTGGTTCTCTTCATTTGCTATAAGCTGAAAATTCATTTTCCCCAATGAAATGAATAATCGCGCCCTCTTCCGTTAGAGCGTCTTCCGGTCTCGACGTTCTACACTCCGACCTTCTAAACTATAAGTGTGAAGATTGCCCTGGGCCAGATCAATCCCACGGTGGGAGATTTCTCTGGCAACGCCGCCAAGATCATCCAGTTTGCGCTCGAGGCGCGGAGTGCGGGCGCCGGTCTGATTCTTTTTCCGGAACTCGCTGTCTGCGGTTACCCGCCGCGCGATCTGGTCGATAGGCCGTCGTTTGTGACGCGCTGTCGCGCGACCGTCGAGAGGATCGCCGCAGAAACGCCGGACATTGCCGTGATCTGCGGGGTGGTCACCCCGGCCGAAGCGGACTCGGGCAAAAAAGTGATGAACTCGGCCGCGCTGCTGCGCGAGGGGCGCGTCGACTTCATCCAGTCGAAGATGCTTTTGCCCACCTATGACGTCTTCGACGAAATGCGCAACTTCGCTCCCGCCAAGAGCCAGCAACTGTTCAACTTTTGCGGCAAGCAGATGGCTTTGACCATCTGCGAGGATGCCTGGAACGACAAGCGCTTCTGGAACCGGCTGCTGTATGGCGTCGATCCGGTCGAGGAACTGGTGCGAGCCGGCGGGAATTTCGTGCTCAACATTTCCGCGTCGCCGTTTTGGCTGGGCAAGCGCGAATTGCGCCGGGACATGCTGGCGGCCATCGCGCGGAATCAGAAAGTTCCGGTCGCGATGGTGAACCAGGTGGGCGGCAATGACAGCTTGGTCTTCGACGGATCGAGCCTGGTGATTGCTGCCGACGGAAAGGTGATTGCGCAAGGGAAGTCGTTCGAGGAAGACCTGATTTATTTTGACTCTTTGAGGCTCACCGGAGACCTGCACCCGCAGATCGCGGGTGAAGAGGCCAGCGCGTATGAAGCGCTGGTGCTGGGCACGCGAGACTACGTCCACAAATGCGGCTTCCAGCGCGCGATTATTGGACTGAGCGGAGGCATCGATTCCGCGCTCACCGCGTCGATTGCCGCCGACGCCCTCGGCGCTGAGAACGTAATCGGCGTCGGCATGCCCGGGCCGTACTCTTCGCGAGGGTCGGTTGACGACGCGCGGGAACTGGCCGGCAACCTGAAGATTCGCTTCGAACTGCTCTCGATCAGGGAAATCTACGAGGCCGCGCGCCAGACGCTTGCGCCAGTTTTTGCCGGGATGCCCCAGGACGTCACCGAAGAGAATATTCAGTCTCGCGCCCGCGGATTGCTGCTGATGTCGATGTCGAACAAGTTCGGAGCGCTGGTGCTTTCGACCGGCAACAAGAGCGAATTGGCCGTTGGCTATTGCACGCTTTACGGCGATATGGTGGGTGGGCTGGCCGTGATCTCCGACGTGCCGAAGACGTTGGTATATCGCCTGAGCGCCTACGTGAACTCGCTGCGCAAAGTAATTCCGAAAGCGACTATCGAGAAGCCGCCGTCCGCGGAATTGCGTCCGGATCAGAAAGACTCGGATTCACTCCCGCCCTATGACGTACTTGACGAGATTCTCGAAGACTTTGTGGAGGAGTCGTGCTCGGCCGAACAGATTGCTCGCGATCGAAAATTCGATTTGGATCTGGTGCGGCGTGTGATCCGGATGGTGGAACGCAGCGAATACAAGCGGCAACAAGCGGCGCCGGGCATCAAGATCTCGGCCAAAGCGTTCGGCTATGGGCGGCGGTTTCCGATCGCTGCCAAGGCGGAGGTCTAGCAGATTGTGGAGGGACGGGCGGCGACGCCCGGCTCTCCATGCGCGGAAATGACAACGGCGCCGGATTTTGTAACAATCGAAACTCCAATCGAATTCCACACGAATCTCACACTATGACACGCATCCATCGCACGCTGCTCGCGGCTCTGCTGTTCTCCGGCATGGCCATCGCTCAAACCCAGCCCGCTCATCCAGTCGCTCACCCGGCAAAACCGGCAGCCAAGCCCGCCTCGGAAGGCGCGACCGTTCTCCCCACCGAAGACACGGTCAACGCGTTCCTGTTTCAATGGGTTGGTTACGATCCAACGGTGACGTGGAAGGTGGCTGATATTCGTCCTTCCGAAGTGCCGGGACTGGCGGAAGTTCAGGTCGTTATTACCAACCCGCAGGGTTCGAGCCAGAATCGGTTGCTGGTGAGCGCTGACGGCAAGCATGCGCTTACGGGCGATATCCTGCCCTTCGGAGCGAAGCCATTTGACGAGGCCCGCGACAAACTGGAAAAAGGCGTGACCGGCCCCGCCAAGGGTCCGGCGAAGGCTGCGGTGACGATTGTCGAGTTCAGCGATATGCAGTGCCCACACTGCGCGAAGGCCGCGCCCGTGATCGATCAACTCCTGGCGCAGGAGCCCGAGGTCCGCTTTGTTTTCCAGAATTTTCCGCTGCCCGCGCACAACTGGGCCGAGAAGGCAGCCGGCTACGTCGATTGCGTGGGGCGCGCTTCAAACGATGCGGTCTGGAAGTTCATCCAGAAGACATTTGACGATCAGGCCAACATCACCGAGTCCAACGCAGATGAAAAGCTGAAAGCCATCGCGACCGCATCGGGTGCGAATGCCGACGAGATCGCCACCTGCGCGGCCAAATCGGACACCAAGGCCAGAGTCGAAGCCTCTCTTGCGCTGGGAAAGTCGGTGGGCGTGAATGCCACGCCGACGCTGTTCATCAATGGACGCAACGTGCCCGGCGGCGCGCCCGCCGATCTGTTGAAGAAGATTGTGGACTTCCACGAGAGCCAGGAAAAAGGCGACAAGTAGAGCGGGCGTTTTCAGCGTTGGTTAGCCGGGTTCTGCTCTTCGGGGGCGGGCTTGCGGAAGGTAAGGGCATAGAAATGTCCATCCAACAGGGGCAGGAGGCGCACCTCCTGCATTCGGGACGGCACCAGATCTACAGGCGCAGTGACGGGCTGCTTGCGGTTCCTGAAGTATCGGCCGGTGATCGGGAAGTTCTCATAGACGCTCTTCGCATGCACCTCGGTTTCATCCGCGATGAGGATAAGACTGCCGGGCTTGGCCACGCGAATCATCTCGCGGATGGCTTGGGCGCGGTCCGAGAAGAAGTTGATGCCTCCGACATGGAAGACGACATCGAAGCTGGAATTGGCGAAGGGCAGGGTCTCGGCATTGCCGACGAAAAGGCTGGCATCCAGCTCCCAGCGGCGCAGGTTGGCCTGGCATCTGGAAAGCATCTCAGGCGATAGATCGAGGCCAAACAGCTTGACGCCGCGCGGAAGGTATTTGAAGTTGAGGCCGGTGCCGACCGAGGTCTCAAGAACAGAATCGCCGGGTTTGATTTCGAGGAGGTCAAGGTAGCTGCTGAGGTAGAGAGCATCCCGGTCCATGCCTTTGAGGGCATACCAGACGCGCTGGGTGTCGTCGTAGAAGCCAGCGATGGTCTCGTAGAGGTGGTTGTATTTGAGATTGGCGCCGGTGAGGTCTTCGGGTTTGAGAAAGACGGGAATGCCGTTGCGGATGGGGAAGCGCTCCCCGGATGAGCTGAGGAGAGCCTCCCGGGGGCCTTCGCTGACCACATGCAACGGTTCGCCGGTGTAGGGGCTTTGCAAAAGGGCGAGGGTCTGTGGGCGATCGGCCCACGTCTGGTGTTTATCGGGGCGGAAGAGCACCCAGACGCTGAGCACGAGAGCGCCGGCGAGGCAAATCCATCCAAAGGTTGTGGCGGTGAGCAGGGTCTGCGGCAGCGCGGCGCCGCTGAAGTGGCGGAAGAGTCCGTACCCGCCCGCCAGGATAAAGACCACGGCAATGAGGCTTGCGCCGACGGCGATTTTGGAACCTCGGAATTCGTAGTTCCACATCCACAGGACCGTCGCCGCGAACCAGTAGATGAGGAATGGGCGGACGCCGATTGGGTAGGGTCTGTCGATGTGCTGCAGCTGAACTGCGAGGGCTGGGATGGCCACTGCCGCCAGCGGCAAGGGAAAAGTGGAGAGGAAACCGGGCAGGCGCGGGCTGGTGAGACGATGGAAGGTGAAGGGCAGAATGCCGAGCACGGAGCCGAGGAGAATCCAGGCGAGGTCGAGAGCATGGGCCGAGCTGGTAAGCGGGAAGTAGTTGTGCCAGTTTCCAACCACGGCGAAGACGAGCATCCAGAGAAATCCGCGCCAGGGCCTTTGCGTGCCTACAAACCAGACGCCCAGGATTGGGCCGGTCCAGGCTCCTACGAGTGGGAAGAAAAAGCCGACGACAAAGAGCGTGGCGACAGCCCAAGCCAGGATCTGCGAACTGCGGCTCGGGCGAACGATGGCAGGCATCTTGCGGTTCTCCTTCGCTAAAACCTGAAACTTAAGAGTTTTTGAATTTCGATCACCTGATGACCTGATCGCCCGATTTCTTATTTTCCAATCCAGATTTCCGGCGTTTCGGCGCGCTCCGGGCTACGGACAACGTGCGGCGTGATCAGGATCAACAACTCGTCGTCCTCTTCTTGCTTGGAAGTCTGCGATGTGAGGAGGCCGAGGCCGGGGACCGTGGAGAACACAGGCAGCCCGCTCAGGCTCTTCTCATCGGACTTGGTGACCATTCCCGCAACCACCGCCGGCTCTCCTTCCTTGAGCAGGATTCCGCCCTTGTACTCGCGATTCAAGATGTCGGGAATGCCATTGGTGTTGGTGCTTCCCAAGGTGCGGAATTCTATGTCCAGTTCGAGCGCTACGTCTAAATTATTGTGGACCAGCGGCTTCGCCTTCAAGGTGAGTCCGATGTCCTCGTAATTGACCGATGGAAAAGGCGCGGCGTACGACTGATTGCCGACCACCTGCGCGATCGCCGAGTTGTTATAAATCGGCGCAAAGCTGGCGTTGAGGATGGGATAGCGCGATCCCAGCTTGAAAGTGGCTTCCTTTTCCTGGGAAGCGCGCAGTTGCACGTGATCGAGCTCCTGTACCGAACTCTCATTCATGGTGAGCGCGGCGGATAACTGATCGAGGCTCAGTCCCATGAAGGTGAGCCCGCCGCCGAAGGTCGCGAGCGGCTGGCTAAAAATTGAATTCTGCTGGCTTTGTAATTGCGCGAGCAGCGCGGAGATGGTCTGATTGCCGGCCTGGTTGATGCCGCCGGAGGCGATCAACTGGTTGATCAGGGACTGAATGTTCTGACCGCCAAGCGCCGCGAGCGCAGCTGCTGGAATATTGAAAAGTTTGAAATTGTCGGGGACGTGCAGCCCGATACTCCGGGCATAGGTGTGGCTCACCTGGAAGACTTTCAGGTCAAGCAGCACTTCCGGCCGAGTACTATCCAGTTGTCCAAGAAACTGGGTTGCGGCTTCGAGCGCCGCCTGCGGTCCGCGCACGGTGATGGTGCTCGACGCGGCGTTGAGGGTCGCGAATTTGAACTCAAATAATGTCCGCAGCGAGTTCATCAGCTCGTTCAACTCTTGCACGGTGCTGCTGCCCGGAATGTAAAACGAGCGCATGCCCATGCGGTCGTAGAGCTTGTGGTTTTCGAGCGTGTCCGCGGAAGCGAAAAGAACGGTGTCTTCGAGCGCCACGCTGAAACTCTTCGTGACCGCGGAGGCGGCCTGCATAGCGGTTCCGAAATCGGCATTCTCCAAATCGAAGCGCACGCGACGGCTGGGGAAGCTGTCGTCAAAGACGACCGCCAGCCCATAGCTCGCGGCGACCGCAGTGAGCAGGCCACGTGAATCGCCGCGGTAGTGGATGTCATGGTGCCCGTCGATCGGCTTGGGCGTGAGCGAGTCGGTGCTGCCGACGACTCGCGGCGGGCTCGCGGTTTGTACCGGCACGGGCCCCAGGGCGTCGCTGATGCGCTGCTGCGCGAATTCGTTCTGCGGATCGAGGCTCAACGCGGTTCGGAACTCCGCCAGAGCTTCCACTTGCCGGCCACTCAGCAGCTCGCTGTTTCCTTGTTCGAGATGCAACCCGGCGAGATGTTGCCGCGTCATTTCCCGCGCGGTCAGGTACTCCACGTTTTGCGGAACCAGGCGAGCAGCTTCCTCGAATTCGTAGAAGGCCTCGTTCAGATTTTGCGATTTCTCGAGCTTGACGCCGCGCGCGAAGGCTTGGCGAGCAGCCTTCAGGTCTTTCTTCGGGCCGTGGCAGGCGGGCGCGCCCCCGGAATTAGAGCAGAGCGGTGGCGCGGCAGCCGGAGTGTCCGCGGCCCAACACACTCCGGCAAATAACAAAACAATTCCCGCTGGCAGCCATCGCATATTACTTACTATAGAATGCCCGGCTGCCGCTGTCTTGCAAGAGAAATACCCGGTAGGGAGCTACGGTCGTAACGGGGGGAAGATAGGTTCCAGCAGGCTGCGGAAGAACTCAGGATTCGTATCAGGGCGCCGCTTTAGCGGTGCCGAAAACTCGCTAAATCGCGCGCCCCTTTAGGGGCTGGCACGGAGCGCCGACTTTCGCGGCTGCCTGCCAGTCTTTACCGCAGCATCAGCCGTTCCATCCGTGTGGCGCGGCCGGCTTGGTCATCGCATTCGACCAGCACGGCGCACAGGCGGACATCGCCATTCGCCGCCTCGAAGCGCGCTGGCATCCCGCTGAGAAATTTCTCGATGACCAATTCCTTCTTCACGCCAATAACGCTGTCGTAGGGCCCGGTCATGCCGACGTCGGTGATGTAGGCTGTGCCTTTCGGCAGGACGGTCTCATCCGCCGTGGGAACGTGCGTGTGCGTGCCCACGACGGCGGTGACGCGGCCGTCGAGATACCATCCGAACGCGATTTTTTCGGACGTGGCCTCGGCGTGAAAATCCACGAACACGATTTTCGCTTTGATCTGTTCGAGAAGGCGATCGGCAAAGCGAAAGGGATCGTCGCTCGAGCCCATGAACACGCGTCCCTGAAGGTTCACGACGGCATACGCGATTCCGTTTTTTTGGCCTTCGTACACTCCCCAGCCGGGAAGGTTTGGCGAAAAATTTGCCGGCCGCAATAAGCGGCGCGCCGGACTGTGGGGATTGCCGTCCGCCATCTGGAAGTATTCGATGATCTCGCGTTTATCCCAGACGTGATTTCCGGTGGTCATGACGTCGATGCCCAGATCGAAAAGCTCCTCCGCTAGCGCAGGCGTGATTCCGAAGCCAGCCGCGGCATTTTCGCAATTGGCGATGACGAAATCGACGGCGTGCTGGTGGCGCAGTTCGGGCAGGCGCTCTCTTACGATCGTCCGCCCAGGGCGCCCAAAAATGTCACCGATAAAGAGAATTTTCAAGATCAGGTCTCAGGTCTTAGGTGTCAGGTCTCAAGTAACGCCGCTCGCGGTCAAGCGCATGCCAACGTTCGATGTTACCACGCTGAAAACTGGCTACTGGCTGCTGATTTCCGCCGCCTTCAGAAAGTCGTAATTGCCCGACGGACTCAGGCTGAGGTCCCGCACGCGGCGCGTGTGCACCAGCACGTTATCGAAGTACCAGAGATTGATCGAGGGCACATCTTGCGCCAGGATCTCCTGAAGCTCGGCGTACAGCTCTTTGCGGGCATTCTGATCGGTCTCGCGGCGCGCCTGGTCGATCAAGCTATCGACGCGCGGATTGGAATAGAAACCGCGGTTCCTCCCCGCTGGAGGAAAGTTGCGGGTGTGAAAAACTGTGTCGAAAATATCGGGATCTTCGTTTCCGCCAACCCAGCGCAGCGAATAAAACTGGAAAGCGCCGCTGGTGACATCGGCCATAAACGTGGCGAACTCAAAGGTGCGAATATCCAGCGCAATCCCCACATCGCGCAACTGCTGCTGCAAAACGGCTGCCAGCAGCCGCGTGCTCTCCTCGGTCGAGGTCTTCATGGTGAGGTGAAAGCGCACGCCGTCCTGCAAATGATAGCCAGCCGCGTCGAGGAGTTGCCGCGCTCTTTCCGGATTGTAAGTAAATCCACCTGTGCTTGGAGCGTACGCCCAACTCTGGACCGGCAGGATGCTCGATGCGGGCTGCGCCAACCCGCGCCAGATGTATTGCAGAAGAGGACCGCGGTCAATCGCGCAGGCAATCGCCTGCCGCACGCGCACATCGCGCAGCACCGGGTCGCGCAGGTTGAAACCGAGGTAAGCGAGGATCGTTCCCGGACCGCGCTCGATCCGGAGGTTCGGCTCGCGCTCCAACGCCACCACCGTGTCAGGAGTTAGCGCATTGATCGCGACATCGGCGCTGCCCTTGCGCAGTTCGAGCGCGCGCGTCGTCGCGTCCGGCACGACCGTGAAGCGCACCCGCGAAAGGCGAGCTTTCGCACCCCAGTAGTGCTCGTCGCGTTCGAGGATGACTTCCTTGTCCTGTTCCGCACTGACAAATTTGAAAGGCCCCGATCCAATCGGCGTCCGGGTCATCTCGCCGAGCGCACCGTAGGGAACAATGCCAATCGCGCCCTCTGAAAGATTCCACAGCAAGCTCGCGTAGGCTTCTTTCAGATGAAAGACCACGGTGAATTCGTTGGGCGCTTCGATCCAATCTACAAAACGGTAGGTCGCAGTTTTTGTGCTGCGAATCTTGCCTTGGAGCAGGGAGTCGAAAGTCCACTTCACATCGCGCGAGGTCAGCGAACGCCCATCGTGAAAGGTCACTCCGCGATGCAAATGGAAGACGTAGGTAAGCGGGTCGGGAACCTCCCAGCGCTCGGCCAGTCCGGGCTGAACATTGAGATGCTGGTCGCGCGTCAGCAGCGCGTCAAAGATAAGCTCGTCAATGCGCTCCGATTGCGCATCGAGGCCTACCCGAGGATCAAGGTCGGTGGGACTACTCTCGATAATCATTACCAGCGTGTTGGGATCGGGCTCTTGCGAGCAGGAGACGAGAGGCAGCATCCATCCGCCAATGAATAGAAAGAGAATTGTCATCCTGAAGGTAATTGTCATCCTGACCCTGAGCACGCCGAAGGGGAAGGACCTGCTTCTAGCGCGCACGAACACCACCGCCTCACGCATACGAGATCTTTCCCAGGATCGCCGCCCGCTTTGCTCCCGTGGCCGATGGCACATTGCTGGGCCGCCGATGCCACGTCTCATGCGCGAGTAGGGCAAAAGCCACGGCCTCCTTCGCTTCCGTTGGAATGCCAAACTCATCCGAGAAATGCAGCGCGACCCCCAGGGCTGCGATTTCATCGCGCAACATGGCCATCAGGGTGGGATTCTTTGCGCCTCCTCCGGAGACAATCAACTGGTGATCGCGGCGTCGCAACGCAAATCGCGGCAACACGAAACGCTGGACCGCGTCCGCGATCGAACGCGCCGTCAATGCCGTCGCCGTCGCTACCACATCAGACTTACTGGCGCCGTGGCAGAGCTGAAGAAATCGGCCGACGTATTCCCGGCCAAATTCCTCGCGGCCCGCGGTTCGCGGGGGCTTCTGCCGGAAAAAGTGCGCGCGCAACAACTGTGCGATCACGCCGTCGAGCACCCGTCCCGAGGACGCGACTTTGCCGTCGCGGTCATAACGTCGTCCGAACAGCTCTTCCATCGCCGCATCGATCACCATGTTGCCGGGGCCGGTGTCAAAAGCTTGCACCTGTTGCAGCGACGCGCCCGCGGGAATCGCCGTCAGATTCGCAATGCCGCCAATGTTCTGCGCGATGCGATTCTGCGCCATGCGCCCCGCGCGCCGGTCGCGCCCCCTATCGCGATAGACAAGATAGTCGAGAAACGGCACCAGCGGCGCACCTTTCCCTCCAGCCGCGATATCCGCCGGACGAAAATCGGAGACCACCGGCACGCCCAGCCGCGCCGCGATCACCGCGCCCTCGCCGGTTTGCCACGTCACCGCTAGATTTCGTCCGAGAAATCGCTCCGCTACTCCCTGGTGATAGAGCGTTTGCCCGTGACAGCCCACCAGGTCGAGTTTCACGCGATGCTGGCGCGCCGTCTTCGCAACCGCCTCCGCATACAGTTCGCCAAGAAGAAAATTCAGGCGGGCGAGGTCCGCTACGGGGGCCAATGCCGCGTTCATCATGGCCAAGATTGCGCGCCGCACCGGGGCAGGGAACGGATACTCTTCGTGAGCAAGAAGTGTGAAATCCGAGTATCGGTGCACGTGTGGTGACGGGCCTCGGGCCCGTCCTTTGCCGGAGGCGGCGACACGCACCAGCGCCACATTGATTCCATCCGCCGAAGTGCCGCTCATCACGCCAGCAACAATCATGCGCATTCCTTCTTATTGTCCATGCGAGCTAACCTAGCCAGCCGGATTTCCTCGCTGAATTTCCAGAGCTCTCGCGTCAGCTTCTCAACTCGCGCGGCAGTGGGAACCGTGTGGCGCGGGCGCCCCCGCCCGCGTGCGTTTTTTGATTTAAACGCCAGCACGCGCTGTGCCGATTCCCGCACTCGCCGGGCAAACCGGCTGTCGCGCTCCACTTCGTGGAGCAGCGCTTCGTGTGCGCGCAGAATGAAATCCTCGCGATGGCAGATCAGGCCAAGATCGCCCCCGGCGCGGATGTGCCCGATCATTACTTGTTCAATCGGGCCCGCTGCCAGCACGCCACCCATTTCCAAGTCGTCGGAGCAGATCAGGCCGCGGTATCCAATCTTCTGGCGCAGAATGCCGGTGATCCACTTCTTCGAGAGCGATGCCGGAGTTTGCTCATTGGTCCGGTCTTTTGTCACCGCCGGAAATGCGGCGTGCGAAACCATGACGAACGGCAATTCGCGCCGGAGCATACGATAGGGAACCACATCCTGTTCCCACAACTTGCGCAGCGGCTTTTCGACGCTGGGAAGTTCATGATGCGTATCGAGCGTGGCCTCGCCCAGTCCGGGGAAATGTTTGCCGCAGCCGAGCACTCCGGCATCGCCCAGACCGCGCAGAAACTCGCGCGCGTAGGCAACCACCTGCTTCGGATCGTCCGAAACCGCCCGTGAACTCAGCACCGCTCGCGAAGCCTCGTGGGCCAAGTCGAGGACAGGGGCAAAATCTACGTTGAAGCCAAGCGCGCGGCAATTTTCGCCAATCACGCGTCCATGCTTGCGAAAGAGCGCGCGTCTACCCGTGGCAAACACCTCCGCCGCAGAAGGCGACGGTCCGAGCACGTTGCGGAAGCGGTCCACGGTGCCGCCTTCGAGGTCCACGCAAGTGAAAAGCGGCGTGCCCACGCACTTCTGGCATTCGCGCAGAAGCGTATACGTCTGTTCAGCTCCGGTGATGTTGCGGGCAAACAGAATCACGCCCGCCGGTTGAATCTTCGCGAGCAGGGAAGCGAGGCGCGGGGACATCTTGGTCCCGTCGAAGCCGATGATTAGGGGCTGGCCGATTTGTGATTTCGGGTCTGTCATTCCGTTGGTGAGGCGTAGTTCCTGCTCTAGTGTCGGTTTAGTTTCTAAGGAGAAAAATAGCAAGGATGATTCCCAGGAGGAAGGCGATTTGCAGGGCTACCCCGAATGTGGATTTGGGAGACACAATCAGCGACAAGAAGGGTTCCCGTCGGCGCGGACGCGAATCCTTGGTATCCTTCAGGCGGCGACGACACGTTTCTAGCTGTAAGCCAACTTTACGCAGATTGATCGCCGCCGAGCTGTTCTCTTCGCATAGGATTCCTAGAACCAAGTGCTCCGGATAGATCCAATACTCCTGTAATCCATCAGCCTCGCGTCCTGTATATGCGAGGATCTTCTTTAAGTCTTCGGTTAGTGGAAGGTCCCGCGTCTTGACATCATTCCTCTTAGCAACCTTATCCAGGCGAACTGCGTCAGTGTGAAGTAATTGTCTGAGACAGAAATCATCGTAGCCTCTGCGGAGTTCGATCAGCAGGCCATCGAGCAAGTGATTCGTGTCGATGACGGCTGAATCCGCGGACAGCGCGAGGAATCGCGCGAAAAAGATCACCCGCCTAGACGATTCTGTGTATCGCTCGAACATCTACGCTGCCTCGGCTTGCTAGTCAATCTGTCTTTTCAGCTCCGCCAGCAAGTTTAGCGCTTCCAGCGGCGTCAGCCGGTTCAAATCTACTTCGCGCAGCTTTTCTACCACTGGCTGCGACAACGCGGTGAAGATGGTCAACTGCGTGGGACGCTCCGGCTCAGTGGACGAGCCCGGCGTTAGATGGCTCGAAAGCTGGCGCTCGGATGATTCGTGCTCGGCCAGCACCTCGCGGGCGCGCACCACGACTTCGTTCGGCAATCCGGCCAGCTTGGCGACTTCGATGCCGTAGCTGCGGTCGGCTGCTCCTGGTTCGACCCGGCGCAGAAAAACTACGCTGCCGCCCGCCTCTTTGACGGACACGTGATAATTCTTCACGCCACTTAATTGCTCGGCCAATTCGGTCAGCTCGAAATAGTGGGTGGCAAACAAGGTCTTGGCTCGCACTCGCGCATGGAGATATTCGATGGCGGCCCAGGCGATCGCCAGTCCGTCATAGGTAGAAGTGCCGCGCCCTACTTCATCTAACAGGATCAGCGACCGCGCCGTTGCCGTGTGCAGAATCGCTGCCGTCTCCGTCATTTCGACCATGAACGTCGAGCGGCCACGAGCCAGGTTGTCGGTTGCGCCGATGCGCGTGAAGACGCGGTCGACAATGCCCAGGCGCACGGCACGCGCGGAAACGAACGATCCCATCTGCGCCATGATCACGATCAGCGCCGCCTGCCGCAGATAGGTGCTCTTGCCGCCCATGTTCGGGCCGGTCAGCACTATGATGTTCTGCGTCGACGCGCGCGACTTAGCGGGCGGTGCTGAGTCCAGAAAAAGATCGTTGGGAACGAAGCGCTCGCTGCCTGCCGCCAGCTCTTGCAGTTCGATCACCGGATGACGGCCTTCGACAATTTCCAGATCGCCGCCGGCCTCATCTTTTTCTGCTTCGTCGAAATGCGGACGGCAGTAATTTCTTAGCGCTGCTATGTGCGCCAGGCAGCCGAGGACATCCACTTCCGCCAGTGCCAGCGCGGTTTGCCGGATGCGCTTTGCCTCGGCGGCAATGGCGGACCGCAGCTCGGCAAACAGACGGCGTTCGATTTCGACGATCTTCTCCTGGGCATCGAGAATCTTCGATTCATATTCCTTTAGCTCGGGAGTGGTGAAGCGCTCGGCATTCACCAGCGTCTGCTTGCGCTCGTAGTCGGCGGGCGCGTGCTGCAGGTTCGCTTTCGAGATCTCGATGTAGTAACCAAAAATGGAATTGAACTTTACCTTGAGCGATCCGATTCCGGTGCGCTCGCGTTCACGCGTCTCCACTCGCGTCAGGTACTGCTTCGAGTTGCGGCTCAGGTCGCGCAGTTCGTCCAGATCTTGGTCGACGCCGGCGGCAATTACCCCGCCATCGCTCAGCGTGAGCGGAGGCTCTGGAACCAGCGTGTGATCGATCTTCTCCCGCAGTTCGCCGAGCTCGTCGATGGCGACGTGCAGCGCGACTAGCCGCGCCGCAGAGAGTCCGGCTAATACCGTTCGCACTTTGGGAATTCTTGCGAGCGATGCTGCCAGAGCGAGCACGTCGCGCGGATTCGCCGTTTCCAGCGTGACCCGGCTCAGCAGGCGTTCGAGGTCGAGAATTCCATCGAGCGAACGCCGCAGTTCTTCGCGCCGCACGGTATCTTTGACCTGCACTTCAACCGAATCCAGCCGGCCCTCGATCTCGGTCAGATCCAGCAACGGGCGCAGCATCCAGGTGCGCAGCAGGCGCTTGCCCATCGGCGTCACGGTCGCATCCATGCAGCGGAACAGCGTTACTCCGGCGTCGGTTCCGGCGAAGAGCGGTTCGATCAGCTCCAGGTTGCGCACGGTCACGGCATCGAGCACCAGGCAATTCTGCCGCCCGTAGAAGCCGATGCGGTCTACGTGATCGAGCGAGCCGCGCTGGGTTGACCGGATGTAATAAAGGATGGCGCCCGCCGCCGAAGCTGCCGCCTGCTTGCCCGCGAGCCCGAAGCCTTCGAGCGAGAGCACGCCGAAGTGATTCTCGAGGAGCGGAATGGCGTGGTCGGGAGCGAAGATCCAATCGTCCAAAGGAGTCTCGGCCCAGCCTCCGCCGGAAACCCTTGGGACGGGCGCTGTGCCGGTGGAGGGAGGGGCGTCCGCGTGGGGACGGGCGAGAGCCTGCCCTGAGCTTGCCGAAGGGGCGCCCGTCTCTCCACTATTTCTCTTTCTTTCTTCAAACAGCGGAGCCGAAGATCCATACAGCATTTCTTTTGGCCGTAATTGTTCAAGTTCTTCCTGAATGCGGCGCCCGGCCGATTCTCCGGCGAACTCGGTTGCACGAAACTCGCCGGTCGAAAGATCGAGCGCCGCAAAGCCGACACGATCTCCGACCGTGGCCACCGCCGCCAGAAAGTTGTTCTCCTCGGCGTTGAGCGACGAGTCGGCTGCCGTGCCCGGCGTGACCACGCGCGTCACCTCGCGGCGCACCAGCTTCTTTGCCAGGCGCGGGTCTTTTGTCGGCACCCCCACCTGCTCGCAGACCGCGACCTTGAAGCCGCGCCGGATCAGTTTTGCGATGTAGCCCTCGGCAGCGTGGTAGGGCACGCCACACATGGGGATGGCCATGCCTTTTTCTTTATTGCGAGAGGTCAGCGTGATCTGCAGCTCGCGCGCCGCCAGCACCGCGTCGTCGAAGAATAGCTCGTAGAAATCTCCCAGCCGGAAGAACAGCAGAGCGTTGGGATGCTCTTTCTTGATGGCGGAATACTGCCGCATCAGCGGCGTCGAGGGCTCGGACATGGGGGGATTGGTAATTTTGTAATCTTTAATTTTGTAATTTGCAATTTCGTATTCGGCAAACTGGTTTGTCCGTCACACTACTCTAGCCTGCCGGGAGGTTTTCAGATTACAAAATTCTCCATTTGACTCCCTCGATGCGTTTTGTTCTCCTTAGCCCATGGAACTCCGCAAAGATCCCATCACCCGTTCCTGGGTGATCACGGGCGACGATGTCATCGAACCCACGCCGCATTCCAAGGGATGCAGGTTCTGCGGTCCGTCCGCCGAGCCTGCCCAGGTCATCGCCAACCTGCCCGGGTTGGATGGAGGCTCGTGGTCGGCGCGCTCTGTCGTCCATCCTCATGCCTTCTATCACATCGAAGGCGAGGCGGCGAGGCGCGGCGACGGCCTCTACGACCGCATGGGATCGGTCGGCGCACATGAAGTTCTGCTTGAAAATCCGCGCCACAACGGCCATATCTGGAATGCGAGCGACGCGGAAGTCGAACAGTTCCTGCGCCTGGCCGCGCAGCGGATTCAGGACTTGAAGCGCGACAGCCGGTTCAAGTACATCAGCATTTTCAAGAATCACGGCGAGCGCGCCGGACAGGAATTTGACCATCCCACTTCGCAGCTGACCGCAACCACGTTCGTGCCGCGCCGCGTCCTCTATGAACTCCGCGCCGGACGCGACTATTTCGAGAGCAAAGAGCGCTGCGTCTTCTGCGACATTCTGGGGCAGGAGGAGCGCCAGAACCTGCGCATCGTGGAAATTCGCGGAGACTACGTCGCCTTCTGCCCCTATGCTCCGCGCGTCCCCTACGAAACCTGGATCATGCCTCGCAGCCATGAGTCTTCGTTCGAGCGCACGGGCTCATCGCGCGTCGGCAGCGTGATCGATCTAGCCGCGCTGCTGCGCCGCACCCTGCAACGCATCCGCACCGTCACCGAGGCCTTCCATCTCGTGCTCCACACTTCGCCCAACAGCCAGCATCCGTCGTCGACGCTTGGATACTGGAAGACGCTCGATGACGATTACCACTGGCACATCGAGATTCTGCCGATCATCGAGGCCAAGGCCAGGTCGTACACGTTCAAGGAGATTTATTATTCTCCGGTGACGTCGGAGACTGCGGTGAAGCGGCTGCGCGAGGCGAAGATCTAGACGCAGTCGTTCGTCGTTGGTCGTTCGGGAAGGCTATCAGCTTTCAGTTAGGGCATTTCCCGGCTGACAGCTGAGAGCCGACAGCTTTTGCATCACGCCAACGACTAACGACGAACGACCAACGACCGCCCATGACTATCCGCCGCCTCAAAACCTACACGGGATCACAAGGCCACGTTTACCAGTACTACTTCGTCGGGAAACGTCCCGCCCCGACGCCCGGCGGCCATGAGTCCGACGCCAACGAATACATTTTCGACGTGAGTTCCGACCGCAAGCTGACCTACGCGGTCAGTATTGTTCTTTCGCATCAGATCGTCTCCGCCTGGGCCGAAGCCCACGGACGCCCCCTCGCCGATTCCGAGCAGTACGCCGCCGTCAAGATGCGCCTGTTCCGCGCCTTCGACGAACTGGAAGACATGCTGGCGCAAGGCCGGCGATTGCGGATCGACTTGCAGTCGTTGGAAGAATCGCTGGCGTCGTTGGGCGTGGAGTAGATTCGGCACTTGCATCTGGTCTCTACGACAGAACTAAAGTATTCCAGTCACCGCCCGATGAAGTCTACAGGCCGCCTTCTCCGGAGCCTGCCATGACCTCGTCCAGCAAAGCGATTGCGGCCTTCCCCCTGCTTATTCTCACGTGCATTGGCACGCTCTCCTATTGGAGCGAGGTCCGGAACGACCAGGACCGCGGGTGGGTCACGCACACGCTCCATGTCGTCGAGAAACTCCAAACCCTTCGTATCGACATCACCCAATGTGAAACCGGCCAGCGAGGTTACATGCTTACCGGGAAGGACCGGTACCTGGAACTGTACCAGGCGGGTGTGACTCAAGTACGCCAGGACCTAAGAGAACTGCCCGATCTGACGGCGGACAATCCCAACGAGCGGGAAGCGATCACGCGGCTGGACCCGCTCATCGCATCCCGGTTGGCGGAGCTGAACGACGGAATTTGGGTTCGGAAAGAGAGTGGGCTTCTGGCCGGGGCCGAAGCGGTTACGCGCGCGAATAACGGTGAAAAGTGGATGGGACAGATCGCTTCCCAGATCAGCGAGATGCGGGACACGGAAGCCGCGCTGCTAACCAGTCGATTGGAAACGGCGGCGGCCAGTACGCGGAAGATAAAGATCGTCATTGTCGGTGGAAACGCTTTGGCCATTCTTATCCTGCTGGCGAAATACGTCGTGATCCGGCGAGAGATTGATAAGCGCAATCTGGCCGAACGGAGTCTGAGACTCTCGAATGAACGGCTGGAACGACGGACCGCAGAGCTGTCGGAGACAAACATTGAGTTGGAGAGTTTCGCTTATTCCGTAGCCCATGACCTGCGGGCGCCGCTGCGCCATATCGCCGGCTATTCCGGCGTCCTGGTCCAGGACTACGCATCGCGCTTGGACGAAGAGGGTCTCCGCTGCTTGGGAAAGGTCTCGGACTGCGCGCAAAAGATGGGCCGCCTGGTGGATGACCTGCTGAGCCTGTCAAAGATCGGGCGGCAGGAACTCAAGTTTCAGAACACGCCGCTGGATGTGCTGCTGGAGCAGGCGATTGATGACGTTGCGCCGGAGTGGGCGGGGCGGAAACTGGAATGGCAGATCGGAGACCTGTTCAAGGTGGAATGCGATCCGGGATTGGTGCAGCAGGTATTCGTGAACCTGCTCTCGAATGCCGTGAAGTACACACGGACGCGGGAACACGCGGTGATCCAAGTGGGACAGACGAGGCAGAACGGCGAGCGGGTTGTGTTTGTCCATGACAACGGCGTGGGTTTCGAAATGCAGTATGCGGGGAAACTTTTTGGAGTCTTTCAGCGGCTGCACAAAGCTCGAGATTTCGAAGGCACGGGAGTAGGCCTGGCGACCGTGCAACGCATCATTCGGAAGCACGGGGGCCGGATTTGGGCAGAGGCGGAACTCGATCGAGGAGCTACTTTTTTCTTCACGCTCGGCGCGCCCGAGAAGAACACGAGCAGGGCAGGAAAATTTCCCATCCCCGAGGGGCAGATGCATGTCACACAAAGTTGAGATTCTGCTGGTCGAGGATGGCGTGGAGGATGCGGAGTTGACGATTCGCGCATTGCGCAGGTACAAACTCGCGAACAACATTCACGTGGCAGAGGATGGGGCGGATGCCCTGGACTTCCTCTTTTGCCGCGGCGCGCACGAGGGCCGGAGGTTTTCCCATCCCCCGAAACTCGTTCTGCTCGATTTGAAACTTCCCAAGATCAATGGCATGGAAGTGCTGCGGTCTATCCGGGCCGATGAGAGAACGAAGGCAATCCCAGTGGTGGTACTCACTTCTTCCAAAGAAGAAAGGGACCTGGTCACAGGTTACAACCTAGGGGTATCCGCCTACGTTCAGAAGCCAGTCGAATTCGAGCAGTTCAGCGAAGCCATCCGGCAGATCGGAATGTTTTGGATGCTGATCAATCAGGCGCTGCCGCCGGGAGCGTTTGCGGCGAGCAACGCGTATGGAGACTGAGGAGAGATTGCCGTCTAACGAGGAGGAGATGCATGTCGCACGACGTTGAGATTCTGCTGGTCGAGGATAGCCCGGAGGATGCGGAGCTGACGATTCGCGCCTTGCGCCGCAACAAACTGGCTAATGAAATTCACGTCGCTGAGGACGGCGCGGAGGCTCTGGATTTCCTCTTCTGCCGCGGTGCGCACGCGGATCGGGAATTCTCGCATGCTCCGAGACTTGTACTGCTCGACCTGAAACTTCCCAAGGTCAGTGGTTTGGAAGTGCTGCGCGCTCTCCGGGCCGATGAACGAACCAGGGCAATCCCGGTTGTGATTCTCACTTCTTCCAAAGAGGAAAGGGATCTGATCGACGGTTACAAGCTGGGAGTGAACGCTTACGCGCAGAAGCCGGTTGACTTCGAGCAATTCAGCGAGACCGTCCGGCAGATTGGGATGTTTTGGATGCTGATCAATCAGGCGCCTCCGCCGGGAGCGTTTGTGGCGAGCAACGCGCAACGAGCGTAAAAGTTGCTGCCGGGCGCCGGCGAGTACCATGACCGCGTGATGAACTATCTGGTGGAGCGACGGGCGTCTCGCCTGTCCTAGGGCGGCTCAGCGGGCCGGGCGGGAAGCCCGGCTCTCGGCTGCAACCCCCGCGTGACCCAGATCACAAACCCCTGTGACAGCCTACGTTTCGCCTCGCGCCGACCGCCCGGCACACTATAATCACCCAGGCGGGGGTGGGGGAGTCTCGAACCGGCCTGCGGAAGCACCTCGAATAAAAAGGAATGATGACCCTGATCTGGCTGCGCGTTGCGCTGGTTTGTTACGCTGCGGGATTGCTCTACGCTCTCGTTGCGCTTACCCGCACCTCCGAAATTCTCGGCAAGATCGCGCTCCATGCTTCCTACCTCGGTATGGTGTTTCATCTCGTCTCGCTGACCGAAGCCGTTGTGCAATCCGGACAGCTCGCTTCGGCCTCGGTGCACAATTCGGAATCGCTGCTGGCCTTCCTGATCATGGTCGGCTTCATGATCGCCTACATGGTCTACAAGACGACTACCCCGGGCATCGTGGTTTTTCCCCTGGTTTTTCTGCTGACTTTCATCGCCGCCACCGGCCAGCAGCCGCTCGTCTTCACCTCGGTTGCGGTGAAGCACGGATGGCTGGCGGTGCATATCCTGATGATCTTTACCGGATACGCTGCGCTGTTTCTCAGTTTCGGCGCCAGCATTCTGTACCTCATGCAGGAACGCGCGCTGAAGTCCAAGAAGGCGAGTGGGATGTTCGCGCGTCTCCCCGCTCTGCAGGTCATCGACGACATTGGCTATCGCTCGCTCATGCTCGGATTCCCTTTCATGACGCTGGGCCTGATCGCCGGCTCCGTGGTCGCCGAAGCCACTTACGGACGCATTGATTTTCTCGATCCCAAGATCTTGCTTTCCGTTTTGATGTGGGCCGTGTATCTGCTGATGGTGTTCATGCGCCTGAATGCGGGCTGGCGCGGTCGCCGCGCGGCCATGCTTGCCAGTGCGGCCTTCGTCGCGGCCATTGTGGCCTGGATTGCCAACTACTTCAGCGGAATGCACAGGTTTGTCGCGTCATGAAATTTCAGCTCATCGGCGTCAATCACAAGACCGCGCCGGTCGAGGTGCGCGAGCGCCTGGCCATTCCCGAGTCGCGCTTGCCCGAGGCCTGCAAGCGGCTGTCCGAGCATCCTTCCGTTTCCGAGGGCATGATTGTCTCGACCTGCAACCGCGTCGAATTTATCGCCAACATGAAAAACGGAGCCGGCGACCTGCGCGAATTCCTGCGCGAGTATTTCGAAACCGATCTCGCTCCCTTTGAAAGCCATCTTTACGAGTTTCGCGAGGACGAGGCCATTCGCCATATCTTTCGCGTCGCTGCCAGCCTCGACTCCATGGTCGTCGGCGAGCCCCAGATTCTAGGCCAAGTCAAGGAAGCCTACGCCACCGCCCGCGCCGTGGGAGCGGTGCGCGCGCAGCTCGACCAGTTGCTTACGCGGGCGTTTGCCGTGGCCAAGCGCGTCCGTACCGAAACCGCGGTCGGATCTTCGTCGGTTTCGATTGCTTCGGTGGCCGTCGAGCTGGCGGAGAAAATTTTCGGGAGCCTGAAGGGCAAGAGCGTTTACCTGGTGGGTGCGGGGAAGATGAGCGAGCTGGCGGCCCGGCATCTACTCGCGCACGGCGCCGCGTCTCTGTTTGTCGCCAACCGTACTTACGACCGTGCGATCCGCTTAGCGCAAAAATTCGACGGACAGGCCATCGAGTTCGGCCGCCTTTACGACACCTGCGATCGCGCCGACATCGTGATTACCTCGACCGGCTCTCCGCATTTCATCTTCCGGCGCGAACACGGCGAAAAGCTCATGGCGCTGCGCAAAAACAAGCCCATGTTCTTCATCGATATCGCCGTCCCGCGCGACGTCGATCCGGAGATGAACAAGATCGATGGCATTTTCGTCTACGACATTGACG
>Ga0181530_10001835_pt1 | contig 26084 bp, 25 predicted proteins | sample PEATcosm2014_Bin_42_FD_119769 | JGI IMG/M metagenome (GOLD analysis project Ga0181530, IMG submission 119769) | Peatland microbial communities from MTU Mesocosm Facility, Houghton, MI, USA - PEATcosm2014_Bin10_60_metaG | ecosystem: Environmental > Terrestrial > Soil > Wetlands > Peat | place... | reverse complement strand
GGCTTAGCTGCATCGCCCGCGGGCACATTGATCTCGACGACGTTCTTGAGCGGCGTGACGGTGACGATAGGCACCATCACGATTCCGGCCAGCGCCGCCGCGCTGGTAGCGGTGGGAGAATTCCAGATCAACTTCACGGTGCCGCAGAGTTTTGCCTCGCTGCCGGCTGGCTTGTACCCTATTTCGATTTCCGTCAACGGGGTTACGTCGCCGGCGAGTATCAATTCCTCGCCGCCAGGTCCGGTAGTGTTTCCGATCCAGCCCTAATAACGGGGACTACGAAACTCCCAATCTCGATGGCCCTGCCGCTTCACGACGCCCCATTCCCATCCTGACCAGGCAGATTCCATTCACAACAGTTTTCAGCCTTTTTTCGCTGATTCCAAACCGCTTCCGCTTCCCACAAGCCGTTTCCCCCAAGTCGCCATGCTACCTCTGGCATTGGGGAGTCCCACACTCGAGTTCTCTTCCTGCGCTATCAGGCCCAGGCCGAGCGCCTATATCGCCGTGCTACCCAGGAATTCGACCGCCTCCGCGCCCTGCGCCCCGAGTTCGAAAAGGAAGAAATTGAAGAAACAGAAGAAATCCCGAACGAACCCATTTCCCCCGGTCAACCCGAGTCACCTCAGCCAGATCCCGTACTCGTGGGGCAGGCGCCCTCGCCTGCGCGCGACCCGGGTCGCACCGTCTGCCGCAGCCACAATTCCCTTTGCCCAAACGAACCCAATTCCGCGACCTCCGGCCTTCCATCCCGGCCTGGCCTCCCGCCGGCGTCCCAATCGCCCCATGACCCCAACTCATCCAAGGGCGCGGCTACTCGATGCCGGCACTGCGCGCGGCCACTCGGGTGACGCTCGACCAGTCCAGATCGGCTTGTCCGTGCGCCATGGCGGAGAGGAGACTATCGCGGATGAGGCTGGCGAGCGGCATCGGGGCAGCCAGTTCCTCGGCCGCTTCGAGCACCAGGCGGGCGTCCTTGAGCCCCAACCGCAAAGCAAATCCGGCCGGCTCGAACTTCCCGCCGGCAATCAGGCTTCCGTAGTTCGCATACACGGGCGAACCAAACAGGGCGCTCATGACTTCCAGAAAGTCGTGCGGTGGGACGCCGGCCTTGCGCAATGTGGCGAAGGCCTCGCCGAACGCCTCGATCATGGCGGCGATCATGAAATTACCGCACAGCTTGGCGGCATTGGCCTGCCAGGGATCGGAGCCAGCCACAAAGGTCTGGCGGCCGATGGCGTCGAACAGTGGCCGGCAGCGCTCCACCAGGTCCGGCGGGCCGGCGGCCACCACCAGGAGATTCCTGCCGGCGGCGGCTTCCGGACGGCCGAAAACCGGGACGCTCAAATACTTCTGGCCGCGCCGGTGGTGTTCCGCGGCCAGACGCCGGGCCAGCGCCATGCTGATGGTGCTGCACGAAATGTGAATGGCGCCGGCGGGAAGCGCGGAGGCGATGGCGTTTTCGCCGAAGACCATTTGTTCCACCGCGCGGTCGTCGGCCAGCATGGTCATAACGGCGTCCGACGCGCTACAGGCGCCGGCCAGGGAATCGGCAACGCGGGCGCCATCGGCAACCAGGGCCTGGGCCTTATCCCGGCTGCGATTGAAAACCACCACCTCATGGCCGGCGCGAAGCAAGTTGCGCGCCATGCCGGAACCCATACGGCCAAGTCCGATGAAAGCAATTTTCATAACAGTAAGGATAATCGAACGGGCCGGAGACCGTTAAGCGCCCCTCCAGCCCCGTTTGCCACTGCGGTATCATGAAACCAAGGAAGGGAATCGCGCCTCGCCGGCCAGCAATATTTATGAAGATCCAAAAACCATTACTCGCCGTACTCATCGTCGGATCCGCGGCTCTGCTCGCACCGCTGTACGGTCCGGGAATTCTGGCGCGCGCCGCCACCCCGGCGAGCGACGACCTCGATCCCAGCCTCAAGGCCATTTCCGCCGCCTACGCGCTGGTGGAACAGAATGCCGCCGATCCCGTTGCTTCCGAGCGTGTGTTCTATCAAGGCGTCATTCCCGGCATGCTGCACGCGCTCGATCCGCATTCGAGCTTCGTCGGCCCCGCCGAATATAAGGACATGATGCGCAAGCAGCGCGCCCAGTACGCCGGCGTCGGCATGCTGATTGTCACGGACAGCAACCATGTGGTGGTGATGGAGCCGTTCGTCAATTCGCCGGCCTGGAACGCCGACCTGCGCCGCGGCGACGTGATCGCGGCCGTCGATGGCAAAGATACTCTGCAAATGCCATCCTCCGGCGTGGCCGACCTGCTCCGCGGAACGCCCGGCACGCAGGTGCGCGTGACCGTGCGGCGGGAAGGTTCCACCGAGCCGTACACCACCACCGTCACGCGCGGCTCAATCGAAACCAGCGTGGTGGATGCTTTCTGGGTGAAGCCGGACATAATCTATCTCGGGGTCAGCACGTTCGAAGCCTCCAACATCGAGCACGACGTCAACACGCAATTGAGCAAGCTGGACGAATCCAAGGCAACCGGGCTCATCCTCGATTTGCGCGACAACCTGGGCGGCCTGGTGAATGAGGCGGTGGCCCTGGCGGGCCGCTTCCTGCGCAACGGCCAGACCGTGGTTTCGCAACGCGGCCGCGTCGAAGCCGAACAGGTCTATCGTGCCAAGGAGGTTAAGGCGGCGCAAAAGTATCCCCTGGTCGTGCTGGTCAATGCGAGTTCGGCTTCGGCTTCGGAGATCGTGTCGGGCGCCCTGCAGGATCACGATCGCGCCTGGGTGCTCGGCGAAACCACTTTCGGCAAGGGCCTGGTGCAGGCGCAATTCCCCGTCGATGAAGGCGCCCTGCTGCTGACCATTGCGCATTACTATACGCCCAGCGGCCGCTTGATCCAGCGCGACTATTCCCACAAATCGCTCTACGACTATTACTCCGCGCGCCCCAAAGCCGACGCGCCGGCGCCGACCGACGACGTGAAGTCCACCGATGGCGGCCGTAAAGTCTACGGCGGCGGCGGCATCACGCCCGACGAGAAATACGTTACCCACAGCAATATTTTCCAGCGCCGCTTGCAGCCCTTCATCGGCGGCCCCGGCGCCTTCTACCATTTCGCCGACTCCTATTTCGGCGCCAAGAAGCCGCACCTGCCCGAGAACTGGCAGCCGGATGCCGACACGGTGCAACGCTTCAAGGAGTTTCTGCAATCCAAGCAGATCAATTTCACGGATGCGGAACTTACCGCCAACATGGATTGGATTCGCACCAACCTTCGGTACGAGATGATCTTCCGCGCCTTTGACCGCAAGACCGCCACTCAGTTCGCCATCCAGGCGGATCCGGAAGTTCTGAAGGCCATCGACAGCATGCCGAAAGCCGCGGGTCTCCTCAAGGACTCGAACCGCGTGCTGGCGGAGCGGCTGGCAAACAAATAGGCAGGACAGGCCTCCTGGCCTGTAGCGGGCGCGCTGGAAAGCGCGTCCAGCGCCGGCAAGAAGCTCTTCGTTGCAGGCTGGAAAGCCTGTTCCACGTTGCCGGCCGGCCAGGAGGCCGGTCCCACTGGGCGCCGCCCGGAGTTCTCGCGGCCCTGCTAGCATAAGCGGTTGATCTCCGTCGTGATTGTCAATTGGAATCGTAAGGAGCTGCTACGGGCATGCCTCGAGTCGGTGAGGCGGCAGGCAGGGGTCGAGTTCGAGACCATCGTGGTGGATAACGGCTCGTGCGACGGCTCGGCGGAAATGGCGGAGACGGAGTTTGGCGCGCGCGTGATCCGGAACGCGGAGAACCGGGGATTCTGCGCGGCCAATAACCAGGGGATGGCGGCGGCGCGAGGCGAATTCGTGGCGCTGCTGAACAACGATGCGGAGGCCGAACCGGGTTGGCTGGCGGGACTCCGTCGCGCGGCAACCCGCGCCGCGGACGTGGGGATGGCTGCCAGCAAGGTGCTGGTTTGGGAAGAGCCGCAACGCATCGACAAGGTGGGGCACCTGATCTATCCGGACGGGCAGAACCGCGGGCGCGGGAGTGGAGCGAAGGACACCGGACAGTTCGACCGCGAGGAAGAAGTGCTGTGGCCGGACGGATGCGCGGCGATGTACCGCAAGAAGATGCTGGATGACATCGGCGGCTTCGACGAAGATTTTTTCGCGTATGGCGACGATGCGGAACTGGGGCTGCGGGCGCGCATCGCGGGATGGAAGTGCATCTACACGCCAGAGGCGGTGGTGCGGCACCATCGCGGGTCGACGCTGGGGAAGGATTCGGCGTGGCGGCTGGAACTGATCGAACGCAACCGGATTCTGCTGGCGGTGAAACTGTTTCCGTGGAGCCTGCTGTGGCTGAACCCGTATTATTCCGCGGTGCGGGCGGTGGCGGGGTACGGCGCGGCGCGGCGGGGCACGGGCGACACGGCTTATTTTCCAGGCCTCGGCGGGAAGCTGCGGATGGCGGCGGCGATGCTGCGCGGCAACCTGGCGGCGCTGCGGATGACGCCGCGGATGCTGCGCAAGCGGAGAGAATTGGGACGCATCCGGAAAATGAATCCGGGGGATGTGCGACGGATGATTCTGGCGCATCGGCTGCCTTTGAAAGAGACGGTATGAGCGCGTGCCTGGTGTGCGGCTCGGAGGAATCCACGGCTTTGCTCCGCGGGCCGGACCGGCTCTACCGCACGACGGACAAGGAGTTCGTGGTGGTGCGCTGCCGGGACTGCGGCCTGGCGCGCCTGGATCCGCAGCCGAGCCTGGAAGAAGTGCGGCAGTCGTATCCGGACCAGTACTGGTTTGCGCCGGACGGCGGAGCGGCGGGGCGGCTGGAGGAAGTGTACCGGCGGTTGGTGCTGCGCGACCATGTCGGCTTCGTGTCGCGGGCGATGAAGGGTTCGAAGGCGCGCGGCCCGCTGCTGGATGTGGGCTGCGGCGGCGGACTGTTCCTGGGCATGATGCGGGAGCGGGGCTTCAGGGTGGTGGGACTGGATTCTTCGCGCGAGGCGGCGGCCACGGCGTGGCGCCGGCAACAGGCGCCGGCGGTGTGCGGCGACCTGGCGCGGGCGCCGTTGGGGGCGCGGAGTTGCGCGGCCATCACGATGTTCCACGTGCTGGAGCACCTGTACGATCCGCGTGGCTACCTGAGGGCGGCGCGGGAGTTGCTGGCGGAGGACGGGCGGCTGGTGGTGCAAGTGCCGAATGCGGGCTGTTGGCAGTTCCGGCTGCTGGGACGGCGCTGGAACGGCCTGGACGTTCCGCGCCACCTCTTCGACTACCGCGACCGGCACGTGGAGCGGCTGCTGGAGGAGTGTGGATTCGAAGTGTTGCGGCGCAAGTATTTTTCCTTGCGGGACAATCCGGCGGGCCTGGCGAGCAGCGTGGCGCCCGGCCTGGACCCCATGGCGCGGCGGGTGCGCGGCGTTGCGGAGAGCGGCGGCGCCCGACTGGCGAAGGACCTGATCTACCTGGCGCTGGTGGCGGCGGCGCTGGGGCCGACGCTGGTGGAAGCGGCTTTCGGGGCCGGCTCCACGGTGATGATGGAGGCGCGCGGGCGATGAGGTACACGGAGCCGGCATACCGCCTGCCGAAGCCGTTGCGGCGGCACATCCTGCACTTCGAGGTGGAGATCGAAGACGCGGTGGCGGCGTTCGCGGGGCAACTGGCGGCGGAAGCGCGGGTGCTGGACGCGGGCGCAGGCGAAGGGCAGTACGCCCGTTATTTCGCGCGGCAGAGATACTGCGGCGTGGACCTGGCGGTGGGAGACGCAGGCTGGGACTACAGCAAGCTGGATGCGGTGGCCGACCTGGGGGCGCTGCCGTTTGCCGACGGAGTTTTCGACGCGGCGCTGCAGATTGTGACCATCGAACACCTGCGGGAACCGGGGCGGGCATTGGCGGAGATGGCTCGCACGCTGAAGCCGGGCGGGCGGCTGCTGGTGGCGGCGCCGCACGAATGGGAAGTGCACCAGGCACCGCACGATTACTTTCGCTACACGCGCTACGGCCTCGAGTACCTGCTGGAACGCGCGGGCCTGGAAGCGGTGGAGATCCGGCCGGCGGGCGGATATTTCCGTCTGCTCGCGCGGCGGCTGCTGAACGGCCTACAATTTTTTACAGGGGGAATTCGCTGGCTGGGCTTTATTCCGGCCGCGATCCTGCTGGTGCCGCCGGCGGTGATCCTGCCCTGGCTGGACGGACTCGACCGGGAAAGAAACTTCACGGTTGGATACCTATGTTGGGCGAAGAAGGCCGGGTGCTGAGGAAGTACACCCTTTCATCAAGGCACTCTCGTATTCCGCGAAGACCGCTCCCTTACGGTCGCGGCTCGCATCAGAGCCGCGCGCGTAAGCAAGCGGTATGGCAATAACCGCTATGCAAGTCTTGAGGCCATATTGAACGGAGTCATGGTAGTCGATAAGCCGGAGGGGTGGACGTCGCACGATGTAGTGAGCAAGGTCCGGCGCATCGCCAAGACGAAGAAGGTGGGGCACCTGGGAACGCTGGACCCGATCGCCACGGGCGTGCTGCCGCTGGTGCTGGAGCGGGCTACGCGGCTGGCGCAGTTTTATACGCACAGCGACAAGGTTTATGAAGGCGTGGTGCGGTTCGGCTGGTCGACCGATTCGTACGACCGGGCCGGGGAAGCCACCAGCCCGCGGGTGGAAGTGCGGGTGGACGCGGGTGAACTGGAAAAACTGCTGGAGCGGTTCCGGGGCGAGTTTATGCAGACGCCGCCGCCGGTATCGGCCAAGAAGATCGACGGTCAACGGGCTTACAAGCTGGCGCGAAAATCCATGGTGGTGGAACTGGAGCCGGTGAAGGTGCGCGTCTATGAACTGACCCTGCTGGGGACGGACGGGGCGGAAGCGCGGCTGCGGGCGCGCTGCTCCGGCGGGACGTACATGCGGGGGATAGCGCACGATCTGGGCCAGGCGATGGGATGCGGCGCGCACCTGCGGGATCTGCGGCGGCTGGCCAGCGGCGAATTCGAGATCGGCCAGGCGCACACCATCGCGCAACTGGAACGGCTGGCGGCGGACCAGCGGCTGGTGGACGCGCTGGTGCCGGCGGCCAAGATGCTGCCGGGCTTTCCGGAAGTATGCGTGGACGATGTGGCGGCGGCGCAGATCCGAAACGGGCGGAATTTTCCGGCCTCGCCATTTCGCTCGCAGCAGGCGGCGCGGTATGTGAAGGCGGTGACGCGAGGGGGCGAACTGGTGGCCATCGGGGAAGCCGTGCTGCCGAACCTGTACCATCCGGTGGTGGTGCTGTAGCGCGCGGGCCGCTATACAATCAGACGATGTCCAAACTGCGGACATGGTGGATCGGGTTGGCGCTGGCGGCGGGATTCGGAGTGGTGGTGGCCGGACCGGCCTGGCTACTGTGGCACGCGATCGAGCCGGAACTCGGGGACCGAGACTCGCTGGAAGCGCGTTTCGATTCGGTGCGGGTGGAGCAGGACACCGTAGTCTTCAGCTATGCGGTGCGGAACCGCACGTCGCGGGAAGCACGCTTACTGCCGGCCGAGACCGCGGTCAACGTGCTGCAGCCGAAGGACCGTCCGCCGCTGGGTTACGCGGTGATGCGGTTGCCGCTCGAGTTGGCGGCGCACGCTTCCCAGCAGGTGGAAGTGCGGTTGGAGGTGCCGGAGATTTTTTGGGTACCGTTGCGGAACCGACCAGCGGCAGGGGCCGAAGCGGTGGCGCAATTTCTGCACGATGCGCTGAACGAACTGGAAGGGTTCGAACTGGTGAACGAAGCCGAGGGAATTCGGATCCGGCTCCCGCGGGGATGGTAATGCGGAGATCGCCACGCGGGGACAGTCAAGCGGGCGGAAGCAGCCCGCCGCCTGATAGAATGGCGACTGTAGCATGTTGAAGCGGTTCATTTTTTGGGAATATGCGCGCGGGAGCTGGCAGTACGACGTGATTGTCGGGGTGATACTGGCTTTTTTGTTCCTGACGCCACGCGACTGGTTTCGGGATCAGCCGCGCATCCCGCAGGCCAGCGACATTTCTTCCTTACCGTCGGAACGCGGCACGCACCAGTATTTTGTCGACAGGGAAGCGCTGGCGGGCGTTCCGGATGACCAGCAAGTGGCGACGCTGACGCGGTTGCTGCAAGTCCGCGCCGGCAATCCGCGCCTGACGCTGACGCACACGGAGCCGGTGGTGGATTCGGAAGGGGAATTGCACGGTTATATCGTGTCGACGCGGCCGTGACCGGGCACACTACACAAGATGCGGCGCTGGCGTTTTTTTTTCGTGTTGATTGGTACTCTGCTGGCAACCGGCGCGCGGGCGCCGGGGCAGGATCCGCTGGCGGCGGTGTTTGCGCGGATTGACGCCGCGGCGTCGCGGTTCAAAGGACTGGCGGCGAACATCCGGAGAGTGGATCACGAGGAAGTGATTCACGAGGAAGATGTGGAAACCGGCACCATCAAAGTGAAGCGCCAAAGACCGAAGGAACTGTTGGTGCGGATGGATATCCAGGGGACCAACCCGAAGCAGGCGGTGGTGAACGGGAGCAAAGTACAGGTGTATTACCCGAACAATCCGGGTGAGATCCAGGTGTTGGAGCTGGGAAAGAAGAAATCGCTTGTGGATCAGTACATGGCGCTGGGATTCGGCGGCAGCTCGAACGACCTGCGGGCGGCCTATGTTATCAACCTGGGCGGCCCGGAGACCGTGGCGGGCGAAGCAACCACGCGGCTGGAACTGACTCCCAAGTCCTCCGAGCTGCTGGACCAGTGGAAGAGGATCGATCTCTGGATATCCGACAAGGGCGGCTACGCGGCGCAGCAGAAATTTTACGAAAAGGCCAGGAATTATATTCTGATCACGTACACCAATGTCGAGCTGAATCCGACAATTCCCGATTCGGTTTTCCACCTGGACGTGCCCAAAGGGACCAAACAGGAGATTCTGCTCAGGAAGAAGTAATTCCCGAACGGGTTCAGGCATGCGCATCAATTCCAGCTCGTCCCGGCTCCACTACCTTGACTGGTTGCGGGGATTGGGAGCCGTCATCATGCTGCACGGCCACGTGTGGGATTCCTTTCTGCGCGACGATCTGCGGAGCGGCGGTCCGTATATCCTTTCACAATTCCTGGGCGGCATGCCGCCGGCGATTTTCCTGTTCCTCACCGGCGTGACGCTGGCGTTTCTGATGGACAGCTCGGAGCGCAAGGGGATGGCCCCGGCGCAGCGGGTGACCACGGCTTACCGGCGCGCGGGCTACCTGTTTTTTTTGGCCTTCGCATTCCGCGTGCAGCTCTGGATCTTCGGCATCCCGGCGCCGTGGCAGGATTTGTTCCGCGTGGACATCCTGAACTGCATGGGGTTTGCGATCGCGCTGCTTTCCGTGATGGCGCTCTTCCGCACAGCGGAACGGGTGCGGCTCTGCGCGGTGCTGGGCCTCGGGATCGCGTTTGCGTCGCCCCTGGTATCGCAATTGAACTGGTCAGGCGTGCCGTGGATGCTGCGGGGCTACATCGTGCCCGATCAAAAACTGTTCGGCTTCTTCCCGTGGGGCGCCTACCTGGCGTTCGGCCTGGCGGCGGGCAGCGCCATACGCGTGATCCCGGAGGAAGCCACGGAGCGGGCCATGCAGTGGGGAGCGATTTTGGGCGGCGCGACGATCGTGGCCTGCCAGTATTTCGCGAGCCTGCCGTATTCCATCTATGCGAAGTCGGAATTCTGGCTGAACAGCCCGGCCCAGGTGCTGACCAAACAAGGAGTGACCATGGTGCTGCTCTCGCTGGCCTTCCTGTGGACGCGCCACGGCGCGAGAGGCGGCTGGAGCTGGGTGCGGCAGTTCGGCACAACGTCGCTGCTGGTCTACTGGGTGCACGTCGAAATGGTATACGGCCGGGGCCTGTTCTTCCTGAAGAACCGGCTGACGGAAATGCAGACGGCGGTGGCGGCGGTGGTGGTGATCCTGGTGATGCTGGGGATCTCAGTGACCAAGACGCGCTGGGCCGAAGTGCGCGCAGCGCTGCAGGATCTGGGCTGGTGGTCCAGAGCGGAGCGGGACAGCGCGGCAGGCGACTGAGCCCAAGCCCCTCCGAAAATCTCATTACGCTGTGCCGGGTCACTTGCCACCGTTCGAAGTGAACCTTCAAACGCTGGGAGGCCGCAACGGTAGAACAGTAGGGCCTTCGGTGATACATTGGTAAAGTATTTACGTTCCTGGACGAACTATTGCGCGGAGGCTCTCATAGCCTCTTGGTTTTCGTGAGTCACTGACTTTTAGGGCGGTTAGCTCAGTCGGTTAGAGCGTCTGGTTTACACCCAGAAGGTCCGCGGTTCGAGCCCGCGACCGCCCACCAGTAAATCCTTTCAAAATCATTGGGTTACTCCAATTGCGGCGTTCCGCATTTCCTTGCTCACTTGTGGCGTGTGCCCGGTTTTGTGCCCAGGCCGCCGTTCGTCAGGCTGGGGTTTAGTGACTTCACCGCGTGCTCGCTGCATCGCAGCCGTGATCGTTTGTTCCTGCGGGTGCACGTAGCGTTTCGTGGTGTTCATGTTGCTGTGCCCCGCGAGGTACGCCAGCGTCCATGGGTCCATGTGCGGCGCCCAACGAGTCAGGCACGTGTGCCGCAGCGTGTAGAGTTCGAATGGTTCCAGAGCGGCATCGTCGTTTCGGGTTTCCTGGCGAACCAATCGCGTCGCCTCAGCGATCGCTTTGGGATGCTGCTTTTTTAGAGTAGACGGCTCGATGTGCCCGCTTTTCGTATAGGCAGGGAATACCCACGTGCTGCCGGGCGAGCGCTCCAGTCTCATTTCGAGCATGGCCTTGACCCTGGGAGTCATCGGTATTCGGCGGCGAGCATTCTCGGTCTTGCCGTACAACACCTCTAAATTGCCGTCGGTAACGTTCTCCCGGCGCAGCCGAAAACATTCCTCCGGCCGAAGTCCACAATCGAGCAGAATCATCGCCACTTCACGCAACAACACAGGGTCCGCGTATTGCTCCATGGCCTCTGACGCTGCGCCTCGGAAATACAAGTCCTCTTCGTGAGCGGTGAGGACACGCTCCCGGTGACGTTCTCCAGGCAGCATGGAAACTTTCGGAAGAGCTCGCTCAACTCTGCGCCACTCTTCCGCGAGGGTGAACATGCGCCGCAGCACTTGGAGTTCACGGTTAATACTGGCGACTTGCATTTTCCGGCCGCGCTTACCTTTGGCTTCCAACCGACGTTTCACGTACTCGCCAATCAAATCGGTGGTGATCTCGTCGAGCTTTTCGTTGGCCAGTCTCTCGTGCTTGAGAAGATTCTTGGCGCCGTTCTCGTAATAGAGCAGCGTTTTCGGCTTGCCCGCAAGGGTGGAACGAGCGAACGGAAGGAAGTCGTTTTCGGCAAACTGCTTGAGCTTCGGCACCGGCTTCTTTTCGCGAAGGCCGACCTCGCCCTTCGCCAGCGAGACCCTGTGGGCTGACTCAATTTGTCGCGCAACGTTTGAGTTCGACTGACGGGTGCTCTCGCGGATCAACTGCCCGCGCCAGGTAAATTTGTACCAGTAGACGTTCCCACGCTTATAAATCGACATGCCTCACTCCTTTCCAAGAGTCGCCGCCTTTAGACAGGCGCAGTGTCCCCTTGAACTGCCCGCGAGCGAGCGCCGGCCCTCAGTGATTCAACGAAGGCCTCCACGTCGCTGCGGCTGTAGCGCACACACTTCCCCAGCTTGACGTGTTCCGGCCCAATGCCTTTCCCTCTCCACTTTCGAAGAAGTTGCACGCTCACCCGGAGAATTGTCGCTGTCTCGTGTTCGTTCAGCAAAAGTTGCTGTTCCATCGTGTTCACCTCACTGATTTTTGTTTGCGACTCAAAGCGAACGTTTGCGTCCTGCCATCAGGCAGTGTCACGGTCACGGATGCGCAGCCGTGTTCTTCGACAAACTTCATCGCGTCCGCAAAGAGGCGCTGATACTCGGACGGAACCGGGAGATTCAGACCCGCGCTTCGCATCGCTTCGGCGAGCGCCTGCAAGACAGGGTCCAGTGGGGGCAGAGGAGAAAGCGCCATGCCATACCCATCGTGTAATGACTGAGTGAAGCTTAACCTCCCTTGGACCTTTCGCCGAATTCTTTCAATTTGGGACTCGGTAAAGATCCTCACGCGCAGTTTGCCGCGGTTGACCCGATCCACCGCCGGGATCGTGCCATCTTCCTCCCATCGATAGAGCGTCCTTAAGCTACAGCCCAGCATTCGAGCTGCCTGTCCTGCCGTATAGGTCGGTTCTCCAGCTTGCTTCTGACCCATATGGAATACTTCTATCATGTATTGACAATGTCTGTCAATGTTGTGCTTAAATGGATCGAGGAAAGGTTGGACGCGCTTTGCAGCCGGAGGAACTCAGGATGACGGCGCCGAATAAACTCCCCACACGAAACCGCGCGTGCAACAGCGGGCGGCCAAAGTGCGGCGTGAGCAGCGCCGAGGTGCTGAAACTGCGCAACGAAGGCCACAGTTGGCGGCAGATCGCCAAGGTAATGGGGATCGGAACGGCAACAGCAATGCGGCTGTGGAAGCTAAGCACCGTCCCAAATGTGTCCCAAAACCCCGGAGGTGGAGATTGAGCGGGCCGGAGGACGTGCAGGACCTTCGCCCCCGTGACGGAGGTTTTGAGACGGTGGCGCCGCCAGACACAGACCAGGGCGGGGAGGTCCTGTCGCTGAGCCGTCCGACAGCTTCCGCCGATTCCTTGGAGGCCGACATCGAACGGTTTACGGAGGGGCTTCGCCGCAAGTATCCGAGTCGCATCGCTCGCCGCCCGAAGGCATTCAAGAGTCGAGTCGTCTCGCTAGTGAAGCAAAACTTGCCGCCGCACCCAAAGCCATCGGGCCGGCCCAAGAACCTGCGCGTCACGCGGGCAGCGGAGATGTACGCTGAACAATTGCGCGAAATGAAGCGCGGGCGTCGGAAGCGGGTGAACTGGATTCCCATCGCGAAGGCTTGCATAGCGGGTTTCGACCAGATCCGGTCGGAATACGCGCGACGCAGAAAACTTGATACGTTGCGCGATGCGGTGTACGCACGTCGGCGCGCCAGGAAGTCGAAAAAGCCTTCTCGCTGATTGCGAATCGGCAATGTAAATGTATATGTACACAAATTTGCCCGATTTACGCGCGGTCTCGGCGACGCACCAAAATGCAACGCGTTGAACAACGCGTGCAGTAGCGTAGGGTATACTACGGCCCCGACACGTTTTGGGTACGTTTTGGGCACGTTTGGGACACGCTTTAGGTATTCGCGGCGCCGCGGCGGGGCATTTTGCCCGGCGTTAAGTTATGCCGAGCGGGCGCCCGATCCGGCCGCCCCTTGATTTGAGGCGTTCAAGCTCATTCTCCGGAAACGTGCCCCGACTGTGCCCCAACTGTGCCGAATCTGTGTCTCGGCTGTAGTATACCCTAAACTACTCCGGCGCCTATTCCCCCCGCCGGGAGGTGTTTCACCTTTAGAATAGAGTATTATATAGCCCGCACAAGGGGACGCCAAGGGGAGAACAAGGAGGCACCAAGCGGGCACCTGGGAGGCACCGCCTATAGTCTAGTAGACTATACTGCCGCTTGGCCGTACTCCCCATCCGAAAAATCTCTCCATCTGATTTGTCGGTCCGAAATTTCCCACCGAACTGTTTTTCAGTCAGGCTTGCACCTATCCTCAAAACGTGAAGTCGATGACCCTGGACGAGGCCGAAGCCAAGCGTCAACAGGCCGTGGAGTTCCTGCGTCGCATTGGGCGCGAAGACGAAGCAGAGGAATTCGAAGCCATGGACGCCACCGAGTACGCCGAGCACAGGGGTGCAGAGCTTGTCGAAAATCCACCGAGGAGAAATAGAATCATGCGACGACGCAACAAGAGCAATTCAGAGCTTCAAGCCGAACTGGACAACGCGCAGGAGTACATCGAGGAGCTTGAATCCAAACTGGATAATATTGCCGGCATCGCGACCGGCGACGAAGACGAGGAGGAGGGTAACGACGCCGGCCAGGACTGAACGTCCCGGCGTGCCGACAGTGGCGCAAGGAAGCGGGGCAAGTCACCGACCGAGCCCTGCGCTACCGGGCGACTGCCTGTCCGCCGCCGGGTCCGCTCATCTGTTGCCTCTGCGGAAGCACGCGCAACGTGGAAGTTGGCCACGTGAACGGCCACGAAGAAGACACGGCGCCAAAGAATCTGTTTTGGTCGTGCCGGAGTTGTAACGTGCGGTGCGGCAACACGCTTCGAAACGTTGGGATCGGCAGACCAACCCACCAATTCAATCCGCGTCGGGCAGGTGGCGCGAAATCCCTGGGCCAGTGGCTCACAGCCGTTACCAGCATGAAAGGCGAATCAACAGCCATGTCAGTCACTACCGCTGTCGAAATGATTCGGGCCACGCCGCCGGAGAAGAGAAGCGATTTTGCAAAAGAGATTTGGCGAAAACGCCGACAACACGGGACGGACAAGACGGTTCCGTTCTAAAAAGCCATCCCATCAAATGCCGGGGACTGGAACGCAGCGAGTGGCCAAAACGCAACTTGCCGCGTGGAGGTTGGGGTATGCTTGGGAAGGGAGAACGGTGTCCCTCCGGATCTACATCGCGTACGGTGCCGCCGCTGATCAAGCGACCGCGCTTCGCCTCCAGGCCTTAGGCGGCGTGAACGGTTTGACCGTTTACGTACCCCCAGCATTCACTCGCCAAGATCCGGACGGAAAGCTTGACGCTCGGTCTGAAGAGAGACTGTGTAGCAGCGATATCGTACTTGGCGTTGTGACGTTGTTCTTGTCTGAAGCCTGCCAAACGGAACTCACATGTGCCAACAACATGAAGAAAAGAACACTCATCCTCTGTCATCCGGCGGCGGTGGAAGCGCTGGCACCCCATTTCGCGGGGGAATTTGTGGTTTTCGATCCCAGTTCTCCAGCGCAGGCTGAGAGTGCCATCGTCGACGCGCTTCGCAAATTAGGGCTGCACAAGGACGGGATGACCGCACTTCTGGGTCTGGCCACGATCTTCCTTGGCCTTCTCATTTTCGCGCCGCGAGAATGAGCCGCCATAAACATGCAACTTCGAGAGGCCGTTCTTGACACGTCTTGTGTAATTGCTTTGGACGCGGTAGGTGCGCTACCACTTCTGTCCTTTCTGTTTTCCTTGGTGCTTCTGCCGAAGGCGGTACGTGAGGAACTGTTTCGGCGCCGTGAAACGGAGGACCGGTTCGGCATTCTCCTTCGCGAATTGGCCTTTATCGTTCCATGCGACGACTACGATCAAGCTGAACTGGATATCCTGTTCACCGGTCGGTCGGTTCGTGGTACCAAAGATCGCGGAGAAGCGGAGTCGATCGCTCAAGCCTCCAAGAAAGGGGCCTCGGTAATCATAGACGACATGTGGGGACGCAAACAAGCCAGGAGGCATGGCCTGGACCTCGGCGGTTCCATTACGATACTGCGAGCATTTTACGATCTCAGACTTCGCTCGGGGCCTGAACTGCGTGCGAATTTCGTCGTGCTCCGACAACGAGGCATTCGTCTGCCATGGAAAACAGTAAACGCTACGTTACAAGCAATCGGGCAGGAGCCTTTGACCGCCAACGAGCTTGCCCAAAGCCCCGCGACGCGCCGTACACCTTGATTTCCTGACAATTGGCAACGCATCCCCGGGACAAGAGTTGGTGAATCCCTAACTTTGGAGACTATCCGATTCGGTACCAAGGGCAAGATAGCATCCGATGCGGTCTACCGCAACACTTTTAAAAGGCGACCCTAGCTCAGGAGGTGACGGGTGTGTTCGGAACGAGTGCCATGCTGGCGCTGCTCGGCGCCATTTGCGCTTTTGCACAGAGTGAATCCCCCAGCGGTCCGATTTCTCCGCTGGCGGTGAACACGACGCGGTACCGGCTTCGCGCGGGCGAATCCGTCAAGATTGACGCGCCGCCCGAGACGCTCGATTTCGTGTTGCACGCCAAAGCTCGGCGCGTCGAGATTGCCGGCAAGGAAAAGCGCGGGATCGTGGTCGGGCCGAATCGGGCCAGGGATCAAATCTTGCTTGCTGTGTCCCTCGCGATGAAGCCCGGCGAATACACCCTAACCCTATCGGCTACTGCTGAGGCAGGCGAGAGGCGGGACGCGACCTTGAGTATTACGGTCGATGCGCTAGCAGCCGTGCCTTCGAACGCAACGCAACCGCCCGTGATCCTGCTGAACGGATGGCAAGGCCTCACTTGTTCACCCTCACCCGCGTCGGGAACCTTCGGCAACCTGGCGGACTATCTCACCCAATACGACAGCGTTCCAGTGGTGTACTGGTTTGACAACTGCGCAGTGTGCCTAGATTGTTCTATTGAAGAGTTGGGCAGTGACCTCGCCCAAACTGTAAACTCAATTCAGTACACCAATGGTACTCCGGTTCCCCAGGTTGACCTGATCGCGCACAGCATGGGCGGGTTGATAGTGCGGTCATACCTTGCGGGCAAGCAAACCACAACGGGTGCGTTCAGCCCTCCGTCTGCGCCCAAGATTCGCAAGGCCATCTTTGTGGCAACGCCACACTTCGGAGCGATGGCAGCAGATTTCAAGCTGGCAGACATTTTATTTGCAGTGGGGACCCAGACAAACGAATTGAAGCCGGCAAGTCAATTCGTCTGGGATTTAGGGATGTGGAACCAATTCGGCGACGATCTGCGGGGTGTCGATGCGGTAGCTCTCATCGGTAACGCGGGGCCGTCGGGACAGAGTGATGGCGTGGTGGACTCAACCAGCGCATCTCTGGATTTCACAATGCCGGGGCGCACGAGAGTGGTGAACTATTGCCACATTCCACCGAGTTTGTTTGACGGCCTTGCTGGGTCCTATCTGAGTTGCTACGCACCGGGCATAGCCGATGTCGAGGACACTTCACATCCGCTGTATGAGATTGCGTCCTCGTTTCTTATGAATGGTACTGGATGGCAAAGTGTCGGGAGTCCACCACCGCAAGACGCCTATCTGTCCCGATATGGCGGGATGGTCGTTGCCGATGTCAGCAGCGAAAATCAATATATTGTGCCGAGCGCGGTTTCATGGGGAAACATCAATCTTTCGGAAGGTGGCGCTTCGCAGCTATATTACAGCGACTTTGCGCCAGGCTCCGGTACTTTCGATTTCGGGTCATCAACGTGCGGCCTGTGGACAGAAACACCGGGCGTCTATTCCGCGGTGCGGTGCAAGTTCTCGCCGTCAATCTATTGGGTGGGGCCGCTGCTGTCGGGAACGGGAAAGGTCGTGCAGGCCGGTGGAACCATCACCATCAGCGGGAATGGCTTCGGGACGCAATGTTCGACCTGTGGAGTGACGGCGGCAAATCCGAACGCGACGGCGCTTCAGGTTTTGTCGTGGAACAACACCACTATTACGGCTTTTCTGCCTGCCAGCTTCGGAATCGGCGTTGCGACGATTGGTGTCACGACGGCAAGCGGCTTCGACGCGATCAACATAATGGCGGCTCCGGCTTCCGTGATTGCGGTTGCGCCCAGGAGTCTGCAATTCGCGTACGCGGTCGGGGGAACCATTCCGGCAGCGCAGACGCTCCAGGTCACAAATAGCGGAGGCGGTACGCTCTCCTGGAGTGCTACCACCAGCGCGTCCTGGCTGTCCGTAGCATCGCCATCCGGCACGGCACCGTCAACGCTTTCCGTGCTCGTTTCGCCTACGGGCCTGGGCGCGGGCACGCACACGGGAAGTGTCCAAGTCTTGGCCGCGGGCGCGTCCAACAGCCCCGTATCGGTCACGGTTACGCTCACGGTGGCTCCGGCCCCGGTGTCGCTGGCGGTCTCGCCCCAAGCGCTCACGTTCAACTACACGGTGGGCGGCGCTGCTCCGGCAACGCAGGGGATCTTGATTCTGAACACAGGCGGCGGTACGCTTTCGTGGATCGCCTCGGCCAGCGCCGCATGGGTCGGGCTTTCGTCTGCGTCGGGCACGGCTCCGGTGGTGATGTCGGTTTCAGCGAATCCGGCAACGCTGCCGGCGGGGTCCTATTCGGCCACGGTGCTGATTACCGCGGCGGGTGCAACTGGCAGCCCGGCCTCCGTGTCCGTAACGTTCGTGGTTCAAACTCCGCAACCAACCGTTAACATCACTGCCGTGTCTAACGGTGCCAGCTTTCAAAGTGGTTTTGCTTCCGCTACCTGGGTTTCCGTGCTCGGGACAAACCTTTCCCAGACCATTCGAACCTGGCAAAACAGCGATTTCATAAACGGCCTGTTGCCAACTTCGTTGAGCGGCGTATCGGTTACGATCAACGGCCTGGCCGCTTATGTCTCGTACATCAGCCCCACGCAAATCAACGCAATGGCTCCCGACGATGCGACGGTGGGCGCGGTCCAGGTCCAGGTGACCACGGCGCAGGGTAAGAGCAACAGCTTCACGGCGGAAAAAGAGCAATTCGCGCCGGGGTTCTTCACAATTGGTGCCAGCTACGCGGCGGCGCTCCATGCGGATTACACTCTCGTCGGCAAGCCTGGTTTGATCGCAGGCGTGACAAGCACACCGGCCCAACCGGGCGAAACCATTCTGATCTACGGGACAGGCTTCGGCCCCACAAACCCGCCGCTTCCTTGCGCCCAACTGATCACCACGCCCGCCGATCTGGCGACCTCTGTTCAGGTCACCCTTGGGGGCGTGGCGGCGCCAGTGGCCTACTCGGGTATGGTCGGGTCGGGCCTTTACCAGTTCAATGTGACGGTGCCCAACGTTCCGAACGGAGACGCGGCCGTTGTGGCTCAGATCGGGGGAGTGCAGACACAGACTGGGGTCTTAATCACCATTCAACAGTGAACCACGGGATGATTTAGACCGCAAAAAAAGCGTATCCCCTGGGTCGCCGTTGGATTCGTCGGTAGAATTCTGCTGGCGAACTGAGATCACGTGGGCGAACTGAAATCGCGGATCAGTGTGTAACCGTATGACCGCCTTGGGTTCGCCAGTTCGCCGCCGTCCATCTCGGCACAAGTGGCAAACCGGCGTTCTGGAGCGGTTCGCCACCATCTTCACCCCTTGGGGGTGAAGTGGCGAGCTACGCCCGCGAACTCCTGAGCGGGCGACCAGCAGAAGATCAGAATTCGCCTTGCGCATCGGTGGCCTTCAGAAAATGACGTTTCGTGTTGTTGGGACCCCGCTCTCGCCGAATGCTGCCGGAGAGCACTCCCGTATCGAGGAAAGCTCTGGCTTGGTTTCGACCGATCCCGCGCGCGGCCGCGAGTTCCTCAAACCGTTTACGGTTTGCACCCGGATTGAGTCTCAAGGCTGCCGTCAACGGTTCGCTGATGGTCTGGTTCGTTTCGGCACTTTCGGCGCGAACAAGCCGGCCATCGGCATACTGGTAGCTCAGTTCGCCAGAGAAACCGAACCTGTGTTTGTACGTCCTAAGGAATAATTTGTCGAGCCGGCCGCTGCTGCCAAAGTTGCTGACGTGGAAGGCGACATCGACCGCCGCCTTGAAATCGCTGGAGCCTCTGTAGTCCTTCGCGCTCTCGGCCTTGCCGTCGTGATGCACGATGACAACAGTCGCGCCAAGATTCGCCAACCGGCGGCATCGGTGTACGAATGTCCGCATCTCTCCCGCGTCGTTCTGATCGCCGGCATGGAACCCGGACAGGCTGTCCACCCCCACGATAGGCCGCGGATCGCAGAGTCTCACCCAATCCAAAACTATTTGGGCATCCGGCTGCGGAGCCTCCTGGTCCAACCACCCGCCCCACCAGTGAAGTCCCGGACCGTCGCGCACACCAAGCCGATCCATGCGCTCCGCGACCACGGCGCGAGGATTTTCGCGGTCGAGGAAGAGCGTGGGTATTCCGTGTCTGAGCCAGGCATCCCGCGCCCACGCGGTCAGCAGGGTGCTTTTACCCGACGCGCTGTCTCCCGTTAGTGCCACGACGGCGCCCTTTGGGAGTTCGGGATCTCGAATGTATTCGATCTCGCCGCCACACTCCGTTATCGAGGGGATTTCGTTGATCGAGCGGAATTGTAGTCCCTGCCGTTCCCCGATCTTCGCGAGAATATCTCGGCCCGATGCGGCAATCTGTTGGATCTCTTCGCCGCTCACAGAGCACCGGGCGTACAGGTCCAAGCATGTGCGCATAATGCGCCGCCGCGCCGTCTTCTCAGTCAGGATTCGCAAGTACGAATCCAGTTGAAGCACGGCGGGCAGCCCGTCATCGAGCGAAACCAGATAACCGGTGCCGTCGCAGGACTCCAATTCGCCGTGATTCAATAACTCGTTTTGGACAGTGATCCAGTCGATTTGCTCTCCACGGCTGTACAGATCCTGCATTCGCCGCCAGATGCGGCGATGTTTTTCGAGGGTGAAATCCTCCGCCGAAAGCACCGATGCTGCGGTCAAGTACCTCGCATCATCCAGCAGGATCGAGCCAAGTACAAGTCGCTCCACGTCAACGTTGCAGGGTAGCCGCTCCGTCACGGGACCGGGCCTAACCGTCAGCGCTAAACGGGACATCTCAGTGTGCCCAGTTTTGTGCCCACCCCTACCTTTTCTGGTATTCTCTGGCTTTCTACTGTTTCACGCAAGTAGCTAGAAATACAAGCAGGTGGCAATCGGTGGAAGGTGACGCGTTGGGATCGTTCATGGTTTACACCCAGAAGGTCCGCGGTTCGAGCCCGCGACCGCCCACCAGGGAATCGACCACTTACTCCTTAGTTCACGCTGCTCATGGCTTTCTTGACCGCTACTGGTCCAAAAATCTCGTCCATTTTGTCGGCCGCCCTTCTGGCGCAGGGCTTTCTCCGCCACGGTGGGCTAGCCAGCCTGTCGCGGAACAACCGGCTCTGGAGATACGGGAAGGGAGCCGTTAGCGCGGCTTGCACGCCGACAGTGCGATCCGGACCCACTGGAAGCTGATGTCGCCGTCCGGCATTCGGGTGACGGAGAATGTCCGCGCCACCTCCGTCGGCGCTTCGAGGAACTGGCGGCGTACCTCGGCGGCCGCCTCCCCGTGACAGCCGCCCTTTTTGAGCCACGCCCGCAGGGTGATCGGCACGGATTCGCGCACCTGATCCAGCTCCTCCAGGACGAACCCGGCGCCAGCGACGAAGCCACGCCATTCCGCAGGAGTGTAGTTGCGGACGTGCGAGCCGTCCCGTAGAACCTCGACGTGGTTGTGCCACGCATCCACTTCGGGTGCGTTGTCCGGTTCGGAGGTGTCGGCGACCAACAGGCGCCCGCCCGGCCGCAGCACCCGGTAAGCTTCCGCAAGGAACTTCGGCACGGAGAGGAAATGGTGGGCCGCCAGGCGGCAAACCACGCCGTCGAAGGCGTATGGCGGGAAGGGAAGAGATTCAGCCGCCCCGGTCTCAAAGACCAGGTTGGCAAGCCCGGCCGCCCGCGCTCGCTCCCGGGCCTTTCGCAGCATAGCCGCGGAGACGTCCAGGCCGGTCACCCCCGCGACGAGGGGCGCGAAGGCCACAGCCGTGAAACCTGCGCCTGTGGCGACATCCAGCAGCCTGTGCGAAGGCCGGCAGTGCGCGTGTTCGATGAGCCACGCGAGCGATTCGCCGTTCCACGCATTCCACTGCGCGTTATAATGCGCCGCCTGGCGATCGAACTGTTCCTTTGAAGTTCGTGAGGGCATCTCCTATCGATTATCGAACGAACCGCCGGCGGGTTCGTGGAGCGAACAACCAGAGAGAACGCCGGCTGCCGGCGAAGAAGACCGGACGGGGGCCTCCAAACCGAGCGTTCGCACGGACCGTCTGCGAGCTAGTATCATAGGCGAATGCGAACCTCCCTGCACCTGGCGGCGCTGCTCGCCGTGGTGACTTCCGCGCTCTTCGCGCAGACCCGCGAGACGCCCGTCGACAACGACCAGGTCACGGTCATCAAAGTCACCGAGCCGCCTCACGTGAAGACCGCCCTCCACGAGCACAAGTTCAACCGCGTGATGATCTACCTACAGCCTGGACGGCAGGAGATCATACCCCAGGCCGGCGCCAAGACGGTCCTCGATTTCAAGGCGGGCGACGTCAGGTGGAGCCCCGCGAGCGGGATGCACACTTCCGAGGTGGTTAGCGACGCGCCGGTAACGATTGTCGAAATCGAGGTCAAGAAGCCGGGCGATCCGGCGAAGAAGGTGACCACGGCTCTCGACCCGATCCAAGTGGACTCCAAAGATTACAAGGTGGAATTCGAGAACAGCCAGGTTCGAGTAGTCCGCGTGAAGTTTCGAGCGCACCAAGGCTCGCCCATGCATGAGCACCAACTCAACCGCGTGGTGGTCTACCTGACCGACCAGAACACGCGACTGACGACGCCGGACGGGAAGGTGGACACGGCCGTTCACAAGGCGGGGGAAGCGAGTTGGGGCGGTGCGACGAAGCACAAGGAAGACAACCTGATGGATGGTCCCTTCGAGGCTTTGATGGTTGAGTTGAAGAACTGACGCGATAATGGTCCCATGAGGAAGAGTTTCTTGTTGGCGGTACTGGCGGCTGGCGCATCGCTCGCGCAGGTGAAGCCATCCGATATCGACGGCGCGTGGGTCGGGAACATCGAAGTGGGCCCGACGAAGATCAAGACCGTTTTTCACCTGGCGACGACCCAGGACGGTCTGGTCGCAACCCTGGACAGCCCGGATCAGGGCGCGATGGGGATTCCGGTGGCGGCGGCGAAGCGGGACGGCGCTTCGCTGACGCTGGAAGTGGCGGTGGTAGGCGGGCGCTACGAGGCGAAAATCAGCGCCGACCTGCAGACCATCGAGGGAACATGGAAGCAGGGCGGCGGCTCCTTCCCGCTGGTGTTGAAGCGGGCGGAAGGCGGGGTAGTGGCTGGGCCGAAACGGCCGCAGATGCCGGTGAAACCGTATCCGTATCGCGAGGAGGAGCTCACTTACCAGAACCATCAGGCGGGCATCCAACTGGCGGCCACGTTGACGATCCCGCAGGGGAAAGGGCCTTTCCCGGCAGTGGCCCTGATCAGTGGCTCCGGTCCGAATGATCGCGACGAAAGTTTGATGGGCCACAGACCGTTCCTGGTGCTGGCGGACTATCTCACGCGCCAGGGGATTGCGGTGCTGCGCACGGATAAACGCGGCATCGGTAAGTCGGGCGGCGTTATCGCCACAGCCACCACGGCCGATTTCGCCACCGACGCGGAAGCCGCGGTGGCATACCTGAAGACGCGTCCGGAAGTGGACGCGCACAAGATCGGGTTGATCGGCCACAGCGAGGGTGGCGTGATTGCGCCCATGGTGGCGGCGCGCGACCACGACGTGGCCTTCATCGTGATGATGGCCGGATCGGGCGTGCCGGGTGACCAGATCATCGTCGCGCAGGTGGTGGCAGGCAACGAAGCTGCCGGCATGAGTCACGAGATGGCGCTGCAGGCCGGCGTACAGCAGCGCAAAATCCTAGACATTGTGGAGCAGGAAACAGACGACACGGTTCGCAGAGAGAAGCTGCGCACCGTTCTGGGGCCTGCGGTCACTGGGGCGCAATTCGACACCGCGTACCGACAACTGACTTCGCCGTGGTACCGGTATTTTCTGACTTACGATCCGGCGCCGGCATTGCGCAAGGTGACCTGCCCGGTGCTGGCGATCAACGGCGAAAAAGACACGCAAGTGCCTCCCAAACTGAACCTGCCGGCCATCCGGAAAGCGCTTGAGGATGGCGGCAACAAACACTTCGAGGTAGTCGAGTTACCGGGTCTCAACCACCTATTCCAGACGGCTAAGACGGGAGCGGTGAATGAGTACGCCCAGGTCGAAGAGACGATCGCGCCGGCGGCGCTGGAAAAGATGGCCGGCTGGATTTTGAAGCAGTAGATGGGCGTATCCCGCCAGCTTAGAAGCTGATTCATGCCGGTAAGCTCGCCGCGGCCGGCCAGCCTCAATGGAAGGAAAACCTGTTTACCTGATTTCCGGCTTTGACTTGCCGTGGGTGGCCGGCTTGGCGGCTTTCTTCGCGGATCCTCGCTTTAGCGGGTCCGCCGGTTTGTAGTCCAGTTCCGCCGAGAGTATCTCCACGAGTCTCGACAGCGTTTTCACGCGCGCCCAGTATTTGTCGTTTCCCTCCACCAGACACCAGGGCGCGCTCTTGGTGCTCGTCTTCACCAGCATTTCTTCGACTGCCTCCTCGTAGACACTCCACTTCTGGCGGTTCCGCCAGTCCTCCTCCGTCAGCTTCCAGGCTTTGTAGCCGATCGCCTTACGCTCCTCGAACCGCCGGAACTGCTCCTCCTGGGAGATGTGGATCCAGAACTTCGCCAGAATCATCCCGAATTCCCGCAACTGGCGCTCAAACGAGTTGATCTCCTTGAAGGCCCGCTTCCATTCCTCTTCCCTGGCGAACCCCTCCACCCGTTCCACCAGCACCCGGCCGTACCAGGACCGATCGAAGATGGCGATCTGCCCGCGCTCCGGAAGCCGGCGCCAGAAGCGGTACAGGTAATGGCGTGTTTTGTCCTCGCCCTGCGGCGCGGCGATCGGGTAGACCACGTAGCCGCGGGGGTCCAATTTCTCCGTGATCCGCTTGATCGCGCCGCCCTTGCCTCCAGCGTCCCATCCCTCGAATACGACCACCACTGGCCGCTTCCGCAAATAGATCTGGTATCCCAGCTCGCGAAGCTGAATCTGCCGCCGCGTTACTTCGCGCACGTAGGCGTCACGATCGAGCGCTCGGGTCAGGTCGATGGTCTCCAACATCAGAGTCCTCCTCCACCCAGGGATTCCATCGCCTCCCGCAATGCCGCGTCTTTGGCCGCCGCGCCCTTCACCTCGACCCTGGGCGGCGCGTTCGCCCCGAGGCGCTTTTCCATGGCGGTGATAATCGTCTCGAAGATCTTCTTTCGCGCCAGCCATTTCGACGTGGCTTCCACGATCGTCCAGGGCGCGAATTCAGACTCAGTCCATTCGAGCATCTCCTCGGTTGCGCTCAGGTATTCGCCGTACTTCTTGTGGCGGGCCCAGTCGGCATCCGTCACGCGCCAGGCTTCCAGGGGGTCCTTTTCGATGGCCTGGAACCGTTCCTTCTGCTCTTTCTTGTTGATGTGCAGGAAGAATTTCAGGATGGCGGCGCCGTCGTCGGATAGCATGCGCTCGAATTCGACGATGTCGCGGTATGCGTCACGCCACACCTTCTCCGGGACGGTCTGCTCCACGCGATCCTCCAGCACGCGGCCGTACCAACTATGGTCGAAGATCACCATCTCGCCCCGGTCGGGGACTTTCAGCCAGAAGCGCCACAACCACGGCCGTTGCTGCTCGTAGGTGCGGGCTGCGGTGATAGGGTACATTTTGAATCCGCGGGGGTCGAGCCGTTGCGTCAGGGCGGAAATGGCCGTTCCTTTGCCGGCGGCGTCCCACCCCTCGAATACGATCACGGTCGGTATGCCGTGTTCCCAACAGGCCTTCTCCAAATCGTACAGGCGCTGCTGCAAGCCCGGCAGAGCGAGTCGGTAATCCTCGCGCGAGAGTCTCTTCTTCAAATTGATGTTTTCCAGCATGGCGTCTGGATCAATTCTAGTGCACGGCTACACCCGGAAAGACGAGCCCGCCCGAAGCGTCGAAAGCAGCGGTCGCGGTCCAAACAGCACGAGCGCGCCGCCGGGGCGCACTCGGTGCACGGAAGTCCAGCGGATGTGGGCATCTGGCAGGACTTGGGGGACTTCTGCTTTTTCCAGCTCATGGTCTTCATGAACTCCGAAATTCCGTACGGCGGGCTGCTGCATGGAACATATCGGTGCTAAGATAGCGTGCCATGGTACGAGCAATTTTAATGGCAGGGTTGCTGCCGTCTCTTGTGGGGGCAGCCGATTTCACCGTTGGCTCCGCGACCGCGCGCAGCGGGCAGAAGGCCACCGGGTATATCGGCGTGCCGGCGGGCGTGGATGCGGCCGCGAGCATCCCGGTGATGGTAGTCAACGGCGCCAGACCTGGGCCGGTGCTGGCCCTGGTAGCCGGATCTCACGGCACCGAGTACGCGTCCATCCTTGCGCTGCAGAAATTGGCCCAGGCTGCCGATCCGGCGGAGCTTTCGGGAACACTGATCATCGTGCCGCTGATCAACGTGCCATCGTTCGCGCAAAAGGTAACGCACTTGAATCCGGTGGATGGCAAGAATATGAACCGCTTCTATCCGGGCAGGC
>Ga0181530_10001834_pt1 | contig 26087 bp, 16 predicted proteins | sample PEATcosm2014_Bin_42_FD_119769 | JGI IMG/M metagenome (GOLD analysis project Ga0181530, IMG submission 119769) | Peatland microbial communities from MTU Mesocosm Facility, Houghton, MI, USA - PEATcosm2014_Bin10_60_metaG | ecosystem: Environmental > Terrestrial > Soil > Wetlands > Peat | place... | reverse complement strand
AATGGACGTGCGCCCATTTGCGTGGGTAGTGCCATACCAATAGGCGCCCAGGGTGTTCGTTGCCGGGTTCATCACCGTCGGGTCGAAGGATGCCTCGTTGCCATGGGCTTCATTCCAGCCGTGGTTGATTTGGTAACGCAGGCCGAGATTCACGGTCAAGTTCGGACGCACCTTGAAGTCGTCCTGAACAAACATCTGCGGACTCTTCAGGCGTCCGCCGAACTCGGGCGCAAAGGTTGCGCTCCAGTTTTGCGACAGGCCAAGCAGGAAGTCGGCGTACTCCAGGCCGGTTCCGGCGACAGGGCCAGCGACGCCTGTTGCGGGGTTGACCGTCCATTCCTGGGTGTACTGGCCGGAATACTGCATGGTCCCGGCGTTGGTGTTGCCCCATTGCGTGGAATCGTCCCGGTAAATCAAGAATTCCCCGCCGAAGTGGAGGATGTGCCTTCCCTTGATTAAGGTCACCACATCGGAAGGGTCAAACACATGCTGAATGTAGACTGCGTTGGTGGCCGGCTCCACCCACGCGTAGGGATACTGGTTCACGAATTGTATCGCCGGAAGGTCGTCCGCCACGCCAAACTGCCAGCCCAACTTCGCGGCGAAGCCCTTGTTCAGGGACAGGTCGCCAAAGTCGCTGTCCTCAAAGGTGTATCCGATTCTGGCCTCGTTTGTCAGGTGCGGGCTGATGCTCCAGGTATCGGTGATCTGTGCCTGATTGTCGGTGACGTCCCCGCTCTCCCAACCAATTGGGGCTGGGGTGACGGAGCTCGGGTAGACGTCCGGACTGTCGTCCTGCGAGTCGGACATGGAGAGCCGGTTGTTCGGCGTGATGTCGTAATCCAGGCGTCCGAAATACCGTTTTGTCGGATAGGAAGCCGGAGCGGTTGAGTAGAAGTTATTGGTCGGCTCGCCTTCGCTTCCAGTGCTTCCGGAAATAAACTTCCCGCCCGCAATGATGCAGTTTGCCTGGATGCTCGATGAATTATTCTGGCAAGTGCTGCCCCCAGGCGCCGGGTAAAACTGCTGGAATTTCGCTGCAACCGTGTCGAACATGGCGGAGGGAATGGCGTTACTGCCATATTCGGACTGAAACGTCTTTCTCACCGGATACGGATTGCCCGCCAAATCGTGCATGATCACTTGCGTGGTCGGATCATAGATCTGCCACTGCCCGGTGAAGTCTCCACCCATGGTGGCTACGGTTGGGATTGTATTCGTTGAATTGCTGGATGAACCGTGGTCGATAATCTGGTCATAGTCGAAGTAAAAGAACATCTTCTTTTTCAGAACAGGCCCGCCAACGGCCCCGCCAAAATGGTTTTGCCGAATGTAGGGAACCGTGGGGTGGCTCAGGAAGCCATACGAATTCGCATTCAAGGCGTTGTTCTGAATGTAGTCGTACGCGCTGCCGTGGAATTTGTCGGTGCCGCTCTTGGTGATCTGGTTGAAGATCATTCCGCCAATCCCGTACTGCGCTGAGAATGAGGACATCGAAACCTGAAGCTCCGCCACATTCTCAAAATTGGCAGGGGTGGCGTTCTGGCTGCTGGGCAGCGTCTGGGTTACGCCATTCTGGAGGACGTTGCTATAGGGAAGGTTGCCGTTGATGGAGATTGAGCCCACGCCCGAACCGAGCGTATTTGTAGCGCCAGGAAGCAGGAACATGAAGTTTTCCCAGTCCGTGCCGACCTGGGGCAGCTCTCCCATGACCTTGTCGGACATAACCAAGGTCTGGTCGCCCGTCTCGGTGGTCAGCAGCGGCACGTCCGTGGTGACCGTCACCTGCTGACTTGTCGAGCCGACCTTCAGTTGTCCATTGACCGTGGTGAAGCCGACTTCCAGGGTGATGGGGCCGCGCACCAACTGCTCGAAACCTTCCTTCGTGAAAGTGATTGTGTATTGGCCCGGCACCAGGGAGTTCGTGTCGTACAGGCCGTCATTGTTGGTGGTGAAATCCTTCGAAACGCCCGTGTCGACGTTCATGACCGTAACCGTCACTCCGGGAACCAGCGCCCCGGTTGGATCGGTCACGCTGCCACGGATGTCGCCGGCGTTAATGCTCTGCGCAAAACATGCCCCACTTCCAAAAATCAGAAGGAGGGGCAGGACCCATCGCCTCATTTTCATCATGACCTGCCTCCAGAACTGCTTAGCGTCAACTGTTCCATCTCCTCGACCGGGGAAGAGCCATCTGAACATCCAGGCCGCTACCTGAAAGCCCATCTCCTGGCCGCCGCCGGATTTGCATGCACTCCGTTCCACAATGACCGCACGCAACGACAGGCAATCGGTTGTTGTCATAGACAACCGGCTGCCAAACTCACACGCGGGCAAATTAAACCACGCAGCGACAATCGTTGTCAAGCGGGAAGCAATTTCTCTTAACCCTTTTAGACAATCGGTTTGTTTGCGGATAAATCTACCGGGTGGCGGCGTAAGATGCACCCACGAAGTGTCCACCTTCCGCATTCCGGAGGGCGACCCGAAACGCGGCGCGGCCATGTCGCCTGGAATCTTGTTCTCGATGAAAAGGGCGCTCCGAACATCAGGCCCTTCACTTGTGGCGGAATCGTCACCCTCGACTCCAGGACCCAGAAGCTCACGCGCAGCGGACAGTATTGGATTTGCCCACTACTCGAAGGCCGTGCGCCGCGGTGCGCGGGTAAACGCCACCAGAGGAAGTTTATCCACCATCGACCATGTCGCCTTCGTCAATCCCGATGGCGACTATGTTCTTGTTCTCACCAACCAGGCGGAAGAGCGGGAGATCGGCTGCCGATTTGAGGGTAAGTCCTTGCATTTGAAGATGCCGTGGATTTCCATCGTGACGCTTCCGTGGAGTTAAATGAGAGGCCGCAGGACATTCGCTATGGTGGATGAAGCCCGCGGCCTGCTTCGCCACCCCGCATGTGCGTCCACGGCTACTGAAACTGGAACCGTTCACATTCGCGATGCTGTCGGTTGTTCTGCCTCCACCAAAGACCACATACAAGTCATGCACCCCCTGAGCGCAGGTAAAGGTTACGGTGACGTTCGTCCAGGTTTCCCACCCTCCGGTTGCCGGCAACATCGCAGCAGTGCTGCTCTGGGAACTGAATGCAGCGTGGTTGGGGCGGCGATGCCGAACAGGGCACCGAGCACGCGGACTGTGGCCAGTACGCGGCTTGTCGGAAGATGAGAACAGGGTGCATGATGCTATCCGAGGGATGATGGACGACATCCAGAGCCGTTTGCAGGCACACGAAACCGTAGGCGGGCGCGGACGGTCTATAACCCAGCGATGAGTGAGGCCGGACTGTGAGGTAGTGGACCCACCAGCGAGCTGCAAGAGGGAAAGTAGCATGATCACCATAGGATCTGTCGATATTGGCGGAACGAAGATTGCCGTCGGAGCGATTCGGGAAGACGGCAGGATCGTGATACGCCTGGAGTGTCCCACTGAGCCGGAAAAGGGATTTCAGCATGCGATGCAACGCATTATCGCAATGTTGCGCAACCTATCTGCCGACGGGACGCAGCTGGCGGGAATTGGAGTTGGTTGCCCTGGCCCGCTGAACCCATTTACCGGGGTGATTGGCGAGGTTGGGACGCTGCCGGGATGGCAAGGCGGAAACCTGGCAGCTGAGCTTCAGTCGGGATTGGATCTCCCGGTTGCGGTTGAGAACGACGCCGATGCGGCCGCTCTCGGAGAAGCATGCTGGGGAACGGAGATCGCCAGCGGGACCTTCATCTACGTCACCATAAGCACGGGCATTGGCGGCGGCATCCTTCTTGACGGACAGCTCTACCGGGGCGTGGATGGCGCCCATCCGGAAATAGGCCACCAGGTACTCGATAACTCCGGGCCTCAGTGTTATTGCGGAGCGCGCGGCTGCTGGGAGAGCCTGGCCAGCGGCCCAGCCATGGTTTCATGGATGCGCGAACAATATCCGGAAGCACAGTTCGCCACTGCCTCTGAGATATGCGATGGCGCAAAACGCGGCGATCCGCTTGCTCTGCAGGGTGTGGAACGGGAAGGATATTACCTCGGGCTTGGGCTGGCAAATCTTATAACACTGTTCGCTCCGGACAGGATCGCTCTCGGCGGTGGCGTAATGATGAGCAGTTCCCTGTTCATGGATACTGCCCGCGGAGTCATCCGGGATATCTGCACTCAAGTCCCCTCTGGGAAGACGCACATAACCCTCGCTTCACTGGGACCGGACGCTGGACTGCTAGGCGCGGCTCAGGCGTGGCTCCTCAGGCATCGGCGATCAAGTGGGCCGGAGGACAGTTGGCGAAGCATATTCTGAAGACATCGCTGGAAGCGGCAAGTGAAAGGGGAGAGGATGAACGACAACGCACAAGCAGGACCAGACTCACCGGCAGGGACAATCCCTGGAACAGTTACGGAAACCAGGCTTTTCGATGACATTCTCAAGCAACCCGCACAGCTTGCGGCATCATTGTCGCATATGCTTGGCGCCGGCAAGTCCGCGCTGGAAGAGGCTGCGGCGGTTTTGCGCGGGGCCAGGCCGGTGGTCATCACCGGCATTGGAGCGAGCTGGCACGCGGGAATGGCGATGCAGGCGGAACTGCTTGCCTCCGGCTGTCCGGCTCTGCTAATCGATGCTTCCGAGCTGCTCCACTTCGCCGAAGTGCCGCAGGGCGCAACCGTGGTGCTGCTGTCGCGCAGCGGGAAAAGCACTGAGATCGTTCAACTCGTCCAAAAGTGCCGCTCGCGATCCGCGACGGTCATTTCGATCACCAACCAGGCCGGCAGCCCGCTCGCTCAAGGTTCGGATATTGTTCTTAATACTTGCACGGACTTCGATCACGCGGTCTCAGTTACGACTTACAGCGCGGTGGCGCTGGCCGGCGCCTTGTTGGCCTTCGAAGCCACCGGCCACTCGCTTCGATCGGTTCAGGATCAGCTTTCGAAACCCCTGGTGGACGCGGCGGCTGCCATTCCCGAGTGGCGCAAAACCATCGAGAGGTCGGGTTGGCTGGGCGACGGGAGCGGCTTCACCTACTTCCTGGCGCGAGGCGCCAGCCTTGCCAGTTGTCATGAGGCCAGGCTGCTGTGGGAAGAGGCGGCCAAGAAGCCGGCAACCGCGCTTACCTCAGGTGGCTTCCGCCATGGTCCGCAAGAGATAGTCCGGGAAGGAATGTGTGCCGGTATTTGGATCGATGCGGAGCGCATGCGCAGCCAGGATCTCGATTTGGCTCGCGACCTGAGGAAGCTTGGCGCTCGAGTGCTGCTGATCGGGCAGAGGCTTGAGGAGAGCGCCGCCGACTGCGTCCTGCGCTTGCCTGCCATTCCGGCTCAATGGCAGTTCCTGATCGACATTATCCCCATCCAGATTGCCGCCGAAAGATTAGCCGCGGTGCGTGGCGAAGACCCCGACTCGTTCCGGCTGTGCTCTTACATCGTTGAGGATGAGGGCGGCCTGAGCCGGCCGGCGGAACGGCCAACAAGCGAGCGGAGCTGAGACTTATGAGACTGCCGAAATGGCTGCTGCTGTCGATAACCGTGCCCGTGCTGTGGGGGCTGTGGGGAGCGCTCACTGAGATTCCGGAGAAGTGGCTCAATCCGCCTTTCCCGCCTACGTTCGGGTACGTGGTCTGGTCGTTGACCATGCTTCCCGTCTGCGTAATTGCCTTGCGCAAAATCAAGTGGAAGCTGACCCTGACGCGGCGGTCGGTCTTGTACGGCTGCGCGGTGGGCTTCTCGGGCGCCGGAGGACAACTCATCCTCTTCTGGGTGCTGAAGCAGGGACCGGCATATCTGATCTTCCCCATCGTCTGCCTCTCGCCCGCGGTCACCATCGTGCTTTCCTGGACTATTCTGCGAGAGCGTACCTATCCCCTTGCGCTCTCCGGCATCCTGCTGTCTCTGCCTGCGATTTTTCTCGTCTCCCTGCAGGAGCCCTCCAGCAGCCCGGTCCATGGCAGTCTCTGGCTGGTGGGCACGATCGCCATCTTTTTCATGTGGGGATTGCAGGCCTACTTTATGAAGTCGTCGGCCATTGCAATCAGCGCCGAGGAGCTTTTCGTCTACATGACGGCGACGGGACTGGCATTGAGTCCGGTGGCCCTGTCGATGGGCCCCGGCCTTCATGCCGGCCTCGGCATCGGATTCGGACTCACGTACGCCATTCAGTCTCTTAACGCGGTCGGCTGCCTGCTGTTCGTCTATGCAGTTCGATTTGGAAAGGCGATCGTGGTCGTGCCCATGGTGAACGGCCTGTTTCCACTGGTCACCGTCATCGTCTCGTTGCTGATATACCGGGAGATTCCCGGCAAATACAATCTGGCGGGCATGGTGCTGGCCCTTGTCGCTGTTCTCTTCATGGCCTTCGATGAGGTAAGGCATAGCCCTGCCGAAACAGCATAACCCGCACCGGGAGTCCAATGTCGCCGAGTTGGTAACTTCAAGTCGAACGTAAGTGGCCTGCCCGATCTTGTACCAGTGAGATTGTCGGTGTAGCGCGGCGCGAACAAGGGTTCCAGATTCGCATCCCGCCGGGCCAGACCCCAAAACGGCCTCTGCGCCGAGGCCGTGACGGCTGTAAGACGCCGCCGATTACATGTTCATCGCCATACTGAAAGACCGGTTATGCTCAGCACGAGCAGAAGCTGGTTGTGGTTTGCCGGGCAATCGTATTCCTGGGTCTAAGGGGATTGCTGGAGATTCATGTCTTGGCAGGCAGGATGAGTTGGAATGATCTACACCCACATTGCATTTTGAGTCGTAATTCTGAATCCTCGAATTGTCGCAATCGTCAATGTTTATGAGGGTGCGGACATGATGAAGACGTTCCGGGGGTCAATACCCAGTGGGTGAGATACAAAACCGGCCTTTTCAGCTTTCCTTCAATGCCTCTCTCAAGGTAGGCCTCCAAGGTTCTTGCATTACGTCCGACGGCGGGGAGTGGACGGGGAGGTGCCCGTGAAATCGCTTCGAACTGCGACAAATGATGGCTTTTTGATCCCGGCAAAGGACCTGCCGGGCACGCTCGGGATTTTGGCCCTGGCAGGGATGCAAAAAGATCGCGAGCGGAGATAACTGGGGGTATATTGGTCTGTAGCCGAAGGGCGAAATGGAAGTCCTGGTCGATATCGGCTGGGCCATTCTTTTTTACTTGCGCTAAATGCGCTCTGGCCTCGGATCGATGCCTTGATAGAGGTTCAAACCATCTCCGCCGCGATGGACTGAACCCAGAGGTCTGAACTAGTATTTTTGCGGGGCATCCAAATTGCAGGAATCTCAATGGGGATGTTTAGCTCCCCGGAAATGGATGGAAGGCATGAACAAGACCCTTTTCTCGCGCCGCGCGTTCCTGCGCACTACCGCAGGAGCAGCTGGCGCTTCTTTGGTAGCTGTATCCAGTCTGGGTGAGCCGGAACTGACGCTCGCCGAGCCTCAGCCGACTGGTCCAAGTGACCGCGTTCGCTTCGGCATCGTCGGCGTCGGCATGGAGGGTAGTGGGCTGCTTTCGACAGCCATCCAGCTGCCTGGAGTGGAGTGCGTAGCTGCCGCGGATCTCTACGATCGCCGCCACGACCTGGCCAAAGAGATCGTGGGCAAACCCATTCGGACCACTCGCCGCTATCAAGAGCTGCTCGATGCCAAAGACATTGATGCCATCATCGTGGCCGTTCCCGACCACTGGCACAAGCAGGTGGTGGTCGACGCCCTGGCGGCCGGCAAAGACGTGTATTGCGAGAAGCCCATGTCACACAATCCGGCGGACGGATTGGCCATGGTTGCCGCGGCAAAGAAGACCGATCGAATCGTGCAGATAGGCGCGCAGCGCACCAGCTCCGTCCTTTGCGCCAAGGCCAAGGAGCTTCTGGAACAGGGCGTAATTGGCGATCTGAATCTGATCGAAGCCACCTATGGCCGCAACGATCCCAATGGCGCCTGGGAATATCCCATTCCACCCGATCTTTCGCCCCAGAACCTGGATTGGGATACGTGGCAGGGCACTGCGCCAAAGAAGCCGTTCGATCCGTACGCATTTGCGCGTTGGCGGTGCTGGAAGGAGTACGGGACAGGCGTGGCCGGAGACCTCCTGGTTCACCTGATCAGCGGCATGCAGTTTGTTCTCGGCATCAACGAATTTCCCAAACGCGTTTCGGCATTTGGCGGCATTTATCGTTGGAAGGACGGGCGCAACATGCCGGATGTCCATCCTGTCCTCTTCGAATACGAAAACGTTCCGGTCTACATGCGCTTGACGCTCGGGTGTGAGTCGCCTGAGGTCACGCGATTCCAGGGCTCCAAGGGCAGCATTGAACTCCGCGAGTTTAGTGTCATCTTTGCCCCCCAGGCCGGTGTTGACTTATCGCCGAGTTATTATTCCAGCTCTTTCCCCGCCGCCATGAGGGATGCCTATGTCAAGCAGTGGCATGAGGAACACGATCCTGTGCCGGGAAAGGAGCCGGCGCCGCAAAGCATCACTTACAACGGAAACGACTATGACGATCTCCGGCCGCATCTCTGGAAGTTCTTTCAGGCTGTACGATCGCGGAAGCCGGTCGTCCAGGATGCAGTCTTTGGCCACAATGCCGCCCTGGGTTGCCACCTGGCAAACGAGTCCTACTTCCGCAAGACTCCGGTTTACTGGGATCCTGTTTCCCAGACCATCAAGTCCATGGGATGAGCCGGCAGCCGGCGGAGCTGCAACACCGGCAACTGCATGGAGGCATCTTTACCAGAATCCAGCCCGGTTCATCGGGCTGGACTTCGTGAACCACCCCAACAACAAAGGAGCTCGATTCCCGTGAAAATCGAAAGAGTACTTCTCACTTCGGTAATTGCGATCGCATTCACTTCCTCCTGGGCCTTGTCCCAAACACTGGCTTCCGGGACGGCTCCATCTTCCGCACAGGCTGCGTCATGGAAGCCCTTTCTTGGCCGTTGGGATCTGACCTTGAAGGCGCCCGACCGGGAATATCCCTCGTGGATTGAGATACAGCAGCAGGGTGGCCAGTTAAGCGCCCAGTTTGTCAGCCGATGGGGAAATGCCAGGCCGCTTCCCAAAATCGAAATCCACGGAACGCATATATCCTTCGTCTCCCCCAAGGAAGAAGAAGACCGCAAGGATGACATGGTGTTTGAAGGAACACTTGCGGGGAAGACCTTATCCGGAACCACCACCGGCCAGGACGGAACCCCCTGGACATGGACGGGTGTAAGAGCGCCTGCTTTTGAAAGGACCAATACCCCTAAGTGGGGAAAGCCAATTCAGTTATTCAACGGGAAGGATCTGACCGGCTGGAAGATGGACAGACCCGGGCCGCCCAACTGGACAGTTCAGGAGGGAAATCTGGTCAGCCCTGGCAATGGCCCCGAGCTTGTCAGCGATGTCAAAGTCCTGGACTTCAAGTTGCACATCGAATTCAACTGCGGGAAAGATTCCAACAGCGGCGTGTATTTGCGTGGCCGCTATGAAGTGCAAATTGAGACCGAATCGGAAGCGGAGCCGCCAAGCCATCACACCGGCGGCATCTACGGATTCCTGGCCCCGACTCCGGAACTGCCGCGCCGGCCGGATGTATGGCAGACCTTCGATATCTCGTTGATTGGGCGAAAAGTGACTGTAGTTCAGAACGGCCAGACCATCATCGATAACCAGGAGATCCCTGGTATTACAGGCGGCGCATTGAACAGCCACGAAGCATTGGCCGGCCCGATTTATCTTCAAGGCGGCGAAAAGGGCCATGTCGCCTTTCGCAATATCGTCATCACTCCCGCAGAATAGGAGGATGCGGACCACAGGGTCTCGCCTTTGACAAGGGCGATTGACGCCGCGCTTTTACAATCTCTCTTGGTGAACAGAAACTTGATCACGCCCAACGCCACCAAATGCGCCAGTCGGAATGGAGAGCGAATCCCATGGCGCGGCGCACCGCGAGATACGATTCCACGTTCTGGGTCAGCATGGTTTCGCCTCCGGCCATAGCTGCGCAATCTGTCGCAGGGCAACGACATCTATCTTGGGGGAAATAATAGTTGACGTCCGACAATTGGCCCACTTCCGGGATGAGATCGTGCATGCTTCGCCCGAGTTCATCTCTCACATCATTCAGCTTCGCTTGCAGCCTCTTACGAATCGTCTGCCACAGCACCGTGAAGTAACCATTGCTCCTCTTCTTCCGAAGGTTCTTCTCTTGACAAGCACAAAGTTTCAGGAAAGAATCGATCCTTGGAGAAGGAATCGCGGTTGGCATTTCGTTTCACGTACCGATTCCAACCTTCGGCAATTCTGATCCGCGACCATTGAGTCACCTTACGGCTTGGTCTCAGCGGGTTGCGCCTGGCAACGAAGAGGTAGCCGCGCATGCGACTCGGCGGCAAGAAAGGAATTGGCGCGCGTCCCCATGGACATCATCCGTTTTCAAATTGACCGCTTGAAGGTGGCGGTTCACCCTGACGGGGAATCTGCTGGAAGAGCCGCCGCGCAAGCCGCTGCAGCGTACCTGCGTCAATTTGGTTCTGAGCAAGAAAGCATAGGCGTCGTCTTTGCTACTGGTGCTTCGCAGCTTGACACGCTGCGCGCATTGGTTTCGGCAGGTGACATTCCCTGGGATAGAATTGTTGGTTTCCATCTCGATGAATATGTAGACATCGATGAGAATCACCCCGCTTCATTCCGGCGTTATCTACGGGAAAACCTGATTTCACGCGTCCGTATGCGCAGATTCTTCGAAATCAACGGAAGTTCTCCTGATCATGACTCCGTATGTCAGGATTATGCGCAACGGCTCCGTGCAGCCGCCCCCCAGCTATGCCTGCTTGGAATTGGAGAAAATGGACACCTGGCCTTCAATGAACCCGCAGAAGCAGACTTCCATGATCCTGCAGACGTGAAGATCGTGACGCTGGATTCAACATGCCGGCAGCAACAGACCGCCGAGGGCTGGTTCGGGAGCATCGAGGAAGTACCGGCAAACGCGATCACGGTTACAATCCCCGCGCTATTCCGTATACCCAGGCTGATTCTTTCCATTCCAGGAAAACGTAAGGCGCAAATCGTCAAGCGCGCTTTCAAGGAGCCCATTTCAACGCATTGTCCAGCTACGGTTCTCCGCACGCATCCGGACGCGACCGTTTATCTGGACCTGGACTCTGCGTCGGAACTGGATGAAATTGCCGCGGTCCGATGACTGTCTGGTCGTGCGGTCCGATAGGGATAGCTTGCTGCTTTCCCTGTCAATCATGCGGAACACGATTCTCTTCAGCCTGCGATGCCGAAGCGTTGCCGGGCGCACGGACCAATAACAATATGCTTGCGGTCGCGAAGAGGGGCAGCAATCCTGCAACCAGGAATGCAGGTCCGTAAGAAAAGCGATCGACCAGGATGCCGACAGCAATGGTGAAGACCGCGCCGACCAATCCTGCTGCCAATCCGCTCAGACCTGTAACCGTGGCCACAACATCGTGGGGAAACAGGTCGGAAGGCAGAGTCAGACCCATTGTGGACCAACTCGCGTAACCCCATAGGGCAAAACAGATCAGTGCCAACGCGGTATAGACACTATGCACGCCTGCGGCCGGAATGCCGGCGAGAATCGGCAGGCAACTGAAGGCGCATACCCATGTGCGGGCGCGAACCACGGAGACGCCTCGGCGAATGCAATAGCCGGAAATCAGGCCGCCGGTAAAGTTACCCAGATCGGCAGCGACAAACGGCATCCAGGCAAAGAGGGCAATGCGCTTCAGGCTGAATCCGCGCGCATCGCTCAGGTACTGGGGCAGCCAAAAGACGTAAAACCACCAGATCGGATCGGTGAGTGCGCGGCCAAGCACGATGCCCCAAACATTTCGATTGCGGGCGAGATTGAGCCAGCGCCGCACACCGCGTTCCGCTGAAACAACAGGCACATCCTGGCCTGCTCGGATCAACGAAACCTCCTCCGGCGTCACCCCTGGATGACGGTCCAGCGGATGGTAGACGCGCAACCACGCCAGCAGCCAGACAAACCCCAGCGCCCCTGAAAAAACGAAAGCCGATCGCCAGCCAAAAGCCAATGCGATTAAAGGAATAACCAGCGCCGCCACGGCTCCTCCTACACTGGAGCCGCTATCGAAGATCGCCACCGCGAGGCTGCGTTCCTGGCTGGGAAACCACTCTGCAACCGTCTTGCTGGCTCCGGGCCAGTTAAAGCCTTCGCCAATCCCCAGTAGAAATCGAAAGGATGCGAAGCCGAAGACGGATGTGGCGAAACCGGTGAGGATGTTGACGACGGACCAGAAGACCACGGCCAAGGAAAGCCCAAGCCGCGTCCCTACGGCGTCAAGAAAGATGCCCCCGAGAAGCCATGTGATGGCATAGGAAACCTGAAACGCTCCAAGAATTCTGCCCAGGTCAGTGTGCGTCAGATGATATTGTGTCGAAATCAACGGTGCTAAAACGGAGAAGGTCTGACGGCTGATGTAATTGGTAACCGTCGAAAAGAAAAGAGTCCAAACAATCCACCACCGCACCCGGCCTGCGCTGCGAGCTTTGGGCGGCTTCACGGTTAGCTTCATAGAGTTCTCTGGGTTCATCTCATCCCGCTGTACCGCGACAAGTAGCATTCTTGAGGCAGCATCAACACGCTGAACAGATACGCCATGCCGGAATGGTGTACGGACCGGCGATGGTATTTCATTGTGCGAATTGAAGCATTTGAATGCATGCTGCGTCCTCACAGTGCCCTAACTGGTCCGGACGGCAGGCTGATCTACAATCTCTTCCGTCTCGGGATTCCAGTAAAGTCTCTTGCCGCTCCAGTACGATTGCGCGGCCATGATGGTCACGATCGAGTGCGAGAATCCGTGATCCACGTTTGCATTTGGCTGGTTTCGCGACTGCATGGCTTTGAGCCAGTTCATAATGTGTACCTCGCTGTCGTCATCCGGGCCGTTCGAGTCTGGCGGTGGGGCGCCTGGAACCCTTACGATTTCTTCCCGGTCTATCGCTGGACTCATTAGAGGTACGCTCATCGATTCCGCGGATCCGGCCCATTCATCCCTGCCGCCTTCTTTACTGACCGTAAAGAGCGAAGCGCCTTCGCCGCCATAGTTCGCGATCGTGCCATCGCGGCCCTGGATCCTTGAGAAGCTTCTAAAGCTATTCCCAAACACCGATTTATAGGTATAGAGAAAGCCCTTGGGATAAGTGACCGCGGCAACACAGGTATCGGGATTTTCGCGTCCGTCTTTCCAGGCATAAATCCCGCCGTTGGCTACTACGCTCTCGGGATAGGATTCGTCGGTCCAGAGATGCACCAGGTCGCAACCATGGCTCATCCACTGATCGAAGATCCCTGAGGAATAATCCTTATACAGACGGAATTCGAGATATACATGAGGATCGAAAGGGCGGTGAGGTTTGCCCAATAGCCACCGATCCCAGTCCGTATCCTCCTCGCGAAGCTTCGACTTGCTCTCGAAGAGCCACTTCTTCCATTCCAGCTTGCGATCCTGCTCCATCGCAGGGGAGTTGCCGGTATCCATGTCCACAAACCGCCAACGCTCCTCATTCACATTCCACTCCTGCTCGATATGGACGATATCCCCGATACGACCGGACCGGATGATGTCGCGAACGGCTAATTGGTAGGGCTCGCTGCGGTGCTGCGACCCCATCTGGACCACCTGCCTGGAAGCCTTCACCGTATCGCGGGTTTCTTTGGCTTCGGTAAGGACATTGGCAAACGGTTTCTCGACATAGCAGTCCTTGCCCGCCCGCACCACTTCCGAACAAAGCCGGGCATGCTGGAAGTCGCCCGTGGCGATCATCACACCGTCGATATCCTTACGGGCGAGCATATCCTCGGAGTATTTATAGGATTGTGGGTCTAGATTGAAGGCTTCTTTTACCTGGGCCGCACGCCGCTCCCTGGCCAGGCTCCAAATGTCACAGACAGCAACTGTTTCAACTGGAATTTTCCGGGAGGCCAACTGGACCATGCGCACATGACCGTGACTACGCGCTCCGCATCCGAGTTGAGCCAGACTGATGCGATCGTTCGCGCCCAATACCCGCGCATAGGAACGTGCGTCCATTCCCGCCGCGAGCATTGTGCCCGCTGCCTGCTTCATGAAGGTTCTGCGATCAGTTTCTGAAGTCGACTCGTCAGTCATGATTCACGCCTATCCCTTCTTTCATAACATCCGCATTTAGAAGCCGGAACCCGGTCCAATTCATAAGGCGGTTCCAAATCCAAATAGATGGTTGCATCCGGATTAGGAGGGCGTCAAGCAGCCTGGGGCGACCGCCTGCCCGGCATCTTGACGCTCCCTGCCAGACAATCCCGGCTCTCTTGTGTATACTTGGTGCCGCAATGAGTTCCCTGTCATTCCTTGCAGGAATGGGAAGATTGAGAGATCCGATGGAGGGACAACAGTGGTTAGTCGACGTGAATTTCTCGACACGCTTGCGGTAGGGGCGGCGGGCCTGGCTATCGGTTCGACCGCGAAGAGCTACGGTCAGATTCTCGGCTCCAACGACCGTCTCAACTTTGCAATTATGGGCCTGCGTTGGCGTGGCTATGCCCATCTTTCAGCGCTCATGGCAAACAAGGATACCGCCCGTGTTTCGCATGTTTGCGATGTGGATAGCACTATTCTGGCAAAGTTTGCGGGCACCGCGGAACATGAGTTGGGCTATGCTCCCGCCAGCCACAAGGACTTTCGCTCCATCCTCCAGCAGAAGGACGTGGACGCCATCACCATCGCCACTCCTGACCACTGGCACACCCCTTTGGCCATCGCCGCCCTGCAGGCGGGCAAGCACGTCTATGTTGAAAAACCATGCAGCCACAATCCTGCCGAGGGGGCGCTGTTGGTGCAGGCTCAACAGAAGTATCAAAAGCAGGTGCAGCAGGGCACCCAGCAGCGATCGTGCTTGCGCACCATCGAGGCCGTCGATAAGATACACAATGGCCTGATCGGCAGGGCCTGCTTCGCCAAAGGCTGGTACAGCAACGTAAGAAAATCGATCGGGATAGGCCAGGAAGCGCCCGTACCGCCGCAGCTCGATTGGGATCTCTGGCAGGGACCTGCGCCACGGAGGCCATATAAGGATAATATTCATCCGTATAACTGGCACTGGTTCAAACACTGGGGCACCGGCGAGGCTCTGAACAACGGTACGCATAGTATTGATCTCTGCCGCTGGGCGCTCGGAGTCGACTACCCAAACCACGTTGCCTCCCTGGGCGGAAGATACCAGTTCAAGGACGACTGGCAGTTTTATGACACCCTCGTAACCAGCTTCGATTACGGCGATAAGATGATCTCGTGGGAGGGTAAATCCTGCAACGGGATGAAGTACTACGACCACGATTCGGGGTTGACCGTCATGGGCACCACGGGCTCGGTCCTTATCTATGGCGACGGCGGCAGTGGCTACGACGTCTATGACCTCAAGGGGAAGAAGACGGGCGGGTTCAAGGACGACGACACAACTCCGTTCTATGACAAGTTCGACTCCGATGCCCCAACGGCTGCCCACTTCGCCAACTTCATCGCGGCAATCCGCAACGGAGAGAAGCTTCACGCTCCTATCTCCCAGGGCAACATCGTTGTTACCATGCTTCAACTCTCCAACATCTCCTGGGAGCTGAACCGGGAATTGCAGCTCGACCCACAAGACGGGAAGGTTCAAAACGACTCGCAAGCGATGAAAATGTGGGCGCGCGACTACGAGAAAGGCTGGGCACCCCACCTCTGAGACACCTGTGGCGCTTGCAGGCGGCCTCTGAACGGCCGCCTGCGAGAATGCCTTTGTACGAATGCATCCTGTCGCTTTCCGATCTGCATCGGGCTACAGGGGCTCATGGGGAGAATTGCTGAACAGGCAAACGCCAGCAGGAGGATTCAGCGCCCCCCCCGCTGATGAAAGAAACCTCATAAGATGAGGATTCCGGACGAGCGAATTGAAGTTCAGGTTCACAGCCGTGGCCGTTTCGGGGGTTGCGATGACCTGGAGCTTCGTCCGCGTGCTTCACCGAGGATACTATTCGTGAAAAGAATCTTCGCTTCATGCCTGCTTCTTCTGAGCGGCACAATCCATGCAAACGCAGCCGACCGCGGCACGTTCAGGAGTGCTTATGCGGCTCAGGACGTGGGGTTAGACACGAACCCCGGGTCAACATTTTGGCAAGAGGCGCCGTCTGTCTATGCAGAAGTCGACAGTTGGGGCCACATTGTTCCGGCGTATCGAACTCAGGTAAGCTCCCGATGGACGAAGAATAATCTCTATTTACTGTTTGCATGCCCCTATGAGGAGCTTTATCTAAAGCCTTCGCCGAATGCAGTAAAAGAGACCTATGGGCTTTGGAATTGGGATGTTGCTGAACTGTTTATCAGCTCCGACTTTCGCAATATTCGCAGATACAAGGAGTTTGAAGTGTCGCCACAGCAGGAGTGGACCGACCTTGATATCAATCTCGATCTTCCGGATCATACGGTGGGATGGACGTGGAACTCCGGGTTTCAGGTAGCTGCACGCATCGATCCCAAGGCGAAGATATGGTATGGCGCCATGCGAATTCCCTTCGCTGCTCTCGATACACGACCTCCAGTTGCCGGCAGGACATTTCGCGCGAATCTGTTTCGCAGTCAAGGGCCGCCTGACCATCGGCAATCGATCGCCTGGAAAGCTCCAATGAGCGATGCCTTTCATGTCCCGGAGAAATTCGGGCTGCTAAAGTTGGTGAAGGATAAGTAGAAATAGACGGATTGACAGTGCTTTGTTGCAACTCAGGAGGAGCTCAGGTGAATAGTTTGATGGGTCTGCAACTGGCGTGCGGTATTGCGATGGCGGCTATGTGCGTTGCGGCTACTACAGCACAGATTCAACCGATGACCGAGCAACTCACCACCACCGGCCCAGATCTGCTGGCCGCGTCGAGCGAGGACGTGCCTCCCGCTGAAGCCTTCCGCGTCTTGCCACCTCCAGGCGCCGATGGCCCGCAGATTACGCCTTATCTCCTCTATCAAACCGCACTTGCATGGAATGAGGATGAACTTCGCCGGGACCGTTGGTCGCAGGTAAAGAACGAGAACGATCTGCTGCGGTTGCGCGCGGAGCTGAGAAAATCGGTGCTGGAGATGATTGGTGGCCTTCCTACAGAGAAGACAGACCTGCACGCGGCAATTACCGGCACAATTTCGACCAACGGATTTCATATTGAAAAGCTCATCTATCAAAGCCTTCCCGGTTTCTATGTGACAGCGCTCGTGTACGTGCCCGAGAACGGTGACAGGGTACATCCAGCGATTCTGGTCCCTGCGGGACACTCGCCAAACGGGAAAGATCACTACCAGGCTCTCTGTCAGAGGCTGGCCTTGCGCGGCTATCTGGTCATCAGTTGGGACCCGGTCGGGCAAGGCGAACGAAGCCAGTTCTGGGATGCAAAGGCAAAGAAGAGCCGTTACAACCTGATCTGCGGCGAACACGCCGTGATGGGAAACCTCGCCTACCTTGCCGGAGCGAATCTGGCCCGGTGGGAAATCTGGGATGGTATGCGCGCTGTGGACTATCTGCTCACCCGCGCAGACGTCGACGGCGAAAGGATTAGTATCACGGGAACCAGCGGCGGCGGTTTTCAGACGGCGTTGCTGGGCGCACTGGATGAGCGTATCAAGGTCGTTATTCCCTCCTGTTACATCACGGCGCTTCCCATGCGGGTCGAAAACCGCATTTTTGCCGATTCCGACAGCGATCCGGAACAGGACCTCTTTGGACTCATATCGAAGGGAGTGGATAACGCGGGTATGTTATTGATGTTGTATCCGCGCGCGCTGATGGTAGCAACCGCCACTCTCGACTTCTTCCCTGTGCAGGGCGCCCACAAGTCCTACTCCGAAGTCAGTACATTCTACAAACGCTTTGGACACGCTGACCGAATCGGATTCGTCGAGAGCTACAACCGGCATGAATATTCTTTGAATAATCAGGAAGCGGCGTTAAGCTTTCTCGATCGCTTCAATAACATGCCGGTGCGCCACGGCCTTCCCCCAGTCAATGAGTTCAGCGATGCCGACCTCCGCGTGACAAGGAGCGGACAGGTATCGGTTGACTATCCAGAGGGTCACACGCTTCTGCCCCTCATAGCTGCCTATTCCGCCGAAGCTTTGCATCGCAACCGAGAAACACTGGCCGAACTGTACCGGAGCGAACAGGACCCCGACATCGCCTCCTGGACAGTCGACCGCTATGCAGGCTTCTCCTCGCCCAGGGAACTGCGATGGGAAGCCGTGGGGACCAGCACGGCCGGGGCGGTGCATATCGATCGCTACGTGCTTCATTACAGCACCTATCTGGAAATGCCTCTTCTCCACTTTCACGAAGATGGCGACCATCCCAAGGGAGCCATCCTTTGGTTCAGTCTTGGCGGCAAAGCCTCGGAAAAGGACTGGCCCCAGATATCCCGGTTATTAATCGGCGGCTATGAAGTTTTCTCATTCGATTTTCGCGGATTGGGCGAAACCCGCATGAACTATCGCGCCGGGTCATCGGACACTTCAGATGTGGCGCAAGAACACTTCGATGAAGCGTACATTAATCCGCTGGGAGGCGTACTGGCCGATTATGTCTACAATTCGTTGCTCACCGGCCGGCCATATTTTCTTGAGATGATGGACGATCTCAAGATTGCCGAACTCTTCATCCGCAACCGGGATCAACATCTTCCGCGGCAACCCCTGATACTTGCCGCAACCGGTGAAGCATACAGCCTGGCAATTCGATTCCAGGAAATCGATCCGCAAGTGACAATACTGACGACCGAGTCCGCATCCATTCTGAATTGGTCCACGTTGGCAGTTCAGGGCCAGGAGCAGTGGCCCATAGCGTTCCTGATGCCGTCGGGAGCCACTATTTCAGCGGAATCAAGATAGGTGCACACTGAATGCGCGCCCGCCAAACGGCGGCCTGAGAAAGAGTTGCGGCGGGAATGAAGGCGCCGGATCCAGAGTAGAAAAGTTTCTCTTGACGGCAGCGGATACGGATGCTACTTTGGTTTGTTTGCGGAGCGAGAGTTGCGATTGTTGTAGACCGCGTGCTTCAAAGATGTATATAACTCAGGAGACAAGATGCGTTCCATGGTAAATCGTCGTCAGTTTGTGAAGACAGTTGGACTGGGCGCTTTGGCAGGCGCAGGTATGGGAGCAGTTGGCGCGCAAGCAGTTCCCGCCGCACAATCGGATGTCAAGGCAGACAAATCCAAACTGGCAAGGTTATTTCCTGGATGCTGTGCCTACTCCTACGATAAAGACCTCAGGCACGGGCCGATGACGATGGAGGATTTTATTCTCAAGGCAGTGGACCTGCGGCTGGTCGGCGTCGACATGACGGCGTATTACCTCAAGTCCACGGATCCGGAATATCTCCATGGTCTTCGTCATTTGGCTTACAAACATGCCCTAGCCTTCTCGGGAGTTGCATGCGGAGTCAGCATGGTCCAGGCCGATGCCGCAAAGCGCGCCGACAGCCTGAACCAGATCAAGAAGTGGGTCGATGTTACAGACGAGCTTGGAGCTTCTCATCTGAGGATCTTCGCCGGGAAGCTGCCGGACGGCGCCAGCGTGAAAGACGCTGTAGATTGGGTGGTCGAATCGATGAAGGCCGCATGCGACTATTCCGGCCAGAAGGGGATCACGCTTGGGGTTGAAGACCACGAGGGCCTGACGCAGAGCGCGGACCTATGTCTTGAAATCATGCAACGCGTCAATTCGCCTTATGCCGGCATCAACCTCGATATTACAAATTTTATTGCCACGCCGACTCAGGACGCCTACGCGCAGATTGCCGCATGCATCCCCTACGCCACCAATATCCACATCCGCGACCACTTTTATGATCACACTCCTGTGGATATGGACCGCGTCTGGCAGATCTTCGCGCAAGCCGGCCACCAAGGTTATGTATCGGCCGAATATGAGGCCAGTTCCCCTGGCAGTCTACCGCCCGCCACTGGCGTGCCGAAACTGGTTGATGAAATCCAGGCGCTGTGCAAGAAATACTCAAGTGTTTAAGCGATTCATCATGGTCATCTGCGCGCTCAACTCGCTCGTGCGGCGCCCTCTTCTTAAAGTGAGAGCCGCAGTTCGCGCGCGGCATTCCGGTTGTAAACCTTGAGCAGGATCGGCTCCGGAAGGTTGATCCCATAGATGCGCCAACGGCCCTGCGGCGGCACTTTCGCGGGAGCATAGTCGAAGTATTCATCATCCGTCTCTAGGAATCGATAATAGATATCATAGAGTTTGTCGATGAATAGCTGCTGCGGGTAATTGTCGACGTGTGGCGTGGCATCCGTCCCGAACAAAATCCGGTCTTGATACTTCTCAAAAAAAGCGCGGGCTGCCCGCGGTTGCCGTCCCAATTCGCCGATCCGCGCGGCAATGTCGACGTTCATGTTTGGAAAGCGATCCAGATTCTGGGAAACGTTCTCTAGATTCTCCGCAAAGTTGCCTACATGCAGCACAATGAAGCGCGTGTTGGGATGGCGGGCCATCATTCTGTTTCTGGCTGCGATCAACTCGGCGTTGGTGGGAAAGTCTCGCCCATAGAAAGACCAGTCGGGATGATTGTTCAACTCTTCGAAGCGCTCGTTGAACCGATCGGTGGGAGTAAAGAAGGCTATAGGGTCGGAGATGTGAATTGCGACCGGCATGTTCAATTGCCCGCACACGTCCCACATGGGATCGAATCTGGGATCGTCGATCTTCACCAGCTTTCCCGTGGTGATGTTATCCCGCAGGTAAAGGCCGAGTGTTTTGAGAATCTTGAGCCCACGCGCCCCGTCGCGGCGCGCTTGCTGGATGGCCTGGGCCTGTATGCGGGGATAGTCGGGCTCCAGGAACCGCGAGTAGGATGGCTCGGTGAAGGTGTAGAAACGATCGCGGTAACTCTCATCATACCTTTCAAGGGTTTCAGCCAAGCCCGACCCGAATCCACCCGTGAGATTGACCATGGAGCGAATGTTTTTGCGATCCATCACTGCGATCAGCTCATGTGGAGTCCCGAGGAAATCGCGCTCAGCGGCCAAGGGTACGCCGTTAACCTCCTTGCTTGATACAGTGATGTGGGTGTGGATGTCGATCACAGGGTAGCGCGCTCGCTCAACACGGGTCTCGCGCGCGTGCAACATGCTGGTGGGCTGATAGTCGGGAAGATTGAGTATTTGAGGCTTCGTTTGTTCATCGTTCATTGAGGATGCCTTTACCCCCGCGCGGGCAACAGCGCCTGACACCAGTCCGATGCCGGTTCCGTACAACAGTTGGCGACGATTCATTCCGTTTCTTCTCCTCTTACTCGATGCCGGAGTCCGAACTACTTGCCGGCAGAAAGCTCCGCCAGAGCCTCCCTGGCAAGATGGTGAGACATATGAGTATCGGGCAGAATCAAGGCTTTTTCGAATGATTCTCTTGCCTGCTGCTTGCGATTGAGAGCAGCCTGCAACAGGCCGATGTTATACCACCACGATCCTGAGTTGGCGCCGGTCTCCGCGCGGCTCTCAGCCGAAGCCAAAGAGTTTGCGACCTGTTGGTCCGCCTTCCCCGCGTCGTATGTACGCAGGGATTTCTCCGCCTGGATTGCCCACACCAGGTCCGCAGAATCTACACCAGCCGCAGCCTTATGCAAGAGATCCTCAGACTCCTTCACCTGGCCGCAGCTTCGAGCAATCCCAGCCAGTTTTACATCGTCTCGCGCCGACCTTCCATCCAGGCTCATTCCCGGCTGCTTACCGGCAAGGAAATCTTCAGCCTGCGCGCAGTTGCGGGTCTTGGCCCACGCTTCAGCCTGCATCAACCTGATCTCGAACAGCACTTGTCCCGACGTAATCCCTCCCTCTTCGCTGGGAAAGAACCGACCCTTGAAAAGCGCCATCGCCTGGTCATACTGCATGGCTTCAGCGCGCGTCAACGCGAGTTGATAGACGAGGTCCGCCGGCATCTTCGAATCCGCAGCATCGGCCGAAGGATATTGGGAGAGGATGGCTGCACGCTCCGCAGCTGAAGCTCCCGTCAAGCTCATTGCCTCATCGAGACCGACGTATACCTCGGCGTTGTCCGGATCGTTCCGCATACCCTCGCGAAACGATGCCAGCGCGCGTTGCGGATCGCCTTTCAGCTTCAGCAACGCATCTCCCATATCGACATCGACCACCTGCAGATGCGGGGCAAACTGCTTTGCCTGGGCCCAGTGGGCCATCCCAGCGTCGCTCAAACCTTTGGAAAAGAGCAGGGTCCCCAGCAGGTAATGAGCAGTTGCATCGCTCCCGTTGGCCGCCAGTGCAGCCTCCAATACAACCCTGTCAGTTTGCGACGATGGAAAGACGAGGCTCGGGGAAAGCTCCGACGCTGCCTGCCAATTCCGCTGCGCATCGGCGCCGAGTTTCTGTTTGCAGTATGCAGCGTAGTAGAGCACTAACGGATGCTTCTGTGGCAGCACCGAGCCAGGCTCACTTTGGTCCGCATCCACGGGTTGATAGATTCGATCGAGAACTTCCAAAGCCTTCCGATGGAGCCCAAGCAGCATGTACTCGGCCGCCACCCGGAGGATGCGGTAAGGATCTGCCGCCAGGTGTTCCTGGTCCGGCTTTCCTGTATCTTCCTTCAGAAAGTCGCTCATTGGGTCCACACCCAGGCCGAGGTTCGCCAAACGGTCTGCTTCCGATCGCTCGCTCAACGCGCGCAGGACGGCCTCCAACTCCTCCTGCGCACGAAGATTGGCCGGGTCCGCGGCCACCGCGGCACTTAGAAAGGAGGCTGCGCCCTGCAGGTCCTCTTGCCTCGCCCGCAGTTCTCCCAGCCTTATCGCAGCCGGCCCACGCAGACCAGCTTGACGGTAAGCGATCTCATAGGATGTCTCCGCCTCGCGTGTGTGTCCCAGGCCTTCTTCGGCAATTCCCAGGTAATAGGCAATCTCGGAATTGGGTGTGTCGCGCTGTTGCGCAAGCTGAAGCAAGCGTTCGGCCTCCTCAAACCGCTGCAGCGACGCAGCGAGCCTTCCCGCAGCTAACTCGAGCGACTGGCTCCGCGGATATTTCTCCAGTGCACTCTCATACGAGGCGAGCGCGAGTACAACCTCTCCGTTCAACTCCTGATCCTGGCCCACCTGCAACCAGTCGTCTTCCGATCTGTTCGCCGGCTCGGGAATTCGCAGCGCCTGCTGGGGCCCGGTTTTGATCGTCGCTTGCGGGTCCCAATCGTACTCGGCGTCCGTCTGCTTCAACAGCGAGTGGCCCGCGCGGTCTTTCAGCTCGAACAACACCTTTCCGGCCTCTCCCTTGGGAGAGACAGAATGCGACCATGTTTTCTCCGGCGTCAGATCGGCGGTTCCACTCCAGAGAACAGCTCCATTCTGCGTCAGCGAAACCTGCGCGCCTTGAAGACGTTCATTCACATTCAATGCAACTGAGACATCGGAGCCATGCGCATCGAAATGAACCACGCCAGCCTTGTTGGCCCGCGAGATTCCACCCGTCCCACGCACGGGCATCCAGAATTCGCTGAAGCGAATGGCCTGCCCCGGGTCAAGAAACGCATACGTCTCCTGGTTGCGGAATAGTCCCGCCTGCACTTCAGCGTAGGCGCTCTGGTTGTCCGACAGTGCCGTGCGCCAGTCAAGACCCGCCGCGTCGACGCCCCATGTCCAGATTTTCTTCCCCGGCAGGTCGCGATACTCAGCAAAATGAACCGTTCCGGCCTGCGTCTTCGGATTCCAGATGCCCATGAACGGCTCATAGCTTCCATACATGAAGCGCGACACCGGCCCATCGGTCTGATTCCTGATCACGCTCAGGTCCTTGCCTTCCGGGTCGATGGGCCAGGGAGAAACGTCAGTGAACCCATGCGAAGCGGTAAACCGCATCGGGTATTCGATTCGCGAATCGTCCCACACCTGCAGTCCCGCGTTGTTCCACCAATAGTAGCGGTGGCGAACATCGCTGCGGTTATACAAGGTCACACGCTCTTCCAACAGCGTCGAGCCGGGTTTCAATACCAGCTCCACTCCCCATTGCATGCCGTATGGCCGATCGATATTGCCCACCCATACCGATGCACTGCCATCCTCATGGGCCGCATACGCGAAGTCCACCGGCGACATGGAGACCCAGTTATGCGAGACGGGAAAGTTGAATTCCACCCCAAATGCAGCCCACGCTCCGCGATATCCAATTTTCGCCTTCTTGATGGAAGGGTTGGCATAGAACATCGGCTGGCCGCTGATCTTGTCGATGCAGGTATACACATGACCGCCGATATCCGGCAGCACCGTGCACTTCAGATATTCGTTCTCGAGAAAGACCGCGCGCCACGCGTGGTCGGCCTTCACGCCGGTCAGATTCGTTCTCAGCGTGTAGGGATAATTGAAGCGGGTCGTCTGATATATGTCGAATGGCGGGTTCGGATCGGGCTGGCCTTCTTCATAAGTCGGCAGTGCAAGCGTGCCTTGCCAGACCTTCACTTGAGCCGCAACAGGCCAACAGATCACGGAGAGTGTTCCCGCCAGCAACAACAACACGCAGAAAGAGCTTTTCTTCATATATCTCGCGTTCCGTCTTGCGGCCTTCGGGTCTGCACGCAAAAAGTGGAGTCGCGCCACAGGATCGTTGGGACTTGCCGAACGATGTTTCATTTTATTAGCATACCTGATCTTTAGCGTTCGTTTATAATTCTTTTGATGAATTCAGCGGACCAAAATCCGAAGCATCAAGGCCCGCAAGTCGATCAGGAAACCAGGAATCGGAGAGTAGCGCAGATGAAGCGGAATGCACATGGGTCACAAACGTCAGGTCTTGCAATCCTTCTGTTTCTCGCCACGCTTGCCAGCCTCGCTCAGGGCCCAGGCCCGAACAGTTGGAAAGTGATTGGCCCCGGCGGCGGCGGCACCATGATTGGCCCAACCATCAGCCCTCACGATTCCCAGCTTGTGGTTGAGCACTGCGACATGACCGGCGGTTACATCACGCGCGACAATGGCCAGTCGTGGCGCATGTTCAATCTCCGTGGCGGCATCGCGGTCTTCGCCTTCGATCCCGCGGACCCCCAGGTCATCTATGCCGGGAATGCCGCCCTCTGGCGCAGCAGCGATTCCGGGCGGACCTGGAAGATGCTCTTCCCCAACCCCGCGCGCAACACCATCGAGCATCAACTCGGCGACCATTCCGACTACAGCCTTACCTCCAGCGATCCCGCCTACCCCGGCGGAACTATCTCCGCCATTGCCATCGCTCCCCCAAGCGGCCGGAAAAGTGGCCACGGAAGCACAGAGCATCTTTATCTTTCCTTTGAGCAGAAAGGCCAACCCGCTGTCATCGTCTACTCTGCAGACGGCGGCGCTGCTTGGAGCCGCCTCGCTACCCTGCCCCAACGTGTCCTGCTCCTTACCCCGCAGGACTCCGGCCTGATCGCCGTCTCCGGCTCCGCTGCGTATCGCATCGCCCATGATGGCGGCGTCACCGAACTGGGCGGCATCCCAACCAGCATCAGAGCAGCCAGCGCGGCGTGGTCAAGCGACTCGGTCTGGATCTACGCAACCGGCAGGGACGGAAAGGTCTATCTCACCGAGGACTCCGGCCTGCACTGGAGACCGGTCACGCCCGCGCTCCAACAGACATCCGGCCACTTTGAAGCCATCGCCGCCAGCGATCGCCACCCGGAGGTCGCCTACGTCGGCTTTCGAGACCTTCAACTCGGCGCGGGTAAGGAGAACATGTTCAACGGCATCGCCAAGACAACGGACGGCGGTCACACGTGGAAGATCGTCTATAAGGAATCGACCCAACCTGGCGCCAACCTGAGCGGAAGCTGGATCGAGCAGCGCGCCACGCAAGACGGCATCGCGATCTTCTACGACTCTCCGTACAGCCTCGGCGTCGCGCCCACCAACCCCGACGTAGCCTACGCGACCGATCTCTTTCGCACCTATCGCACCCTCGACGGCGGCGCAACCTGGCAGGAGGTGAATTCCAGGCAACTCAACGGCGACGGCTGGACCTCTCGCGGCCTCGATGTAACCACCGACTACGGCGTACAGTTTGACCCGTTCGACTCCCGGCACATCTTCATCGACTACACCGACATCGGCCTT
>Ga0181530_10001831_pt1 | contig 26100 bp, 22 predicted proteins | sample PEATcosm2014_Bin_42_FD_119769 | JGI IMG/M metagenome (GOLD analysis project Ga0181530, IMG submission 119769) | Peatland microbial communities from MTU Mesocosm Facility, Houghton, MI, USA - PEATcosm2014_Bin10_60_metaG | ecosystem: Environmental > Terrestrial > Soil > Wetlands > Peat | place... | reverse complement strand
GACCAATCCTCCTCCGTTCGCAAGAACGGAATAAAGCTTGATCTAATTGTCGTTGGATCGGGAATTCTAATTGTCGCCGGCCGAGAGTTCTAATTGTCGCCGATCATAATCCCCAGGTTCCGCTCGTAGACCGCGTGTGCATCCCATCCTTATCTCTGTGCACCGCCCCCTTTAAAGGCCTTCTTGTTCGTTCGCCGGTTGCGGCGAACTGACTCGAGGTGACCGCAGTACTGGCTGCAGTAAATCCGTCGGTGACGCGTCTCTATCTGGAAAATGCCAAAGCAATCAGGTCTTGCACACTGCCGAAACTTCGCGCGATTAAGCAAATCGATGAAGATACTGAGCAAAATCAAACGTAAGGTGCCCCATACCCGAGTGATGGCCTGAAACCGCTTGTTTTCCACTGTCACCTGTAATCGAACGGTGAAATCGTTGAGCACTTCTCGCTTCGCCTGATCAAGGCGCGGATAAACTTCACTCCAGAATGCCAGCGGGTTGGTCATCAAGAGCTTGCATGTATCCTGCCACTCCCAGAACTCGGACACGGGACACCTCTCGGCGGGAGTAGGTGGGCGGCCATCGTAGAGAAAACCAGCTCCGGGGGATGTACCCCACCCACCCGCCATATTAAGAAATTCCAGCAATTCAGCTTCGTCGTGGTGGAGCCGCAGAAATCTATCCCTCAGGGTCCACGGGTAGTCCCTCGACTCAACTGCGTTTGGTCCCGATCCGGGTCTCGACAGCCATCTTTCCATCATGCGTTCACTACCTTGTGCCAATTGATATGCGCGCCAACTGCTCTTCGTAATCATGCACTTGAAGGCAACGGGCATGTACACGTGCTCTGTATTATGGTGTGCCATGAAATGTTCCATTGACTATGGCACAAGGATGGAAAGAAAATCAAGCTTGGAAGGCGGAGCTTCGGGAAGAAAGGCGACTGGTCTCTTCGAAAGGGTGACAAACAATGGAGGAAAAGACGAAAGAGTTCACCGTGCGCGATGTGCTGCAACTGGTGGTCGAAACGATCCAGGGCCGCCTCGCGCTGCTCGCCGAGATGGAGAAGGTGGAGGCGCTGACCGGACAGGTCAACAAGCAGGCGGCCCTTGAGCGGCTCGAGCTGTTGAGTTTGGCCCTCAAGGCGAACGAACTGTATGCGAGGTTTGGAGGGGGATGAATATGTCAGATGTGAAGCGAGGCGAACCGTCGAACCAGATCGTGACGACGGGTGAGCTCTTCCGTGACGGCAGTGCTATCGACCAAATTCGCGGAGGCCAGCTACTGGTATGGAGTGAGGGCCAGGTTCACATAGGACCGACTGCCGAGCGTGGCGGCCGGCTCTATGCTCCGGCGATCGTCGACGCTCACGTGGAACAGGCTCTCCACCTGCCAGCAGGCATTCAAGACTACGGCCGCACCGAGGACCTGATCGCGGATCTGCGAAAGGCTTACGCCACATACCGAGAGCTGGACGAACGCACCACATTGCTGTTGGCGACGAGCAGCTTGGCCACCTGGCTGCCGGAGTGCCTGCCGGGCACCCTCCTCATCAACCCCTGGGGCCCGCCGGGAACCGAGACCGCCCTGTTGGATTTGATGCGCTGCGTCTGCCGCCGCCCATTGACCCTAGCCGAACCATCCCTCCGCGAGATTGCCAAGCTGCCTGCCCGGCTCGTGTCGACAGTGATTATCCGCTCCAGCGAGCGTGCCCTTAGGCGACTGTTCGTGGCCGCCGGAGATCCGGACACATATTTCCTCGCGGGTGGGAAGGTTGTTCACGTTCACCACCACACGATCGCCTTCACGCCCAAGCCGGTGATGGCCGTGTCGGCGCTCGCGATCCGGTTGCTCCCCGAGACACGGCCTTCGCGTCGCATTACCAACTCCGAGGCACAGAGCGTGGCAGACTTTTTTCAACCGAGGCTTTTGCGCTACAGGTTGACGCAGCACCTGAAGACTGCGGATTCGCAATTTGACGTCGCCGGACTCTGCCCAGAGATCAGGGTCGCGGCCCGCGTCCTTGGTGCCGCACTAGAGGATTCTCCAACTCTTCAAGCCAGCATGATTGAGGCGTTGAGCAGCCTGGATGAGGAGCGCAAAGCAGAGCAGTCGCAGACACCCGCGGCCGCGGTAGTCGAAGCACTCTTGCTGCTATCTCACGCCAAGAGGCTGGTGGCGTATGTTGGGCAGGTATCGGAACTGGCCAACACCCTTCTCGAAAATCGCGACGAAAACATCCAGCTATCTTCGAGGGCGGTGGGCGAGATCTTGCGCCAGGAACTGGGGCTGGTTGCGCGGCGCCGGCCGCCCGGCTACGAGCTGGCGCTGGATTTGAACAATCTACAGCGCATTCATCATCTTGCTGTAGCCCATGGTGTCCTGCAGCCTGCTGCGGATTGCCCGTGCTGTGCAGATCTGGGGATCTCCATTCCGACGGAGAACCAGTCGGTGCCGGGCGCGTAGGTTTGGGAAACACGTACATGATGTACACGAAGTACATCATCGCAAGGGGAGGACGGCAAACCAGTCTGCGAACGTGCTGCAATGAGCGTTTCCGGGCAGATCGAACTGGGCGGTTACCGCGCCACTGCAACGACTAGACGCCGGCTGTTTCGCAACCGCAGAGTTTGGTGGTCGACCTTCACTGGAGTGGACACAACCGTCACTGGCGCCTCGGGCGCGATCCGGTTAGGGCTGAGGGAGCGTGGCCGCGATCTCGGGTGTGGTTACGCTCTCGACCAGGTTGGCGTCGACGGCGGTTACGACGTAGTAGTAGGTCGCTCCTCCCGGCAGCGAGTCGACGAACGTGGTCTGTGTCTGGGGCACGGGATTGAGCTCCGTGTAGGGCCCTCCGGACTGCGTGGCGCGATACACGAAGTATCCGATCACCGGCGAAGTGCTCGCCGTCCAACTCAGATTCACGTTGTGCTTGGCCACTCCCACGCCGCTCATGCTGATCGAGTGCGAGCCGGCGGCGGTATTGTCGAAAATCATCATGGTTCCGCTGCGCGCGCCCAGGGCGGTGGGTGTGAAGAACACCTGGATAGTGCAGCTCGCATTGGGAGCAATGGCTCCCGCGCAATCGTTCGCCTGCCGGAAGTCTCCGGTGACGGTTACGTTGCTCACCAGCAAAGGACCCGAGCCCACATTCAACACATCGATGCTGGGCGCGGTGCCGGTGGTGTTGAGCAATTGCGGCCCAAACACCGCGCTGGCGGACGACAGCGAAGCGATCGGCAGCACGCCGTTGCCGCTGAGCGGAATCTCCAGTTGTCCGGTGGCGCTGTTCAGCACCGTCAGCCGCGCGCTGCGATAGCCCAGGACTTTGGGGGTGAAGGTCACGGTGATCGTGCAACTGGCCAGCGCCGGCAGGCTGGCGGCGCAATTGTTGGTCTGGGTAAAGTCCGCGAAAGCGCCGATCCCCGTGACCCCCAAGGCACTGAGCCCAGCGTTGGTGAGCACGAGAGGCAGCGGAGCGCTGGATGTATTCAAAAGCTGATCGGGGAAGTCCAGGCTGCTTGCTGACGCGAGCAGGCCCGGCTGCAGGTCGCCGAGCACATTGATTTCCGCGGCCGACGTCCAGGGATTGCCGTTGACCTCCGACAAAGCGCGCAGGCGGATGTAGCGCCCGATGGTGAGGGGGAATCCGATCTGCCGCGGCGTTGGGACTCCCGCGCCCGGCCCAGGGCACTGGATGAAAAAGCCGGTGTAATCGAAAGTTCCGGCAGCCACGGGCGTGCCCCAGTCGACCCCGTCCGAGCTGACGTAGAACTCGTACTGGCTGATCCAGCCGCAGGCGCTGCCGTCCTGCCGCGGCAGGTACTGGAAAGCGCTGAGAAGGTAGGAAGCCCCCAGATCAATCTGAATTTCATGCGGCAGCGGCGGCGAGGTGCCGCAGAACTGGGTGTGCCAGAAGGTGGCGGGGTTGCCATCGATCGCATTCGGCGCCGCCCCGTTGAAACAGCCAGTCTGCTGGCTGTCGACGTAGATTACCGACCATCCGTTGTGCGGGATCAAACCCAGTGGGCTCATGGCAAGAGTGGAGCCCTGGGTGACGCCGCCGTAGCTGGCGAGGATATCGACCGTCGTGGAAGCGTTTACGGCACTGGTGCTCACCAGAAAGCTTCCGTTGTCGGTGCCTTCTGCAATGGTGATGCTGGCGGGCGCCGTGGCCAGGGCGGGATTGGTACTGGTGAGCGTCACCACCGCGCCGCCGGCAGGAGCGGGCGCGGTTAAGGTCACAGTCCCGGTCGAGACGCTTCCTCCCGGAACGCTGGTTGGGTTGAACGCCAGCGCCAGCGGCGCGAGCTGAATGCTGAGCACATTAATTTCCGCGGCCTCGGTCCAGGGATAGCCGTTCACTTCCGACAAAGCGCGCAGGCGGATGTAACGCCCGATGGCCGCTGGAAATCCGATCTGGCGCGGGGTTGGAATCCCCGCCCCCGGCCCCGGACACTGGGTGACGTAGCCGGTGTAGTCGAAAGTTCCAGCAGCGACCGGCGTGCCCCAGTTGATCCCGTCCGGGCTGACGTAGAACTCATACTGCTTGATCCAGCCGCAGGCGCTGCCATCCTGCCGCGGCAGGTACTGGAAAGCGCTCAAGGTGTAGGAGGCTCCCAGGTCGATCTGGATCTCGTGCGGCAGCGGCGGCGAGCTGCCACAGAACTGGGTGTGCCAGAAAGTGGTGGTGTTGCCATCGATGGCATTCGTCGCCGCCCCGTTGAAACAACCCGTCTGCTGGCTGTCGACGTAAATCACCTGCCATCCGCTTTGTGGGATCAGGGCGCCAGGAGTGACGGTGAGAGTGGAGCCCTGCATGGTTCCGCCGTAGCTGGCGCGGATGGTGACCGCGGTTGAGGTGCTGACCGCACTCGCGCTGATGAGGAACTCTCCGCTGCTCACTCCGGGTGGAAGGGAGAGGCTGGCGGGGACCGCTGCCACCGCCGGGTTGCTGCTGGTGAGCGCCAGCACCGCGCCGCCCACAGGCGCCGGCGCCGTCAAGGTCACGGTGGCACTCGAAACACTTCCCGCTAATACCGTCGCCGGGTTAAGGGTGAGCTGCAATACCGACACCGCCGGTGGGCTGCTGGCGGTGCCGACTACATTAATTTCAGCGGCTGAGGTATAGGGTTTGCCGTTGATCTCCGACAAAGCGCGCAGGCGGATGAACCGCCCGAGAGCGGCCGGGAATCCTATCTGACGCGGGGTGGGAACTCCGGCGCCGGGGCCGGAACACTTAACGGTAAAGCCGGTGTAATCGAAATTCCCGGCCGCCACCGGCGTGCCCCAGTTGACCCCATCGGTGCTGACGTAGAACTCGTACTGGTTGATCCATCCGCAGGAGCTGCCGTCCTGCCGCGGCAGGTACTGGAAGGCGCTCAGGGTGTAATAAGCTCCCAGGTCGATCTGGATCTCATGCGGAAGCGGCGGCGTGGCGCCACAGAACTGGGTGTGCCAGAAGGTGGTAGTGTTGCCGTCGATGGCATTGCTCGCCGCCCCGGGAAAACAGCCGGTCTCCTGGCTGTCGACGTAGATCACCGACCATCCGCTTTGCGGGATCAGGCTTTGGGCCATGCTGACCGCGCCTGCCGAGACCACGAAGACTACCAACAAGAGCCAACTGCGGGTCCGGCTTGGGCGACGCAAGCGAGGGTTCAGCTCCAGGTGCGAGTTTTCTATCATTCAAAAGAGACCGGACAGCCATATGGGGGTCCAAAGCTGCCTCAAAACAAGTGCATATCAGCAATTCCTGGGCCAGCCGGTGATGGAGAAGTTCCCGCAATTACTTCAACTTACAGTTGAGAAGAGGCAGGCAGTTGCACAAGACAGGAAAACTCTTGCACGATTGCTCCAGAGATACCGAATTGTTACCGGCGTAATGGGTAAGAATTACAGGTACGATTCCCGCGATTGGGCCGCTGGGCGCGGCTTTCGCCAGGGTGGGCTCGCGCTCCTGTCGGGGGCGGGCGCAGTACTTAGGGTAGACTCACCGCGCGTCTCCCGGCCCGGCTGCCGACCGCATTTGCCGGCGCTGCGTCAGATAATCCGGCAGGGCATCACGCCAGTCGCGCACGCGAATACCGTAGCGCCGCAAGCTCGCGTCCGATAGCGCCGAATAGCGCGGCCGCACGCCGGCCCATTTCACATCCTCGACGGCGGCCGGCTTCACTTCCACCTTGAGTCCCGCAGCCCGCAGCAGTTCGCGGCTGAAGTCATATCGCGAAACTGCGTTGGGATTGGTAATGTGCACCGTACCTTGGGCGCCGGCATGCACCAGTGCGGCCAGCGCCCGCGCCACGTCGTGGCTATAGTTAGGGATGCTCACCTGGTCGGCCAGCGCCCGCACGCGCTCTCCGCTCTCGGCCCAGTCGAGCACGGTGTTGGCGAAGCATTTCTTCTCCGCCCCGAACAGCCACGAGACTCGCACGATGCAACTGCCGGGCAGGATGCGCTGCACGTCTCTCTCCGCCGCCGCCTTGGTGCGCCCGTACACGCTCAGCGGCGCCACCGGATCATCCACCTCGTACGGCGAGCGCTTGCTGCCGTCGAAAACATAATCGGTGCTGAGGAATATCATGCGCACGCCGTGCTTGCGGCAGGCCTCGGCGACGTGCACTGCGCCGGCGTGGTTCACCAGCTCCGCCTGATCAGGATCACGCTCGCACTCGTCCACTTGGGAAATGGCCGCCGCCAGCACTACCCGGTCGGGCCGATGACGAGCGACGAAACTCTCGGCTTGGCGCGGATCGCGGATGTCGGCGTCACGCGAGCCGGCCAACTGCAGATCGTCCCCGTGCCACGCCGCCGCGATCGCTCGCCCCAGCAGGCCCGTCCCGCCGATCACCGCCACCTTCATCGCCGCTCGCGCCTCGCGGGCAGTCTATACGGGCAGGTCAATCGCGCCAAGAGTCTCCGACCTGAATCCACACGAGGTTTCGGGCTACTTGTGGCCGCGCGCCGCCGCTGACTTCTTGTCCAGGACTTCGCGAATCCTCTGCGCCAGGGTGTCGGGAGCGAAGGGCTTGTGCAGCAGGTGGAACTTCGATTCCTCGATCTCGTTGATGCGGTCGGTATATCCGGACATGAGCAGTATGTTCGGGGTGTGCGCGCGCAGCTTTTCGGCGACGTCGAGGCCGCCGCCCTTGGGCATCACCACGTCCATCAGCAGCACGTCGATGTTGTTGCCTTGCTCCGAGAACACCCGCAGGGCCTCTTCTCCGTTGCGTGCCTCGAGTACCTTGTAACCGCGCTGCGATAAGGTTTCCCGCACCATACTGCGCACGCCGGCCTCGTCTTCCACCACCAGGATGCTCTCCGTGCCCGCTTGTGATTCCCGGCGATCCTGCGGCGGCGCGGCGGCGGCCGATTCCGCGGTGAGTTCCGGCAGAGATACGTGGAAGGTGGATCCTTTGCCGAGTTCGCTCTCCACCTCCACAAAACCGCCGCTTTGCTTAACAACGCCATAGACGATGGCGAGGCCCAGCCCGGTACCTTTGCCGACTTCCTTGGTGGTGAAGAAGGGCTGGAAGATCTGCTTCAGGGTAGCTTCATTCATGCCGCAGCCGGTGTCCGCCACGGAGAGCCGCGCATAGGCGCCGGGCTTGGCCTCGCGCGCCGCCGCCATCGTTTCGTCGACCAGCATTTTCGCGGTGCGGACTTCGATCTTGCCTCCGTTCGGCATGGCGTCGCGCGCATTGACCACTAGGTTCATGATTGCCTGCTCGACCTGTCCCGGGTCAGCCATCACCTTGGGCAGACCGGCGCCAGGCGCTGTGGCGATCTCGATATGCTCGCCGATCAGCACCTTGAGCATGTTTTGCAGGTTGCTGACCACCAGGTTCAGATCGACGGCCTGGGGTTGCAATACCTGCTTGCGGCTGAACGCCAGCAGTTGCCGTGTTAGCGAGGCGGCGCGATCGCCGGCCTTGCGGACTTCCTCCGCGTACTTGACGCTGGGATCGCCGGGCTGGAGTTCACACAGCAGCAGGTCGCTGTAGCCCTTGATGATGGTGATCAGGTTATTGAAGTCGTGCGCGACTCCGCCGGCGAGCTGGCCCACGGCTTCCAGGCGCGCCGAAGTCACCATGCGCTGCTGGCTCTCCTGCAGGCTGAGCCGCATGCGGTCGAAGGCCGAAGTCAGCTCGGCCACTTCATCATCGCCCGCGTTCTTCAGGGGAAAGGCGAAGTCACCCTTCGACAGAGCCCGAACGCCCGTCACCAGTTCGCCCAGCGGGCGGGTGAAGGTGTGGGAGATGAAGAAGACGAAGCCCGCTCCCAGCAGCACCGCCACCACGCCCACGCCGACGATCAGCCGGTTCATGCGCTCGATGAAGACGGTGGCGCGGTCATAGGACTTCAGCACGATCAGTTCGACGCCGCTCGAGTGCGGCGAGAACTGGAAGGCGTTGACCACGAAGGCCTCGCTGCCCAGCTTGACTTGCTGCGGGCCGTGGTCTGCGCGCACCCGGGAGTCCGCCTCCAGGGCGGCGGCTTGCTGCGTTTCCAGCGTGCTGGCCACAACCTTGCCGGCGCTACGAAACGCCACCGGACCGTCGGCGATGTTACTGATCTGTTGCGCCAGCAGCGGGCTCAATTCGTAGCCCACCACCAGCATGCCCACGGAGTTTCGTTCGGAAGAGCTGCCGGAATCGATGGAATGGTAGAAGACCTGGTACAGCCGGCCATCGACCGACCACCAACCTGGCTGCATAGCCGCCACGGGCGCGAGCATTCCTTCCACCGCTTTGGGCGATAGCTGCCGTCCGCTGTTGTCGAGCGCCATCATTTTGCCGGCGGGGTCGGCCAGGACGAACAAGTCGGCGCCGGCGCTGCGCCAGATGTCGGCGGAAGCATCCTGGATGGTGGCGGGATCGCGCGTGAGCATCATCGCCTTCAGCAGCGGGACATCCGCCAGCAGTTCCGCCGAGCGCTCGGCAGCCCGCTCCCGCCGGGCCTGGAAATCGCGCAGCGTGGCCGCGGAGTTCTCCAACTCCCGGCTCAGTTCGTCGCGCGCATGCACCCGGACGCTGCGCCGCACGATGAACAGTGACGCTCCTGTGAGCCCCGTTGTCAGCAGCAGTAATGACAGAAGAAATTTGGTTCGCAGCTTCATCGACCGTGTTGGCTAATTAGGTACGAAGAGGCAGGTCAGGCGCTAGTCACGGAAGTTACGGGGGTATATTGGCCCCCAGGAGCACAGTAAGGGGGAGTGTGTTGCGCCACCGGCCTCGAGGATGCCTGCGCGGGCTGATTTTGCCCGTTGTGGGGTTGAGCCTATCGGTTCCCGTCTGTGCCCAGTCGCCGCCGCCCGGTGAATTGCAGGCCCAGGTGGACGCGCTGCGGTCCTCCCTCAGTGACACCCGGGCCGAACTCCAGCGATCGCACGAGGAAGTGGTTGACCTGCGCCGGCGCTTAGAGGAACTGGAAACCCGCCTGGGAGCGTCTGCCAGCAAGCCCGCCCCGCAGACACCTCCTTCTCCCGAATATCCAACTCTGGAAGATGCTCTCAAGGCGCAGCAGGCCGCCGCGCCCGCCAGCGGTGGCGAGGCCACGCAGGAACACGAGGACATGCTGGCCGCCAGGATCGAAGAACAGAACCAGACCAAAGTGGAGAGCGCGTCGCGCTACAAGGTCAAGCTCTCCGGACTGGTCCTGATGAATGCCTACAGCAACCGCGGCGCCGTGGACAGCACCGATCTTCCCGGGCTGGCGCTGCCGCGCGCTCTCGGCCAGACCAACGGCGACTCCGGCGCCACTCTCCGCCAGACCGTGCTGGGACTAGAGGTCACCGGCCCCAAGCTCGCCGGGGCCAGCACCGCCGCCGATGTGCAGATGGATTTCTTCGGCGGATTTCCCGCATATCAATACGGCGTGACTGCAGGCTTGGTTCGTCTGCGGATAGCGCGTGCCAGTCTCGACTGGTCGGGCACCAGGCTGGTCATGGGACAAGACGCCCCGTTCTTCTCCCCGCTGTCACCCACCTCCTATGCCAGTGTGGGTGAGCCCGCCTTAGCCTGGGCTGGCAACCTGTGGGTGTGGACGCCGCAGATCCGCCTGGAGCACCGCTGGAGCCGTTCCGAGTCTTCGGGCCTTACTCTGCAGGGCGGCCTGCTCGATCCGCTCACGGAATATACCCCCGAGATGCAGTTCGACCGTTCGCCCACGCCGGGAGAGAGTTCGCGGCAACCGGCCGTGGCCACGCATTTGGTTTGGAACGGGAGCTTGGGGAAGCAGCCGACGAGCGTCGGCGTGGGCGGCTACTACGAGCGCCAGTCGTATGGCTTCAGCCGCAACGTGGATGCCTGGGCCGGGACTGCCGATTGGGCTCTACCCCTGCGGCAATGGTTGGGGCTCTCCGGCGAGTTCTACCGCGGGCGCGCCCTGGGCGGCCTGGGCGGAGGTGTGTGGAACAGCATTGTGGCCAATGGCGATCCCGATCTCGGCAGCACGCGCATCGCCGGCCTGAACACCGTGGGCGGGTGGTCGCAGTTGAAGATCAAAGCAGCGCCCAAGCTGGAGTTCAACGTAGCCGCGGGCACGGATAACCCGCTGGCCAGCGATCTGCGCATCTTTCCCAATCCCAGTGGTTCGGAGCTTCCGGCGCTGGGGCGCAACCAGAGCCTGTTCGCCAATTCCATCTATCGGCCGCGGTCGAACCTGATCCTGGCCCTGGAGTATCGCCGGCTGCGCACTTACTTCCCGAACGACTCCAAGTCCAGCGCCGACCACGTCAATCTGGCGATCGGCTTGGCCTTCTGACGCCATGCGCCGCTGCCTGAACCCGGCGGTTCTCGCGCTGACGGCCGCGATGCTGCCAGCCTCGCCCTCCCTCGCCCAGGATTTTCACGGCAAAGTGACGGTACAGCGCACCGCCGCGGGCGATAAAGCGGCAGGGAACGCGAACGTGGTGGTCTGGCTGACGCCGGTGGGCTCGAGCCCGCCACGCCCGTCCGTCGTCCACCCCCGCCTGGTGCAGAAGAACAAGCGCTTCGAGCCGCACCTGCTGGTGGTGCCGGTTGGCACTCTGGTGGAGTTTCCCAATCAAGACCCTTTCTTTCACAACGTGTTCTCGCTCTACAAGGGAAAGCGCTTCGACCTGGGGCTGTACGAGGCCGGCAGTTCGCGTTCGGTGCGCTTCGACCGCCCGGGGGTGTCGTTCATCTTCTGCAACATCCATCCCGAGATGAGCGCGGCGGTGCTGGCGCTGGAGACACCCTACTATGGCATCTCCAATAACGCGGGCGAGGTCCACATCCGCGAGATCCCGCCGGGACGCTACCGCCTTGAGGTTTGGTACGAGCGCTCTTCGCCCGACGCTCTCGGCCGCCTGGCGCGGCAGATCAACATTCCCAGCGAGGGGCCGGTCACGGCGCTTGACGTTCCGGAAGTAATTGCCGCCAGCGTACCCCACAAGAACAAATACGGCGCGGATTACGACAAGTCCAGCGGATACCAACCTGACAAACCTGATTAGCGGAGGGAGTCGCCCATCACGCGTCCCTTGTCCGGCATAGCAGCATGCCGGCGACGACGAACCACAGCGCCTGGGCAAGGATGATCAGGCCGAAGCCGTGGACATCCGGGTTCAGGCGCCCGGAGAACACACCCACCACGGTTGTCGGACCCAACACTAACCCGTAAATTCCCAAGCCACGGTTCAGCGCGCCGCCGCGCAGGATCGCTGCCGACCACAGCACCATGGCGAGAGAAGAAGCCACGGCGTACAACCTTGCAAAGGCTTGGTTCAACTGGAAGTTGTAGTTGAACAGCATTCGCCATCCCTCGCGTGTCTCAGCTGTGGCGGCAACGATTTTTCGTATGAGGTTGGGAGCTACCAGACCGTCGAATACTGCGGCGTTCATCACCACCACCGAAGCGCATGCGTAGAGCACCAATGCCGCCATCGCGAGCCGGTCCGCGGCCGCCAGGCGCCGCGACAGTCCCCATGTCCCCAGGAACAAGACCGGCAGGCTGGCCAGCGCCAGAGAATGGACGGCGATCAGATTGCGCACCACCGAATCGACCTCGCCCGGCCCCACGGGGCCCCTGGGGTGGAAGGCCATGGTTATAATCATGCCGGCTGATCCTGCGATCAGCGCCAACCCGCTCATGCGATCGTCGGTCATGGGTCGCACTGTAGAAGCGAGACCTGGAGCCGTCAATATGCGCGCGCGGCAAGCGCCCCGAAAGCGAACAAAGACGAGCCTTTTGTCCGGGAAAGCACCGGCGTCGCCGCGCCAGACCGATCGCAGGGTGCGGCGCACGCGAGATGCGCTCGGCGATGCGCTCGTGGAACTGATGCACGAGAAGCCGTTCCACGCCATTACCGTGCAGAACGTGCTCGATCGCGCCGCAGTGGGCCGCTCCACCTTCTACGCCCACTATCGCGACAAGAACGATCTGTTCCTCAGCGATGTCGATGACTTCTTCGAGGGTATGGCCGGCCTGCTGGCGAGACGCTGTGAAGTTTCGAATCGCGTCGCTCCCGTGCGCGAGCTGTTTGCCCATGTTGCCGAGCGGCGCGAGTTTTATGCGGCGCTGGTGGCGGCGGGCAAGATCCACGATGTTCTGGAGACAGGCCAGGGACATTTCGCCCGCGCCATCGATCAACGCCTAGCCGCGCTGCAGCCGGGGCGCGCCATGCCATCCACGCACCGCAGGGCGGTGGCACATGCGCTCGCGGGCGCTCTGCTTTCTCTGCTCTCCTGGTGGATCGGTAGCGGCATGGGCGCGTCGCCCGCGGAGATGGAAGACGCCTATCATCGCCTGGTCTGGTTCGGCGTCAGCGGCGGTGCGCGACTCTAGTTCAGTCCCTCGACCAGATACAAATCGGAGAGCAGTTGCCGCACCCCGTACACGTAAGCCTTGCTGTCCGGCGTGAGCACCACGGGACCGATGAACTCCACCCCCGCAGGATCGCTGGGCATGAGCTCTTTCCAGAGTGTCCGCTGGCCGCTGGGCAGCTCGATCCGCTGCACTCTCACCGGCGTTTCCCCCGGCCGATCCACGTACAGCGAGCGTCCATCCGGGCTCCAGGAGATCGGCTCCTCTCCGGCTTCAAAGCCGGCGATGGGCTGCGGTTCTCCGCCCGAGACTGGGTAGAGGTATCCCTTGCCTTCGGGGCTGACGCCGGCCACCACCCGCCCATCCGGAGAGACTGCGAAAGCCAGCGCGTTGACGCCCTCGGGCGTGACAGCTCGGGCCTTTCCCCCGGCCACTTCCTGCACATACAGTCGCGCGCTGTGGCCGGGCTCAGTCCCCGAGAAGACGAATCGCTTGCCGTCGGAAAACCAGCGCGCGGCTACGTGGCTGGCATTCTCGTGGGCCAGCGGCCTCATCTCTCCCGCCCGCGTGGGAAGAAGGAAGAGTTGTGTGGGATCATCGTTGCGCGTGGCCAGCGCCCACTTTTCGTCGGGGGAAAGGGCCAGGGCTTGCCCATCTCCCAGGCGCACCGCCGGAGAGCCGTCGGTCCGGCGCAGATAAGCGGCGTAGCTCAGCCCGCCGCCTTCGCCGGCTTCAAAGAACAGCATCTGTTTGCCGTCGCTCGACAGGCCGACGGGATACGACCAGTCGAACCAAGCCAGGTCCTGCTCCATACTTCCGCTTGAGGCCGGGCTCATGATGCGCCGCCGAGTATTGCCGCGTGTCACCAGCACCCGGCCATCATTGCGAATGTCCTGCAGCGTCAACTCACCCGGCACCCGCGACACCAGCCGCTGCTTTCCGGCCAGGTTCACCGCATAGAGCGCGCGATCGATGCCTTCCACCGTGGCTGTGAACCACACTTCATCACCGCTGCGGGCCCAGGCCAGACCCTGGATGGTCAGCCATCCCGCGGACACAGTGTTGCTCTTCCCCTCGCTGCTCACCACCATCACCGTGCCCCCGTCGTCCCCTTCGATCGGGTGGTAGAGGAAGGCAACCTGGTCCCCTCGTGGGGAGATGCGCGGATGGCTGATCCACCCGCCGGTTTCATACAGCACCTTGCCGATGGGATACTCGATGCGGTTGCGGCCTCCCACTTCGCGGACCACCACCAGGTTGTTGCCGTCGGGCGACCAGTCCGCCCACTGCACATTCTCCAGCACCTCGCGCGGCGCTCCCCCGGCCATGGGTACGCGCGCCAGCGTCCCAGTGTGGATCCAGGATTTCACTTGCCGGCTTCCCAGCAGCAGAGCCATCTCCCCTTGGGAGGAGATCGAGAGGATCTCCGCCCCGGCAAGTCCCAGCGGCCGCGACTCCGGGCTCTCCGGACGGGTGGCGAATACTTCCGTCGGCTTTCCCTCCCAGGTGGCGCTGCACACAATGGTCTGCCCATCCGGGGCGAAGCGTGCCATGCGCAGGATTGCCCGCCGATAGGTGAGCAGGTGATACAACGGCGGCGGAGTCCGCCCGGACCGCTGGCCCACCATGAACGCCGCGATGCCCACAGCGACCAGCGCTACGGCGAACCCGGCCACCAGCGGCAGCCATCTCCTCGGAGTCTTGGCTGCGGCCATCCCGGGGACGGACGGCGCTGCCGCAGCCATGGGTGTTGCCGCTGAGGTGCGGCTCGACGCAGAGTCCAGGTCCCGCTTCAGCCGTTTCAGGTCGGTGCGCAAGGCCGAAGCCGAGGGGTATCGCAGCTCGCGGTCCTTCTCCAGCGCACCGTTGATGATCTCCTCCAGCTTGGGCGGGATCTCCTTGTTCAAGTTCACCGGAGCGGTCGGGGTCTGGTTGAGAATGGCATTGAAGACGGCCGCGGAGGTGTTCCCGCCGAACGGCAGTGCGCCCGTCACCATCTCGTACAGCACCACGCCGAACGAGAAGAGATCGGTGCGCGGGTCCAGTTCCTCTCCCAGCGCCTGCTCGGGTGACATGTAAGCCACCGTGCCCAGAGCCGTGCCCGGGCTGGTCAGATGGTCCCGGAACGCGACGGTGGGAGCGTTGGAACCGCCATGCGCCCCGGCCGCCGTGGTCTTCTGCGGGGAGAGTTTGGCCAGCCCGAAATCCAGCACCTTGGCCTGACCGCGGTTGGTGATGAAGATGTTGGCGGGCTTGATGTCGCGATGCACAATGCCGCTCGCGTGCGCGGCGTCGAGCGCGTCGCTGATCTGAATCCCCCACTCCAGGGCTTGCGAGACCTTCAGGGCATGCCCTTCGATGCGGTGCTTCAGGGTCGTCCCCTCCAGGCACTCCATCACAATGAAGTGCCGGCCCTGGTCTTCCCCGACATCGTGGATGGTGCAGATGCTGGGATGGTTCAGAGCCGAGGCGGCGCGCGCTTCCCGGCGGAAGCGCTCCAGCGCCGGAGCGTCGGCTGAAAGCTCAGGCGGCAGGAACTTGAGGGCCACAAAGCGTCCCAGCTTGGTGTCCTCGGCCTTGTAGACAACGCCCATCCCGCCCCCGCCGAGCTTTTCCAGGATGCGGTAATGAGAAATGGTTTCGCCGGTCACGAGGGCCGCCTTGGTTGGGCGCGAGGAATCTTAGGCTGTGGCGGCGATAGCGTCAACGTGGGAACGTCTTGCCCAGGGGACATAGCCAATGGCCGCAGTGTTCACTGATGGCAAGTGGGCGGCAAGCCGAGATCAGCGCAATCCATCTCTTGTCGTTCGGCGCCCACAGTTGGATTCGTTGCACCGGGATGGCCAGGTGGCGGTTGGTCCAGTTGTCCGTCGAGTGTCTGACCCGGGGTCAAGGAAGACGCTTGATTTGCGGAGCCTTGGGTGGGTGGCGGGACGTTCGCGACAGCGACAAATTGAATTGTTGCCGGAGCGTTCGCGGCGACAGGCTGCTGCTGCGGAACACCTGGAGCGGGAAGCAGCCTGGTAAGAATCACCTTCTGCACGCTGTCCGGGTTCTCCGGCGACCCCATGATTACGTAGTTCAGGCTGGAACCGTCGAGCAGTGCGGATATCGTCTGGCGCGCAGATCCCGAGAGGTGTACCGCTACGCGCTCAGTGGCCGCGCCGGGAGGCATTTCCAGTTGTGCGCCGAGTTGGTGGCCGATGGCGTTCAGCACGGCCGTGAGGGTCGAGTTCTGCGAGTCGATAGTGAGTTGGCCGTTCTCGAAGGTGACGCGCGGCGGTTCCGCCGGGAGTTGTTCCGGCGTCCTGGGTGCGATCGCGACTGGTTCCTGCGGCGGCATCTCCGCTGGCTTGGCTCGGGTATGGTTCACATGCGCTGCTTTCCTGGCGGAGTGACCGGGCGCGGCCTCGGTTGCGTTTGCAGGCACGGTCTGCCCCAGCATCGGGAAACCGGAGAGCGCCAGCAGGACTGCACACTTCGTGGTCAGATGACGCACGGCGCAAGCATCGACAAATTTCATTGGTTCACCCTCGATCTTCCCAGCGACATGGGCGCCGGAGGGGGAGCCCCGACGCCCTCGTTCGGTTAGTGGTGCCCCCTGGAGTTGTTGTCGTGTCCGACGTCACCAGGGAAGTTTCGATCAGTGATCGTCATGATGATGATGCGGCTCGAGGTTGAATACTTCGTCCCGAGCCTTGCCGGTGAGTTCAAAAACGTAGGCCCCGGTGCCATAGCGATCAACCGCGTACACGTACCCGCGATCATCCGTCGCCGCGTTGTTGGTCCCGACCGTGTTGCTGCATGTCGTCACGCCATTCCGCGTGGCGCAGTTCTGCTCGGTGTTCTGGTTGGGGTTGGGGACAAACCACGCAACCTCTTTCGGCTGGAATGGATTGCGAAGGTCCCATACACGCACACCGCCGGAGAACCATGCAATCGCATTGAACCGGTTCTTGAAGGGAGGATACAGGTCCTCGCTGATGCCATGCGAGCCGAACCGGGCGTCGTTGGCACAGAAGTCGAATTCTCCCTTTCCTTGGAGAGCCGGTATCTGGATGTTGGCCACGGTCTGTGGTTCGCTTGGGTAGTTCAGGTCCACCACCCACGCGATGGCGCGCCAGCCTACGCAGCCGTTGTTCGTGCCCTCGGTGCTGGCCAGCCCGAAGTCCTGAACCAGGGGGTTTGTGTTCCCTGGAACCGGTCCGGCTGCAGGGGGGTAGTTCTGAGCGAAGTCAGCCATGGGGATGTGGAGAAATGGCCAGAAGGAGTGCATACCGAATTCGTAGGACATCTTCTGGACACCGAGCTGCCCCGCCAGGATGTCTGCGTCGGTCGTGACCGGATGTCCGAGCGCAAGAATCTTGCTCAGATCCGCGACCTGCAGCCAGCCATCCCCACTCACTGAAATACCGTACGCACCATAGAGCCGTGTGCCGTACACAGGATCGGTAGAGATGACCGTTTCATGGACCATGGCGGGCTTCGGCGTGACAGTGGAACCAGGCGTCTGCCCAACAAGGCCCCAATCGGTGATGTATTTCGGGTTATAGGGATCGTGGAGGTCGAAGATGGCGATGTTGCACCCGCCCCCGGGGCTTGTGGTGCAGGCCGCTCCGCTGGAGTGCCAAGTCGCCGAGTTCTTGGGCATCGCGATGTAACCCGACTCACAGTCCCAAGACTCCTTGTGCGTATAGGTCAGGTTGTCGATCAGCTTGCTGATAAGGACGGGATTCGCCGGATCGGTGACATCCCAAAGCGTGTGGCTGACCTGTCCGTCGCTGCCGACCGCGAAGTACTTGCCGGGATACAGCTTCCCCGGCAGATCGTCCCCGGCGCACACCCGTATGTGCCGCCTCTCGTTGTTGGGAGGGCCATAGAGGCTGGGCAGGTGGTGCAGATAGATGGGATGATGAGGATTGGTCACGTCGATGATGGACGTGCCGTCATATTCCATCTGGCCATTCATGGGGTTCAAGTACGCCCCGGTCCCGACGTGCTCGCTGGCGTACAGAATGTACCGGCTGCCCTGCTTTTGCACGTGCGGCATGTACGATGGACGGCCCTGCATGTCGTTGTACCCCACGACGTGCATGTTGACTCCGACGCCGTAAGGCGTCCTGTCGACATCACCCTGGTCGGCAGCAAGGCATGAACCACCCAGCAGCCACACGATGAGGGTCACGAAGAGAAGAAGAACCAAATTCTTATTACATGTATTCATTCGCGTTTCTCCTGGCACAGATGAGCAGGTCCAAAGAACCGTGCGATGACTTGGACCGGAATTCGAGCGTGGCGCGCGGACCAAGAACCCGCGATGAATGGCACGCGGACCGGCGTCAGGCTCAAGGGCGCCGGCGGCCGCATTGGTAGGATGGCCGAATGGCTTTGGTGGTGAGACTCCGAAAGAGAAAGCTAGAGCAGATCCAGTGGTTTGTAGTGCTTCGGCCGCAGCGTACAGATTGCACGTGCTCTGCCGTCGGCCAGATGCCCGCACGGAACTGCGGGGCAAACTCCGCATTCTTTCGCTCCTAGCCGGTTTTCGCCGGCAGTTGCAGGAGACGACAATATCTTGATCGGGCCTAGCAAGGCCCTCTGCGGGCGGCTCCCTTTCTAGTCGCTTTGGCGGAAAGTTCTGTGATCCAACTCACTCTTCGATGTGACCTAGTCTGAACTGTGGTTGACATCTTCGCGATCACCGGTGGCCGAGCCAGCCGATCAGATCGATCCACGCCGGACCATCCGGCTTGATGGTGAAGGAAAACAGCTTCCGTCCCTGGCCGGATTCCACGTCGAACACCCATACTGCTTTGCTACCGGTAGAGACCTCTGTGGTGTTGCTTTTTTGTTCCGTTGCGAGCAAGGCGAGTTTGCCGCCTGAGCGCGACAGTCGAAAACAACGCAGTTCGCCTGGCACCTCCGTACTAAGGGTTTTCTGCGTGTTCGCCAGCGGGTCCAGGGTGTAGAGATAGGTTCCGGGATGGGCTGAGGCTGGACCCACCTGGAAGTCGCGCAACAGATAACGCCCGTCCGGGAGCGCGCCCAACACGACGGCGGCGCCCACAGCATTGGCTTGCAGTCCGGGCCGGTTGGGATGCAGGGCAGCCTCAGGCGCGATGCGCCCCAGTCCACTGCCATCTTCCTTCATCACGTAGCTTCCGACTTGCGATTCCGGCAGCCGCCAGTTGTCATCCTCATCGGACCGGTCGAGGGTAAAGAACAATCGCTCTCCGTCCGGCATCCAGCCGATCGCGGTCACAAACAAATCAAACACCATCTGGCTCAGGTCCATCTTCCGCAGCAGCCTGCCTGTCGATGTCTCGCGGAGAAACAGGTATGGCTTCCCATTTAAGACCTTCATGTAACCGATCTTCGCGCCCGTCGGACTAATGAACAGGTTGCGGAAATTGCTGCCCATCGGGACCTCATTTTCGATGTCGAAGATCTTGCGTGCCTTGCCCGACCGGCTGGTCGGGAGTTCGAATACCGCGGCTGGGTAGTCCGGCCGGCCGTTGGTATAGAGCTTGCGCTCCACGCCGCGGGAGAAAATCCGTCCCCCTGCCGCCGCGATATCGGACTGAACATCGCTTCCTGGCAAGAGCAGGAGTTCCGCATCTGCATCCGAGAAGACCAGCCGCTGCTTCCCACTCTCTGAATCGACGATGAAAATCTCTGTCTTCGGCAAAGCCGGGGATGGCTTTGTCCCGCCCGTGCTGACCGCGTACACCAGAGATTCACCGGCTCGCGCAGCTTGCGCCAGAAACGCCACACAAAAGAGGACAAGGATCCGCCGATTCATGAGTGAACTCCGCAACCTGTGCGCGCCAGCCGATTTTGTTGGGTTGTTATTGGTCTGATGGCACCAACGAATTTCAATCCGTCGGCATGCAGCTACGCGGTGATCCATGTCACCGCACAATGTGAGTGGAGGATGCGGGAGCGTCCCGCAGGCGAGCACCTGCCCTGAGCAAAACCGAGGACGCGCGCCTCAGGTGGTTCTGTTTACTCCGGCTGCTTCCAGCCGTCGCTGTGGTACTCCATGTAGTCGGCCGTGGCCTGCGCCACGTCGTTGCCGAATCGCTTGGCAACCAGATGCAACGCCAGGTCGATGCCCGAGGTCAGCCCGCCCGCAGTGTAGATGTTGTCGGCCGAGCGCACGTACCGCTTCGACGGCTGCCACTCGACGGCAGGGAACTGCTCCTTGAAGTGATCGATGTACTCGTGGTGGGTGGTGGCCTTCTTGCCGTCGATCAGGTGGGAGCGCGCCAGCTTGCTGGCGCCGGTGCAGACCGACATCAGCGTCACCTTGTCGGCGGCCTGCTTGCGCAGCCACTCCATCAGGGCAGGGGAGTTGCTGCTCTGCGCTCCGATCACCACGATGTCCGGCTTGGGCACATTGGCGAAAGTGTAGGCGGGGATTAGCTTGGCGCCGTCCGAGCTGCTCACCGGGTTGGTGCTGTCAGAGACAGTGTAGAGCGTGAACGGCATAGCGTGGTCGTCATGCACGGTTTTGCCGGGAGGTATGAGCATCACGTCCTGGAAGACCTCCCAGGGGCCGGCGAAGTCGATCATGTCGAAGTTGTCGGAGATCACGAACGCCACCCGCACTTCCTTCGGTGTTTGCTGGGCCGGCAGCTGCGGCGTCAGCACCATCGTCAAGCCGAACAAGAAACAAAGTGTGGAAACGAGCCGCATCGGATTCTCCTCTTCCTATCTGTAGGTGGGGCCTTTCCGTCGGGCGCCTTAGGTTAGACGTTTTGGAACCGGTTGCGGTAGCCGCCCCGTCAGCCCGAAGCGCCGCAGGAAGGCCCCAAGCGCTAACAGCTAAAAGCTGAGTGCTGACTGCTGAGTGCTTTCTACCGCACCACCAGCACTTCGCGAACGTTGTCGCGGGCGAGGAAGAATTTGATGGAAGAGAAGTCGCGGAAGAGATTTTCGATGTGGCGGTTGTTGAAGACGCGTTGCAGACGGAAGCGCGGCCCGCACTGCAGCTCGAGCGTGTCCTCGCCAGCGATGTGATAGCGGTAATAGGGAGCGTCGGGGCCGGCGTCGCGGGTATGGAAGAAGGCCAGCAGGATGCCCTTGGGCCTGAGGATACGGTGGATGCGGTTCACCATCGGCTTGACCAGCGCTTCATGCAGGTAGTCGGGCGTGTCCCAGCACAGGATGGCGTCAAAGGTGGTGGCGGGGCTGAACACCAGGTTCTCGGCCAAGAAGCGGTCGGCGTCTCGGGTGGGGCGGCCATCCTCGGCCGGCACCACCAGCGAGGGATCTTCCGATTCCTTCAGCACGTCTTCGTTATGGATTCTGTGCCCCAGGCCGGTGACGTAAGCGATGTTGGTGGGCGACGTGGGACCCAGGTCCAGGATGCGCAGACCGTCTTCGCCTTCGATGGCATGGTTGAACTCCGCCAGGCCGCTGGAGCGGCGGCGCAGGCGCTCACGCAACTCGGACGCGGGCAGGGCGGTTGCGGCTTCGGCATTTCCTCGAAACATCCGGAACAGGTGGTGCGTCACGGAACTCATGTACTGCTGAACCTAATTTTTACGCCAGGGCTGACTTCAACCGTTACTTGAAGGACCGGGGGTTATTTCTTCTGTTCAACCAGCGCCGGCTCCGCCGGGCCCGCGGGCGCGGCGCCAAAACTGCTGGAGACGCTGGCCGCGACCGCTTCCACGGTCTCACGCTTGGGCTCGGGCTTGGCGGCTGCGCGCTGGGTATCGAGGGAGCCTTTGAAGATGGCGCCATCCTCGATGACGATGCGCTGGGTGACGATGTCGCCGGTGAGCACCGCATTCTTCTTCAGCTCGACGCGCTCGCTGCCGTGGACGTTGCCGTTCAACTCGCCGTGCACTACCACCTCGCGCGCGTTCACACTGGCTTTGACCCGGCCGTGCGGACCAATGGTGAGGTGGTGGTCGTGCAGTTCGATGCTGCCTTCCACCTGGCCGTCAAGATAAAGGTCCTCGCTGCCCGAGAGTTCGCCCCTGACCACCACCGACTTCCCGATGTGAGCGACCTCGGCGCGCGCGCTGTCAGTCGGTTTGGAAATTTCCATGGCAATCTCCCTGCCCGGATAGGGGCCACATCCATGCTTGATCCCCGGCTTTACGAATGGCGGAGAACACCATTCAAACTATACCCTCTCCGCCGGACAGGCAGCAATCTGGAATTTGCTCCGGCCATTGCTGCTCTAGGGTCATTCCCGCCTTGCGGGCCGCACGAAGGGCCATGCACGGAAGGTTACGCGGGCCGCCATCCTGTGGCATCATGTCCCGGAAAGCAACATCGCGGACGCCGGGGGCGTCTAACCCTGAAGAGTTGCTTGAAGGGGGATCGTGCTTAAAGCGCGGATTGCGGCGGGCTTGTGTGTGTTGCTGGGCAGCGCGGCAGCGGCCCAGCAGACGCCGCCTCCCACCACCCAGCGGGGGCCGGCCCAAGAACTGGTGCGGCGAGTGATCGCCAATGAAGACAAAGCCAGCAAGGAACACGGGCGCTTCTTCTATCGCCTTCGCACCGAGAAGCCCGCGACCGGCGCCATCACCAAGGAGCTGGTGGAGACCAACGAAGGGGTAGTGGCGCGGCTGATTGCCGTCAACGACAAGCCGCCCACGGCGGAGGAGCGCCAGAAGGACGACGAGCGTCTGCAGAAGCTGGCCAGCGATCCCCAGGCCCGCGACGCCAAGCGAAAACAGCAGAAAGAAGACGAAGAGCGCACCACCCGGATGGTGAAAGCGTTGCCCGACGCCTTCCTCTATGAGTATGACGGCTTCGAGCCCGGCAAGAACGGCCAGCAACTGATCCGCCTGAAGTTCAAGCCCAACCCCGGTTATGATCCCCCCAACCGCGAGCTGCAGGTCTATCAGGGCATGGAAGGCGCCGTGTTGGTCGAACCCAGCGACGAGCGGCTGGTTAAGATCGAGGCTCACCTGTTCAAGGGGGTCAACTTTGGATGGGGGATCCTGGGCCACCTTGATCCTGGCGGGCGGTTCGAGGTCGGGCAGTCGCGGGTGGGCGGGGACCGCTGGGAGGTCACCGAGATGCGCCTCAAGTTCACCGGCAAGATCCTGCTGTTCAAGAGCCTTAACATCAGCGAATACGAGACCGCCTTCGATTACCGGCGCGCGCCCGACAATCTGAGCTTCGTCCAGGGCATCGAGTTCCTGAAAAAGCAGCCGGAATTCCTGGCGGAAAAGAAGTAGCAGTAGCGCTGGTAAGAACACACCAATCCAACCCTAAACACCTGTCGAGAGGCAGCATCCTGCGTCTCTGAGGCTTATTCCTGCAGGGTGGATTGTTCGCTCTCGGGCGAGCGCAGCAGGCGCTCCACCGAATAAGGCAGGCGGCGGGAAGGCTCGTGGTAATGGCGGGCCTGCATCTCGCCCAGCAGGCCGAGGGCAAGCATCTGCACCCCCGCCACGATGAGCACGGCCGAGAAGACCACGAACGGCCCGTGTTCGTCGATGACGTCCATCATGGGGTGCATGAACTTGATGACGGCGAGCCAGGTGCCGACGGCGCCGCCGATCAGGATGCCGGCCATCCCCATGCTCCCGAAGAAGTGCAGCGGGCGCGAGAGGTAGCGCAGCAGGAAGCGGATGGTCAGCAGGTCGAAGAAGACGCGGAAAGTCCTCGAGATGCCGTAGTGTGAGTTGCCGTGCTCGCGATGGCCGTTGCGGATGGGCACTTCGCACATGGTGGCGCCGTACCAGGAGGCCAGCGCGGGGATGAAGCGGTGCATCTCGCCGTAAAGCGGGATCTGCTGCAAGACGTCGCGGCGGTAGGCCTTGAAGGTGGTGCCGAAGTCGTGGATCTTTACCCCACTCAGCTTGGCCATCATCCAGTTGGCGCAGCGCGAGGGGATGCGGCGCATCCACAGGTTGTCCAGCCGGCGCTTGCGCCAGCCACTGACGATGTCGTAGCCCTCGGCGAGCTTTTCCAGAAACTGGGGGATGTCTTCCGGATCGTGCTGCAGGTCGCCGTCCATGGCGATGATGTACTCGCCCTGGGCGTGGTCAAAGCCGGCGGCCAGGGCGGAGGTCTGGCCGAAATTGCGGCGCAGCTTCACCACCACCACCCGGCTGTCCACGGCGGCGATCTCTTGCAGCAGGCGGAAGGTGGCGTCGCGGCTGCCGTCGTCGACGAAGACCAGCTCAAAGGCCTCGCCGGCGGCTTCCATCACCGCCTTCAGGCGGTCGTAGAGGACGGTGACATTCTCCTGCTCGTTGTGGAAGGGAACTACGATGGAATATTTGATCATGGGGGATAGTGTCGTGATTATACTCCGCCAGCCCGCGCCAAGCGCGTGTAATCAGGGTTTTACCGCTGGCTGGGAGGGTTTGCAAGGGCCGGGGTGGTGCCTTTTCAGGAACTCCCGAATACGGACCGCGGTGTGATTGAAATCACATCCGACTGTGACCCTTGCCATAGGCGGGCGGGCGGCCAAAGTGGTTTTATAAATGCGGGCCAAGACATCCGCTGTGGGGTGGCATTTATGTTGAGCATTGAGACCGATAGCGAGCGAGTTACGGCCGAGATTACCACCAGCGACGTGCTCCGCATCGCCCGCGAAGTGGGCATGCCGGTTAGCGCCAAGGAAGCGCAGCTCTTCCTGCGCGATGGCTCTCGCGCCCACCGGATGTGGAAGCAGATGGTGGAGGCCGGGCGGCAATACATTGCCGAAACCCTGGAGTCCGAGCGCTGCGACCTGTGGTGGAGCGAAATTTCCGGCAATCCGGGCGACGAACCCGAGGAGTACGACGCATGACGATTCTATGGTCAGTGCTGGCGGTGGTCTTCGTTGTAGCGCCCACGTTTATCGGGGTGCTGGTGTGGACGGAGAAACCCGGTCGCCAGTAGCCAGTCGCCAGTAACCAGCAGGCGACGTGTCACCAGCGGACACCCTCTACCCGCCTGCGGCCCGGCAAGCCGGGGACAGACGGGATGTTCCCCAGTCTAGCCGGCCACGTCTGATTCGTCCCCTGTGGCATACTACTGATGTGCCAGCCGCAGAAGGGAGGTGATGGGGAATGGGCATCACGTATGTGGAAGGGGTCGTCACGGGCCCTAGGGGCAAGCAGGCCACCATACGCTTCCTGGTCGATAGCGGGGCGACGTACACGCTGCTGCCGCACGAAGTTTCAAAGATGCTTGGTCTCAAGCCCAAGCGTACCGTCACCTTCACGCTTCCCGATGGCACCACGATTGAGCGCGCCGTCTCCGAGTGTCATCTCAGGCTTCCCGAAGGCGAGGGACACACGCCGGTCATTTTGGGGGAGCCGGGTGACCAACCGCTCTTGGGAGCGGTCACACTGGAGATCTTGGGCCTCATCCTCCATCCCTTCAAACGCACTCTCGAACCGATGCGCATGCTCCTCGCCTGAGAGGAGCGGCCCCGGTTAAGTTTCCAGGACGGCGTACCGTTGATCATCGTGAGGCACGCATGACTATGCTGGCTGCAAAGGTCCAGGCCAAGGTTGGCGCCGGAAAGATGGTGATCGATCCCGCGCACGACCTGCTGCGGGAGGAAGGCCATCCGCTCGAGCCCATCTTCTCGCCCAAAAATGTGGCCGTCATCGGCGCCACCGAGCGCCAGGGCAGTGTGGGGCGCACGGTGCTGTGGAACCTGCTGAGTTCGCCCTTCGGCGGCACCGTGTACCCCATCAATACCAACCGGCCGAGCGTGCTGGGAATCCGCGCCTACAAGGATATGCGCGAGCTGCCGGAGAAGCCTGACCTGATCGTGGTCACCACCCCGGCGCCCTCTGTGCCCGGCATCATCCAGGAGGCGGTGGAGTTGGGCGTGCCGACGGGCATCGTCATCTCCGCCGGTTTCAAGGAGCACGGCGAAGCCGGCAAGGAGCTGGAGCGCCAAATCGCGGAAATCATCCGCGGCAAGATGCGCATCATCGGCCCCAATTGTTTGGGAGTGATGAATCCGGTGGGCGGCTTGAACGCCACTTTCGCCAGTGCCATGGCGCGGCCGGGCAACGTGGCCTTCATCAGCCAGAGCGGCGCGCTGTGCACCGCGGTGCTGGACTGGAGCTTGCGCGAGATGGTGGGCTTCAGCGGATTCGTTTCCGTCGGCTCCATGCTCGATGTCGGCTGGGGCGACCTGATCGACTACTTCGGCCACGATCCGCGCACCCACAGCATCGTCATCTACATGGAGTCGGTGGGCGACGCGCGCTCGTTCCTCTCCGCCGCGCGCGAGGTGTCGCTCTCCAAGCCCATCATCGTGATCAAAGCAGGACGCAGCGCCGCCGCCGCCAAGGCCGCCGCCTCGCATACCGGGTCCCTCACCGGCAGCGACGAAGT